>RCUH01000075.1_pt1 | contig 170691 bp, 154 predicted proteins | sample 2166191 | NCBI WGS metagenome assembly RCUH01 (sample SAMN09932848, study PRJNA488358) | compost metagenome | feature: garden; material: soil; isolation source: compost soil in an enriched community after 214 h of incubation | place: Germany: Experimental Botanical Garden Goettingen | collected...
AAGTGAGCGGCTGCCGGGCCGCCCCCGGCAACGCACTTCTCCACGGAGAGCCAACGGTATTAGTAAGAAAAACTCCTAAGCAAACACCGCCCCCCACAAAGCCTCAACCGCCGCAATCTCCCCAGCCACCCGCTCCGTCTCAACCCGCGCCCGCTCTGCCCCCTGCAGCCGTATCTGATGCTGCAACTTGCGGAAGCTGCGATAAGCATCCGCCACCTTGTTCGACAAATCCTGATCGATCAATCCCAGTTCACCGCATAGCTTCAGCAAGGCAATGTTCCCGATATCACCTGTTAGGCGCGCATGCTGTGCCGAGTCGCGTAAGACGAGGAATTGCACGATGAATTCGATGTCTATCATGCCGCCCTCGTCATGCTTGAGGTCGAACAGGTCCGTGCGGTTCGGATGCGCGTCATGCAGCTTCTTGCGCATTTCCAGTACGTCCTGCTTCAGCTTTTCCGGATCACGTGCCTGGCGCAGGACGTTGACGCGTATCGCTTCAAAACGTGCGCCTATGTCGGCGTCACCGGCGCAGAAACGGGCGCGCGTCAGGGCCTGGTGTTCCCACGGCCAGGCCGAGGTGGTCTGGTATTTCTCGAAGGAAGAAACGGTGGAGACCAATAAGCCGCTGGCACCGTCAGGCCGGAGCGCGATGTCGACATCGAACAGGATGCCGGCCGGCGTGTGTGCTGTCATCCAGGTGATGAAGCGCTGTGCCAGCTTGGCGTACAGCGCCGGTGCTTCCTGGTCGTCGTCATCGTAGAGGAAGATGACGTCGAGGTCGGAAGCGTAGCCGAGTTCCTTGCCGCCCAGCTTGCCATAGGCAATCACCGAGAACCTCGGTTCTTCGCGATGGCGGGTTGGCAGTGTTTTCCAGATCGCATGGATGGTTTCCGCAACCAGCTTGTCTGCCAGTTCCGACAGATGATCAGCCAGGCGCTCGACGCTGAGGTCGCCGACCAGATCCTGCGCCAGCAAGCGTATCAATTGCGCATGATGCATTTCGCGCAGCGCATCCATTTGCCTTTCGGTATCGCCCGGCGTTTCATCCAGGCGCTGGCGGCAGTCGCGGGCAAAGGCATTCCAGTCCGGTGCCGCCTTCAAGGTGCGGTCATCCAGCAATTCATCGAGCAGGATAGGGTGGCGCGTCAGGTATTGCGCGGCCCAGTCGCTGGCGGCGATCATGCGGATCACGCGTTCCAGTGCGTGCGGGTATTCAGTCAGCAAGGCCAGGTAGGCTGCGCGTCGTGCAATTGCCTCGAAGAAATTCAATAAGCGATTCAGCGCCAGTGAACGGGTTTCGGTGACTTTCGCGATGATGGGCAGCGAAGCGTTGACGAGTGCAACCAGCTTATTGCGGCTGGCTTCCGGCAGCGATTGCAGGCGCGGTGAATGCCAGGTCGCCAACAGGCGCTGCGCGGAATCGGCGGCGTGGTCGAAGGACAGGGTGGTGAGATAGGCTTCTATCGCTTCCGCATTGTCGGTATCGCTCAGGACCGCGCTCAGTTCCGCATCGACGTTTTCATCTGTTGCATTGTCGCTGGCCTTGTCACTGAAGATTTCGTCGAACTGGCTTGCGACCAGCTTGCGCTGTTCTTCCAGCGCCGCCAGCAGCGTCGCCACATCGTTGTAACCCATCATTTGCGCGACGATCAGGCGATCGGCTTCATTCGCCGGCAGCGTGTGGGTTTGCGCGTCGTCCAGGTATTGCAGCCGGTGTTCGAGGTTGCGCAGGAAGGTATAGGCATGCAGCAATTGCTCGACCACTTCGGGTTTGAATAATTGCTTCTCGGCCAGGATACGCAGGGTGCGGCGCGTCGAGCGGTCACGCAGCGCGGCATCGCGGCCGCCGCGTATCAACTGGAATACTTGCGCCAGGAATTCAATTTCGCGGATCCCGCCGCGCCCCAGTTTGACGTTATTGCTGCGATCCGGATGGCGCGCTTCCTGCCGTGTGACTTCGGCGCGGATTTGCGCATGCATATTGCGGATTGCATCGATGGAGCCGTAATCCAGGTAACGGCGATAGACGAAGGGGCGGATGATTTTTTCCAGCGCTTCGATATCGGCCGGTTTGCCGGTCAGCGCACGCGCCTTGACCCAGGCATAGCGCTCCCATTCGCGGCCTTGCACGATCAGGTATTCCTCGACCATACCAAAGCTGGCGGCCAGCGGGCCGGACACGCCGTTCGGGCGCAGCGCCATGTCGACGCGGAAGGTAAAACCGTCTTCGGTGATCTCGGACAGCGCCGCAATCAGCTTCTTGCCTAGGCGGGTAAAGAACTCATGGTTGGACAACTGGCGCTGGTCCGGCGTGGTGGTGACGGTTTCGCCATCTTCCGGATAGACGAAAATCAGGTCGATATCTGAAGAAACGTTCAATTCCCCGCCGCCCAGCTTGCCCATGCCGAGCACGATCATTTCCTGGGTTTCGCCCGATTCGGCGCCGACCGGCGTGCCGTGGATGGCCACCATATCCGCCATGACCGCAGCCAAATGCCGCTGTACCGCGAAGTCGCCGAAGGCGGTCATGGTATCGACCACTTCCGCCAGGTCGGCCTGGCCGCTGAGGTCGCGCCGGATCAGGGTGGCGATCACCAGGTTGCGCAAACGGCGCATGGCCGCCGGCAGCGAGGCGCCGCTATCTGTTTCGTTTTGTAAAATCCGAGCGAAAACCTCGGGGTTCAGGGATAATTTGCCGACTTCGGCTACCTTTTGTGCGCGGGATTCATCCGCGTTAATCCATCGGGTATAAAACCGGGATGCAGCAACTTGGGTCAAAGGTATGTTCGTCACGGGCTGGGAGAGAGTATCCTAGGGGTTCTTGATGATTGCGGTGTAAGTCCGCGCTGTTGTCGGCATATGTCAGTTTTTGGCCAGCCGGCTGTTTTATTCTACGCGAAGTCGACTCACCGACCTTTTTGATTGATGCCTACAGATCAACGTCCACCAGAACCGAGCCAGACTGCGAATCAATTGCAGACCGGCTGGCGCTCGATCCAGGCCTGCCTGAGCTACGCCAACCAGGCCAGTTTCAATGCATTGTGCTGGCTCGGCAAGCTCTTGCTGGTGGCTTATTTCATCTTTTGTGTGCTCTTCCTCGGCTTGCGCTATGTGGTCTTGCCGCAAATCTCCAATTACCGCGTTGATGTAGAAAATGTCGCGAGCAAGGCGATCGGGCGTCCGGTCACCATCGGTGCGATCGATGCGTCGTGGCACGGCTTGCGGCCTTTCCTGTCGCTGGACAATGTCGCGATTTACGGCCACGACGGCGATGTCGCCTTGCGCCTGCCGAAAGTTTCGGCCACCGTATCGTGGTGGTCGGTGATGCTGGCCGACCTGCGCCTGCATAGCCTGGAAATAGACAAGCCGGACATGGATGTCGAGCGCGATGCCAATGGCAACTTTTATGTGGCCGGCATGCTGATCGATATGCAAAAGGATGGCGACGGCAAGGCCGCGAACTGGATCCTGTCGCAGCGCGAGATCCGTATCAAGGACGGCCAGTTGCGCTGGCAGGATAAATCGCGGCAGGCACCGGAGTTGCTGCTCGGTGATGTGAATGTGGTCTTGCACAATGAAGGCCGCCATCATCAATTCGCCTTGAAGGCGACCCCGCCGGCGGCAATTGCCGCGCCGCTGGATGTACGCGCGGCATTTGACCATCCGTATTTTTCCAAAAAGATTTCTGACGCCACGCGCTGGACCGGTACTGTTTATACGGCGGTACGCGATACCGAGCTGGCGGCGTGGAAAACCTATATCGACTTCCCGTTCGAGTTGCAGCAGGCCAAAGGCTCCTTGCGGGCGTGGCTGAGTTTCGACCATGCGCGCATTGCCGACCTGACTGCAGACCTGGCCTTGTCCGATGTGTCGGCGCAATTGCGCAAGGATCTGGTGCCGCTGGAATTGACTTCGGCAAATGGCCGCATCGCAATCAGCGAGCCGCTGGATGCGAGTCCGCGCGATGGCAAGCCGACTTTCGGCGCGCAGGGCTATACGATTTCGCTGATGGATTTCTCGCTGCTGACGCGTGACGGCCTGGTCTTGCCGAGCACCACCGTCAGCAAGCGTTATGTGGCGGCGAAGAAAGATGCGCCTGAGCATGCGGAGGTATTGATCAAGCAGCTGGATTTGCAGGCCTGGGCCAATTTTGCCGGCCGCCTGCCGCTGCCGGAAGAGCAGCTGCGCATGATCAGCGATTTTGCTCCGCGCGGTGTATTGAAGGATTTCTCGGCGCAATGGGCCGGTGCCTATCCGGAGATTGCTTCGTACAAGCTGAAAGGCGATTTTGCCAATCTGTCGATGAATGCACAGCCGGCACGTTCAGCGCGCGCGGCTACCGCGACTGCGCCGGCACAGGCGGCGGTCCCGGCCATTCCCGGTTTCGAGAATTTGTCCGGCCGCATCGACGCCAACAGCCAGGGCGGCAGCATCGTGCTGGCATCCGACCAGCTCAAGCTGGCCTTGCCGACGTATTTCTCCGAACCTGAAGTGGCTTTCGATACTTTCAATATGGATGCGCAGTGGGCCTTCCAGAAGAACGATCAATTCCTGCTCAGCGTGAAGGGCCTGAACTTTGTACAGCAGGGTTTGACCGCGTCGCTGTCGGGCACGCACCTGATGCCCTTGCACAAGAAGGCCGGACACGACCTGGGCACGATAGATGTGAGCGGCACCATCTCCGGCCTGGAGTTGAACAAAATAGGCAATTACCTGCCGACTGCGATGAATGCCGATTTCCGTACCTGGTTATCGCATGCGCTGATCGCCGGTACCTTGCGCGATGCACGTATCAAACTGAAAGGTGACCTCGCGCATTTTCCTTTCCATACGAGCAAACCGAATGAAAAACCGAAAGGCGAATTCACTTTCGGTGGTCGTATCGATGATGGCGGCCTGAACTACGCGCCGGATTTGTTTGCGAAAGATGGCAAGAAACCGATGTGGCCTTTGCTGGAAAAAGTGAAGGGCACCATCCTGTTCGACCGCACCCGCATGGAAATCAAGGGTGAAAGCGGCAAGACCAATGGCGCCGATGTGTCGAATGTGAAAGCCGTGATCCCGGATTTGCTCGCCGATAATCCGGTGCTGGAAATCGACGGCAATGCCGCCGGTACTTTGCAGACGCTGGTGCAATATACGCTGGACAGCCCGGTGGCGGAATGGATAGATCATTTCACCGATGAAACCAAGGCCAGCGGCAACGCGACTTTGGGATTGAAACTGCAATTGCCGCTGCACAAAATGATAGATGCCAAGGTGCAGGGCATACTGAAATTCAATAACAATAATGTGACGTTGCAGAATGTGATCCCGATGATGTCGGGCACCACGGGGCAGCTGGAATTCAATGAAAAAGGTTTGACGCTGAACGGCGTAAAATCGACTTTCCTCGGCGGCCCGCTGACGGTTTCCGGCGGCACGCAAAAGGACGGCAATATCCTGATCAAGGGTGACGGCACCATGACCGCGGTGGGTTTGCGCAAAAACTATCCATCCGCTGCGATGCAGAAACTGATAGACAAGATCAATGGCAGCACGCGTTTCGGTGTGACCATCGGCGTCAGGAGCAAGCGGGTCGACGTCGTGGTCGATTCCAATCTGCGCGGCCTCGGCCTGGATTTCCCTGCGCCTTTGAACAAGGCGGCGAAGGATGCGTTGCCGCTCAAGTTTGAACAACTCAGCCTGGCACCTGATGCGAGCGGCACGATGCGCGACAACCTGAAAGTGGCATTAGGACCGGCCATCGTCGCCAGCTATGCGCGCGAAAAGAATACGAATGTCGCCAATCCGGAATGGCGTGTCGTCTACGGCGGCATCGGCGTGAATACACCGGCTCCGGTGCCGACCAGCGGACTGGCACTCAACATCAGCATGCGTTCGCTGAATGTCGATGACTGGCTGAAAGTCATGTCGACCGGGCCTGTTGATCCGAAGAAAAAAGTGGCCGGCGATCCATTAAGCGCACTGAATATGTCGCAATATGTGGAGCCGACCAGTATTGCGGTACGCGCCACCGAATTGAATTTGCTGGACAAGAAATTCGATAACGTCGTGCTCGGTGCCACCCATGACAAAGGCGCGTGGCAGGCCAACGTCGATGCGGCGCAAATGTCGGGCTATGTGACCTGGATAGAATCGTCGTCGGGCCGCGGCCTCGGCAAGGTGACGGCCAGACTGTCATCGCTGACCGTGCCGAAAACAGCGAACACCGAAGTCAAGAACCTGCTCGATGGTGTGGATACCGCCACCGAAATGCCGGCGCTTGATGTGGTCGCCGATAATTTTGAATTGATGGGTAAAAAGCTCGGCCGCCTCGAACTCATTGCCCACTATGTGCGCGCCACCGAAGGCCGGGAATGGCGTATCCGTAATCTGTCGCTGACGAATCCGGACGCGACGCTGAAGGCCAGCGGCAGCTGGCTGGCGAAGAAGAGCGGCAATAGCTCCAGCCTCGATTACAACCTGAGCATCAATAACGCGGGCAATCTGCTGGGTCGTTTCGGTTTTGCTGATGTCGTGCGTAGTGGCAAAGGGAAAATGGATGGCACCGTCAGCTGGAAGGGTTTGCCATTCTCTATCGATTATCCGAGCCTGTCCGGCAATATCAACCTGGATATGGCGTCCGGCCAGTTCCTGAAAGTGGAACCGGGCGCGGCGAAACTGCTGGGCGTGCTCAGCCTGCAATCGATACCGCGCCGCCTGACACTGGATTTCCGCGATGTGTTTTCGGAAGGCTTTGCTTTCGACGGCATTACCGGTAGCGCCAATATCAACAATGGCGTGGCGTCCACCAACAATCTGAAAATGCGCGGCGTCAGTGCGACGGTGCTGATCGATGGCTCGGCTGATATCGACAAGGAATCGCAAAACCTGCGTGCAGTCGTGATCCCGGAAATCAATGCGGGTGCGGCCTCGGTCGCGTATGCGCTGGCGGTCAACCCGGTGATCGGTGCCGGTACCTTCCTCGCGCAACTCTTCCTGCGCGAACCGCTGATGCGCGCGTTTACGTTTGAATACATGATTACCGGACCGTGGAAAGATCCGAATGTCACCAAGGTGGAACGCAAGACGGAACAATCATCGACCCCTGCACCGGCGGCAACACCCGGTTAATATATCCAGAAAAATGCAGGCGTCGAATTAATGCGAACAGAAAGCTGAATCATGACGAACTCCCTCTCGCGCGTTGCCGCGATCCAGATGGTTTCCACTCCTTCGATAGAAGAGAACATCGCCACCGCCAAACGCCTGATTGCCGACGCGGCGCAGCAAGGCGCGCAATTGGTCCTGCTGCCGGAATACTGGGCGGCGATGGGCATGCAGGAAACCGACAAGCTGGGCTACGCCGAGCAAGTCGATATCGGGCCGATCCAAAGCTTCATGTCAGCGGCTGCAAGCGAACATCAAATCTGGCTGATAGGCGGTACCTTGCCGCTGGCGGCGGATGTGGCGGACAAAGTCCTGAACACCATGATGGTGTACAACCCGGCCGGTGAGCGCGTCAAGCGCTACGACAAAATCCATTTGTTCAGCTTCACCAGGGGTGAAGAATCCTATGACGAGGCACGCACCATCGTGCATGGCAACGAGGTGACGACCTTTGATGCGCCATTCGGCAAAGTGGGTTTGTCGGTTTGTTATGACCTGCGTTTTCCCGAGCTATACCGCGCGATGGGCGATTGCACGCTGATCGTGGTGCCGGCGGCATTTACTTATACAACCGGCAAGGCGCACTGGGAAATCCTGCTGCGCGCCCGGGCGATTGAAAACCAGTGTTATGTGCTGGCGGCGGCGCAGGGTGGCCGCCATAAAAACGGCCGTACGACCTGGGGCCACAGCATGCTGATCGATCCCTGGGGTGAGGTGAAAAGCCTGCTGCCAGAGGGCGAAGGCCTTGTAATTGGCGATATCGAACCCCATCATCTATCAGGTATTCGGGAAAATCTTCCTGCATTGAAACATCGTAAACTTTAGTAGTTTCAAGGTAGTACGGCCATATGCTCTACAATTCGCCTATCCGAATCAATTTTTGCGCCTGACGCGTGAATAGCAAAGACACAATGACTCCATTTGAACCAAATCTTAAAACGCTAGCCGTCGCCCGCGATGTGTTGTTGACGCCTTTTGGCCTGGATGAATCCATCCTGATCAAGACGCTGGGAACGATGTTCACGCATCGCGTCGACTATGCAGATTTGTACTTCCAGTTCACCAAGAGTGAAGGCTGGAGTCTGGAAGAAGGCATCGTCAAGACCGGCAGCTTCTCGATCGACCAGGGTGTCGGCGTCCGTGCCGTGTCCGGCGACAAGACCGCCTTTTCATATTCGGATGAAATCTCTGAACGTGCATTGCTGGAAGCGGCACTGGCGACACGCACCATTGCGCGCCAGGGTGCAGGCAAGGTCAAGGTAGCTTCGGCAATCCAGGCCGGCGGCGGTCGTTCGCTGTATCTGCCGCATGATCCGCTGACTTCGCTGGATGCAACGGAAAAAGTAAAACTGCTGGAAAAGATAGAACGTATCGCCCGCGCGAAAGATCCGCGGGTGGTGCAAGTGATGGCCGGCCTCGCCGGTGAATATGATGTGGTGCTGGTGGTGCGCAGTGATGGCGTGCTGGCGGCGGATATCCGTCCTCTGGTACGGGTATCGATTACCGTGATTGCAGAACAGAACGGTCGGCGTGAAATGGGTTCGAGCGGTGGCGGTGGTCGCTATAGCTATGCCTACTTCGACGATGAATTGCTGGAAAAATATGCGAGCGAAGCAGTGGCTTCGGCGCTGGTGAACCTGGAAGCGCGTCCGGCCCCGGCCGGTCCCATGACCGTGGTGCTTGGCCCTGGCTGGCCAGGTGTGCTCCTGCACGAAGCGATTGGCCATGGCCTGGAAGGCGATTTCAATCGCAAGGGTTCGAGCGCATTCTCCGGCCGCATCGGTGAACGTGTCGCAGCCAAGGGCGTGACCGTGGTCGATGACGGCACGATTGCTGATCGTCGTGGTTCGCTGAACATCGATGATGAAGGCAATCCGACGCAATGCACGACGCTGATCGAAGACGGCATCCTGAAAGGCTACATCCAGGATACGATGAATGCGCGCCTGATGAAGATGCCGGTCACCGGTAATGCGCGTCGCGAATCCTTTGCGCACCTGCCTATGCCGCGCATGACGAATACTTATATGCTGGGTGGCGACAAGGATCCGGCGGAAATCCTGGCGTCGGTAAAGAACGGTTTGTATGCGGTGAACTTCGGCGGCGGCCAGGTCGATATCACCAACGGCAAATTCGTCTTCTCGGCCAGCGAAGCTTATATGATCGAAGACGGCAAGGTGACTTATCCGGTCAAGGGTGCGACCCTGATCGGTAACGGCCCTGACGTATTGAATCGCGTATCGATGATAGGCAATGATATGCGCCTCGATAGCGGCGTCGGTGTGTGTGGGAAGGAAGGCCAGAGCGTCCCGGTAGGCGTCGGTCAGCCGACTTTGCGCATTGATGGCGTCACCGTGGGCGGTACGGCTTGATAGTGTTGGTATTCAAGCCATAATTGCCATATCCGCCACGCTTTTTTACCGTTTTACTTGCGAAAGCTGCTGATTTACTGCACTATTACTGACAGATAACTGCATTACACCTGAAAACATGACTTCGTCGCGCTTCCAATTTTACTTTTACTTTAGCTATTCCAGCCCAACGGCGGTGGAGAAGCGGTAAGCGCGCAGGTAAAAAAAGCTTAGACCGAAATTCTTTAAAAAACCGCCCGCGATGGCGGTTTTTTTATTTTTGCAGAACAGATTTTGACTGGAGAAAAACATGCCACGCACAGATGATTTACGGATTCGAGAAATGAAAGAACTGACGCCACCATCACATTTGATTCGCGAGCTTGGCATCTCCGACAAGGCAGAAACGACCGCCGCGAATGCGCGCGTCGCACTGCACCGCATTTTGCACGGCCAGGATGACCGCCTGATGGTGGTGATCGGACCATGCTCGATACATGATCCAAAAGCCGCAATGGAATACGCGAACCGCCTGATCAAGGAGCGTGAGCGTTATGCCGGCGAGCTGGAAATCATCATGCGCGTCTACTTCGAGAAGCCACGCACCACGGTCGGCTGGAAAGGCCTGATCAACGATCCGTACATGGACAACAGCTTCCGCATCAATGACGGTTTGCGGATTGCACGTGAACTGCTGCTGAACATCAATGAACTCGGCCTGCCTGCCGGCACCGAATTCCTCGACGTGATCAGCCCGCAATACATCGCCGACCTGATCAGCTGGGGCGCGATTGGTGCCCGTACCACCGAATCGCAAGTCCATCGTGAACTGGCATCCGGTTTGTCGTGCCCGGTCGGTTTCAAGAACGGTACCGATGGCAATGTGAAGATTGCAGTGGATGCGATCAAGGCCGCATCGCAGCCGCATCACTTCCTGTCAGTGACCAAGGGCGGCCATTCCGCGATTGTGTCGACACTCGGCAATGAAGACTGTCACATCATCCTGCGCGGCGGTAAAACGCCTAACTACGATGCCGCCAGCGTCGAGCAGGCATGCAAGGACATCGCGGCAAACGGCCTGGCATCGCGCCTGATGATAGATACTTCGCACGCCAACAGCTCGAAGAAACCGGAAAACCAGATCCCGGTCTGCGCCGATATCGCCAAGCAGGTGGCCGGTGGCGACACCCGCATCGTCGGCGTGATGGTGGAGTCGCACCTGGTCGGCGGTCGCCAGGACCTGATCCCGGGCAAGGAACTGGTCTACGGCCAATCCGTGACCGACGGTTGCATCAACTGGGAAGACAGCCTGGGCGTACTGGAAGGCCTGGCGGAAGCGGTCAAGCAACGTCGCCACGTCAAGGATCCGGACGCTTGAGATAGTTAAGCAGGAAGAAAAACAGAAAGCAAAACGGGCACTGATTTCAGTGCCCGTTTTTTTATTGCCGCTGATTTTATCAATTGGATTTAAAAGCGTTTGGTCAGCATCATCTGTTCGCCTTCGCGCCGCATCTCGGTGCGCTTCAGGAAGGACATGCCGAGCAGGGCAAAGCCAAGTTCGTTTTCCTGCACCAGTGCATCGACCTGATTGAGCACGATGTCGCCGACTTTCACTGTATTGAGCATGACGTGATAGGCGGGAACCGTACCATTCGCAGTGTTGACATAGGTCGGGCGGCCTTTCTTGTAATCGATGCCGAGTCGCCTGGCGTCCGATGCCGAGAAAGAAATCATTGATGCGCCGGTATCGACCAGCATGCGCATGGTGCCGCCATTGATCTGCCCCTGTACCAGGAAGTGGCCGCGCGCATCGGCTTGCAGGGTGACAGTGCTGGAACCGGACGGCGCCATCCGATTGACGTGGCCGCCGATATCGATGCGCTGCTTTTTACCGTTGGTCTCGAAGGTGGCGCTGGTCTGGTTCACATCGACCAGCGTGACGCCGGACGTCACGGTGTTGCCGACTGAATAGGTTTTGGGTGAGCCGCCGTCAATCACCAGCACCGCCTTGCCGGGGAACAGGCCGACGACGCTGATGTCGGCAGCCTGAACCTGCAGGGCGCTGAGGCAGAGCAGGGCGGCAAGCAGAGGAGTTTTCATGGATAGCCCGGGCTGGGATGAACTGCTTGCCGCTGAGGGCTTGATTAGTCGCGGAAGTTATTGAATTCCAGTGGCAGGTCGGCGACTTCCTTGCGCAACATTGCCATCGCCGCTTGCAGGTCGTCACGCTTGGCACCGGTCACGCGTACCGCGTCGCCCTGGATGCTGGCTTGTACCTTCATCTTGCTATCCTTGATGATGCGCACGATTTTCTTCGCCGCTTCGGTTTCGATGCCGTTCTTGATCTTGATGACTTGCTTGACCTTGTCGCCGCCGATTTTTTCAATCTTGCCGCGGTCGAGGAAGCGTACGTCGACATTGCGCTTGACCAGTTTGTTGGTCAGTACGTCGAGTACCTGGTTCAGCTGGAATTCGGAATCGGCGTAAGCGGTCAGGTCGCGGTCTTTTTGTTCAACGCGGGCATCGCTGCCCTTGAAGTCGAAACGGGTGGTGATTTCCTTGCCGGCCTGGTCGACGGCATTCTTTACTTCGACCATATTGGCTTCGGATACGGTATCAAATGATGGCATGGCGGTTTCCTTCTTGCTTGGCTCGCGGCAGGTAGCCGCGAAAGCCTGTTATTCATTGGTTTGGCTGTCATTCTAACGGACAAAAAACCGGGCAGCTAGTGCTGCGATTATAATCGCCCACTATGACTCATTCTTTGCCCGTACAGCACAACTTTTCCTTGCGCCAGCTCAATACCTTCGGCGTGGCTGCAGGTGCGCAAGCCTATCTGCCTGTCAGCAGCGTCGAGCAACTGCAGCAGGTGCGGCAGGATCCTGCACTGGCGGCCTTGCCGCGCCTGGTGCTGGGTGGCGGCAGCAATATCCTGTTGACACGCGATTTCCCCGGCCTGGTATTACATATTGGTATCAGGGGCATGGCAATCGTTGCCGAGGACGAGAGCGCCACTTATGTCCGCGCCGCCGCCGGCGAGAGCTGGCACCAGTTTGTGCAGTGGACGCTGGCGCAGGGCCTGGGCGGACTGGAAAACCTGTCGCTGATCCCGGGCAGCGTAGGCGCAGCGCCGATCCAGAATATCGGTGCCTACGGCGTCGAGATCAAGGATAGTTTCCATTCGTTGACACTGTTTGATTTCGAAACCGGCGAACAGCTGGTATTGGACAGGGCCGCCTGCATGTTCGGCTATCGCGACAGCGTCTTCAAACATCGTTTGCGCGACCGTGCGGTGGTGCTGGACGTGACCTTTGCCCTGCCCAAACAGTGGCAAGCCAATTTGCGCTATGCCGATGTCACGCAGGAACTGGCCGCGCGTGCGATTAGCGAACCGACGGCGCAGGACATCAGCGCCGCCGTCATTGCAATCCGCACCCGCAAATTGCCGGACCCTGCGGTGATCGGCAATGCCGGCAGCTTCTTCAAGAATCCGGTCGTGAGCAGCGCGCAGCGTGACGCCTTATTGCAGCGCTATCCGCAGATGGTGAATTACGCGCAGCCGGATGGCAGCGTGAAGCTGGCGGCGGGCTGGCTGATAGACCAGTGCGGCTGGAAGGGCAAGACGGCAGGATCTGCCGGGGTCTATGAGAAGCAGGCACTGGTGCTGGTGAATCGTGGCGGTGCCAGCGGTGCCGAGATCGCACAACTGGCGGCGGCCATACAGGCGGATGTGGCACAACGCTTCGATGTGCAGCTTGAGCCTGAACCCATCTTCCTTTGATTCGCGGAAATACTGAATGGATACGAAAATTTTATTGCAGGTCGCGGGTAGCTATCTCGCGCTCAGCCTGCTGTCTTTTGGCGCATATGCGATCGATAAATCGGCGGCGCGCATAGGGACATGGCGCATCAGCGAAAACAATTTGCACGTACTGGATTTCCTGGGCGGCTGGCCCGGTGGCTGGCTGGCGCAAAAAATCCTGCGGCATAAAACCAGCAAGCCTTCATTCCAGCGGATTTACTGGGTGACGGTGGCACTGCATTGTGCTTTGGTGGGTTGGCTGGTCTCGCCTTACGGCAGCGATATGCTGAAGGCGATGGGAAGTGCCGGCTAGCAAAATTACTGAAGCGGTGCCGCTGCAACTGCGGCGACACCGCTTTGGCTTTCCTTACTTGGACAGGTAAATATCCTTGTCCTTGTCTTGCAGGAAGACTTGCGTGTAGCGGCCGATGGTCGCATTCGCGTACTGCTCTTCACCATAGCTGCGGCAAGGTGCGCACGCATAACGCGGGATTTGTACCGCGAGGATGTGATTGCGCGTATCGTCGCAGCGCGAATCGATCACCACGGTGCCGCCGCAATCCGGGCAGGAACGCACGGTTTCATTGATGTTTTCACGGATACCGTCGGTATCGTAGTAGACATCCATGCTGCGCTTGTGGAACTCCTGCTCCGGATAGACCTGCTCGCGCAAGGCGTGGCGGTTATTCCAGTGGTAAAAAGTCGCTTCCTTCAATTTTTCGAGGTAGGCGGTAATGTTGGCCGGTTGCTTCTGGCTTTCCGCATCGTAATCCGGTTCCTGGATGTGGCTGAAATCCATGCCCGCCATCGCCAGGATGATGCCGGTATTGATGTAGGGCAGTGCGGTTTCGATCGAGTAACCGCCTTCCAGTACCGCCAGGTCCGGCTTCAGGCGCTGGTTGAGTACCGCGTAACCATGCGCGGTGAATTTCATATTGGTGATCGGATCGGAGTAGTGGTTATCCTGCCCGGCCGAGTTGATGATCAGGTCCGGTTTGAATTCATCGAGGATAGGCATGACGATTTCATCCAGCACATAAAGGAAACCCTCTTCGCAGGTATCCGGCGGCATCGGCAGGTTGATGGTGGTGCCGAAGGCATTCGGGCCGCCGAGTTCATCGGCAAAGCCGGAACCCGGATAGAGCGTACGACCATCCTGGTGCATGGAAATGAAAAGTGTATTCGGATCGTGCCAGAAAATATCCTGCGAACCATCGCCGTGATGGCAATCGGTATCAACGATCGCAATCTTTTTCACGCCATATTTGTGGCGGATGTATTCGACCATGATCGCTTCCATGTTCAGCGTGCAAAAGCCACGGCTGCCATGGACCACGCGATAGGAGTGATGGCCGCAAGGGCGCACCAGCGCGAAGGCGTTATCAACTTCCTTGGTCATCACCTTGTCGGCTGCGGTAATGCAGCCGCCGACGGCGATCAGGTGCGAAGCATGCACGATCTCGTCGATGCCGGGTACGCAAAAGTGCACGCGCTGGATATCTTCCACGGTGGCGACGCCGGGTTTGAATTCCTTGATATTGTCGAAGTCCAGCAGGCCTTCTTCAAAGACCTGGTCCTGCGTGTAGAGCAGGCGCTCTTCACGTTCCGGATGCGTTGGTGAAATCGCATAGTCAAATGCCGGGAAAAATACCAATCCTGTTTTTTTCTTCATGATGTGTTCCTCACACTTGTGCTTGCGCATTAGTTCTGTTTGATCAGGCCGGGTTTGATCTGCAGCCGGACGCGTATATTCTTGCCGGTGGTCGAATAACCATGGATGACGTTGAAGGACTGGCAGTCAGCGACTTCAACTTCGAGGTCTTCATCGCGTGCACCGGCAGCCCTGGCAATTTCCAGCAATCTTTCCTTGCCGATGTCGCAGACATCATCGACCGTGGCGCGTGCGGAGATTTGCATCTTGCGGCCATCTTCGGCAAAGGTCAGTTGCTGCGATTCGGTATCCGCCAGCAGATTCAATTCAACCGTGGTGCGGGCCATCGCCGCGCCGCTGGCATTGATCACTTCCGAATCCTGCGGCACCAGCGCCGGCAAGGCCAGCAAGTCGCCGACCTGTTTGGCAATGTAGGGCGCAGGGCCGCCGACCGCGATCAATTGCTGCGGGTTCAGTACTTTGCCTTCCAGCAGTTCGTGGATGGTGTAGACCGGCTTGCTGTTGACCTCTGCAATCATTTGCGTGACCTTCGCCGCGATGCTGGCGCACATGCTGTCGACGATGGCTTGCGCCACTTGCTGCGGCGTTTGTTGCAGGGTCGCAGCGAGGCCTTCCATCGCTTGCAAGGCTTTGGCCTTGTCACCGATTGCGGCCAGGCCGAGCGTGATCAGGGCATCGGTCGGGGTCGGTACCGGACCATCAAAGGCCATTGCCGAACCCTTGCGTTCCGGGCCTATCTGCAATGCGCCATTGACGACCTGCACATGGCTGTCGCCCCCGAGCGCCATCGAATGCGTGAGCAAGCCGCGGATCAGGGTCTTGTGACCTTCGATTTCGACGCCTTGCGGTTCCAGCAGCGGTGCGCCATCGGCAAAGAGTGCGATGTCGGTGGTGGTGCCGCCGACGTCTATCGAGACCGAATCCTGCGTCGATGAGACGAAAGGCAGCACGCCCATGATGGTCGCAGCAGGGCCGGACAGGATAGTTTGCACCGGATAATTGCGCGATTGCTGTATGCCGATGGTGCCGCCGTCAGCCTTCAGGATGAAGAGCGGGACATCGACTGCGAGCTCCTGCAGGTAGCTGGCGAGCTGGTCGACCATGCGGCTGTGCAGGCGCCAGATCGCGGCATTGAGGTAAGTGGTGGCAATGCGGCGCGGGAAATTCAATACGCCGGATTGATGATGGCCGAGCGAAACATGGCTGGCCTGATCGGCGAAGCAGGCACCGACTTCCTGCTCATGCACCGGATTGCGGGTGGAGAATTTGCCGATCACGGCCAGGTTCTCGATCTTGTCCGCGCGGAATTGCTGTTTCAAGGCTTCCAGCTCATCGTCTTCCAGTGCTTCCGCTTCGATGCCGCGATGGTTCATATAACCGGCGATCAGGTGGGTCTGGTCGGCGAGCGGCAAATCCTTCGGCGAAACGCCGGGTCCGTTCATGACGATCAGGCCGACCGGGTCGAGCTGGTTCTGTGCCACGGCATTGGTGGAAATCGTGGTGCTGAGGACGATGCGCTGCAGCTGCTTGATATCTTCGGGCGTGGCGACAGCCTGGGTCGCGCGCATGACGCAAGCCAAAATATCATTTTTGTCGGTCAGTACTTTGGACTTGCGGATGATTTTGCGGTTGTGCATCAATACCGAATCGGTATGGGTGCCGCCCACATCAATGCCAAGGATCATAGATTTCTTTCTTGGGAAGTAGTCCGGCGCGGTGCTCGCAGTGACGGGATCGTGCCGGTGGTTCAATTCAAAGCCTGAGTGCAATCGTCAATTCGAAGCGGCAACTGCTGCCAGCCGTTAACGTAAGCTTCATTCGACGCATGCTCCATTCAACGTAAGCTCCATTCACAAACCACATTATAGGGGATGGCATGCGACTGATTCCGCATACTGCTGGCCCATAGCAAAAAGCCCGGCAGAACCGGGCTTTTTATTGTTGCATGCAGCGTATCAGACAAAGTGGCAAACGTAGTCCAGGGTGTCCACGGTTTCGATATCGAAACTCGAGTTGGCCGGTACTTCGAATTGCTGGCCGCCTTCATAGGTTTCCCATTCGGTCGCGCCGGCCAGACGGATGCGGCATTTGCCGGCATTCAATTCCATGATTTCTGCGGCGCCGGTGTTGAACTTCAGCGTCGATGGGAAAATCACGCCGATGGTTTTTTTGGTGCCGTCAGCGAACAGGACGCTGTGCGATACGCATTTACCGTCGAAGTAGATATTGGCTTTCTTGATGACGCTGACTTGGTCGAATTGTGTGCTCATGGATAGGCTCTGATAGATAAATAAATTAAGAAATTATTTCTTGTCGCTGTCTTTGGCGATGCGTGGCAAGGCTACCGAGCTGTTGCCGGTCAGCAGGCCGACATCGTTGTAGATGCCCAGCTTCTGGCGGGTGTCGGTGATGTCGAGGTTACGCATCGTCAATTGGCCGATACGGTCAGCCGGCGAGAATGGCGCATCTTCCACTTTTTCCATCGACAGGCGTTCCGGCGCATAGGTCAGGTTGGCCGAGACGGTATTGAGGATGGAGTAATCATTGCCGCGACGCAGTTCGATCGTGACTTCACCGGTGATCGCACGTGCGACCCAGCGTTGTGCCGCTTCACGCAACATGATGGCTTGCGGGTCGAACCAGCGGCCCTGGTACAGCAGGCGGCCGAGGCGACGACCGCTTTCGCGGTATTGTTCGATGGTGTCTTCGTTGTGGATGCCGGTAACCAGGCGTTCGTAAGCGATGAACAGGAGCGCCAGGCCCGGGGCTTCGTAGATGCCGCGGCTCTTCGCTTCGATGATGCGGTTTTCGATCTGGTCGCTCATGCCGAGGCCGTGACGGCCGCCGATGCGATTGGCTTCCAGCATCAGTTCAACCAGGTCGGAATAAACGACGCCGTTCAATGCGACCGGACGACCTTCTTCGAAACGTACGGTGACTTCTTCGCGTTTGACTTCAACGTCGTCGCGCCAGAATGCGACGCCCATGATCGGCTGCACGATCTTCATGCCGCTGCTCAGTTCTTCGAGGTCTTTCGCTTCATGCGTTGCGCCGAGGATGTTGGAATCGGTCGAGTAGGCTTTTTCCACCGACATTTTGTAGTCGAAGCCGGACTTGATCAGGAATTCCGACATTTCCTTGCGGCCGCCCAGTTCCTGGATGAAGGTGTCGTCCAGCCATGGTTTGTAAATGCGCAGCGCCGGATTCATCAGCAAGCCGTAGCGATAGAAACGCTCGATGTCATTGCCCTTGAAGGTGCTGCCGTCGCCCCAGATGTCGACGTTGTCTTCCTTCATCGCCGCCACCAGCATGGTGCCGGTCACAGCGCGGCCCAGTGGTGTGGTGTTGAAGTAGGTAACACCTGCGGTCGAGATGTGGAATGCACCGCTTTGCAGCGCTGCAATGCCTTCCGCCACCAGTTGTTCGCGGCAGTCGATCAGGCGTGCCAGTTCGGCGCCGTAGGCCTTGGCTTTTTCCGGGATCGCGTTGTAGTCGGTTTCATCCGGCTGGCCGAGGTTCGCAGTATAGGCGTATGGGATCGCGCCTTTTTGACGCATCCAGTGCAGGGCCGCGCTGGTGTCGAGGCCGCCGGAAAAGGCGATGCCTACTTTTTGATTGACGGGAACGGATTGGAGAATATTCGACATGGTGTTTGCTTCGCGTACTTGGAATGTGTTGGTGGGTCAGTCGTGACTGAGCGGATAAATTGGATTCTGGTTTATTCGAGCCTGCCGAGGACCAGGTATTCGAGCAGCGCTTTTTGCACGTGCAAACGGTTTTCCGCTTCGTCCCAGACTACCGATTGCGGGCCGTCTATGACTTCGGCGGCAACTTCTTCACCGCGATGGGCCGGCAGGCAGTGCATGAACAGCGCGTCAGGCTGCGCCCGTTTCATTTTGGCGGCATCGACGATCCAGCCGTCGAAGGCTTTCAGGCGCGCGGCATTTTCTTCTTCGAAGCCCATGCTGGTCCAGACGTCGGTCGTGACCAGGTGCGCACCGGCGCAGGCGTCGGATGGCGATGCATGCAAGGTGTAATGCGTATTGTCCGGCGCGACCAGCGTCGGATCGATTTCATAGCCTTTCGGCGTCGAAACATTGACGTGGAAATCGAATACCTGCGCCGCCTGCAGCCACGAATACAGCATATTGTTGGCGTCACCGATCCAGGCCACGGTCTTGCCCTTGATCGAACCGCGTTGTTCGATATAGGTAAAGACATCGGCCAGCACCTGGCAGGGATGATGTTCATTGGTCAGGCCATTGATCACCGGCACGCGCGAATTGGCGGCGAAACGCTCGATGATTTCCTGGCCGAAAGTACGGATCATGATGATGTCGCACATGCGGGACATGACTTGCGCCGCATCTTCTACCGGTTCGCCGCGACCGAGCTGGCTGTCGCGCGTATTGAGGTAAATCGCCGCGCCGCCGAGCTGGTGCATGCCGGCTTCAAAGGACAGGCGGGTACGGGTGGAATTCTTTTCGAACACCATCACCAGCGTACGGTCGCTGAGCGGATGGTAGGGCTCGTAGTTCTTGAATTTGCGCTTGATGACACGGGTACGTTCGATGACGTGCTCGAATTCATCCAGCGTTAAATCGGAAAACTGCAGAAAGTGTTTGATTGCCATAATTGAAAACGGCGGCTAGGTTGGCGCCTGCCGCCGATTGTTGTAACTGCTTCAATTATAAGGGATTTCCATCCAAAAGCCAGCGTTAAGGCCGCTGCTACCCGCTTCTTTAGTAGAGCTTTTGTGATGATTCATGCAATAACTGCAGGTAGAGCGCATGCCGCATGGGGGCAATCGCACCGGCCGCAACCGCAGTGCGGATTGCGCATTCCGGCTCATTCGAATGATGGCAGTTATAAAACTTGCAGTGCCCCAGATACGATGCAAATTCCGGGAAAGCGCGCTCCAGCATGCCTTCAGTCAAATGGTAGAGGCCGAATTCCTGGAAGCCCGGCGAATCGATAATCGATGTTTCCTGATCGATCACATACAGGCGCGTGAAGGTGGTGGTGTGCTTGCCGGTATCGAGTGCGGCGGAAATTTCACGCACGGCAATGTCGGCATCCGGCACGATCAGGTTGATGATCGATGATTTACCCATGCCGGATTGGCCGATCAGGATAGTCGAATGCCCTTTTAATAGGGGCAGGAGCGCGGCGCAAGTCGCTTCCGGCTGCGTGGTGGCCGATACTTCATGCACCGGATAACCGAGTCCGGCATAGAAGGCGACGCGCTGCCGGGTTTTTTCCAGCGCAGTAACCACGTCTATCTTGTTGAGGATGATGTGGACCTTGACGCCGGCGGCTTCGGCCGCCACCAGTGAGCGTGATACCAGGTCATCGGAAAAGCCCGGTTCGGTCGCGACCACAATGAAGAGTTGCGTGACATTCGCCGCCAGCAGCTTGGATTTGTACTGGTCGGAGCGATACAGCAGGGTCTGGCGTTCGGTGATTTCTTCAATCACGCCCTGGTTGGCGGATGTCAACTTCAGTTTGACCAGGTCGCCTACGGCGACGTCGCTCTTTTTGCCGCGCGTCACGCATTGCAGCTTGGCGCTTTCGGTCTGGACCAGGTAATGACGGCCATGGGCGGCAATGACGGTGCCTGTAATCATCTCCATCAATTCACATTCCGTGGGACGGATTGCGCATAGATGGCATCCAGTTTGGCCGCGCAGATGAAATCGTTTTGCGACAGGCCGCCTTTGCCTTCATTAACCGAATGCGTGTCGTACTTCACCACGCATTGCTTATAGGTGACGACAAGCTCGGGATGATGGTCTTCGCTATGGATGGTGTAGGCGATCGCGTTCACGAAGGCCAGCGTCAGGTAGTAATTCTGGAACGAGTACTCACGTACGATTTTGCCATCCTGCAGCCGCCATTCCGGCAGTGCCTGCAAGCCTGCCGCCACTTGCTCGGCCGACCATGCCAGCACTTGCGGCTGGCATGTTTGCAGGCGTAATTCGGCGGCGCTGATGTGTGTATGAGCCATGAGTTCCGGCTTCAACCGGCCGCCAGCAGTTTATTGATACGCACGGTGGCAGGCGGATGCGAATCGTAGAAGGCCGAGTGCAGCGGATCCGGCGTTAGCGTCGATGCATTGTCTTCGTACAGTTTGACCAGGGCCGAGACCAGGTCTTGCGAATTGGTGTGTTGCGCGGCAAAGGCATCGGCTTCGAATTCATGCTTACGCGAGCTGAGCGAAGTCAGCGGCGAGAACAGGAAGGAAAAGACCGGCAAGACCAGGGCAAACAGGATCAGTGCCATCGCGTCATTGCTGGCGCCCATCATCGGTTCGACGCCGAGGCCGGTATAGAACCAGGTCTGGTTTTTCAGGTAGCCGAGCATCGCGAGGAAGGCGAGCGAAGCGGCGAACATGACGACGATGCGCTTGACGATATGCTTCAATTTGAAGTGACCAAGTTCATGTGCCAGGACCGCTTCAATTTCATTCGGTGCCAGGCGTTCCAGCAGGGTGTCGAAGAAAACGATGCGTTTCGCCGCGCCGAAGCCGGAGAAGTAGGCATTGCCATGTGCGCTGCGTTTCGAGCCGTCCATCACGAACAGGCCGCTGGCCTGAAAGCCGGTGCGCTGCATCAGGTTTTCGATGCGGGTACGCAGGCTTTCATCTTCCAGCGGTTTGAATTTATTGAACATCGGCGCGATGAAGAGCGGTACCAGCACCAGCATCAGCAACTGGAACGAGCACCAGACTATCCATGCATACAGCCACCACAGGTCGCCCGATTTTTCCATCAGGATGATGGTGATCCAGACCAGGCCGAGGCCGAGCGCCAGCGAAATGACGGTGCTTTTCATCAGGTCGATAAAGAACAGGCGTGGCGACATGCGATTAAAGCCGAAGCGCGCTTCCAGTACGAATTGACGGAAGTAATCAAACGGCAATTCGATCAGGCCGGAAATCAGCGCAAAGCACAGCACCAGCGCCAATTGATAACGGTAGCCGGGGCCGAAGATAAACAGCGAGCCTTCCGCCAGCCATTGCAAGCCGCCCATCAGCGTGAAGCCGATCAGGGTGGCGGCATTCAGGATCACGATGAAGAGCGCGAATTTGGTTTTGGCGATCGAGTAGGCGGCGGCCTTCTGATGCGCTTCCAGCGGGATTTTTCCGGCGAATTGCGGCGGTACCGCGGCGCTATGGGCCATGATGTGGCGGACATGGCGCGAAGCCAGCCAGAACCGTACCAGCAGGCTGATAATCAGAAAAGTGACAAACAAAACGGTAAACGCGAGGGATGACATTCTTTTCCTGTGAGAAAATGGCGGATTGAGCAGGCTAAAGGAAAACAATTATGTCACAAGCTACTGAATTAGAGTCGTCATCCGCAAGCCCGGATGCTCCATTACGCCCGAACGAGTTCAATCTGGTCTGGGTTGATATGGAAATGACCGGGCTCGATCCGGACAATGACCGCATTATCGAGGTCGCCGTCGTGGTCACGGATGCGAACCTGAATATCCTGGGCGAGGGCCCGGTATTTGCCATCCATCAATCGGATGAGGTTCTCGACGGCATGGATGCGTGGAATAAGGGTACGCACGGCCGTTCCGGCCTGATCGACCGTATCAAGGCGTCAACCGTGACCGAAGCCGAAGCGGAAACCGCGCTGATTGAATTCCTGAAGAAATACGTACCGAGCGGCAAATCGCCGATGTGCGGCAATACCATTTGCCAGGACCGCCGCTTCATGGCGCGTGGGATGCCGAAGCTGGAAGCCTTCTTCCACTACCGCAACCTCGACGTGTCGACACTGAAAGAATTGTGCCGTCGCTGGAAGCCCGAACTGGTGAATGGCTTCAAGAAACATCAAAAGCACACCGCGCTGGCCGATATCCTGGAATCGATCGAAGAGCTGCGTTACTACCGCGAGCATTTCATCAAGGAATAAGCGTCAAGGATAAGCGTCAAGGAAAGTTATTCAGGGCGGCGATATGCCGCCCGGGATGACGTAAAAAAAGCCGGCTGCTGCCGGCTTTTTTATTGTTGCCTGTATTTACTTTGTACTTACTCCGCTCCGCCTTCGGTAGCGGCACCGCAGCATTTCTTGTATTTCTTGCCGCTGCCGCACGAACATTCGTCATTGCGGCCGATTTTCGGTTCTTCGCGCTGTACCGTTTTAACGGCGGATTTGCGATGCGGCAGCCAGAATTTGTGGATTTCCGGAATCGCGGATTCGATTTCTATCGTCAGCTTGTGGCATTTGACCGGATTGTCGACCAGCACGATTTCGTCTTCTTCGATCTCTTCCGCGCCCAGCAGATAGATAGGGCGCATCAGCGGCGCGATATTGGACGTATTGATCGGCTCCCACGCTTCGGCGCGCAAACTCATGCCGAGGTTAAAGCCCCAGGCCCAGGCTTCGCCATCCAGTACCGGCTTGCCTTCCCATTCGTGTTCGCAGAACAGCGGCTCGTATTCTTTCGGTGCGACTTCCAGCGTGATGGCGATTTCATTCATGAAGCGCGCGATCAGGCCGACGATGCGTTCATATTCCTTGTCGTTCTTGAACTTCGGTATCGCTTCCGCATTTTCGCCCCAGACATGCGGCAGCCATTCGGCCAGCGGCACTTCTTCCGGGCCGACCACGAGGGCGGTCAGATAGCCGTGCAGCGAATCCATCGCCATGCAGTCGTCTGCAGTGCGGTCGGAAAGCAGGAATTTGTCGAGTTCGTCGAATTCCTTGTCGGAGAGGGGCTGGTCGAGATGCATGGCGGGATTTTCTTCAATGATGATCAGGGCGACAGTGTACCAGTACGACTTTGCCTAAGCGATGGCCCGGCAGCAATGTGGCAATGAAATCTATGCAAACAGGCAAGGGCAGGCGGGCATCGCACCGTACAATGCTCACATGAATGATTCCACTCCCTTGTCTTTTTCTACACTTACGCCGGATTGCGTGCTGGATGCGCTGGAAAGCGTCGGCCTGTATAGCGATGGCCGTTTGCTGGCCCTCAATAGTTATGAAAACCGCGTGTACCAGGTCGGCATGGAGGACGGGCCGCCTTTGGTCGCCAAGTTTTACCGGCCGGCGCGCTGGACCGATGCCGCCATCCTGGAAGAGCATGCTTTCATGCATGAGCTGGTGGAAAGTGAAATCCCGGTGGTGCCGGCCAGTACGCTGGCGAACGGCCAGACCCTGCATGAATTTGCCGGTTTTCGTTTTGCGGTTTTTGCGCGGCATGGCGGGCGCGCGCCGGAACTGGACGATCCGGCGACGCTGGAATGGATGGGGCGTTTCATCGGCCGCATTCATGCGGTCGGCGCACTGAAAAGTTATGTACATCGACCGGCGCTGAACATCCAGACCTTCGGTGAAGAGCCGCGTGATTACCTGCTGCAGAATAATTTCATCCCGCCTGATTTGCTGGAAGCCTATCGCAGCGTGGTGACGCAGGCGCTGGATGGGGTGCGCCGCTGCTACGAACGGGCCGGCGATGTCCGCAGCTTGCGCCTGCATGGTGACTGCCATTGCGGCAATGTCTTGTGGACCGATGCCGGTCCGCACTTCGTGGACTTTGATGATAGCCGTAGCGGGCCGGCGATCCAGGATTTATGGATGTTGCTGTCCGGCGAGCGGCGCGATATGGTGCGGCAATTTACCGATTTGCTGGTCGGCTATGAGGATTTCGCCGAATTCGATACGCGTGAATTGCACCTGATAGAAGCCTTGCGTACCCTGCGCCTGATTCATTACGCGGCGTGGCTGGCGCGGCGCTGGGACGATCCGGCATTTCCGGTGGCTTTCCCCTGGTTCAATACGCAGCGCTACTGGCAAGACCGTATCCTGGAATTGCGCGAGCAGGTCGCGCTGATGGATGAAGCGCCGCTGTGGACGAATTAAACGCCTGATGGACCCCATCTATATTTTTATCATTGTCGGCGGTATTGCAGCCGGTTTCGTACAAGGACTCTCGGGTTTCGCTTTCGGTATGACGGCTATGTCATTCTGGGCCTGGGGCATGGATCCGGTGATTGCTGCATCGCTGTCGGTATTCGGCGCGTTGACCGGACAAATCATTGCGGCGTTCACTGTGAAGCGCGGCTTCGACTGGCGGATGTTGCTGCCGTTTTTTGCCGGTGGTGCCATCGGTATCCCAATAGGTGTATTGCTGTTGCCGCTGCTGAATATGGATATGTTCAAGGCCATGCTGGGCGGCATATTGATTATCTGGTGCCCGTCCATGCTCTTTGTGTCGCGCTTTCCCAGGCTGAAACCACAAGGGCCGGTCGCGGATGGCGTGATTGGTTTGCTCGGTGGCGTGATGAGTGGTTTTGGTGGCTTCTCCGGAATTATTCCGACTTTGTGGTGCACGCTGCAGGGCATGGCCAAGGATAAGCAGCGCGTGATTATTCAAAACTTCAATCTGGGCGCTTTGATCTTCACGATGCTGGCTTATCTGTATAAGGGCATCATCACGGTCAACATGCTGCCTTATTTTGCGGTGCTGGTACCGGCGATGCTGATACCTTCATTGCTCGGAGCGAGCTTGTATCACCGGATTTCGGATGTGGCGTTCCGGCAACTGGTGCTGAGCCTGCTTACGCTGTCCGGCATCGCATTGGTGAGTTCGTCCTTGCCCAGGCTGCTGGGCTAGGACTGTCTTCAGATCTTTTGCGCGTTCTTCGCCAGCTCGTCCAGCTTGGTGATGACTTTATCCACATCGCTGTCGCTATTGGCGATCAGTACGGCGTGTTCGATCGCATCATCGCGTTTGGTGCTGGCGAAATAGCCGAGCAGGTAATCGCCATTTTCCGTTTTTGACACATTGCGACTGTCGTCCTTGGCCAGGCGGCGTGCATACCAGACGGCATAACCGTTCGACTCTTCACAGCAATACACTTCTGCCGAATGATGCGGGCCGAGCGGATAGGCTTCCGGATCGGTGTACCAGATCGTCTTGCGCCACAGGTGATTCTTTTTCGATTCAGGGATAGGACTCATGTGCGTACTTGCTCCGGCTTGTTTCATCGTAGGTTAACTATTGTGTGGCTATTGTAGTGATATGCGGCGTCGTGCAGGAATAGAAATGCACAACTGTCGACAGATATTGCTCGTTTGGTTTGGGGCAGTGGCGGGCGACTGATCGCTGTGTCAGGCTAGAGCTTATTGTGCGCACCCGGTGGCAGTTCAATATGCGGTGCGGTACGGGCCAGCATTTCGCGCAGCTTCTTGTCTATGCGTGCATATTCCAGTTCGATTTCGGTCAGGCGCAGGGTCGCATCACCGAGGATATTATTCTTCGCGCGGATTTCCAGTTCGCGGCACAGGGCCGCCAGCGTCGTCGCGCCGATCGACGAAGTACTGCCGCACAGGACGTGCGCGAATTTGGCTACCGTCAGCGCATCGTTGGCGAGGATGGCTTCATGCAGGAAGACAAAACGCTTCGGGCTATCGCTCAGGAATAAATCCACCAGTTCGGCAAAGTCGGCACCAAACATTTCCTGCGTGGCTTCCAGTTCATCATCATTGCGCACCATAGAACGCTCCGTGGAGGCCGGCTTCAGCCAGCGGCTCAGCATGTCGCTCAGCGGACGCATGCGTATCGGTTTAAAAATAAAATCATCCATGCCTATCGCGAGGCAGGTATCGCGCTCGCTGCGGTTGACACCTGATGACCAGCCGATGATAGGCACATGTTCATCGCCGGTTTCCGCTGCGCGCAGCAGGGCGGTGGTTTGATAGCCGTCCATATTCGGCATCTGGCAATCCATCAGGATCAGGTCGTAATGCCGTACATGCACCATGCGCAAAGCCTGCTGGCCGTCGGCCGCGGTATCGACCTGGCAACCGAAACGGGCCAGCATGCGTTCCGCGATCTGCAAGTTGACCGGGTTGTCATCGACTGCCAACACGCGGGTATGCGTAAAGGCGTGCGCATTGTCGGACACCACATATTCCGCATTCAAATGGACGCCGGCACAGACGAAGCGCGGCGCGTCCTTCTTCGCGATGCAGCTGCACAGCATCGCCAGCGTATCCAGCAACATGCTTTGCTGTAGCGGTTTCGGCAGCCAGGCGGAGAAACCGGCATGCGCCAGGCGGTCCGCATCATGGCGCGTATGTTCATTGCTGACCAGGACCACCAGCGTGTCACGGTACAAGGGCGAGCTGCCAATCGCAGTGCCCAGTGTTTCGCCATCGATGCCGGGAATGTTTTGATCGAACAGGGCGATACGGTAGGGATCACCGGCTAGCGCCGCGCTTTCCAGTGCTGCCAGCGCCACTTTCGGCACTTCAAAGCCTTCGATGCGCGCGCCGCGCTGCTGCAGTTCGCGGACCACATGACTGCGGCTTTCTTCATTGGCGTCTATCAACAGCATGCGGATGCCGCTGAGTGAACCCATCGAGCTGTTGGCGGCAGCGGGGTTGAGGCCAAGGTCGGTATTTGATTCCAGCAATTGTTCGATATTCAGCAGCAAGGTGTCGGCGCTGCTCTGTGCCAGATGGATCATTTCACGCTGGTCGGGCGCCAGGTCGTTTTGCCGGATCATTTCCAGCGCGCCGATGATGCCGTTCATCTGGCTATTGACCACGCGTTGCAAATCGTCGAGCAGGCGCTCGTCCAATTGCGTATTGGTCAGGCTGCTGTTTTGTTGCTCGCGGCGGCGCGCGATACGCAAGCGTTGCGCCTTACTGGTTTTTTTTATTGTAAAGGGCAGATATGAAGACATGGTTTCCTGACGGCTTGTCCTGCATCGTGAGCGGAATCAGCAACGGCCTGATGCACTGAAAGAATATATCAAAGCGCGGCGTCAAGCATAAACCGTTTATGAATTGCAAAAAGCACATTTTTTCATGTAGTCTTGCGAAAGTTATTTTCCGTGCGGAAATGCTATTGAAGGAAAAGATAGCAATTGTCTGTGCCGGATCGGGGCCGGTACGCGATGGCGTACCGAGCATAGGGCCAAAGTAGCCCGTTGCCGGCGGCTGCACAGACATGTTTGGTAAAGCGAGCGCATTTGGTATGCGGCGGCGTACCTGTGCGCTTTTTTTTTGAGCTGCTGCAACAAGGGGAAAATGCATGTCCAATATTGCTGGGAAAGCATATGCCATGAATGTGATCACGCCGATCCGCTGGTATATGACCTGGATCAACAAGATCATTTTTTGGGTGGCACTAAGGAAGCCGGCCACCCTCAAGGGTTTGATTACCCTGTCACTGATTCACTATGCGCGCTGGGTCATCATCGGCAAGAACCAGTTTCCGCACCTGGACGAACGACAGCCTAAGGAAAAGCTGAACTACGCGTATATGCTGTTTTTCAGTAATTTCAATGGCAGCTGGGCGCAATACGTCGATTCCTTCACGTTTGCGATTCCAAGCGGACTGGACCTGTTCTGGAAATGGAATATCCGTTATCCGAAGTCAGTGCCGCTGACGCCTTTCCACTCCTATATTCAATTCAACCAGATCCAGACCGATCACTATTACAACGCCTATCCGATGGCGGCGGCGAATGATGTGAAGGCGGCCAAGACCCTGAAGGCCGAATTGATCGCCTTCGATGCGAAGTTCGGCAAGGCCGAGCCGGAGCAATTCCTCAAACAATACAAGACCCTGTTGCGCAGCCTGCAGCATGACCTCGGCGATATGCAACCGACGCCGATTGTCAGCCTGGCCGACCAGGCGAAGGGGGAATAAGCATGGGCAATGTCAGCAATAATGCGTATGCCATCACCTGTTTATGCCCGATCCAGAAAGGCCACATCGGCGGCACCGCGTACAGCGATGAAGTGCGCCGGCGTTTGCAGGATTGGGGTTTGAATGAAATGAGCCCGATGGCGAAGGTGCCGCAAACTTATTTGTGCCGTTACTTCGTGCTCGACGATGTGTACTACGAATCGCTGCCCGGCACCGATTTCGGCGGAACCTGGTACGACTTCCTGTCCATCTTCTCCGATCGCTTCCGCCGTGCCGCCTTGCCGGAAGAAGATCACCTGCAATCGAAATACCTGGTCTGGTGCTGCAATATCCATGGCGACCCGGACACCTACCTGCGCGCAATGTGGAACGCCATCAGTGATGACATCCGTCACCTGTGGGGCTTTTGCTATGGCTTCGGGCATGTATCTGATGCCGACAGCTTCATTGCCTACATCAAGAAATGCCAATTGAAAGCCGCCCTGTTCTTCGTTGGTTCCAACGATGAACCGCTGCCGGAACAATTGAAGGGACTCTATCTGAAGCAGGAGTTCTCGCGTTTCGTGACTGCACACCAGGGCTTGCCGGCAGCGGAATTGCAGCAGGCATATCAGGCATTTATCCAGCGGGTTGATCCGACCAATTTGCAGGAGCCGACCTGGCTCCCCGGACAATCCACTGTCAAACAATCGTAGAAGGATCTTCTTGTGAGTAAAGTTCTGGACTTGATGGATATCCAAGGCAACGTGATCCGTGCCTATGGCCGCTACAATTTTCCCTATGCACGCTATGTATTTTTGAATATCCGCGATGGTGCACGCGGACGTGAATTCGTGCGCAAGGTGACCGAGCAGGTCACGACCGCGGTGAATTGGGGGCAGGGCCCGGATCCGATTGAAAAACCGATGTCGACCGTGAACGTCGCCTTTACTTATCCCGGCCTGAAGACGCTGGAATTGCCGCGCGCTTCGCTGATCGGTTTCCCGATGGAATTCGTGATGGGGATGAAGAAGCGCGTCGATATCCTCGGTGACGACAAACGCAGCGCGCCCGAATACTGGGACCCGATCTGGAAAGAGAGTCGCGAACATGACCGTCACAAGGACGTGCATGTATGGATCTCGATCAATGGTCAAACGCGCGAAGCCATGCAGCAGACCTATGAATGGCTGCAAAAGATAGTGCATGACAGCGCCGGCGGCGTCGCCATCCTGTCCGGTCATCGCGGTGATGACGGTGCCGAGCATTTGCCGTTCCAGGATGTACATGCGGTATTCGAAAACGGCAAGGCGACCAGCAAGGAACATTTCGGCTATACCGATGGTATCGGCGATCCGGTCTTTGAAGGTTTGCCGGGCAAGCCGGAGCGCGTGGTCGGACGCGGCAAGCAACTCAAGGGCGGCAAATGGGCACCACTGGCGACCGGCGAATTTATCCTCGGGCATAGGGATGAAGCGGAAGAATATCCGATCGCACCGGCACCGCAGTTATTGTCGCGCAACGGCACCTTCATGGTGTATCGCAAGCTGCATGAAAACGTCGGCACCTTCAATGCCTACCTGGAACAGGAAGGCGCGAAGTACCCGGGCGGCAAGGAATTGCTGGCGGCGAAATTCGTCGGCCGCTGGCGCGACAATGGCGCGCCTATCGTGTCGGCACCGGATGTCGCGAGCAAGGCGCAATGGGATGCGAAATTTGCCGCCGCCACACCGGCCGAACGGGATCGCATGTTGAGCGGCTTTACGTTTGATGACGATATGGACGGCGCCAAATGTCCGTTCAGTTCGCATATGCGTCGCATCAATCCGCGGGCGTCGCTGGAATTGACGCCGAATGCCTTCGATACGCCGGGTGCGCTGGCCAACCGTCGTCGTGTGATACGACGCGGTTTGCCATATGGCGAAGTGAAGGACGCGGCACGCGATGACGGTAATCACGGCATCGTCATTATGATGCTGAACGCCAGCATCAATCGCCAGTTCGAATTTGTGCAGCAACAGTGGATCAATTACGGCAATGATTTCCGCGCCGCCAACGACAAGGAAATCATCCTCGGCAATCACGATGACGAGCATCCGAGCAAGGCCGTATTGCAGGTCGAGAAGGATAGTGATGAAGCGCCGTACTTCCTGTCGAAGATTCCACGCCTGGTTGAAACGCGTGGCGGTGATTACTTCTTCATCCCGAGCATGACGGCATTGCGCATGATCGCGAAGGGCATCGTCGATCCGACTTGATGTGAGGGCAGGAAGGGGCGGCCGGGCGGCTGCCCCTTCCTGCGCCTTGCTTCAGATGGTGTAGGTCAGATTTCCCAGCTGGTCGGTTCGCGGCGCGGGACTTTGTTGTACTCGTGGCGGAAGCTGGAAATTGCGTCGTAGACGATTTTGCGTGCGCGGTTGATGCCGCCCAGCGGACGATGCGCCGGCAGGCTGTGCCATGGCGTGAAGGACAAGTTTTCACCGAAGACGCGTTGTGCTTCGCTATCGAATTCCTGCTGCAGGATGCGTATCGTCGCCACCTTGCGGAACGGCGATTCGCTTTCTTTCCATTCCTTGCCCGGATCTTCGATCGGCATATCGTCGGCATTGGTTTGCAGCTGTACCGTGAAATCGAATGTGGCTTCGCCCTGGCTGAGTTGCCGCATCATCGCCTGGCGCAGGTAATCCGGGCCCGGATCCGACGGCATCGCATCCGGATGCGGGACGTGCGGAATCGCCGAATACTTGACGGCGGTGTCGCCGAATAAATAAGGCGTGGTGCTCCAGTAGCGCATTTGCAGCGGATTGGCGAACTTCTTCAGGGACGTGAGCAGATTCCAGATGACGCGCCAGTGAGTGGCGAAGAAAGCGATCTTGGACCAGATGCTGCCGGTCATGGCCTTGATCAGCGCATCGAATTCCTCAACGTTTTTGGTCACGAAGACATTAGTGCTGATGACGATGAAATCCTGGGTTTGTTCGTGGCGTTCGCTGTCCAGCAATTTATCGCCGGGCACGCCCATCAGCTTGATCGCCATGCCGCGGATGTCGCGCGCCTTATCGGCCTGTATCGTGCCGTCCTGGTTGGAGAAGCGGATCCAGGCCTGATAGCTGCGTGGCTCGGCGAAAATGCCGACCCGCAGTTCCTGTGGCAAGTCGTTTTCAACTGTGAATTCCGCCTTGACCACGCCATGCATCTTCGGGTGGGCATCGCGGCGCATGATGCCGGTCGGATTGTCGCGGATGATTTTGGCTTTGAGACGGGCGGCAAGGTCTGCGGTGTATTGCTGTTCCCCAACCGGAATGCATTCTTGCGCGAGTGTGTTGTCTGACATAAATTAATTGTAGATTTGATACCACATCATGGCCGCGCACTAGAGGATTCAGCTATATTACGCGGGGCGGTTGAGCGAATAACAGTTGCCTATAATTAACTGTAATTATATTTTTTGCAAGATGAACTGGCACCCTTTGTCGCCAATTTGCGATGAAATCGGAGCATCAAATTAAATTCCCACAGCAATCCGCCTGGTCACCATTAGCGAAGCGCTCAAGCCAGACGCCAGTCGGCTTGCACCGCACGATGTTTTTCCGTGCGCCTGCGGTTCCTGATGAGCTGGCGGAGCAGCCGGCAGCCCCTGCCTACGACCTGGACGCGGCCCTGCATTTGTTCGTCGCCCTGATCAAGGGTTTGAGCGAGGTGCATAAACGCGTCGACCTGCATCAGGCGGTCTGCCTTGCCAATTTGCGCCTGTTAGCAGATGGCTCGGTCGAATTCCGTAACGATGCAACGGTTCCGCTGGCGTATAGCTCGCCCGAACAAACCGGACGCATGAACCGCCAGGTTGATTACCGCAGCGATTACTATTCGCTTGGCATCGTGCTGTACGAACTCTTGAGCGGGCACCTGCCGTTCGAGTCGGATAGCGTGATGGAGCTGGTGTATAGCCATATCGCGAAGAAGCCGCTGCCGCCGAGCCGCTTCAATCCGGAGATTCCTGACACGCTGGGCAATATCGTCCTCAAGCTGCTGGCCAAGAATGCCGAGGACCGGTACCAGAGCCTCGAAGGTTTGCTCAGCGATATAGAACAATGCCAGGCCGCCTTGCAGGAAAGCGGCGTGGTCCAGCCTTTTCCGCTGGCGCAACACGACGTTTGTGACCGCCTGCAAATTTCCCAAAAGCTGTATGGCCGCGAATGCGAATATGCGCGCCTGTTGAGTGCGTTCAAGAACGTCACGGCCGGCACGACCGAATTGCTCTTGGTCACCGGATACTCGGGCGTCGGCAAATCATCGCTGGTGAATGAAATCCATAAACCGGTGGTGGCGCAGGGCGGTTATTTCATTTCCGGTAAATTCGACCAGTTCAAGCGCACCATCCCGTACTCGGCTTTCAACCAGGCTTTCCGTGAGTTGATGCGGCAAATCCTGACTGAAAGCGAAAGCCGGATTGCCGAATGGCGCGTCAAATTATTGAAGGCGCTGGGCCCGAACGGGCAACTGATCATCGATGCGATTCCGGAACTGGAATTCATCATCGGCAAGCAGCCGCAAGTACCCTTGCCGAGTGCTACACGGAACAGCTTCAACTATGTGATGCAAAACTTCGTCAGCGTGTTTACGCGTGTCGAGCATCCTATCGTATTGTTCCTGGATGACTTGCAATGGGCCGATGCCGCATCGCTGAAACTCATCAGCCTGCTGATGCGGAACCTGAACGATCCTTGCCTGTTGCTGATAGGCGCCTACCGCAGCAATGAAGTCGATATTGCGCATCCGCTGAACCTGACGCTGGACCTGATCCGCAAGGAAGCGAATGTCACCACCATCGAGCTGCATCCTTTATCTGACCTCAGCATCCTCGAAATGGTGGCGGATACGCTGCAATGCGAAGAAGCGGAAGCGATTTCGCTGGCCAGCCTGATTTATCGCAAGACGCTCGGCAATCCTTTCTTCATCGGCCAGTTCATCAAGAGCCTCAACAGTGATGGTTTCCTGTTCTTTGAAAACGGGCGCTGGCGCTGGAATATCGCGCAGATTGAAGAACTAAATATCACCGACAATGTGGTCGACCTGCTGACCAAGGAATTACGACGCCTGCCGGAATCCACGCAACGCCTGTTGACGATTGCCGCCTGTATCGGCAGCCGCTTCGATTTGCAAACACTGGAAACCGTCAGCCAGCGCTCGAAGCAGGAAATCGGCGAACTCCTGCACGACGCGATCCAGACCGGCCTGGTGTTGCCGGCCGAGCATACGGTGGCGGCGACGGCACTGGTCTCATACGTCTATCAGTTCCGCCACGATAAGGTGCAGCAGGCCGCATATGAAGGCATCGCCAAATACGAAGCCGATGCCATCCACCTGGAAATCGGCCGCCTGCTGCTCAATAGCCTGAGCGAAGACGAGAAAGAAGAATCGATCTTTGAACTGGTTGATCACCTGAACCAGGGGCGTTCTTTGCTGACGCAGCAAAGTGAAAAAGAGAAACTGGCGGAACTGAACCTGCAGGCGGCGAAGAAGGCCCGCAAATCAGCGGCCTTCGATGTACACCGTGATTGTATTGAGATCGCCAGCGAATTTGGCAGCGTACATATCTGGGGTGAAAAGCAGGTTTTCATGCACGAGCTGTACATGGAAAAAATCAATGCCGCCTTCGCCCGTGCCGATTACAAGGAAATGGAAAAGCTGTGCCAGATCGTATGTGATCACAGCGAAACACCGGGCGAAATCATCGCCGCAAAGAATTACCTGATCCGTTGCTACGGCGCGATCTACAAGCCGCAGGAATTGATGAAGACCGGCATCGAAATGCTGGAAATCGCCGGCATCAGGATTCCGCCCAACCTGAATGAAAAGCACATCCTGCTGGCGCGCCTGAAGCTGAAGGTGGCGATGCGCGGTCGCGATCCGCTGGAACTGGAGAATCTGCCGCCGGCCACCGATCCGGATTATCTATTGCAACTGCATGCGACCATGGCTTTCCTCGGCTATGGCTTCACCTATCTGGCCGGTTCGAATGCGGTGCTGTGGGTGGCGCTGGAAATGGTCAGGCGTTCGATTCACTACGGCTCGTCACCGCATTGCGCGTATGCCTACGCGGTGTGGGGCCGTACCCTGGTGGGCAAGCTGGGCAAGATTTCCGAAGGCTATAAATTCGGCAAGGTTGCGGCACAACTGGGTGGTGAAAAGATATCGCTGGGCGCGGCCGGGATTTTCCACGGCATCATACGGCACCATCGCGAACACTTGCGCCTGTCGCTGGAACCGCTGATGGATATCTACGTCAAGGCGATGGAAACCGGCGACCGCCCCGGAGCGATGGTGGCGCTGTCCTTCTCGGACGCGATCCGCTTCCAGTCCGGCGGCAATGTGCAGGAAGCGCTGCAGACCATACGCAAGGATCTCGATATCTATCGCAAGATGGATTACGCCGCCTTGCTCGGCGTGATGATCCCGTGGGCCTTGCTGTTCTCTCGCCTGGTCGGTGAATCGATTGCCGACATCACGCAAGGACGGGACCAGGAAGACTATGTACAGTCGCGCAAGAATGCCGCCGATCCGTGGGGGATTTTCTATGTGCGCACGATTCAATCCATAGGCGAATATTATTTCGGCGAATTCGCCAAAGCGCGTTTGCATGCGGCGGAAGCGATGGAATTGCCGGGCTTCCATTTCGGTACGCCTTCTTCGGGTTTCCTGATGTGGGTGCATTCGCTGGCGGAACTGGCATTGTGTCGGCCCTACGATGCCCATGCGTCGGCCACGCTGGCACGGGTCAGGGTATGGCAATGCCGTTTCAAGGATTGGGCCGATCACGCGCCGATGAATTACCGGCACAAATGGCAATTGGTCGAAGCCGAGCGTTATCGCGTCAGCGACCGCAACCGGCAGGCCGAGCAAGCTTATGAGCAGGCGATTGCCGGTGCACGCAAATATGGCTTCATCAATGATGAAGCGCTGGCGCATGAATTGACCGGCAAGTTCTATCTCGGCCAGGGCAAGGATATCAATGCGCGCATGCATCTGGAACAGGCGCATGCACGCTATGAAGAGTGGGGCGCTTTCGCCAAGGCGATGCAAATGGAAGAGGCTTACCCGATCCTGTTGGCACGTGTCATCACGCGCCGTCGCGAGAATAGCCGCGACCTGGAAGATGCGCGCGAACGCCAGGTGGATATTCAAACCGTGATCAAGGCTTCGCAAACCTTATCCAGCGAAATCCAGCTCGATAAATTGCTTTCCAAGCTGATGCGTCTGCTGATTGAAAATGCCGGCGCGCAAAAAGGTGCGTTGTTGCTGATGGAGCATGGTCGCCTGTTTATCCAGGCGGAAGTCAGTGCCGACGGCACCATCGTTGTCGAGCAGGAGTTGCCGCTGGAAAAAAGCACAACGCTGGGCCTGGCCGTCATCAATTACGTCAAGCGTACACATGGCAATGTGGTGCTGGGTGATGCCGGCAATGACAGCCAGTTCAACGGCGATCCCTATATCGAACGTGAACGGCCAAAGTCGATACTGTGCCTGCCTTTGCAAAAGCAGGGGCAGCTGGTGGGCGTGCTGTATATGGAAAACAATCTGGCCTTCGATGCATTCACGCCCGAACATACCGAGCTGCTGCAGATCCTGTCGACGCAGATTGCCATCTCGCTGGAAAATGCCGGCCTGTATAACGACCTCGAACAAAAAATCGAAGCGCGTACGCAAGCACTGAGCCAAAAGAATACCGAATTGCACGACACACTGAACTCGCTGCGCCGCACGCAAAAGCAATTGGTCGAATCGGCCAAACTGGCATCGCTCGGGCAACTGGTGGCCGGGGTCGCGCATGAAATCAATACACCTTTGGGCGTAGGCGTCACCGGCGCCTCGACGCTGGCGGAAGAAACCGCCAGATTGAAATCGCTGTTCCAGAGCGGCGCGATGAAGCGCTCCGACCTGGATGCTTATGTCGGCACGGCAGGTACCATCAGCAAATTGCTATTGTCGAATATGGAACGCGCGGCAACGCTGATCCAGAGCTTCAAGGATGTGGCGGTGGACCAGACCAGTGAAGAGCGGCGTACCTTCCGCCTCAAGGCTTATATCGATGAAATCCTGTCCAACCTGAGCCCGATGCTGCGGCGTTCCGAACACCGGGTGACGGTCAATTGCGATGAAGCGATAGAGGTTGATACCTATCCCGGTGCCTTGTCGCAAGTCGTCACCAATCTGGTCATGAATTCGCTGTTGCATGCATTCACTGACCATGTGTCAGGTGAAATACTGATAGTCGTGCGCAGCGTGTACGAACAGGGGCAGGAAACCGATCTGCTGGAACTCAGCCTGTCTGATAACGGCAAAGGTATCCCGCAGGAAAACCTGGCCAAGATCTTTGATCCTTTCTTTACCACCATGCGTGGGCGCGGCGGCAGCGGCCTGGGCCTGAACATCGTGCACAATCTGGTGACCAGCAGCTTGCAGGGGCAGATTACGGTGGAAAGCCAGCTTGGTGTGGGTACCACTTTCATCCTGCGTTTTCCGCGTAGCCCGGCAGAAGTTGCGACCAATGCTGAAATCGACAAGGGCGGACCAGGCCATGTTTAGGATGCGCGATGTTTGACGATTTCTCATTTGCCCCGGAAAAAGAAGGCGCCGGCAGCGACAGCGGCCTGCCGTGGAAGATCCTGATCGCCGATGACGAAGAAGAAGTGCATCAGGTCACCGCGGCGGCGATGATAGATGTGCGCTTCAAGGGACGTCCGCTGGAATTCCTGCACGCTTACTCCGCCGCCGAAGCACGCGAGGTATTGAAGCAGCATCCGGACATGGCCATCATCCTGCTCGATGTGGTGATGGAAGACGAAGACGCCGGGCTGCGGCTGGTACGTTACATTCGCGGGGAAATGCGCAATCGCAGCCTGCGCATCGTGCTGCGTACCGGACAGCCGGGGCAGGCGCCGGAACGCGATGTGGTGATTGATTACGATATCAACGATTACAAATCCAAGACCGAACTGACGCGGCAGAAATTGTTGACATGCGTTATTTCGGCATTGCGTTCCTACGAAGATATCCTCCTGCTGGAAAAAGGCCGCAACGGTCTGGAGCATGTGGTGAATGCGGCTTCTGCCTTCTTGCAAACACCTTCCGAGCAGGCTTTTGCGATGCAAATCCTCAAGCAGGTCAACCTGCTGATCCAGCATCCGCTCGACGGCGTGGTGATGCGGCGTACGCTGGGCGGTGCCGACATGATGGTTGTGACCTCGGTCGGCAAACTCATACGTACCGAAGCGACGGTGCTGGAAACCGTGCAAAGGGTATTGGCCGCGCAAAGGAATATCTATAGCGACCAGCATGTCGGCCTGTATATACAAACGCTGAACGATGCGAATGAATATGTCATCTGCTGTCCTTTGTTGCGTCCGCTGTCGGAGATAGAACATCGGCTGATCGATGTCATGTGCACCAATATCTCGGCCGGCCTGGCGAATGTGCAACTGTACGAATCCCTGCTGAACCTGAGCCGTAACCTGGAGCACCAGGTGGTGGAGCGCACGCGCGACCTGTCGATTGCGAAGGATGAAGCGGAAGCGGCGAACCGCGCGAAATCCGAATTCCTGGCCGTCATGAGCCATGAAATCCGCACGCCGATGAATGGCATGCTGGGCATGATGCAGCTGGCACTGGCTGAAACCTCGGACCGCACCCAGCGCGAACATCTGGAAACCGCGCAGTATTCCGCCGAAGCGTTGCTGAGCATACTGAATGACATCCTGGATTTTTCCAAACTGGAATCCGGTAACCTGCAGTTCGAAGCCGCGCAGTTTGATTTGTGCAAAACCATGGAAAGCGTGATCAACCTGATGGCGTCGCGCAGCTGCGATGCCGCCTTGCCGCTGGCAATCGAATGTCCGCCTGAAATCCCGCGCCTGCTGGTCGGGGATGCGAACCGCCTGCGCCAGGTCTTGCTGAACCTGATTAATAACGCGCTCAAATTTACCGAGCAGGGTGGCGTCACCCTGAAGGTTGAATTGCTGAACCTGAATGCAGCCCAGGCCCGCCTCCGTTTTACCGTGATCGATAGCGGTATCGGCATTGCGCCGGAAGCGCAGGCACGCCTGTTCCAGGCTTTTTCGCAGGCGGATAACTCCATCTCGCGGCGCTTTGGCGGTACCGGCCTGGGTTTGTCGATCTGCAAAAAGATCGTTGATATGCAGGGCGGCAGCATAGGCGTGCACAGCACGGAAGGCAAAGGCAGCCAGTTCTGGTTCGAGCTGCAATTTGGTGTCTGCAGTGAAGTGGAAACGGTGCCGGAAGTGCCGGTCGCAGCGAGCAGGAACACGCGCCAGTTGCACATCCTGTTGGCCGAAGATAATGAAATCAACCAGAAAGTCGCCGCGACCCTGCTGAAAAAGGCCGGGCATACGGTGGAAATTGCGCAAAACGGGCTGGAAGCGGTACAGGCGGTACAAAACTGCGTCTTTGATGTGGTGCTGATGGATATGCACATGCCGGAAATGGATGGTTTGGCCGCGACCCGTGCGATCCGCAATATGACGGGCCCGGCGGCGAAGTTGCCGATCGTGGCGCTGACGGCGGCCGGCGCATTGTCAGATATACAAATATGTATGGATGCGGGGATGAACTACTTCCTCGTAAAACCTTTCCGCATGGAGCGCCTGGCAAGCATCCTGCACGAGCTGTCTATCGCACACCGGCAGTAAAAAATGCGTAGTTAACGCGCGTTAAGTCCGCTAATTCCGCTAATTTCTCTTCCCCGCAAGCCCCGTCGCCATTGCATATCGCCGAAATGACTCGGCTTTCCCCCTCTTTTTCAGGGCTGCTTTGCCAGCCATCCCTTGATAATGCTTATTAAGAAAATCCGGCCAAAGCAGACAAAAGGCGGTCGGAAACGATATTCAAACGGGGATCCATGATGGAAACGAACCAGGCATTGCGCAAGAATCTTTCTCTGTCGGCGACGGCTGCGGAGAACGACGACGTGATTGACAGCACAATTGATGTGCCGAAAAGTGGTGCCCGGGTCGGCGGCATGGATCTCAAGGCAATCCGCGAAGCGATCGCCCGCGTGGAGGCTGAAGCCAAGGCCACCGTAACAGCTGAAAACCGTGCCTATGCCGAAGCGCATGCCCGTTCGCTGGCAGAAGATCGCGTGCAGACCGATGCGGCGGCCATTGCCGAAGCCAATAAACATGCACGTGCAGCAGAAGAAGCGATTGCCGCCAGCCGCGCCCGCCTGGAAGCCGAGCGCCAGGCCCGTGCCGCCAGCGAAGCGCGCACCATCGCCGTCAACAAGGAAATCGCCGAACTGCGCGCGCGTACCGAAGCCGATACCCAATTGGGCATCATCGCCATCGGCCGTGCCAAAGCCGAGCAACTGGCGCGCAAACGCACAGTAGAACAAATCGCCGAAGAATCCGAGCTGAGCGCACGTGCGGCCGCCGCTGCCGAGCAACTGGCGCAGGAAACCGAAGACCTGCGTCGCCAGGTGGCGGAACGGATTGCCGCGACCGAAATCGCCACCCGCGCCGCACAGGAAGATGCGGAAGAACGCGCCCGCCTGGAAGCGCGTGTCGCCGACCTCGCACGCGAACATGCACGTCGCGAAAAGCTTGCACTGGAAACCAATAAGGCGCTGATCAGCACGCGTCGTGATGCCGTCATGCTGAGCCAGCAACGCGAAGAAGCCGACAGCAAGGCGCTCGCCACCATGCTCAGCCGCATGCCGGCCGAAGTCCGTGCACGTGAAGAAGCAAAGGCGCGTGCCGCAACTGAGCAGGAACAGCAAAGCATTGCGCAGGCGCGCATTGAATCCGAACAGCGCGCACTGGAAGCGATCCAGATGCGTATGCAGGCCGAAACCGAAATGCAAGCCGCTGCAGCGCGCCGCGAACATGTGGAAAAAATGGCGGCAGTGGCAGCGCAGTCGCGCCGTGAAGCGGAAGAGCGTATCCGCGTCGCGACCGAAGCACGGATCCAGGTTGAAAAAGAATTGCAAAGCTCAGCGGTTGCGCGCGTGGAAGCGGAACACCAGGCCGATGAACAAGTACGTGCCCGCATCGCGGTAGAAGCACGCGGCGAAGAAGAAGCGCGCCAGCGTGAAATCGCCGAGCAACAGGCAGTTGCCGCAGCACGTGTACGTGCGGAAGAAGAATTGCGTGCGCGCGAACTGGCAGAGCAGCGCGTCGCGATGGAACGTGCCGCCGCCGCGATGGCAGCAGCGCGCGTCGCTTCAGAAAAAATTGCGCTGGACCGTGCCGCTGAACGCCTTGAGTTGCAACAGCAGATGGCAGAAACCGCTTCGCAAAAAGCGGAAGAAGCGCTGGCCCTGGCAAATGCGGAACGTGAACGCGCTGCTGCCGAACAAGTTGCGCTAGCCGCCTTGCAGGCGAAGAAGCAGGCCGAAGAAGCAGTCGCCGCCAGCGTGGCCGCAAATGCTGAAGCGGACCAGGAACAAGCCGCCTTGCTGCGCCTGAAACAGGAAGCGGAACAGCAAAACCTGTCGGCGAAAGAAGCGGAAAGCGCCGCCATCAAGCTGACGCTGGAACAAACCGTCGCTGAAGCCAACCACAAACGTGCAGCCGCTGATGCCGCACTGGCGAAAGCGCACGAAGCGGTGAAGTTGGCCAAGCTGCAGGAACAACGCCTGCAGGACGAACAAAAATCGCTGCAGGTCATGCAGGAAAAGCTGGCGGCTGAACGCGCACATGCCGATGCCGTGCAAAAGGAATTGCTCAGCCATCGCCAAAGAATCGCGAAGGAACAGGCCGCCAAGACCGCATCCGAAGCGCGGGATCGCGCGAACCAGGAAACTGCAGCCTTGCTGGAGGCACAGGAGCAAGCGGATCAGGAATTGCGTGCAGCCCGTGAAGCCGAACAAATGGCGATGCAACATGCACTGGCACAAACCAGGGCCAAGACTGAAATGCAGCGCAAGGCGGCGCGCGCCGAACTGGAAAAGACCCGGAAAATGGTCGAGCTGACACGCGCCGAACGTGAACGCGCCGAAGCGGAAGAACTGGCGGTGCAGGCGCTGGAAGAAAAGCGCCAGATCGAAGCAGCAGCACAAGCCGAAGCCGAAGCACGCACTGCGGCTGAATTGCAAAAGATGGAAATGTTGCGCGAACGTGAGCTGCAGGAACGCAAAATCCGTGAAGCCAGCGAAGCGGAATGCGCAGCGACCCGCGCGACGCTGGAACAAACCAAGGCGCGCGCAGAATTCCAGCAAGCCGCGGCCCTGGCATCGGAACAACTGGCGGCACAGGCTTTGGAACTGGCGCAGCAGGAACAGGCACGCAGCGCCGCCGAACAGCAGGCGCTGGCGGCGATGCAGCAAAAACTGGCGATGGAGCAAAAGGCACGCGTGGAAGCCGAAGCGCGCATCCTGCTCGAGCATGAACAAGCCAATACGCTGCAAGCACGCAGCGCCGCAGAAGAAGCATTGCGCGCATCGAGCGCCTTGCGCCTGGCCGCGGAAAAACAAACACTGGAAGCGGCTGAGCAACAAGCCGAGCTGCAACGCAAGGCCGCTGCCGCCGCGGAAGCACAGGCGAAGCAGGCGCTGGAGCTGGCGAAAACCGAAAGGGTACGCGCCAATCTCGAGCAGCAGGCGATGAATGCCATCGAGAAAAAATTGCAGGCGGAGCAGCAGCGTGCCAATGCTGCTGCATCCTTGCTGCAAGCGACACAGGAAAAACTGCAGGCGGAAGAAGCAGCGCTGGCCGCAGCCGAAGCGCGCGCCCGCGCCGAACAGGAACAAACCAGCATCCTGCGCAGCCGTGAACAGGTGCAAGCGGCATTGCGGGAAGCGACGGAAGCCGCCAACGCTGCCGAAAAAGAATTGCTGGAAAAGGAAACGCAGCAGGCAGAGGCACAACGCATCCTGACCGAGCTGGCAGAACGCAAGGCCCAGGAAGCCAGCGAACTGGCCGAAATCGAAGCGCAACGCATCAGCGCCGAACAGCAAGCCGTCGCCATGCTGGAAGAACAGCAGCAACTGGAATTGCAAAGGGCGGAAGCCAGCGAAATCGCGCTGACTGCGATGCAGGAAAAATTATTGGCCGAGCAGCGTGCATGCACCGAAGCCGAGCAATGCGCGATCGCCGAGCTGGAAGAAGCGGAACTGGCGAATCAGCGCCTGGCGGCCGAAACCGAAGCACGCCTGGCACAGGAAGCGCAACTGGAAGCGGAACGTATCGCACTCAGCTATGCGCAGGAACAGGCGAAATCGGCAGCGGCTGCCCTGGAACTGTCGAAAGCCAACCAGGCCCGCCTCGAACGCGAGCAGGCAGAAGCACAAGCTGTGGCGCACGAACTGCTGGTACGTATCAGCGAGCAGGGTGAGCAAAACGAAGAATGGCGCATGCGCGCGGAAGCAGTCCTGGCCGAAGCTGCAATGGTCCGTCCGGTGAAATCACGTACCGGCGCATGGCTGGCCGTGGCTGCCGGATTTGCGCTGTGTGCCGGTCTCGCCGGCTGGGCTGTGCAGGGCAATGGTTTGCAGCTGTTTGCGGCACAACCGGCGGCAAAATCGGTGGCTGTGGCTGCGCCGGTGTCGGTTGCCAGCGTAGAGGAAGCGGTGACACCGGTCGCCAACCTGCAAATGTCCTATGCCTTGACCTCATTGCCGGCGTCACCGGCAAAATAAACGACTGTCAGCAAATGGCAAAAAGGAGATGCAGCGATAAAGCTGCATCTCCTTTTTTCTTGTGCCTATCACCGTCAATTACAGGCGAATTCCTCATTGTCATCGTGCTTGCGGCTGTCAATTGCCGCTCCGCTCGCGGTAAAACCCCCGGATAACGTAGTCATACAGCCACATTTCCATATAGCAATCGATTGGGGAAGCTGAGCTGTTTGTCGTACTATATCGGGTGTGCGCATTTACCCCACAACCATAATAAGGAAAACCATGTTCTTTGCGTCGCGTCGCACCCCTCATTCAGGCCTACGCCACGCGTTGAGCCGCGCTCTCGTCTCTATCGGTTTTGTTGCAGGTTTTTATGCTTCGTCGGCGATGGCCGATGAATTGGCGGATGTATCGCAGTTATTGCGTGCCGGCCAGCATGCACAGGCGTTAACAAAGGCGGATGCCTTCCTCAGCAAGAATCCGCGTGACGCGCAAATGCGTTTCCTCAAGGGTGTGATCCTGACCGAGCAAAACAAATCGGCGGAAGCGATTACTATTTTCAGCAAGTTGACAGAAGATTACCCGACCCTGCCCGAGCCATATAACAACCTGGCCGTGCTGTACGCATCCAGTGGCCAATACGACAAGGCGCGTACCGCGCTGGATATGGCGATACGGACCAATCCTACTTACGCGACCGCCTATGAAAACCTGGGCGACGTGCATGCTAAATTGGCAAGCCAGGCTTATGACAAGGCTTTGCAGCTCGATAACAGCAATACCGCGGCCAAATCCAAATTGACGATGGTGCGCACGCTGGTCGGTAATACCACCGGCGGTACCAATCCCAAGGTAGCGGTAGTGGCGGCAGCGCCGACCCCGGCCCCGGCGCCGGCACGGGTCGAACCGGTAAAGCCGGAACCGGCACCGGCCGCCAAGCCGGCAGTCAAGGAAACGCCTAAGGTAGAAGCCAAGCCGGAACCGAAACACGATCCGAAGGCAGAGCAATTAGCCGAACAAAAAGCCGCGCAGAAGGCCGCACAAAAAGCGGAAGCCGATGCCAAGCGTGAAGCCAAGGCCAAAGCCAATGCCGCGGCAGAAGCCGAGCGTGAACAAGTCATGAGCGCAGTGAATGCCTGGGCCAAGGCCTGGAGCGCACGCGATGTGAAAGGCTATCTGAATGCCTACGCCAGCGACTTCGTTTTGCCGGCCGGACAATCGCGCAAGGACTGGGCGGATGAGCGTCGTGCCCGTATCGAAGACAAGGGTCGCATCAGCGTGAAGATAGAAACGCCGCAAGTCAGCGTCACGGGTAACACCGCTACTGTAAAATTCCGTCAGATTTACGATTCTGATCGTACCAAAGCCAATAGCCGCAAAACCTTGGTCATGACCAAGCAAGGCAATAAATGGCATATCAAGCAGGAGCGTTCGGGTAGCTGATGGTTTGTTTGTGCACACAGTTGCGATTTATCGCACGTCGTATCGGATATAAGGCAAGTAGTGCTGCTTTAGGGATGTTGGTCGCCGCCAGTGTTATGTCGACGCCGGCTTTGGCCAATGGCAGCAAGCCGGGTATCCCGGCACGCCTTGATCCTGAAGTGATGCTGATCGATGTCTACAAGGCATTGGCGGCAAATCGCTTGCGTGATGCACAAGCCAAGGCTGATGCGCTGGTCGCCGCATATCCGACGTTCCGTCTCGGCCATCTGGTGCGTGGCGATTTACTGTTGCTGCACACCCGTCCGATCAAAACCTTTGGTGCGGCACCGAATGCACCGGCCGACAAGCTCGACAATTTGCGCGATGAGGCGATCGTCCGTCTCAAATCCTTGCGCGAACGTCCGGATCCCGACATGGTGCCGCGCGCAATCCTGCAAATGCGTGACGACCAAAAGAATGTCTTGCTGGTCGATGCGAAACGCTCGCGCCTGTATGTCTACCAGCGCGTCAACGGCCAGTTCAAGTTGACGAGTGATTACTACATCAGCCAAGGCCGCCTCGGCGTCAACAAATTCAAGGAAGGCGATCAAAAGACGCCGCTCGGTGTGTACTACATCACCGCGCGTTTGCCCGGTGCACGCCTGCCTGAATTCTATGGTCCGGGTGCCTTGCCTATCAATTATCCGAACGAATGGGATAAGGCGAATGGCCGCAGCGGCTCCGGCATCTGGTTGCACGGTACGCCGTCCGATAGTTACAGCCGTCCACCCTTGTCATCCGATGGCTGCGTGGTGTTGACGAATCCTGACCTGAAAGAATTGTCGGCATCGGTGGAGATCGGCAATACGCCGGTCATCATCAGTGAAGATCTGAAGTTCGTCAGCAAGGCGAAATGGGAAGCCGACAAACTGGCCGCCAACAAGATGCTGGAAGCGTGGCGCGCCGATCTGGAAACCACCGATCCTGAGTCACTGCGTCGTCATTACTCGCGCAACTTCAAGGCGATGCGCGGACAAAACCTGAGCAACTGGCTGGATAAAGTGCAGCAATCGAACCTGGGTGCGCGCAAGATCAGCGTGAGCCTGCGTGATGTGACCTTGTTCCGTTATCCTGATCAAAAAGATCAGAAAGAATTGATCGTTGCCGCCTTCACGCAGGAAGCAACCATTGGCAAAGGCAAGCACGTTACGCGCAAGCGCCAGTACTGGGCCAAAGAAGGCGCGCAATGGAAGATCGTTTCCGAAGTAAATCTCTGACCTGAATTCCTGATTCTGTTGTTCTGCTGAATCAGATACGGATGTCACTTCCACATCATCCGACAACTCCATCAGCATTGAGCCAAGCATAGCCAGACCTTTGTGTCTGGCGCGCAGCTTGCTGTCTTCATACTTCTTTACAATTGTAAAAGACTATTTCCCTCGTGGATTTTACGCAGGCGATCTATATAGTGATTCCATGACCTAGCGAGTTTGAAGCCAAATCTGGTTTCCGCGACGGGAAAAAGGAAGCGCCATGTTGCATAAGAAATTGATCGGTATTGCCCTGATAGCGACTGCTGCAGTGTCGACCACTGCTTTTGCAGACAATAATCGCGGCGTCAATACCGCACTCGGTGCAGTGGTCGGTGCCGTCATTGGCAACAGCATAGGCGGACAGGATGCAGCGATTGTCGGTGGTGTACTCGGTGCAGTAGTCGGCGCGAGTGCCTCTTCCGGACATCGTGATGACCGTTATTACGGCCGTCAACCACAAGCGTATTACCAGCCGCAGCAATACTATCGCCCGGCACCGCGTCCGGTTTATCAGCGCCCTTATTATCGCGACAGCTACGCGCAGCGTGATCAATATCGCGGCCAGTATTACCGCGGCAATGAACGACGTGTTGATTACGAGCCATATGGCCGTGATTACTACCGTCGTTAAGTTTGAATTGTTCAGAGAAAGGTGTTTGAGATGAAATCATTTACACCAGGCATGGCGAAACGCCTCACAATTTCGCTGGTAGCGCTCGCTGCACTTGGTGGCTGTGCGGTGGTGCCGTATAACGATGGTTATTATGCTCAACCCGGCTATGTCAGCGGGCCGGTGTATGCCGCACCTGCACCTGTCTATGTGACGCCGTCGATTAACCTCGGCTTCCAATACCGATCGCGCGGCTATTACGGTCCGCGTTACCACGGTGGTTATGGTCATGGTTATCGCGGCTGGAGATAAGCTGCGGCAAGATAAAGCAGACGTCATATGCAAAACGGCTAGCCTGAAGAGGCTAGCCGTTTTTTTTGTAGTGCTAACAATCAGTTAATGATCGTTGTCTGTATGCGTGACTGAATGATTAACGATGACCGTGACCACGCGGGCCATGGTAATGCGGACCCGAGCGGTAGTAAACGTTGCCACCATAATATGGGTAATAACGTGGCGCGCTACGATAGACGACTACCGGAGGCGGGGCGTAATAGACTGGTGGTGGCGGTTGGTAAACCGGTACCACATTACCATACACCACTGGCGGTGGCGCGTAAGTTACTGGTGGTGCGTAATAGACCGGAGGTGGGGCATAGTAACCACCATAACCACCGTAGCCGCCGCCACCCAGGCCGACACCGACGTTGACGGACCAGTGACCGCCGCCCGCCATTGCCGGTGCCGCAGCCAGCAAGGCTGCGCCTGTTATCAGGCCGGCAAGGGAAAGCTTCAAAATATTTTTCATGACAATCTCACTAATGATGATTGTATTTAACGCTCAATCAGGCTGGGTTGCCACCGCTTATTGGTAAAGACTGTAACAAGATGTTTCGATGGCCTGTTTCGGCGTCATCAATACTAATCAGGATCGCTCGCAACCAGCAGGCTGCAACGGATTTTCTCCACCAGCAAGGCATCGGTAGAACCGCGCCACCAGCGCATGGCCAGTGATTGCTGGCGTGAATGGCCGACGATCACCAATTCAATCCCGAGCTTGTCGACCAGGTCTGAAATCATCGGCACCGGCTCGCCGACTTCCAGATGCGCCTGCACATTCAAACCGGCGTCACGCAAATGGTTAAGGCCGATATTGAGCTCATCTTCCATTTTCTGTCTTTCCGCCGCGATCTCTTCTTCGACGCCGAGCATGGAAACCATGGCATATTCGCCGATGACCACCGATTGCGGTGGACTGACGACCACCAGCAAATGCACTTCAGTAGCAGGAGTCGGAGCCAGCCTTACGCATTCTTGCAAGGCGGAACGGCTTTCGGGCGTGCCATTGTAAGCGACCAGAATTTTGCGATACATATAGCCTCCTGATAAGCGATAGTGTTCAGTATCAGTATATCGCTAACGACATTTGCCGCAAGCAAATCACTCTGATACTGACATGTCGCTACTGTCTCAGGTTCTCGCTTTGAGCCGGCTGAAATTGAGCCCGGTCAGCAGTACGCCGATCGCGCCTATGCAAATCACGGTGGTGGTGCCGATGAAGCCGACCATCAGGCCGGCGATACCGACCCCGACCGATTGCCCCATATAGAAGCAGGCGGCGAAGGTGGAAACCGCGGCACCGCGTCGTTCCGGTGCCATCTGGGTGGCATTGATCTGCAGGGTATTGTGCAGCATGTAGAAACCGAGGCCGGCGGCGAAACAGCCGGGGATCGCCCACCACCAGGCGGGCGCCAATCCTATGGTCAGGAAGGATGCGGCGATCACGACGCAACCCCAGCGCGCCAAACCTTTTTCACCCAGGTCGCGCACCAGGCGACGCGACGTGCTGGCGTACAGCAAACCGCCGAGGCCAAACAACATGACCAGCGACGCAGCATTGGTCAGCGACAGATGGTGGACGTGATGCAGGTGGGTCGCGATGAAGGCGAATGCGCCGTAGAGGAAGCCGCCTTCGAGGAAAACGGTGAACAAGACCACACGCGCCCACGGCGTCGACAAGACCTGCGCGAATTCATTGATCATGCGCCGGATGACCGCGCCTTCCGCCTTGTGCTTGGTCAGCGCATAAGCGGGCAGGCGTCGGTTGAAGGAAAACAGCGTGACGCTGATCAGTACAAAGCAGGATGAAATGCCGAAGAAGGGCACACGCCAGCTGAAATAGTCGGCCGCCAGCCCGCCGAACAGGACGCCGGCTGAAATCCCGACAATTTGCCCGATCAGGAATTGCGCAAGCACGGGTTGGCGCTCGTCATACGGCACCACATCTCCTATCCATGCCATGGACAGCGGAATAATTGCCGCCGCCGTCGCACCCGCCATCAGCCGGGCCACCAGCAGCAAAGGATAACTGGGTGCCAATGCACAGAGCAATGAAGTCAGGGCACAGGCAACGCAGGCACAGGCCACCACGAAATACTTGCCGAAGCGATCGCCGACCGGGCCGAAGAAAAGCTGCGAGATGCCGTAAGCAATCGAAAATGCGGTAATGACGTAGGAAACATTTCCCAGGGAAATACCGAATTCCTGTGCCAGTCGCGGCAGCAGCGGATCGGTCACGCGCAGCGATATCGCGCTGCCAAAGGCGGCGAGCGAAAGCGCGGGAATAGCAAGTTTGGGGATGGCTGCAGTGGTCTTAACAGAGGTTTCGTCGTTAGGCATGATGCGGGTCGGGTTAGTACTGGGCGAGTTAGTCCTGACTCACAAGCCTACAGGAAATCGCCGGTGGATTTGATGGCTATAGACGGAATTACCAAAAGACAACAGGAGACTTGACAGCTGTCATTCTATCTCATCTGACATATCTTATTTATGGCAGGAAGTTTGCATTCCTTCATCTTTTCCTACACGAACTCGCGCTTCTGTCCTATATGAGCTGTTGCCGCGTCCGGCTACGATACTCATACCTTGCGAGGGCTATGGCAGGGTCGGGACGGTAAATGCAGGATATATCGGATCAGAGGTAATCATGTCCATTCTTCCAGGCACAGCAGGCGAGACATCGGCGATGTTCAAGCAGATTATCGCCGAGCGTTTGGGCGACATTGAATGGCCGGGATACATCAACTCGCGCCAGGAACATGCCGAACATCAAGCTGAACGCACCGAAAAAATCCTGAAACGAAAACGTCTTGAAGCTTTGCGTTATCTGGGCAATAAGATCCAGAACGAAGGCTATGCATATAACAAGACCGAACCCAGCATCTTTACACCGGAGTTCGTGCACGCATTAGGCGAGGAAAATTCCCTGCAAAGGAAGAAACGCAATCCATGGTTGGGGAAGAAGCAAAAGATGAGCCGAGACAGCAGTGAAAAAGCATGGCAGACGCATGCCAATATTTTGGCTTTCGGGCCGCAAATTACAGTAGGTAGCGATCAGATTATCAGCACCTTGCCGTAATTCTGTGACTCCATTTTTTGAATCGAGACAACCATGAGAAAACTTCACTACACCTTGCTGGTGTGCGCCATCACCGTAATCGGTGGCTTGTTCATCGTTACCCACGCACGGCAGGCCGCAGCTGAGAGCAATCCGGGCCAGTTCGCCGAACAGACTCAAATCAATGCACTGGTCAGCATCGCGATCCCGCCATACAAATGGTAAGCGGCGACGCGTGTTGACAGAAGAAAACAAAAAATCGGATGTGCAGTGATGCACATCCGATTTTAATTGTGGGCAGCTATCCTGGCTTTATTGCAGGCGTATCTCGCCGTCAAAATCGACCTTTAGTTTCAGTCCGGCGATTTCCAGCGTGACCTTGGCAGGAAAAGATTCGGTACCCGCAACACTGCCGTTAGCAATCGCCGCAGCCACCGCCTTTTCAATTTCGTGTTGCGAACTGACACCCACCATCTTCAAAAACTTGCGCATGCTGAGGTTGAAATTTTCTTCGTCCATGTCGAACTCCTGTCTTGTGGTGAGGGAAATAATATCGGCAGCGTCGCTGCAGTCCAAGCCTTAGTCTACCCCTTCCTGTGCCGGTCCTGGCCTTAAACCGGCCATTGCTCCAGGCGATAGGCAGAATCCCAGAACATCCATTCCAGCTTCGCCGCATGCGTATAGGCAATATGCATATCGCGACGCGTCTCTTCGCTGGCCACGGATGCCACGCGGTCGACGGTAGCGACCACACCACGCACTGCGGTATGGAATTCTTCACCGGCGTAGGTGGCTATCCATGAATCATAAGGATTGTTTTTCGCGGCACGGCCTATGATGTCGCGGCCGATTTCAGCATAGATCCAGAAGCAGGGCAGCAAACCGGCCAGCGCGACCGGGTAGGATGCGCCCCAGGAATTTGCCAGCAGGAAGTTGCTGTAGTGATGGGTGGTCGGTGACAAGGGCGTGGAAGAGAAAGTCTCCGGGCTGACGCCGAACTGTTCCATGAAATCCTTGTGCAGGCTGCGTTCAACCACCACGGCACCATGTGCGGCATTGGCGAACTGCACGACTTCGTCGGCGTTGTCCGCTTTGGCCGCAGCGACAGCCAGTGCGCGACCAAAAGCGACCAGGTAGTGCGCGTCCTGGATCATGTAATGACGGAAGCGTTCCTTGCTCAGGGTGCCGTCAGCAAGCTCCTGGTTGAATGGCATGGTGCGGATTGTTTCAAACAAGGCCGCATTCTTTTTCCAGATTTCAGCAGTAAAAGACATGGTCTTCCTTCAATAAGACATGGCCCGCCATGTAGATGCGCGGGCGGTGGTTCAAGAATATTGGAGTGGGCTGTAGACGTGATCGAAGAAATCACGTTCCAGTTTGACGGCGCGGCCAAACATATCGGCGCTGCGCGCCTGTCCTTCTGCATCCAGAGCGGCACCGGTACGGTCCAGCTCGGAACGCAACCAGCCGATGAAATCAGCGAAGGCCGGATTGTTATGCAGCGTAATCCACTCGGCGTGGATGAAGCGCGGCGGCAATTGTGCATCCGGACGATCCGCCCAGCTCAGGTACAGCCATTCAGCGACCGTCAGTACCGACAGGCACAGCGGATAGCTCTGGCTTTGCGCGGCTTCCGTCATCAAATCCTGGAAGGCTTTGGTTTGTGGCGTCAGCTGCGGTGCATTGCGATGCTTGGCAGGCAGGCCGAGTTCATCGAAGGCGCGCAGGAAGTAAGTGTTTTCATCGCTGGTAATCATCGCGGTAAAGCGCGCCAGACGCACCCGCGATTCAAAACGATCGGCACTCGCGATCGCTGCACCGAGCAGGGCGACGAAGCGGTCAATGAATTGATAGTCCTGTACCAGGTAATGTTGCAGTACATCGGTGGCGACGCTGCCGGCAAACAATTCATCGATGAAGCGATGATTGATCGCCGCGTCCCAGTTTTCCTGGTTTTGTTCGCGCAACCATTCGGTAAAAGTAGTGGCGGGATTTTTTCTGGAATTGAAAGCTGTGTCTGTCATGGGAAAATAAATGATTAATCTAAAGCTTGTTGCATACGGTCTTGCCCGCATACATAAATTGGTGACGGCTGTTACAGCGGAGGATACTTCTTTGCATTCAGTACCAGCTTGTCCTGGATCGCAGCGTTCAGGTCTACCTTCAACACCGATGCCAGTCGTATCAGGTACAAGGCCACATCCGCCAGCTCCTGCCGTACATGTTCAGCGGTTTCCGGGGCCTGCGCGACCTGCCACGATTCCTCTTCGCTGCGCCACTGGAATATCTCTACCAGCTCACCCACTTCACCGGTGAGGGCCATTGCCAGGTTCTTGGGTGAATGATGCTGGTGCCAGTTGCGTGCATCGGCAAATTCTTCCAGCACCTGTTCCAGCGCCTTGGTATCGATCAGGGTTTGCTTCATGATTGTGCAGCTCGAAGGAGAACAATACGCAATGATAGCCTAATGGCGGCCGGCGACCGTGATCGCCGCCGTGCCGACCCACTTCAAGCTTCATCTGCGTACGTGCTTCACATCAATCAGCGCAAAGCTTGGCATTGCGACATGCAGGTGGTACGTGGATTCCACAATTTACCATTTTCTTAACAACTCTTATATTCACACCAGAGGCTTCAGTGGCGTATGCATGGTTTCGTCGTGAGAGTACACGCGTCAAACGCGGGTGTTAACGTGCGTTTGCAAATACATCGAATCGTCAAGATTCATCAATCCAGAAGGAAGAGCAATGAGTAAAGCATTATTCGCAGCATTTGCATTGGCAATGTTATTGGCTGGTTGTGGCGCAGAGAGCCACACACCTGCAGCAGCACCGGCAGCTCCAGCTGCAGAAACCAGCGCAGACGCAGCAGCGCCACTGAGCCCTGAAGAAGCCGAGAAAGAAAAAATCCGCAAGCAAAACGCTGCTGCTGAAGCTGCATTGTCGGGCCACTGATCCGAGTCGGTTCCGCCAAATAAAGAACCGTCGCATGCGACGGTTTTTTTATGCGTGCTGCAAACTACGCAGCATGATCAGCGGATGATGAGGATGGTATCCACATCGACCTCAGGACTCTGCAGGAAATCCTTCTCTACTTCGCCCCTGATTTCCACTTTGGTTTTTGCATCTATCTGTTGACCGGCAAAACGTTTTGCATCGATATCCACCCGGATTTCGCCGGTACCGTCAGAGAACATATATTTCTCATTCCCGACCTGCCTGACCAGGAAGCCTCTGAGCATCACCGGCTGGTCATCGACCGGATTCTTCAGGATATCGGCCACCGAGTTCGCCGTTGCCTGTGCAGAGGGGCCGGTATATTGGGCCTGGGCCGCACCGGGCGCATACATAAGAATGGCAGTTGCGCTGATAAGCAAGGCTGCACTTTTACTTTTGATAGTCATCCAGAGTCTCCTTTTTATAAGAGTGGCTCTTGATTGTAGTGCGCCTGACGGTATTCGGCCAGCCGCCGTATTTTGGTGTGCATTACTTTGCCGCGCAGCTTGGGTACAATATCTCCTCAAGGCGAAACAAAAAGTCGTCCGCGACTACTGCTTTGAAAAAGTGAATTTAACCGACCGTGTATGGAAAGTGAAAATGAATTTAGCAGAGATAGTCAGTCAGTTTGAATCAGGTGAAGCCGGTACCGATGCCTACGTTGAATTACGCGCGCAATGCCTGCCATTGGTCGAACAGGATCCGGCGAATGCCGCCGCGTATTTCCTGATTGCGAACTTTGCCCGCTCCTACGTCATGCTGTACGAAGAAGAAGCGGTGACAGTCGATATCGCCCGCAAAGCCAAAACGACCATGCTCGATTATCTGCATCGCATAGTTGCCGCACAGAACGGCAATGCCGAAGCGCGCCTCGCCGCCATTAACGCGATTGCAGCCGATTACCTGCATAGCGAAAAAATCTTTTAATCGTATTTCTCAGCTTCGCTGGAAGGCCATCGCGCATATTTGCGCATGGCCTGTTTGCGCCAGGCGATTTTTCCGGCGAGCAGGGACGGACGTGCAAAACCTTGCGCGGACGAATCGCGTGTCGATAATTTAATAATGTTTTGGGATTTGCAGCAGGGTTTATCGGAACCGATAAACGCGATAAACGGATAACAACTTGAAAACAGTGGGGTGGCTGATGGGGCTCGAACCCACGACAACAGGAATCACAATCCTGGACTCTACCAACTGAGCTACAGCCACCACTGAGTTACAACTATCTGCCTTGCAATGTTCTGCAGGACAGCTGCGCATTATACAAAATTCATACGCAGCTGGCAAATCAATTCAAGAAATGACGCGAAATTTCCTTAAGCCGCTGTTTTGGCAGGCATTTCGGTCACGCTCGGATGCTGGTTCAGCAGCTTGGCGAAGGCCGCCACCAGGGCGCTGCGGCTGCCGGTGGTGAAGGCTTGCAGCGAGCCGGCCGTGGTTTCAAAGCGCTGCAGGCCGCGCTGTTGCAACAGGCGCTCCAACTGGCGCGACACCGCTTCGCCGGTATCGATAATGGTCACCGGTACCGCGCTTTCGCGCTGGGCAATCACTTCTATTGCCGGCTGTACAAAAGGGTAGTGGGTGCAGCCCAGTGCCAGGGTGTCGGCGCCGCCGCGCAAGAGCGGCGTCACATAACGTTCCAGCATGGCGATGGTTTCTACCGAATCCAGCTCGCCTTTTTCGATTTGCTCGACCAGGCCGACACAGGCTTGCGTCAGGAAAGTGATGCCGGTGCTGGTGCTGATCTGGTCGCGCAAAGCGATGAAGCGGCTGCTCGCCAGTGTGCTGGCAGTCGCCAAGACACCGGCTTTGCCGCTTTTGCTGAAGACCGCGGCCGGTTTCAAGCCGGGCTCGACGCCGACGATGATCAGTTGCGGATAATGCTGGCGCAAGGCTTCGATGGCCGCCGCGGTTGCGGTATTGCAGGCGACAACGATGGCCTTGATGTTCTTGGTCGAGAGGAAGGCGGCGATGTCCAGCGTGCGTTCTATGATGGCGGCGTCCGACTTGCCGCCATACGGTGCATGGCCGGAATCGGCGAAGCATAGCAAATGCTCGGAGGGCAGGCGCGCCTGGATATGGCGCAACACCGACAAGGCACCGACGCCCGAATCGAAAATTCCTATCGGCGCGTCGGCTGCAACTGGATCAGGATAAGCGGAAAAACTCACAGTAAGTATCTGGCTTCTTATAAAAGGATGTGCCGGCTCAGACCGCAGAAACGGGAATGTTGTTCAGGCGGATCTTTTCAATCTTTTCTTTCCATTCCTTCGGGCCGGTCGTATGCACCGAGGTGCCGGTGGAGTCTACCGCGACTGTTACCGGCATGTCTTGCACATCGAATTCATAAATCGCTTCCATGCCCAGGTCTTCGAAGCCCAGCACCTTGGCGTTCTTGATCGCTTTCGATACCAGGTAAGCGGCGCCGCCGACGGCCATCAGGTAAGCCGATTTGTGCTTCTTGATTGCTTCAATCGCGGTCGGGCCACGTTCAGCCTTACCAACCATCGAAATCAGGCCGGTTTGCGCCAGCATCATTTCAGTGAACTTATCCATGCGCGTCGCAGTGGTCGGGCCGGCCGGGCCCACCACTTCATCGCGTACCGGATCAACCGGGCCGACGTAATAAATAATGCGATTGGTGAAATCGACCGGCAGTTTTTCGCCTTTCGCCAGCATGTCCTGGATGCGCTTGTGCGCGGCATCACGACCGGTCAGCATCTTGCCGTTCAGCAGCAGGGTCTGGCCCGGCTTCCACGACGCGACTTCTTCCTTGGTCAATGTATTCAGGTCCACGCGTTTGGATTGCTCGGTATCCGGCATCCAGTTCACTTTAGGCCAGTCGGACAGTGCAGGCGGATCCAGGTAAACCGGACCGGAACCGTCGAGGACAAAATGCGCATGGCGGGTTGCCGCGCAGTTCGGGATCATCGCCACCGGTTTGGATGCCGCATGCGTCGGATGCATCATGATCTTCACGTCGAGCACGGTGGTCAGGCCACCCAGGCCTTGCGCGCCTATGCCGAGCGAATTGATCTTGTCGCACAACTCGATACGCAATTCTTCCGTCTTGTTTTGCGGGCCGCGTTTTTTCAGTTCATACATGTCGATGTCTTCCATCAACACCTGTTTCGCCATCAGCATCGCGCGTTCCGCGGTACCGCCTATGCCTATGCCCAGCATACCCGGCGGACACCAGCCGGCACCCATCAGCGGCACGGTTTGCATGACCCAGTCGACCAGCGAGTCGGAAGGATTCAGCATGACGAATTTGGTTTTGTTTTCCGAGCCGCCGCCTTTGGCTGCAACCTGGACATCAACGGTATTGCCCGGCACCAATTCCACGTGTACCACTGCAGGCGTGTTGTCCTTGGTGTTCTTGCGCTCGAAATGCGGATCGGCAACGATGGACGCACGCAAGGTATTGTCCGGATGGTTGTACGCCTGGCGCACGCCTTCATTGACGGCATCCGTCACCGAGCCGGAGAAACCTTCAAAACGCACGCCCATGCCGACCTTTAGGAACACGTTCACGATGCCGGTATCCTGGCACAGCGGGCGTTTGCCTTCGGCGCACATGCGCGAATTGGTCAGGATTTGTGCAATCGCATCTTTCGCGGCCGGGCTTTGTTCGGCTTCATACGCACGGGCCAAATGCTGGATGTAATCCTGCGGATGGTAGTAGCTGATGTACTGCAAGGCGGCTGCTACGGATTCGATTAAATCGTCTTGTTTAATGATGGTCATGGCAGTATCGGCTAGAAAGTGATGACGGGTTAATGGGATTCGCTGATGGCAGCGGTTTGGGCCATGATGCGATCACTATAGGCGATTGCCATGGCGGACAACAGGAACACGATATGGATGCCGGTTTGCGCCAGCAGGGTCTTGGTATCGTAAGCGGAAGCGTTGATAAATGTCTTGAGCAGGTGGATCGACGAAATACCGATGATCGCGGTTGCCAGTTTTACCTTCAATACCGAAGCGTTTACATGTGACAACCATTCCGGCTGGTCCGGATGGCTTTCCAGGTTCATCCGCGACACAAAGGTTTCGTAGCCGCCGATGATCACCATGATCAGCAGGTTGGAAATCATGACGACGTCGATCAGGCCCAATACCACCAGCATGATAGTCGTTTCATTCAGTTTGCTCGGTTTGACCGCGCCCGGGATCGCCACGGCGTCCAGGATATGTTGCAGGGAATCAGGATTGCCGAGCACGGCGCCGATCAAATCCGATAATTCAACCCAGAAATGAAAAACGTAGACGCATTGCGCCAAAATCAGACCCAGATACAATGGTAACTGTAGCCAGCGCGTCATGAAAATAAAGCGGGCCAGCGGCGGTATAGGCTGTTTTGTTGACAATTCGTTAGTAGATACGGGTGGTTTCATGGGGTGCGCTGGGTTAAGCAGGGATAAAACGGAAGACTGCATTTTACACGCGGGAACCGTTTTTCTGTGCTGCATAGGTCGCCGATTTCAGCTTGTCGGAGCCAAACCACGGGCGCGGAATCGTGTAAGGCTTCAGTAAGTGTAAAAGCATATTGTGAGTAACAAATAAAATCCATATTGGAGGGGACAATGTCCAGCATCGAGAGCTTCAAACAAGAGGAGCGGGTATTCAATCCGCCTGCAGATTTCGTAAACAATGCCGCCATCAGCGGCATGGATGCGTATAACGCTCTATGTACTGAAGCCGCGGAAGACTACGAGGGATTCTGGGCGCGCCTGGCGCAACAGAACGTCTTGTGGAGCAAACCGTTCACCAAACGACTCGACGAGTCGAATGCCCCTTTCTATAAATGGTTCGAAGACGGTGAACTGAACGTCTCCTACAACTGCCTCGATCGCCACCTCACCAATGGCAATGCCGACAAGGTCGCGCTGATTTTTGAGTCCGACGACGGCAAGGTGACACGTGTCACCTATAAAGAACTCTACGAACGCGTCTGCAAATTCGCCAACGGCCTGAAGGAGCTGGGCATACAAAAGGGCGATCGCGTCATTATCTATATGCCGATGTCGATCGAAGGCGTAGCCGCGATGCAAGCCTGCGCGCGTATCGGTGCCACCCATTCCGTCGTATTCGGCGGCTTCTCGGCCAAATCGCTGCAGGAACGCATCATTGATGCCGGCGCGGTCGCGGTACTGACATCGGATTACCAGGTACGCGGCGGTAAAAACCTGCCACTTAAATCCATCGTCGATGAAGCGCTCGCGCTCGGCGGTTGCGACACCATCCGCAATGTCGTGGTCTACAAACGCACCGGCGGAGACATGAATTTTGTCGCCGGTCGCGACATCTGGCTGCACGACCTGGTCGACAAACAAAAAGCGGAATGCGAACCGGTTCCTGTCGGTGCCGAGCATCCATTATTCATCCTTTACACTTCCGGCTCGACCGGCAAGCCGAAAGGCGTCCAGCACTCATCCGGCGGCTACCTGCTGTGGGCGATGTTGACGATGAAGTGGAGCTTCGACATCAAGCCAAACGATGTCTACTGGTGTACCGCCGACATCGGCTGGATCACCGGCCACACCTATGTGACCTACGGTCCGCTGGCTTGCGGCGCGACGCAAATCGTATTCGAAGGCGTACCGATGTTCCCGAATGCCGGCCGCTTCTGGGACATGGTGCAAAAGCACAAGGTCACCATCTTCTACACGGCGCCGACCGCAATCCGTTCACTGATCAAGGCGGCGGATGCAGATCCGGCAGTACATCCAAGTAAATACGATCTGTCGAGTTTGCGTTTGCTCGGTTCGGTAGGCGAGCCTATCAATCCGGAAGCATGGATGTGGTACTACAAAAACATCGGTGGCGAGCGCTGCCCGATTGCGGATACCTTCTGGCAGACAGAAACCGGCGGCCACGTCATCTCGCCGATGCCGGGCGCGACACCTATGGTGCCGGGTTCCTGCACCTTGCCACTGCCTGGCATCGCGGCAGCGGTGGTCGACGAAGTCGGCCACGACCTGGCGAACGGCAAAGGCGGCCTGCTGGTCATCAAGCGCCCATGGCCATCGATGATCCGCAACATCTGGAACGATCCTGAGCGCTTCCAGAAAAGCTACTTCCCGCCAGAGCTGGGCGGCACCATCTACCTCGCCGGCGACGGTGCGATCCGCAATGAAGAAACCGGTTACTTCACGATCACCGGCCGTATCGATGACGTGCTGAACATCTCCGGTCACCGCATGGGCACGATGGAAATCGAATCGGCGCTGGTTGCCAATCCTATCGTGGCTGAAGCGGCAGTGGTCGGCAAACCGGATGAAACCACCGGCGAATCGATATGCGCGTTCGTGGTCCTGAAGCGCAGCCGCCCGACCGGCGACGAAGCGAAGCAGATTGCGAAGGAATTGCGTGACTGGGTCGCGAAAGAAATCGGTCCTATCGCCAAGCCGAAGGAAATCCGTTTTGGTGACAACCTGCCAAAAACCCGCTCCGGCAAAATCATGCGTCGTCTCTTGCGCGTATTGGCGAAAGATGAAGTCATCACGCAGGACATTTCCACTTTGGAAAACCCGGCCATCCTGGAGCAACTGAAGCAGGCACAGTAAAAACAGTAGTCAAAACGATTACCGGTAGTGCTCAAAAAAGCCGTCGCGGCGACCAGCTGCGGCGGTTTTTTTATTGGGGGAAGGGCGCTAAAGCAGGAAAACGGGCATTTTCCAGGAAAATTTTGCTATAATCAGCGGCTTCGCTAAAAAGCAGTCCAGTGAAGACCAGATTCAGGAGAGATGGATGAGTGGTTTAAGTCGCACGCCTGGAAAGCGTGTGTAGGTTCATAGCCTACCGGGGGTTCGAATCCCCCTCTCTCCGCCAAATACAAAAGCCCGCACACGCGGGCTTTTTTGTTTGGCGCAGAGAAGTAAGCCGCTTACGCGGGGGATTCGAAGGGAATCGCTTGCAAGCGATTCCGCGGCCTGCGGCATGTAGGCGAATCCCCCTCTCTCCGCCACAAATATAAAAGCATTTTGAATCAACGACTTACTGAATTAAAAATCGCGCAAAACCACACATGTTTTTGTGAAAATAAAGCTCCAGCGATGGGGCTTTTTTACATTGTGTCTTCTCCTCGCTACATTTCCTGTGCCCTAAAAAATCTCCGGTTTTACACAGCGCTTGTTTGAATCTAAGCTGCGACTCGTTCGTCTATTCGGGCGGGCTTAAAGGACAGCTTAGGGAGAAAACATGCAGGTTCAAATCGGTAACGCAAGAATCGAAGCAAGTGGCGCGTACGTTTATATCAAAGCGTTTGGCCGTGAGGTGTTCATAAAGAGGGAGGCGGGCTTCCCTTTGATGCCGTATGTGAGGCGTACTTCAAACAGCAAACAAAGAGAAATTTGGGTTGCAGGATTTTATTTCGTAATCTAAAAATTGGTTCATTAGTAAGCGCCTGATCCATGAATATCGTCAGCGCTTACTTCAATTCACTAATCCATTTTTTCAATTAAGCCTTTAAGTGTGTACGATATTTTTGGCTGTCCATTCGGTCGTTTGATCGTACGAATTTGAATCCGTACTCGCCATAGCTTACCAACTACGTCGCTGGCACTTTGGACATTTTGAAGATGGTCACGGGCAAATTCCTTAGCTACACTGCCCGACATACCTGCTGGATCATCACCAACATGTAGCTCAAAACGTCTGTGTCCGGGAAGTAAGTACAGCCTTCCCGTTATTTGGTCATCGTCACGCTCTTCTATAGTCGCAGCACTTGTTCTTTCTCGTGCAAGTCTAATTCCGTCACTATTTAGAATAACTTCTCGGTCACCTTCGACCAAACGAAGGGTTGCATTCGAAGTATCGAGATGTTCAAAGAAACTACGTAGCGCTTTTAACTGTCTCTGATCTAGCGTTTCAAGTAAATTGTCGAATGCCTTTGCATCTGGAGCGGTGCTGACGGAAATCGAATCACCAACGTGTTGCAATACGACTGATAGTTGAGTTTGCACGAACGTATCGTTTTGACCAGCTTCTTCTAATACGAAGCCGACTGAGCCACGTGCGATATCAGTAATTAGAAGATCGGAGCTTGTGCGAAGTGGCACAGGCCCCTTCTGATGAATGTCGCCAATTTCCTCCGACGCAAATTGCTTTGAAACTACCTCTTGGAAAATCTCTAATGCTTTACCGGCAAAGTCAGCGCGAACACCTTTGGAGCCAACCACAGGAGTTCCCGAGAAAAACAACGCGACGCTTCCTTTTAGTTCGGGAGCATCTTTCAATTCTTCAATTTTTTTCTGAATCTCTTGTTGCCGATTCTTAAATTGAAAGTAACCAACCGGATCGTCAAGCTCAGTTCTGTTTGTCAGAAGACGATTTATAGAATTCATGTCCGCGCGTAGTGCGTCTAATTTGAGCTTACGCATTTGCATCACCTCTATTCGCTTCAATTTGAATGTCTGCGGCGGCAACTATCGGGTCAGCCTCGACAGCATCATCATTAGCGGCGGGAAGTGCAACATGCATGCCTTGGAGAATGCGCCAAACTTCATCGTCGTCCGACATTAAAGGAATGCTTAACATTCCCTTCCAAAGGAAAGTGTCGCGTTGATGAGAAAATAATCCGTACCAATAACACGTGTCTTCAACAACGAGTCGTGGTTCCTTCGATAAGTCGACAAAGTATGCATCACATCGAAACGCAGCTTTTGTTAACCCTTGGTCGAACAAATTTCGGTGCGCGTTTACGAATGGACTTCTCTCTGGGCCGTGCACCGGCAAATAAGCAAAGGTTATTAGGTCTACATCGCTAGGCGGTCGCCCACGATGAGATTCGCAGTTTTCAGTGAAGCTACCATCGATCAATTGATATCCAGTTGTTATTCCAACTTCACGCAGCGCTCGTCTATAACTTATCAAACCTTTTATTAGTTCGATTCGCTCGGGAGTATGCCCAAACCTTTCATAGATTTCTGATAACGTAGTTTCGTAAGGCGAGCTTAGGTATCGCTCTGCCGGATCATCTCCGCCATATGGGGGTAGTACATGTGATGTGCTAAATGCTGGAATCAAAACTCATTCTCCCTTTGACTGTTATTGTCAGTCATTCCTCGACGTAGGCGGAGTATCTAGAGGAAATTGTCACTAAGCTATCCCATAAATATGGGAGGGGTATCTTGGGTCGGTACTTTTTTATAGGTGCGGCAACGTTAGGAAATGTTATTTCCCATTAGGTTTAAATTCGAGACATTTTTTACATTGATCCGCGGCCATGTATTGACTGCAAGTCGCCATCAATGTCTGATAAGGGAGTCTTCCTAGATACTCACGATATCCATCACAATGGGAGTCACCCGTGGTTTGTTTGGAACTTATGCCACCATACGGTCGCCCGTTAACCTCATAGCCACAGTCGGCACTAACCCGCTTAACTTTGCTGTCCACGTCATCAAGCGCACTTTTCAAATCGCTTAACGCATTTCGTGCATCGCTAGATTTTCCACGACATTGGTCGTATCTGTATTCGTAGCTTGATCTATCACTTTTACACCTGTCAGCCGTTTCTACTTTCGCGTTTGCTTCACTTGCTGCATCGGCCGCAGATGACGATGCTCGTTTGAGTCTGTCTAGGTTATCTTGACATGAACTTAGGTCTAATGCTGCCGCATTGGTTAGTGGCCCGCATAGTGCCAACATAGTTATAATTTGATAGATCTTCATGTCAATCCTTGAGGTACTATAGTTTGACACGTTCCGTATTAGAGCGCACTTCGTCTTTAGGAGCATCACATAAATATGGCGGTATTATCTATATAGTGTACTGGTGCCATAATCATTTTTAGATCATCTTTATCGCTTCGATTTACTTCTCTAGTCACTTGATACCAATCAAAGGTATCTGACCATACATCCCCGCTAGCTATCAATAATGAAAAAACAGAAGCGCCGTGTTTTGTTGGACACCAATGTGTTGAGTTATATCGCTAGCTGCGATGCCGCTACAAAGCTCGCAGAGGCATCTCAATGCGCATCAACTGACATTCTTATTTCGCCCACGGTTATAGAAGAAATTAGAAATATTCCAGATGCTAAATTACGTAAACTGACTCTCAAGGTTGCAACGCGGAACAATTGGATTAGGCTGATGCCGGACGCTTACAGTGAGTGTCTTGAGCTTAAAAAGGAGGTTAAACGGCTTCGACCACATTGGGGAGTCTTAGAGCCTAAGTTTACTGAATTCAATCGTCTTCGATATGACTGGATACGTAAATCCGGCGGGTATTGGGAAAGGGCGGAGAATGATGTCGTCAGTCGTGTTACGGACGAAAGCATTCGCGCTAAGAGTGAACTAGAGTTGGCGCGAGTGGAGTGTAAGAACATTCGAACAAGTGTCTTGCAAGCACGTAAAAACGGCGAGTCAACGAATCTAAATCATGTCGCCTTTTCTCCGGAAATTGGAACGCTCGGTTGGAATGGTAATCACGTTGATTATTGGAGAATGCCGAGTTTAGAGTTTTTCCGTAAAGAGCTTATGGTCTACGCTAGTCCATATAGAGAATGGTTAGACAATGAGATAGATGTATTCGCGATGTTGGCTAACAACGAGTCCACGAATCGATTGTGGCTTCATGAGTTAGAAGCTCAGAATGTACCGAGGCAATGGATGCGTGGAGCATTTGAATTTCTTATGTCCTGGCACAAAATCACTAACGGAACTCCCGGTGACTGCACACTTTCTACTTACTTGGTAGATTCTGATTTAGTAGTGTCGGCAGATAAAAACTTCGTTAATTTTGCGAATCGGTGTAACGCGGAAGCACCTTTTAAGACGGCTAAAGGTGTGAAAGTACAAGCAGGAGAGATGGGAATCGTGGAGCTTATGGAGATCATTGCGGGAGTATCGGAGTCAACTCATTAAAGAGCATGTAGGCTCAAATGCGAACCTTGTCTGATCACAAATTTCGTTAAATCTGAACAAGCATGAATTTAAAGTTATACGCTTATTTAAATATTGATAATCCTATGGTTGCTTGGGAGGTGGCAATTGGAAGAATCAAATCTAGCTGCGACATAACGCGAGATACATACGGAACGTCTGTCTGGATGTATTCACAATTAAGGCGCTTAGCCCGTACTGGCCTAACTCCACAATTCATTAATGAGATGAAGCTAGAGCTAGTACGTCTTAAGGTCAATCCCAGTGCTGTCTCTAGGTTAACCGGTGTTTATTTCTTCGAGAATGAGTCAGATGCGTACACGGCCCTGGATCGTTGGAATATACCCGGGAAGAAGAAGTACATATCGCAAGTAAATTTTTCTGCTAACAACATTACTCGGGTGGACTCGGAATGGATTACTTCGTACATGAGATCAACGGATGAGCAGGAGTGGATGGTTAGTTATTGGTCTGGTGAGGTGCAGGGTGTTAAGCCTTTGACGGAGGTTTTAGCTAGCGGAATCGGTATGGTTGGTAATAATGCGCTGCGTCAGGAAGCAACTCGCCGTATCTATGAACAACATTTAACGTCTTCACCGCTGCTGTCGATGGCTTGCTGCGGGTATGCATATGCAGGATTTGCTGACATCGCTATCGTAAAGCCTTGGATTTGGTCAGAGGGTGGTGCATTACATGGAAGTCATATTATTGATGTTCAAGATCTTAGCCTTCACGAAGATGTACTTTTAGAAGCCATGGAATTCTGTCGCAAAAGAGGAGAGATACTTCCAATGGTTGTACCAGATGATAGTGAGTCATTCTTTCGTACGCCAGATATTTCTCATTTGGACTTTAAGCTCGAATCGGTAGTGGCTACAGATTTATTCAACTCTGTTCATGATCTAGGCTTTAAAGCTGCATCCTCATAGTGCTCTCAATTTCTGAGCAAGACATATTAAAAATAGTTCGGAATAATTTTTCACAAAAATCTAAGCCCTCCCTCGATAAAGCCTGGGCGCGACTTCCCCCGTGGGGTACCTCCTCGGCCAACTATCGGTGAACCACTCCATCATCTCCAAGCCACCCGAAGCGCGGCGAGAGCAGGTGTTGTGGAACAGTCCAGATGAATGTAGGTGTCTTTTATGGGTATAGCGCAAAAACGACACATCAACAGGCGTCCGCATGAGTCAATCTGAAGTCAAACAACGAATTTATTGACATCTCCCAGAGAAACTCTAGGAGTTCATCAGGAAACTTTAAGGATCGTAAAGGGGCAGTTACCTACGTCGAATAACAAATGGTATTCATCAAAGACGCCAAGAATCCTATCGCTACTCCAATCAGTCGAATGATCGTCGGATATCCGTCGACGCGATTGCTTACTACTTGCCCAACGCTTCCAAATAAGAACAAAACATATCCGCCATCGCATCCCCATATGTTTTGAGTTCCTCAGCTGTTCGCGACGTACTTGAAAGATATTTCCCTACCGACCCCAGCGTGACGGTGATCAGGTCGCCTGCCAGCAAGCGCGTTTCTGAAGAGGTCTCGGGTAAGACCTCTTCCATAAATTTCAACACTGATTGATTCGTCGATTCCCGCACATCCTCCGCTTCGGGAGCGTGGCGGTATAGCGGTGCTGCATCACTCAATGCCTGGCGCATTTCCGCCTCTTCACATTCCGAACGTATGAAGGAGTGAACCAGGGTGCGTAGCCGTTCAAGGGGAAGCTGCGCAGTGTCTTCAAGAATCCGGCGCAACATATTGCCGGTCTGCTGCCACTCGTCTGTTTGCAGGCGAAACAGGATTGCCGCCTTGTTGGGGAAGTATTGATATACCGATCCCACGCTTACGCCGGCTCTTTCGGCGACCCGCGCGGTGGTGAAACGCTGCGCGCCTTCCTGCGCCAAAACCTGAATAGCTGCTTCCAATATTGCCGCCACCAGCTCGGTGGATCGGGCCTGTTTAGGCTGCTTGCGCGAGGCAATCTGCGGACGTTTGCGTTCTGTCATAGGGGTAGAAAAGCGGGTTCAGGAATGCGACTAGAGAATGCGGCGAATCCATCACATAATTAAATGTGACGGATTCGTCGCATTTTACCTCTGTCTGGTGAATGCACTCAACATCAATGGAAACCTTATGACAACGCTGAATGATTTACCACTCACTTCATTACTGGATCGCCTGTTCCGGGAGGCCGCAGAAAACTCGCCCGAAAACGGCGCCTTCCTGTCGCAGTTCAGCAGGGCCGAGCTGGATCGGCTGTTACGCAGTAAAACTGAATACCTCGATTTATATACGCGCTTGAAAGAGATGCCACTTCCGGTATCGCGTGAAACGGGCCTGCTGCTTTATATGCTGGTGCGCGGCTCCGGGGCACGCTCGATTGTCGAGTTCGGCACATCGATCGGCATATCGACCTTGCATCTGGCGGCTGCCTTGCGAGACAACGGTGGTGGTCGCTTGATCACTACGGAATTCGAGCCGTCAAAGTTGATGCGTGCACGTGCCAATCTTGAAGCGGGCGGCCTGGCCGATCTGGTCGAGATCCGTGCGGGCGATGCACTCGATACATTGGCCAACGACTTGCCTGCATCGATCGACCTGGTGCTGCTCGATGGCGCGAAAGCTTTGTACCCCGACGTCCTTAAAACCCTGGAAAGCAATCTGCGTCCAGGCGCAATCGTGGTTGCCGACAATGCCAACTACTGCCCCGAATACATGGCTTATGTCCGCTCGGGAAGCAACGGGTATCGCTCGGTTGGCCTGGCGGATGACGTGGAATTTTCAATTCGTCTTTGAACCGCTTTTACTTCAGACCAAATTACGAAAGGTAGTTCTATGAAAATCACCGGCAATACTATCCTCATCACAGGTGGCACCAGCGGTATCGGCCGCGCCTTGGCCGAGGCATTCCATGATCGCGGTAATCGCGTCATCATTACTGGTCGGCGTCAGGCATTGCTTGACGAGATTGTGTCTGCCCGGCCCGGCATGGCAGGACTGCAGCTTGATGTGAATGACGCAAGCTCGCTATCGAGGCTAGCAGTGCAACTTCGCGCGCAATTCCCCGAGCTTAATGTGCTGATCGCCAACGCGGGTATCTCGCACGCCGAGGATATGCTGCTCGATAGCTGGGCCACTGATAATGCGGAAGCGATTGTGCAGACCAATATCCTTGGCGTGCTACGCGTGGCAGCAGTCGCACTGCCACTCCTCAAGAATAAAGCTGATGCGGCTTTCCTGGCGACCAGCTCCGCTTTGGCTTTCGTGCCCCGTGCGGATTTTCCTGCATACTGCGCCAGCAAAGCCTTCCTGCATTCCTGGTTGCAGTCCTTGCGGCACCAGATGCGTCAGGTGCCGATCGAGGTGCTGGAACTTTCACCGCCGTATGTGCAGACCGCTCTCACCGGTAAACAGCAATTGCATGACCCGCGTGCGATGTCCTTGAACGATTACATGGCAGAAGTCATGCAGACGCTGGAAGAGGGTAATACTCCACGCGGCGAAGTGCTGTTACAGCGTGACCTGGCACGCCGCCGGGCCGAGAGCGACGGTCGTTACGAGGAAATATTCGCAGCGATGAATCCGGGTTGACGGCTGTTGATGGAAGGGCGCAGCTACATTCATCACTGCGCATCTTGATGCGGCGCAGTTATTGATTAAGAACGATGCGCGTTGAAGTACTGATCACCCGGAGACGATGCTAAGAATATTGCCATCCGGATCCTTGAACCACGCGACCTTCATATCGCCGCCTACATGAAGGTCGCCGTCAAGTGTCAGGCCGGGCAGATTATAGTGCTCAAAGACGACACCCTTGTCCTTCAGTGTGCGTGCTATGGCGTCGATCTCGTCGCCGACATTCCACATCAGCGTCGTCGCTTTATTGCTGCCGGCATATTCCGAACGGTACACATTGATCCTGGTATTGCCGCTGCGATAGGTGATGACCTCATCGCCTTCAACGGATTCCTTCTGCAGGCCGAGCGTGGCTTCGTAAAATTTCGCCGCGACCTGTATGTCCTTGACTGCGACCATGGTGATCGCATCCTTGCTATTAAGCATGTCAGCCTCCATCAGTTTCGTTTGCCGACGAGCAATCGAAATTGGATGGTCGGCAGAATGAATCATTCGTACATGGATGGTATTCCCATCTTTGTATATGCATGGTGTCTTTCGACCGGGCAAGGCCGAAAGACAAAGCGTCAACACTTGTAACGACAGCCCGGCGTAGAGTTGGTTCCGCAGGCTGCAGCCTGTCAGGTCAGAAATGAAAGCGGCAAGCTAACTGCCGGCATGTCGTGTTCAGACACCAGCCTGCACCAAGGCCAGCGCATCCGCCCCCGCTGCAAAATGCAAACGCCCACTCACGTCATGCGCCGCCCGCCATACTTCCTGCGCGACGTCTGATGCGGTAGTCACCGCAGCTGCTTGCGCGAAGGATGCAAACACTTGCTGCGCAAACGGTGCGTACGCTTCCGGGAGCAAGCCATCCATGCGTGAACCGGTATTGCTGGTAAAGCTGGTGCCCGGTCCGTAACCCGGTTCAACCAGTTTGACCTGCACATTAAATGCCTGCAGTTCCAGAGCCAGCGAAGCGGTGAAGCCTTCGATGGCGGTCTTGCTTGCGGTGTAGACCGCGACCAATGGAAATGCCGCCAGGGTTGCAGTCGACGTGACATTGACGATGACGCCTGATTGGCGTGCGCGGAATTGCGGCAGCACCGCCTGCGTCATTGCCATCACGCCGAAGGTATTCGTTTCAAATACTTCGCGCGCCGTAGTCATCGGCGTTGCCTCGAAAGCGCCGAACAAACCGATACCTGCATTGTTCACCAGGACATCGATGGGGCCGCTGGTTTCCAGCGCTGCTGCAATGCTTTCAGGTTTGGTCACATCAAGTGCGATCACACGCAGGTGTTCGGAGGCCGGAAATAAATCCGCGCGCGGACTGCGCATGGTCGCGATGACCTTCCAGCCCTGTGCCAGAAAGTAGCGCGCGGTTTCGAGGCCGTAGCCGGAGGAGCAGCCGGTGATGAGGACGGTTTGCATGATGTGGGTTTCCAAAGTGGTTTCGATGGCAGTCACTATAGCGAGACGAATCAAGACGATCTATAATCAAAAGTCCATAATTAGTTTGTGATAGTCCAAAATGACAGATCCGCTTTCAGATGTCATCACTTTGCTCAGGCCGCGCACCGTGTTTTCCAAAGGCATTAGCGGGGCCGGGGCCTGGGGCGTGCGCTATGCCGATTTCGGGCAGCCGAGTTTCTGTGCAGTGCTGGAAGGAAGTTGTTTGCTCGCGGTAGACGGGCAGGAGTCGCTGGCGCTGGAGGCGGGTGATTTCGTGCTGCTGCCGGCGACCCCGGGATTTACCTTGTCGGGGTTTGCAGCTGTTACACCTCGCTTCATCGATCCGAAGGCGGAGCCGGCACCGACCGAAGACGTGCGTCATGGCCGGCAGGATGGTGATCCGGATGTGCGTTTGCTCGGTGGTTATTTTGTGTTCGACTCGCCGGATGCGGCCTTGCTGGTATCGCTGTTGCCGGCGCTGATACATATACGTGGCGCGCAGCGTCTTTCCCTGCTGGTGCAACTGGTGGCGGGCGAAGCACACGATCAAAGGGCCGGGCGTGAACTGGTACTGACGCGCCTGGTGGATGTGTTGCTGGTGGAAGCATTGCGCTCGACCTCCGATCAACATTCCCCGCCGGGCTTGTTGCGTGGTTTGGCGGATGCGCGGATTGCGCTGGCGATGCAGCATATGCACGGTGATCTCGCGCGTAGCTGGACGGTGGCGCAACTGGCGAAGGAAGTGGCGCTGTCACGTTCGGCATTCTTTGACCGCTTCACACGCACGGTTGGTTTGCCGCCGATGGAGTATTTGCTGGCCTGGCGCATGGCGGTGGCGAAGGATTTGTTGCGCGAGCAGGATGTCGCGCTGGCGGAAATTGCCGGACGCGTCGGTTATGGTTCGGCCAGCACCTTCAGTACTGCTTTCAGTCGCCATGTGGGCGTGCCACCGGGCAAATATGCACGCGGGCATTAAGTCGCAGTCGGGTGGCAGCGATTTTTGTTGTCGCATGTGAATTGTTCTTGCAGGTCTATTCCGACAAGAGCTCGGCCGCTTGTCTGATTTGTAGTTTTGATCCGACAACGTAAGATCGGCACACAATCATTCAAAAGGAGAGCGCCATGATGACCCAGATCCAGGCAGTGCAGCAGCGCAATGAAGAACTTAAAAAACGTGCAGAGCGCGACACGATAGTGCAGGAGACGGTGCCAGGCGAAGACAGGATACTGACGGAAGAAGAAAAACGTATCGCCAGGGATAGAGTCGCCAAAAGCACGACGGATGAAGATACGAATTAAAGATACAAGCTGAATTTCCTACCGTTTAATAAAAAACCGCATCGCCTTTGAAAGGGATGCGGTTTTTTTGTGCCTGCTGCTTACAGATGTTTATGCAGGTATTGATGCCGAAGTTTAGACCGCAGTTTATACAAACACCGGCGACGATAAAGGGTTGAAGTCAGTCCAGTCGCCATTCACGATATGGCCTTCCGAACGTTCGACACAACGTGCGCCAAGTGCGCGGAAGGTATCGATGGCTTTTTCTTCCTCTTCTTCGCTGGTGACGGTGACGGCCACCAGCATGCCGGCCTTGCGTAGCGGCGGCGTATCTTTGCCTTCATCGGTGCTGCTCAAGGTGCCGACCAGCGAGCCGATATGCGCACCGACCAGCGCTCCGGTGACGGCGCCCAGCGGTCCGGCTGCGGTACCCGCTGCGCCACCGATGAGGCCGCCGGCTGCCAGTCCTGCCACTGAACCTTTGTCGCTGTCTTCCGAGCCTGGCGATTCGTCGCGATCACCGCCGATAGGGAACATATCGTGTTGCCCCGGCGGGTTGACGTAAAACGAAGTGATCTGTCCATCTGGTGCGCCTGCACGATGCAAAGCTGCAAGTGCTGCTTTGGCTTCGTCCTGCTGTTCAAAGTGTCCGGCGATGATTACTGTCATGACATCCTCCTGATGGTGGTAACTCGCATTGCGCAAGTGATGCATGCTTGACTGCCAAATGCATGGCGAGTTCCGGATGGCCATGAGGCTGACAGTGCGTGTCCTGGTGGTGGCTGCAACTTTGTCAGCAGGCGCTGACAGCAGATCCGTTTGGCACGGAATGCCATCGTCACCGGCCAGGTTGTCGCTTGCTGTTAACTGCTGTTATTTCAGTAAATAGACGTGTGATTCGTGATTCTGCGGCAAGAATGTATTCCCTCCAGGCTGGTTTTTCTTTGTTTGAACAAGTCGCACACTGCGAAGCATCGTTCAATCTTTCAGGAGAAAAATCATGCCACTCGCACTTTGGGCACTGACCCTAAGCGCTTTTGCCATAGGCACTACAGAATTTGTCATCGTCGGTTTAATCCCTACGATTGCCGGCAGCCTTGGCGTATCCATCCCATCGGCCGGGATGTTGGTAAGCCTGTACGCATTGGGTGTGGCGATCGGTGCGCCTGTGCTGACCGCCTTGACCGGCCGTATTCCACGCAAGCATCTGCTGTTGGGCCTGATGGCGCTATTCACGATCGGCAACCTGGTCGCATGGATGGCACCCGGCTATGAAGCATTGATCGCAGCGCGGATTTTGACCGGGCTGGCACATGGCGTGTTTTTCTCTATCGGCTCGACGATTGCGACCGGACTGGTGTCGAAAGAAAAGGCGGCCAGCGCAATCGCTTTGATGTTTACCGGTTTGACGGTGGCGTTGGTGACCGGCGTGCCTTTGGGCACTTTCATCGGTCAGCACTTTGGCTGGCAGGCGACTTTCCTCGCAGTGTCGCTATTGGGTGTGATTGCCTTTATCGGTAGCTGGATCCTGGTGCCGGACAATATTCCGAACAGCCCGCCCGTTTCATTGCTGACGCAGCTGGCCGTGCTTAAAAAGCCGCGCCTGTTGCTGGTCTATGCGATGACGGCGCTGGGTTATGGCGGCACCTTTATTGCCTTTACCTACCTCGCACCCATCTTGCAGGATGTCTCGGGCTTTTCTGCTGCCAGCGTCAGCCTGGTGATGCTGGTGTATGGCGTATCAGTCGCCTTTGGCAATATCTGGGGCGGCAAGCTGGCAGATCGCAAGGGGCCGATACCTGCGCTGCAGATCATCTTTGCCTTGCTGGCACTGGTGCTGGCCGCGTTGACCTTCACTGCACACAATATGTGGCTGGCATTGGCGACGGTGCTGGCATGGGGCGCGGTGGCCTTCGGTAATGTGCCCGGTTTGCAAGTGTATGTGGTGCGCCGTGCCGAGCGTGATGCGCCGCATGCGGTCGATGTCGCCTCGGGTTTGAACATCGCAGCCTTCAACGTCGGTATTGCGATTGGTGCGTGGGGCGGCGGCCTGGTGGTTGAACATGTCGGCTTGATGGCGACGCCGTGGATAGGCTCGTTGATTGTGTTGGGCGCGCTGGCTTTGACGACACTGGCGGGCCGGCTGGATCGCAATGAAGGCATAGATCCGCTGGCCAAGCCTGAGAGCGCGGTAGCAATCCATTAAGGAGAGAAGTTCATGCACACAGCAATCGGGAAATTGAAACAGGGCGGTTTCAGCATAGGCATAGAGCTGCCGCTGGACAATGACTGGTCGCCCGCCGGCGATGCCAACAGGCGTCAAGCCGGGCGCCTGTCCGGTGAGCCGGATATGCAGCATCATGCGCAACTGGCAAAACTTGCGGACGAGCTGGGCTTTCGCGCTTTGTGGGTCCGTGATGTACCGCTGTATGACCCGAGCTTTGGTGATGCGGCACAGGTGTACGAGGCGTTCACTTACCTCGGTTATCTGGCCGGCATTACATCGAATATTTTGCTCGGGACGGCAGCAGTCGTGCTGCCTTTGCGCGAGCCGGTTTTGACGCTGAAGTCTGCAGCTACCGTGGCGCGCTTGAGCGGGGATCGCCTGCTGCTTGGCGTGGCCAGTGGTGACCGTCCGGTCGAGTATCCGATTTTTGGCAAGGATTACGCCCAGCGTGGCCAGGCCTTCCGCGCCCAGATTGAAATGGCACGGGACTGGGGCGTATCCTCCCTGCCGCAGGGGATCAGGCTGATACCTAAACCTGCACAGCCATTTCCCTTGCTGGTGGCGGGACTGGCGCAACAAAATCCGCAATGGATAGGTCAGCATATGGATGGCTGGCTCGCCTATCCAGGGACGCCGGAAGATCATGCACATCGCGTTGCGATGTGGCGTGAGGTGGCCGGGCCGGACAAGCCCTATATCAGTTTCATCCATCTCGATCTGTGTGAAGACCCGGATGCGCCTATACGTCGCCACCGCTTTGGTGCGACGGTCGGGCGCAATGGCTTGATTGCCGAGCTGATGGCGATGCAAGACGCCGGGGTTGATCACATAGGATTGCATTTCCGCCGCAATCGACGCCCGTTGACAGAGACGCTGCAGGAGATTGGTGAATATATATTGCCGGTATTCCACGGTTCCGCACAGTCATTGGCCGAGCTCCATGCCTGAGGATGAGGCAGGGCAATCCGCGCCGGGTCGGAATACAGGTCTCGAATTGCTGGCAATATAGGGGAATTGATCTTTGAGCGGAGAAAAGATGAAGGCCCATTCCGACGACCTGAGGATTTTTGTGACCGTCATTGAGTCCGGTTCCATCACAGCCGCGGCACAGCAGCTCGATATCGGTTCATCCGCCGTGAGCCGCGTGCTGTCAAAGCTGGAAGACAAGTTGGGAACCACGCTGCTGAACCGGACGACGCGGCGCATGAAGCTGACGGAGGAGGGCGAATTTTTCCTCGAAAGCGCGAAGAGCATCCTGCAGCAAATGGAAGAGCTGGAAGACAACCTGTCGTCGCGCCAGCACAAGCCTGCCGGTCGCCTGCGTGTGAATGCGGCGACGCCATTCATGCTGCATGCGGTCCTGCCGCATATCGATGCCTTTCGCCGCCTTTATCCGGATATAGAGTTACAGCTGAATACGAATGAAGTATTTATCGATCTGCTGGCGCAGAGCACCGATGTCGCTATCCGTATCGGTCGCCTGAATGATTCGACTTTACATGCGCGCCTGCTCGGGCACACCAGCCTGAGCCTGCTGGCGAGTCCGGCTTATCTCGCGGAGCATGGCACGCCGACTTCCATCGAGGAATTGAAGACACATACCTTGCTGGGCTTTGCTGAACAGGAAAGCCTGAACAACTGGCCGCTCCGGCATGCGGGCAGCGATCACTTCATGATCAAGCCACGTCTGGCGGCATCGAGTGGCGAAACCTTGCGCCAACTGGCGCTGGCCGGGCAGGGCATTGCCTGCCTGTCGGGTTTTATGACGAGCAAGGATGTGGCCGCGGGGCAGCTGAAAAAAGTCATGACTAAACTCACCACCGCCCATCCGCAACCGATACACGCGGTGTATTACAAGAATTCCAAACTCGCGCTGCGCATACAGTGCTTCATTGATTTCATCCATGAGCGGCTGAAGGCCAAAGGATCCGGGGTGGTAGTCGATTGACGCGCCTGGCGCAAATATCATTTGCTTGCCGGACGGTTTTTCATTTCCTGTTATGCCTCCATAATTTGTTCATACGAGTCCGGTGGCAAAGACTGCAAGTGACGAGTTTGTTTCCCCTAACAAGAATGAGGTAAAGCATGAGTATTCCTGCATTTGGTATTGGTACCTTCCGCCTGCAAGGTCAGGTCGTCGTTGATTCTGTCCGTAACGGGCTGGAGCTGGGTTACCGCGCGATCGATACCGCGCAAATTTATGGCAATGAAGCTGAGGTCGGACAGGCGATCGCTGAAAGCGGCATCGCCCGCAAAGATTTGTTTATCACCACCAAGATATGGATCGAAAATTTGTCACGCGACAAACTGATCCCGAGCCTGAAAGAAAGCCTGAAAAAGCTGCGTACCGATTACGTGGACCTGACCCTGATCCATTGGCCGTCGCCGGGCGCTGCGGTCCCGGTTGCAGAATTCATGGAGGCGCTGGCGGAAGCGAAGGCGCAGGGATTGACGCGCGAAATTGGTGTTTCGAATTTCACGGTAGACCTGATGCAGCAGGCGATTGCAGCCGTTGGCGCAGACGCAATTGCGACGAACCAGATTGAATTGCATCCCTACCTGCAAAACCGCAAAGTGGTTGATTTTGCACGCAAGAACGGGATAGCGATTACTTCGTATATGACGCTGGCCTATGGCAAGGTATTGCAGGATCCGGTGATCCGGCAGATCGCACAAAGCCACAATGCAACACCGGCGCAGGTCGCCCTGGCCTGGGCGATGCAGCTCGGCTATGCGGTGATTCCTTCATCAACCAAGCGCGCCAACCTGGAAAGCAACCTGAAGGCGCAGGCCTTGCAATTGAGCGAGCAGGAGATGGCCGCGATCGCTACGCTTGACAGGGGCGAGCGCCTGACCAGCCCGGAAGGCCTGGCACCAGCCTGGGATTAAAAGTATCGCGGTAAAAAATAAAGCCTCCATTGCGAGGCTTTATTTTTAGCTGACCGGTCAGGTAACAGACCTGTCTATAAATCAAACTGCTTAAGCCTTATCGGACTGCACAATCGATGCAGCCGTGCCTGTCACTGCCGCGCCTGCGGCACCGCCGACAGCTGTCACCAAGGCGGTACCTCCCGCCATACCCGCACCGCCGGCTGCCAGGCTGCCGCCGCCCAATGCCGCCAGACCCGCCGAACTCGCTGCAGCACCGGATAGCGTTCCACCCGCCACACCCAAGCCAAGTGCGCTGGCACCTGCGCCGATCAGGGGTGCGGCGACGAAAGCCGTACCTGCCGTTGCGACGGTTCCCGCCACCACCAGCAATGAGGTGCCGGGATTCTCAACGATGGCGTCGAAACCATCGGAGATCAGGTCGCCCAGGCCACCCAGAATGTCGTAGTCATCGAAAAAACTCATCCGAACTCCTCCCATAAAAGAATCGATTATTTCACAATATTTTTTTACAGCAAGCGGGTTTGGAATTAATGATTCCGTGCAGTATGGGCTTGCCTTTGCTCTGTTTGTCCCTGTTAACTGCTGCAAATAATTGTGCAAGAAGAGGGCAACCTGAGGAAGGGTTGAAAACATAATTGACACTTGTTCACCTCACGCATTGCGCCCCGGAAATTCCAATAAAAAATAAAAAACATATTGAATGTCACTAGAATTCATGTAATATATCAGTCATGCGTAGGCATATAAATAATAAATAGAACAGAGCAACCGGATCGCCCGCGGCGGTCCAACAGGAGACAAAGATGGATGTACATACCGGAGTTCGACTCCGTGCCAATGTGGCTGCTCGCCTCGAGCGTTTGCCGATGACCCGTTACCAGCGGTCCCTCTTCGGAATTATTGCAACAGCATGGTTTTTTGATTCGATGGATCTCGGCATCATGACCTTCGTGCTGGGTTCGATCAAGGCTGAATTCGCACTGACTACAACACAAGCCGGCTTGCTCGCCAGCTCCAGCTTCCTGGGCATGTTCCTCGGTGCTGCAATCGCCGGCATGCTGGCCGATAAATTCGGCCGCAAACCGGTTTTCCAGTGGAGCATGATTTTCTGGGGCGTAGGCAGCCTGGCCTGCGGTTTCGCTACGGATGTGACCTGGTTGATGGTGTTCCGCGTGATCCTCGGCTTCGGTATGGGAATGGAATTTCCTATCGGCCTGTCGATGGTTTCGGAAATCGTACCGGCAAAAAGCCGCGGTAAATATGTCGCGATCCTCGAAGGTTTCTGGCCGCTCGGCTTTATCGCCGCCGGTATCCTGGCTTACCTGACGCTGCCTTTGATCGGCTGGCGCGGTATCTTCATCGCCTTGTCGATTCCTGCCGTGTTCGTCTTCATCGTACGTCGTTACGTACCCGAGTCGCCACGCTGGCTGGAAGAGGTCGGCCGTGATGCGGAAGCAGACGCCGTGACCACCAAGATTGAAAAGCATGTGATCAAGGCCAATGGCGGTAAACCTTTGCCGACGCCAGCGCCACCAATCAATGAAACACAGAAGAAGCAGGACAAGCGCGCCTTGTTTGCCGAACTGTGGCATGGCGTGTATGCGAAACGTACCGTGATGCTGTGGGCTTTGTGGTTCTTTGCACTGCTGGGTTATTACGGTTTGACGACATGGCTGGGCGCCTTGTTGCAACAGGCCGGCTATGAAGTCACCAAGTCAGTGATGTACACCGTTTATATTTCGCTGGCGGGTATCCCGGGCTTTATCTTCTCGGCCTGGTTGCTGGAGAAGTGGGGACGGAAGCCGACTTGTGTATTGATGCTGGTGGGTAGTGCATGTGCCGCTTATGTGTACGGCCAGGTAGCGACAGCGCAAGCCCCGGTGGCGCAATTGATAGGAGCCGGCTTGTGCATGCAGTTCTTCCTGTTCGGTATGTGGTCGGTCCTGTATGCCTATACGCCGGAACTGTATCCGACCCGTTCACGTGCTACCGGTTCAGGTTTCGCTTCTTCGGTGGGGCGTCTGGGTTCGCTGCTCGGACCATTCGCGGTCGGCGTGATCTTGCCGATGACTGGCCATACCGGTGTATTCACCCTGGGTGCAATTTCCTTCGCCATCGCTGCATTGGTTGTGATCGTGATGGGAACGGAAACCAAGGGACGTTCGCTGGAAGAAGTATCGGGTTAATGTTTGTGATCGGATGACGCCGTGTGGATCGGCGTCATTGTTGTGCTCTTCGTGTGCAGTAGCTTTAATGGTGTTCAGTGCCTAGCTGAACACCATTTTTTTTGCGTTATATAAAGCAGACCAATTTGTTCTAGCTGCCTTTTTTAATGTCAGCTTTGACATCGCCGTAGTGCTCTTGCACTTTGCCGATGCCTTTTTCTATCTTGCCTTTTTCTTCGAGGTTTTTATTCCCGATGACTTTACCGGTGACTTCCTTGATGGCGCCTTCGGCTTGTTTGAGATTGCCTTTAACTTGATCTTTGTTCATAGCAGTAACTCCTTGTAGTGTGTTCACTTATAAAGCGAACGATGATGATGCAGGGTAAGCCTGCTTCGTGTGGGCGTTTGTGTGCATTTGCTCATAAACGCGATTTCATTCAACCACCGTGGAAGCCTTTTAATATGTCTTCCTTCGGCTTGTTCGGATCTATGGTCGAGTCGTTGGTTCTTTCCGGCGAATCCAGCTTGTCGCTTTCCTTTGCATTCTCGCGCAGCCTGACTTGTGCATCCGGCGGCGGAGTGGGGCTGGCATTGTTCAGATCCGATTCTTTCGACTGATCATCAGTTTTCTTGCCTGTCTTGATGTCGGACATGTCATCCTCCTGTTGGCAGCAAAGATTTAATAATAGCCAGCCACTGTCGTGAAGTTAATCGGACTTTGACGCAAAGTGATGTGGGATTAGAGGAAGTCGGGCATCTGCATACCTGCCCTTTTTTCTTGTGCAACAATGCTGTACTGCAATCGTCGAGGATATTTATGCGGGACGAATACTGGACTTACTGGCGTGATGGCGGCGTGACCACGGCCGAGTATGGCGCATGGTCCGGGGATTCTGCGCCGGCGCTGGGTTCGCATTTCCATGATGAAGGGCAATTAACGCTGGTGCTTGCCGGTAGCAGGAAATTTGAATTGGGTAAGGAAGTGATCAAGGTTGATGCCGGACAATGCCTGTACATCCCGGCCCGCCTGCCGCATTGCAGCCTGCCGCATATTGCTGCCGGGACAAAATGCCTGAACATCTACTACCAGCCCGAGCATGCACGGCAAGTCCCGGCACTGCTGGATATCCGGCAACTGCAACTAAACGCACAAGAGTTTGATGCGCCTTTTTTGCTGCGGCAGATAGAAGAAAGTCTGGCCGCCATGCAAGCCGATATGCAGGCGGAGTGTCCTCCTGCGTGGTTGCAGGAATTCCGCAGCAGTCTGGAATCCATCGCTGCGATTGCTGATTCAAACGGCTTGAGTCGCGAAGCTTTCAGCCGTAAATTCACACGGGACATTGGCATGTCGCCGCATGCTTATCGGCTGGTTGCCCGCCTGAATGCAGCACGCAGGCAATTGCGCGACGGTGGGGCGATCGTCGATACCGCTGCGGATTTCGGCTTCGCGGATCAGAGTCATTTCGGTCGTCATTTCTTCCGCGTCTTTGGCGTTACGCCCGGTGCGTATCGCAAGCGCATGCGCTCATCACAAACGTTCTAGATCATCCTGCCTTGCATCGTTAGCCTGTCCTGATTCAGGAAAGGCAGCTATGGATGTGATGATCATTGCACTTCTTTTTACCGCTGGTATAGCCGGTGGGATTATCAATGCGTTGGCTGGTGGTGCCACGCTGATTACATTTCCGGTAATGCTGGCGGCCGGGCTTACGCCGGTGCTGGCGAACGCATCGAATGCGGTGGCGGTTGCCCCGGGACATTTGCTTGCTGCATACGCGGATCGCGAAAAACTGCCGGCAGCCGATACGCAACTGTTTATCTCGCTGCTGCTTTGCGTAGTCGGTGGCGTGCTGGGTGCGCTCTTGTTGCTGACTTTGCCCGATCGTCTTTTCGTGTTGCCGGTCCCGGCCCTGATTGCGTTTGCCACTTTGCTGTTTGCGTTCGCGCCTGCCATCAGTGCGTGGGCCGAGCGGCGGCGTGCAGGGGCTGACGCATCGCGCATGCATGGCTTTGCGGCATTGGGCGCCGCTTCCATCTATGGCGGTTTCTTTGGCGCAGGGCTGGGCGTGATTCTGACGGCGGTACTTTCACTGGCCGAGCCGAATGATATCCGCAAGGTCAAGGTGCTGAAGAACCTGTTGGCAACGGCTGTGAGCCTGGCCGCGATCACCATTTTTATCGTGCAAGGGGCGGTGCAGTGGCGCGAGACCTTGATCATGTTGAGCGGTGCGCTGATCGGTGGATATGTCGGTGGTTTATTGGTACGCGTACTGCCGGCATACATCGTGCGCTGGTTTGTGATCGTCGCGGGAATCGTGATGACTATTGTGTATGCGCGACGGTACTGGTTTTGATTTGAGCGCGATGGCGCGTGGGCCTGCGGTTTGACCCTTATCCGCGGATGGCCTAAACTAACGCCCATGTCACTCCACCTTTCTTCCATGAGCAGCTTTGCAACAGAACAGTCTTTGATGACTGTGCTGTTTTCGCACGCGCTCAGGTTCATGGGCGCAGAACACGTCCTCCAGCCGGCAGCAGATTCCTAAGCCCGGCGATATTTCCTTTTTCTCATTTGCGCATCATCTATCGCCGGGCTTAAGCCAGGCGCGATAGCGGCCGACCCCTATGCGGGTTGCGCCGCGCTTTGGGATTAAAACTCATGTCTTCATTTATTTGCGGCAAGCACAGTCTTGCCAGGTTTCAGCACGTTCATCAGCACCTTCGTGCTGCGGACTTGTATTTCAGTCATCCGGTCGACTGTCCACGCATCTCTTTCGCCAGCGGGAGGGATATATGGACCTGACCAAGAATTTCGTTAAAAACAAACGTCCATGCGCTGATGGCTTCCGCTGGTTCCTGCGCAACCATGCCGATGGCAGCGATTACCAACCTTTGCTCAATGCCCTGGTCGATGCCGGTCGCGTCGATGACGCCTGCTGGCTGCTGACCCAATTCGGCCCTACCGATGAAGTCTTACGGGTGGATGCGATTGATGCGGAAGCGATGGTGTTTGCCGGCACGCTGGAAGTGCAGGGCAATATCGAAGTCACTACCGTGTTGCGCGCCGGTCGTTCGATACGCGCCGGTGGCGGCATACGTGCGGGCAAGTCGATTATCGCGGGAGAGGATATCCAGGCCGGTGGCAGCATCCGTTGCGACGGTACGCTGGAGGCCGGTGGCGATATCAAGGTGGCCTGGGGCATAGAGGTCGAGGATGCGATACGCAGCGGTGGCGATGTGCGCGCCGAATGGGAAGTGCTGTGCGGTGCAACGCTGACAGTGGATGGCAATCTTTTGGTCGGGCAGGACCTGCTCACCAAGGGCGCATTGCGTTGCCTGAAAAGCATACGCGTGACGGGGGCAATGACCGCACACGATAGTGTGTGGGTCGGCAACGGCATCGCTTGTGGCGCGACGATATGGTGCGACAGCCATCTGGAAGCGAACTGGGGCATCAAGGCCGGGCAGGCGATTGTGGCCAAAGGTTCGATCAAGGCAGGTGAGAGCCTGCAGGCACAGGAAGAGATACAGGCGGGTGAGGGTTACGGCGTGTATGCCGGACTGGTGGTCCAGCTCGAGGCGTGGGAAGCAAGCGCGCAAGTACATGCCAGCAGCAAGCCGCAACGTTTGATGAGCGGCTGGTGGGGAGGTGCCTGCCTGGTTTGAAGCCGGGTTCGCATAGTTGAAAAATACTCGTGAGATGACAGTCATCCGGAGGTGAGTGTGAGCAGTTTGTTTGCTTATTTTCCTTTCCCTATCTTGCAGTGGCTGCCAGGTGTGCTGGAACTGCGCATCGATGTACAGCTGCCGCCGTCCGAAGTTGAAAAAGAACTGGACGCGCTACATCGTCGCCTCAATCGTCCCGGCGATGCCTTGTATGACTTGCCGACCTTGCAGATAGATTTCCCCGGCCTGCGCTTCCGCTATCGCGTTGCCGATGGCGAGCACTATATTTATGTTGAAGACGTGAAGCGCGGCTGCCTCGCCGGTTACACGATTTTCAATCGCCTGATTGAGCTGAACCGGCGGCAGGATAAACATTTGCGTGCGACGCATTCCAAATACGCGACGCCTTACCAGCGACGCGGGATTGCGACGGCGATTTATCGCTGGTGGCTGGATGCCGGCAATTGCCTGATCAGCGGTGCGCGTCAATCATCCGGTGCACATGCGCTATGGCGTTCGCTGGGCAAACAATATGAATTGATATACGTGGATCTGCGCGAAAAGAAACTGCGCTGCCTCGGCCCCCGGGTTAGCAGTCGTGTACGCGAAGACTTGCATACGCGGATGATACTGATAGGGGCGGATCAGGATTTGCACAGCCTGGCGGAGAATACCGGCATGAGCCTGCATGCCGGTCCCGGCTAATGATTCATGCGTGCGCGCCTATATGCAGGTTGCGCCCGGCGAACAGGCCGAGCACGGCCATCATGAAGGCTGCACCGGCGCAGATGAGCAGGGTTGCATTCCAGTTGCCTTGCGCATCATGGATCATGCCGATCAGTGTCGGGCCAATCGCCGCCAGCGTGTAGCCTATGCATTGCGCCATGCCGGACAGCGCCGCGGCTTGCAAGCTATTCGCAGCACGCAGGCTGACGAAGGACAAGCCGAGGATAAGCGTGGCACCGGCGCTGAAGCCAAACAGGCAGGTCCAGAGTATGGCAAAGCCGGGCGCGAGCATCAGTCCAATCACACTCAGTACGGTCAGTAGGGAAACGCTGAAAGCAATGCCGCGCTGATCCTTGAAGCGGCTGACCAGCGGCACGACCAGCAAGCCCGGCGTCGCTGCCGCGAATTGCATCAGGCCGTGCAGGTTGCCGGCTTCAGCCGCGGTGTAGCCAACATCCGTCAACATCGCCGGGAGCCAGGTCGTCACGATGTAATAGACGAGGGAATTGAAGCCGAGGAAGAGGCTGACCTGCCATGCGAGTGCGGAATGCCAGACCGGTGCCGATGGCGGCGGTGTGCTGATCCCGTTTTTTACTTCAGTGTGTTTGCGCAGTTGCGGCAGCCAGATGAAAGCACTGATCAGAGGCAGTACGGCGAGTGCCGCCATCGCAAAGCGCCAGCCATAATCGGATAACTGTGCCAACGGAATGGCATAGACCGAGCCGAGCGCAGAGGCTACGCCCATCGTCAATACATAGATCGCAGTGAACTTGGTGATCTGCTGCGGGAAGCTGCGTTTGAGCAAGCCGGGCAACAGCACATTACCGATGGCAATGCCGCCGCCTATGATCGCGGTCCCTACATACAGCGTCGTTGCCGATCCCGCCGAACGCAGGAGGATGCCGGCAATGATGATGAGCAGTGCGCCGAGCAGCGCTTGCTCGATGCCGAATTTTTTCGCGACCAGCGAGCCGAACGGCGACACTGCGGCAAAGGCCAGCAGCGGTAGTGTGATCAGCAGGCCGGCGGCGCTGGAGCTCAGATCGAGACCGGCGCGGATTGAATCGATGAGCGGTGCCACGCTGGTAAACGGCACGCGCAGGTTCATCGCAATCAGCAGGATGCCGAACAGCAGCAGGGCCGGGCTGGCAAGGCGGGATGTAGTAACGGTGGGGATGGTGGAAGTCGGTTTCACGACAGGCTCTCGCAAGGAAATCACAAGATTGATCTTAAGCCGGGCCGCTTGACAGGAATTTGTGGATAATGACAACTTATATCTAAAAACAGTCAAATTGCCTGATGGTCACTCTGCTGGGTTCGATTGATTACAATGCCGACCGCCTGTCACAGCCGGCGGTCGCCTTGCGCATCGATACCGCAGGCTCGGAAAGCGAATCGCCTATCCACGTACATCGGAAAGGGCAGTTGGTGGTGGCCCTGCATGGCGGTGTGACCTGCGAAGTACCGGGCGGTTTGTGGATGGTGCCGCCGCAATGCGGGGTCTGGATCCCGGGTGGCATGCCGCATAGCAATCGGGCGACCGCCAATGCGCGCCTGTGTTTCCTGTTCGTGGAACCCGGCGCCGCCAGCCTGCCGAAGGAATGCGCGACGCTGGCATTGACGCCGCTGATACGCGAAATGATTCTGCACCTCAGCGATTTGTCGCAATACTATCCGCCGGACGGCCATACCGCCAAGCTGGTGGATGTCTTGCTGGGTGAGCTGGTCTTGATGCCGACCGAGCAATTGCATTTGCCGGTATCCGATCATGCGCGCCTGCGCCAGATTGCCAGCGCGCTGACCCAGCACCCGGATGATCGCAGCACGGTGGCCGAGTGGGGCGAGCGCTTCGCGATGAGTGAGCGTACGCTGGCGCGCCTGGTGTTGCATGAAACCGGCATGACCTTCGGCCGCTGGCGGCGTCAGCTGCACCTGATCATTGCGCTGCAGCGCCTGGCGTCCGGTGCGTCGGTACAAAGGGTGTCGGAAGACCTGGGTTATGACTCGGTCAGCGCATTCATTACGATGTTCAAGAAAGCATTGGGCAAGTCGCCGGCACGCTATTTCTCTGACAAGTAGGCAATGGTTTATGGCTGTTAGCACGACAGTCGTACTCTGCAAAGCCGGAATTGAGGGGTAAACACCCGTCTGTTTGCAGCTGTTGTCGCTTTATACATTGCCAGAATAGTGGCGCTGGCTACCGTGTCTTCCATCGTGGTCAGGGAGCGCTTACCCCATCTGACAGGAGCACGGACGTGACGAGAATCAATCTGGATAATATTGCGGCTTTACAGAATACCTTCAGCAATTATAAGAAGGCCCCGGGCACGCCATTCGCCGACGTATTGAACAATACGACGAATCAAACGATGCAGATTGCGCAAGGCTCATTGACGATTGCCGCAGTCGGCGCCACTTCATCCGCTTCATCCGCTTCATTTACTTCGGATTTGAATCAGGCCCTGAAGGCGTATGGCATCAATGTGCCGCCGGCATTGCGCGTCACGGCTGGGGCGAACGGTTACGAGTTGAGCGCTGATCCGCGCAATACCCAATTCAAAAAAATGCTGGCCGATCAGCCATCGCTCAACAGCGGTTTTGATAGTGCAGTGGGTTCTGCCACGCTGGGCCGGAAAGCTGCATTGCAAAGTGCGATGAATGCCTTCGGCGGTGAGAATCCGAACTCTTCGATGAAGAAATTCCTGAAGGATTTTGCAGATACGCAAGATCCGAAAGCCATCAGCGTCAAATTCGATGGCCAGGATATGAAGGTGGAAGAACTCGGCGATAAAGGCTGGGGCCCGGTGAAGACCGAGGAATCCTTCATGACCGCCTTGATCGACGCCTATGCCAAATATATGCTGACGCAGGGCGTCTCGCTCAATAACGATAAGGACGAGCAGTCTGCAGATAAAAAAGCAGAAGAAAAAAGCGTAGCGAGCAGCTAGTTGTATGTTGCCGTGCATGGATGGATGTACGGCAAAAAATTCAATATTTTGTGTAATGTAGTGTACATTACTGTTTAAATTTACCCTGGCTACTGCTATTCCATGTCCGCCCTCGCACCTGAACCGACCCGTGTTGCGCCCACCCAGAAGGGTGAGGCGCGGCGCCAGCGTTTGCTGGAAACGGCGGCGGACGCTTTCCTCGAATTCGGTTATGCCGATGTATCGATGCAGCTCATCGTGCGCAATGCGGGCGGTTCCGCCTCGACGGCTTATCAATTGTTTGGTAATAAAGAAGGATTGCTGATTGCGGTGCTGGAGCGCGAGCTGGAACAATTGCGCCAGCAAGTCTTTCCCACCACGGTTTTCGAGTTGCCGGTGGCCGAGGCGCTGGAAGTGATCGCACAGCGTCTGGTCGCACATGCGGTGCAGCAGCGCTCGGTACGTTTTTACCGGCTGGTCATGGCGGAATGCCATCGCCTGGAAAAAATGCAGGATTATCTGCGGCAGCAAATCGCGCTGCAGATTTATGCACCGCTCGAACACTGTTTGCGTACGGCGTGTGCCCGCGGTGAATTGCAGATCGATGATCCGGAGCAGGCAGCCCGTATGCTGGGCAACCTGATCAACGGCATTTCCCAGGAAGCACGGATAGAAGGTGGTTATGCGGACGGTCCGCTGGAACGGGATCGTGTGTCTTGCAGTTACAGCATACGTATGTTTTTACGGGCATTCAAATCCTGATGAAAGAAGTCCACGGCATCATTGTGTGTGAAGGTTGCGACGCGGTATATACGCGGGTGCCTTTGCGTGCGCGTGAAGTCGCGCGCTGTCCATGTTGCGGGACCGAACTCGAACGTGATACCGGCAGCCAGCAGCAACGCATATTGCCGCTGACGGTCGCCAGCCTGATCATGTTCCTGATTGCGAATCTGTTTCCTATCGTGGAAATCGAATTGCGCGGCTTGCGCAGCCAGACCACGCTGACCGGTGCCGTGATGGCCCTGGCGGGTGAGGGCATGTCGCTGGTGGCGATGCTGGTGCTGGCGACGACCTTGTTATTCCCCTTGCTGCAATTGCTGATCCTGTTGTGGTTGCTGCTGCCTTTACAACAGCAGCACCGTGCCACCGGTTTCGCGTGGCTGGTGCGCATCATGCAGTCGCTGCGACCATGGGGCATGATCGAAGTCTTCCTGCTCGGCGTACTGGTCGCCATTATCAAGCTCTCGAGCATGGCGACGGTTTTGCCGGGGCCGGCGCTGTGGGCCTTCATGGCCCTGACCGTCTTGCTGACGGTGGTGGTGTCCTTCGATCCGCGTGGCTTCTGGGATATGGCCGAAAGCACAGAGGATGAGCAGCGTATCGTCGGAGAGTCACCGTGAGCATACAAACACTGGATTTCGTCATGCCCGGCGATGCTGCTGACGGCAGTGAACAGGCCTGCGACCAATCACGCCGCGCCATCAATATGGGACTGATCGCTTGCCATCATTGCGATACGGTGTGGGAGGAAGCGGAAGAAGGTGCCGCCTGCGGACGTTGTGGTGCCAAATTACGCACGCGCAAGGTGGATAGCCTGAACCGTACCTGGGCCTTGCTGATCGCCGCCTGCATGATGTACCTGCCGGCCAATCTCTTGCCGGTGATGATCACCAAGACTTTATTCGGCTCGCAAAACGATACCATCCTGAGCGGCGTGATTTACTTCTGGGTCAGTGGTGCTTACGGCCTGGCGGCGATTATTTTCGTTGCCAGCTTCCTGGTGCCGCTGTTCAAGCTGGCGGCGCTTTTCGTACTGGTATTGATGGCGCAGCGTCGCAGCAACTGGCGGCGTGGCGAACGCGCGAAGCTTTACCATGTGATCGAACTGATTGGACGCTGGTCCATGCTGGATGTATTTGTCGTCGCGCTGCTCGCTGGCCTGGTGCGCATCCAGGGCTTTGCGGAAATCACCGCCGGCCTGGGCATTGCCGCCTTTGGTTCCGTCGTGGTGCTGACCATGCTGGCTTCGCTGAGCTTTGATCCCAAGCTGACCTGGGATGGTGACGACGATGTAGATGCACAAACAGAATTGAATGAAGCCGGACTCGCCGAGTCGACTATGAAAGCAAATCATGACAAACACTGAAGAACGAAAACCACTACCGTCGCCGCGGGTCGCGCGTCGCCGCGACTGGATGCCTTCGCTGGTCTGGTTTATCCCCATCATCGCGGCGTTGGTCGGCATTACGCTGGTCGCGCATATCCTGATGCAGCGCGGACCGGAGATCGTGCTGAGCTTCAAGACGGCGGAAGGACTGGAAGCCGGCAAGACGGCGGTGAAATACAAGGATGTGCAGATCGGCATCGTCGAGGGTTTGCGTTTGGCGCGCGATCGGTCTCATGTGCGCGTGACGGTGCAATTGAATAAGGATGCCGAAGCCTTTACCGCAAAAGATACGCGTTACTGGGTCGTGCGTCCGCGCCTCGACACTTCTGGTATTTCCGGCCTCGGTACCTTGTTGTCGGGTGCTTACATCGGGGTGGATGCAGGAATTGAAGAAGCGACTGCCGACGAATTTACCGGACTCGAAGTACCGCCTATTGTCACGCGTGATGCATCGGGCCGGCAATTCCTCTTGCGCGCCAATGATATCGGATCACTTGATGTCGGCTCACCGGTGTATTTCCGCCGTGTGAAGGTCGGACAGGTGGCCGCCTACGAACTCGACAAGGATGGCAAGGGCGTGACCTTGCGTGTGTTTGTGAATGCGCCTTACGAGAAATTCGTCGAAGCCAATACGCGCTTCTGGCATGCCAGTGGCCTGGATATGCAGGTGAATGCGAGCGGCCTGACGCTGCGCACACAATCGCTGGCGACCATCCTGCTCGGCGGTATCGCCTTCGGCACGCCGGATCTCGGTACGCCATCGGCATCGCCGGCGGCAATCGAGAATGCCGCCTTTGCGCTGGCCGAAGATGAAGCGGCGGCAATGAAGCAGAAAGACGGCACTTCAGAAACCATGCTGCTGTTCTTCAATCAGTCGCTGCGTGGTTTGTCACCTGGCGCCCCGGTTGATTTCCGCGGTGTGGTGATCGGCGAAGTGAAATCGATAGGCGTCGAATTCGACCGCGACGAGCGTGAATTCCGCATGCCGGTGCTGATACAAATCTATCCGGATCGCCTGCGTCGCCAGGCGACCGATGAAAGCAAGGAATCCAAATATACGCAAAAGCAGCGCCTGCAATTCCTGATCAACAAGGGTTTGCGTGCGCAACTGCGTCCGGGCAATTTGCTGACCGGGCAAGTGTATGTGGCGCTGGATTTCTTCCCGAAACTGCCGCCGGTCAAAGTCGACATGAACAAGACGCCGTTTGAATTGCCGACGGTGCCGAACAGCCTCGATGAATTACAGGCGCAAATCAAGGACATCGCGACCAAGCTGAACAAGGTGCCATTCGACGAGATCGGCAAGGATTTGCGTACGGCGCTGGCGACGCTGAACAAGACCCTGATCAGTGCGGAAGAGCTGACCCGTACCCTGAACAATGACGTCTCGCCGGAAATCACGGCGGCGATGAAGGATGCACGCAAGACCATCAATAGCGCGGAGCAAACCTTGTCGCAAGATTCACCGCTGCAGCAGGATATGCGCGAAGCCATGCGCGAAATCACGCGTGCCGCAGGCTCGGTAAGAGTGCTGACCGATTATCTGGAACGTCATCCCGAATCCTTGTTGCGCGGTAAACCGGAGGAAAAGAAATGAAGCCATTATTGAATAGCTCGAAAATGACCGGCGCGCTGCGTTCACGTTTGTTGACGGGAGCCTGCGTGCTGGCTGCCGCCGTCTTGCTGACGGCATGTGCGAATAGCTCGAATGCGCGCTATTACACCTTGACCGGGCCGGCTGCGAGCGCGCTGACGCCACCGGCATCGACCACGCCTGTCTTCATTGAACTGGCGCCGGTTGCGGTACCGGAACGCCTGGCGCGGCCGCAGATGGTGCTGAGCAAGCCGGCCGGGCAGAGTGCCGAACTGGAATTGCTGGAACAGTATCGCTGGACTTCATCATTTGAAAATGAAATGCGCGATGCCTTGTCGGTCGGAATTACGAATCGCCTCGGCGCAGTGGATGTGAGCAAGAGCGGCCGTTCACAAGGGCAGGCGGTATGGCGTATCGCGGTGCAATTGCGGCAGTTCGATGCGATAGAAAATACACGGGTGGATGCAGCTTTCAGCTGGACTGCGCGACGTAGCGATACCGGCGGCAATGCGGTGTGCCAATGGGCGGGTAGTGAGCCAGTCGGCAACGGCATGGATGCCTTGGCACAGGGGGCGCAACGCATCACCGACCGTGCAGCACAAATGATTGCGCAGCATCTGGCGGCCCTGGCCGGCAATCCGGCTGCGCCTTGCCCGCGTTGATTAGTCCGGCAGCGGCAGCGCTGCCAGCATATCAATATGTTCGATCAGGAAATCGATGAAGGCTCGCGCGCGCGTGCTTTGGTTACGCCGGTTCGGATAATAGACGAACAGATCCGCTGACGGCAGGACGTAATCCGGCAATACGATTTTCAGGCGGCCGCTTTTCACATACTTGGCCAGGTCCCACTCCGAGCGGATCAGGATGCCATGCGCATCCAGAGCCCAGCCGAGCACGATGTCGCCGTCATTGCTCGACAAGGCACTCTCCACTTTAACGACTTCGTTGCGGCCGTCGCGCGTGAAGCGCCAGGTCGCGGCTCCTTCGTCATTTTGCCGGTGCGTGATGCAACGATGCCGGCTCAGGTCGGCCAGCGTCCTCGGCGTACCGTGGCGTTCCAGGTAGATCGGCGACGCGCACAGGAAGCGGCGGTTGGACATCAGCTTGCGCGCGTTCAGGCGTGCATCCGGCAAGGTGCCGAAGCGTATCGCCAGGTCAAAACCGTTTTCCACCAGATCAATCGGCTTATCGCTGACTTCAAACTGCACTTCGACTTGCGGATAGCGCCGGACGAATTCGGATACCAGTGGCGCGATCGCGGTGCGGCCGAAGCCCAGCGTCGCATTCACCCGCAATAAGCCACGCGGCGCACCGCCGCCGGACGAGACCGCGTCTTCCATCTCTTTGACTTCAGCCAGGATCCTGCCCGCATAGCCGAGATAGATTTCACCTTCGCTGGTGAGGCTGATGCTGCGCGTGGTGCGGTTGACCAGTCTGACGCCGAGCCGCGATTCCAGTTGCGCCAGGCGCTTGGTGGCAGCCGGCGGCGTGATATCCAGTGCGCGGGCGGCCGCCGACAGGTTGCCGAAGCGGGCAATCAGGACAAAGAATTCGAGTTCGGACGTGATGTCAGTTTTCACTATAAGTAAATAATTATATGAATTTAAGTGAATTATAAGGCGCCCGTCTGCGAATAAGCTAGCGCTCCATACCTGCTCGTATCCACCCCGGGATACCGCGATAATTTAGGAGCCGCCATGAAGATTGTTGAAATCCGCGAAAAGACCCTGCCGATCAGTTCGCCCATTCGTAATGCCTACATCGATTTCAGCAAGATGACGCTGAGCCTGGTCGCCGTGGTGACAGATGTCATCCGCGACGGCAAGCCGGTGATTGGTTACGGTTTCAACTCGAATGGCCGCTACGGGCAGGGCATGCTGATGCGCGAACGCTTCATCCCGCGCCTGATGGAAGCGGATCCGGCGTCGCTGCTCAATGATGCCGGTGACAATCTCGATCCGCACAAGATATGGAACACCATGTTCACGAATGAAAAGCCGGGCGGTCATGGCGAACGTTCGGTGGCGATCGGCACCATCGATATGGCGGTGTGGGATGCGGTCGCCAAAATTGAAGGCAAGCCTTTGTTCCAGTTGCTGGCGGATCGTTATGGCAATGGCCAGGCCGATCGCAAGATCTTCGTCTATGCGGCCGGCGGTTATTACTATCCGGGGCAGGATCACGGCAAGCTCAAGGATGAGATGCGCAGCTATATCGACCGTGGCTATACCGTGGTGAAGAAGAAAATCGGAGGTGCCTCGCTGGATGAAGATTTGCGCCGCATCGATTCCATCCTGAGCGTACTCGGCGACGGGCAGAAGCTGGCGGTGGATGCGAATGGCCGCTTCGACCTCGATACCGCAGTGAAGTATGCGAAGGCTTTGTCGCAATACGATTTGTTCTGGTACGAGGAAGCCGGCGATCCGCTCGACTTTGAATTGCAGGCCACGCTGCGCAGCTACTACGACAAGCCGATGGCAACAGGTGAAAACCTGTTCTCGATGCAGGATGCACGCAACCTGATCCGTTACGGCGGCATGCGTCCGGATAGGGACTGGCTGCAGTTCGATTGCGCGCTGAGCTATGGTTTGGTGGAATACCTGCGTACGCTGGATATGCTGCATGAACACGGCTGGTCGCGTAAGCGCTGTATCCCGCATGGCGGTCATCAGATGTCCTTGAACATTGCCGCGGGCCTGGGCCTGGGCGGTAATGAATCCTATCCGGATTTATTCCAGCCATACGGTGGCTTCCCGGACGGTGTGAAGGTGCAGAATGGTTACATCACCCTGCCGGACTTGCCGGGCATAGGCTTCGAAGGCAAGGCTGACCTGTATAGCGAAATGCAAAAGCTGACGGCATAAATGAGGGGAGTGATGCCGCCGACGCGGTATCATGAGAGATCGAAAAATCCTATGCGCGGAGCAGGAAATCAAAACCGGTTTGCACGACCTGCTGGCATCACTACAAGCCCATGGCCTGCTATGGGCATTGACGCTGATCGTCATGCTGGAAGAAGACGCGGCGATGCTGGCCTTTGTTTTTAGCTAGCAGAGTAGTACCGGCCATGATCGTGGCCGGTATCTGGCGCCTGGTGGATTAGTGCAGCTTGCTGCGTGCGACTTTGAGTTCCTGGAATTGCCTGACCGTTTCCAGTACTTGCGCCAATTCATCCTCGGCATCCGACTGGATCAACTCTATCTCATCGAAATCAAGCGTGTCATCGATGACGACCATCTCCACCCGGAAGATATGCGGGTACTTGTCGGTAATGCCTTGCAACAGCACATCGAGTTTTTTCTTGGGCCACACTTCGCGGATGCGTGCGGCGAGGAAGAGCCTGATGATGGTCAGGCCGTTATCTTCGCTGAGTTCCTGAATGGCGAGTGCTTCGCGCTGTAGCCATTCAGGGAACTGATCTGCCGTGACGAAATGCGGTACGGTCAAAACGGAGACATGAAATTGTACGTTCAGGTTATCCATCATTTCCCCCTTGTCACATTACATCGGCGAGCCTGTGGCACGAGCGGCTAGTGCTTCCAGTTTATACGCGTAAAACAGCTTTGTGGAGGGGATTTGCATCTGTTATTTTTTTAATACAGCGGCCAGTTTATCCATCACCAGCGTGACGTCTTCTTCCGTTGCGAAACCGATGCGCGGCCAGTTCTGCAGTTTGTTCACTTCGGTCGGGCGGCCGGTCAGCTGACGGCATTCGTCCAGCAGGCTGGTGAGCTTGGCGGGCGAGATTCCGTATGACGATGAAATCGGCTGTACGTTGAAGGTGATTTCAGCCAGATTGCCCGGGGCCAGTTCGGTGTGGTAGATCGTGATCGTGCCGTTGCGCAGGAAGCGTGCGCCATTCTGGTTGCCCAGTGGGCGCGGCATGCCGAATTGGGTTTTCAATGCGGCCAGTGCCTTGTTGTATACGGCGTTTTCCATCTTCTATTCCAATAATGAGTTTGTTGCGGTGATGCCGACATTGTATGCCTCGTGTCGAAACGAGTCGGCTTTTTCTGCCGACCGACCGTGTGGGGCGGGCGCGACAGGGTGAAATCCGGCGCGGTGCCGGGAGTTGGCGTTGTCCCGCTCTGGGCGGCAATATTTCCAATGAAATTAATGCCTTACAGCAAATGCAAACATTTCAAAATTCTCCTGACAACAGATATATCAGTTCGCGACTTTGCTGTACCGTTGCATCATTCCTTGCTGTACGCGGGTTGGCGGCTGCCTTTGGCCAAGATCTGCGATTTTCAGATTTTTGGGTGGACGGATGTATGAGTGATTTGAAAAAGATACAAATTCTGCTGGCAGAAGATACGCAAACCGACGCGGAAGCGACCTTGCGCGCATTGCAGGAAGTTGGCCTGGCTGCGAATGTGGTCTGGGTCAAGGACGGGCAGGAAGTACTGGACTACATCTTTTGTACCGGCCCGTTCGCCGGTCGCCAGGGTGGCGTGCCGACCCTGATCATGCTCGATTTGAAAATGCCCCGGGTCAACGGGCTGGATGTGCTGAAGATACTCAAGACCACGGAATTGACGAAGTTCATCCCTATCATCATGCTGACCTCCAGCGCGGAAGAACCCGATATCACTTACTGTTATGAATACGGTGTGAACAGCTATATCGTCAAACCGGTGCTACCTATCAAATTCGCGGAAGAAGTGTCGCGCGCCGGTTTTTACTGGAACCTCCTGAACAGAAGTCCTGCAATGGCATAACTTGAAGCGCGTTTCATCCTTCCGCTTCAGTTGCCGCCTGCATTTTTAATCCATCAGCTTGACGTGGTCTGCGATTGCAGGGACATTAAGCGATGGATTTTCTTTTTACCCAATCAAAACGGCGTTTGCTGCGCTTCATCTCCATAGGCCTCACGGCGCTCTTGTTGTCAGCCTGTGCGATGACGACGGGCGAGCGTTATCAGGTGATAGCACAAGAGGCCAGGACCGCCGGATTTGTCCCCGTCAGTTTTGGCAGTGCACCACCACTCACCAGTTTCTTGCGCGCTCAGGCCCAGGGGCAGCCGTCTTATTTGTGGATAGTCATAGAAGGCGACGGGCGCGCGTGGCTGAATATGCGCGAACCATCAATGGATCCGACACCGGTGGATGCGGTGGGCTGGCGGCTGGCAAAAGATATCTCGCAAAAGACGGTGCTGTACCTGGCGCGTCCTTGCCAGTATCTGTCCAGTGCTGAACTGGAGGCCTGCGCGGTGCCTGACTGGACCGACGGCCGTTTTTCCGAAAAATGGGTGCAGCGCCTGGATGCCGCGGTGGACCAGGCCAAGCGCATGACACAGGCACAGCAGATCGTACTGGCCGGTTATTCGGGTGGTGGGGTGATGGCTGCCTTGCTGGCGGCGCGTCGTGATGATGTCGCCTTGCTGATGACGGTGGCGGCGCCACTCGATCATGCGGCATGGACCGCGTATCACAAGGTTACGCCCTTGAATGCTTCGCTGAGTGTGGTGGCGGTACAGCAGGAATTGTCACGCTTGCCGCAATTGCATGTGGTGGGAGCCGACGACACGGTCGTGCCGCCGTTCCTGTTACAGGATTTCTTGCGTCGCTATCCGGCGGCTACCCCGGCAGAGCTTGTGACCCTGCCGGGTATCGATCACCGTATGCGTACGCCTGTTGACTTAAGCCGGATCAGAAGTTCCAGAGCGCTTTTGCCGTCAGTTGATGGCCGAGATACTTATCCCTGACTTCCATATCGTAGCCAATCGCAACCGTGGTACCGCTTGCGGTGACTTTGCGATAGCCGAGGCCGAGTTGCAATGCTTCGCGTCCTGGTTGCACACCGTCGATCTTGAAGGCCGGGCCGCCGCTGGCGAAGGTCGCTTCGATCGCCGGGGTATCGGCAAATTCATGCAGGTAACGCGCACGCAGCGTAGCACTGGAAGAAGCGCTCAGCTTGTTGCTGAATTCCACACCCAATACACTTTGCACTGAATTGGCACTGGTGCTGGCAACGGTTTGCGCCGCTGCACCACCGGTTTCGGTATAGCTGCCGTTATCGAGGCGACTGACACGTGCACCCAGCAACCAGCGACCGCTCCATGTAGCGTCCAGCACGAAAGGCAGGCCGTATTCAAAGCGGGCACCGATCTGGTTGCCGTTGAATTTGCCGCGCAAGGTTTCATTAAAGCCGGTAATGGCGACCACACGTTGCGTGTTGTAGCGGTTAGCCGAAATCGCCAGGCTGGCATCCAGTGTGTAATTGCTTTCGGTACGGCTGAAGTAGCCACCGATATGCAAGGATTTGACGTCATTGTCGTCGCCTGCGCCGCTATCGCGACCATCACTGCCAGCCTGGGTATAACCACCGGAGATACCGACCATATCGGTCTTGTTCAGGTCGGTTTCATAACCGGCTGCCAGGCCTTGTGCATCGAGGTCAAAACCGTTTGCTCCCTTGCGTGCTTTTTGTTTTGCGATGGAAGCCAGGCCTTGTACCCAGAAACGATTACCGGCGGCATCACCGCCTGCCAGGCCAGTCTTGTTCAGCGCCACTTGTTCACCACCACGTGCTGCATCCATGCGGTTGTCGAAAGCGGAGAACACGCTGCCTTGTGCGGCGGTCGCAGCTGATTGTGCGGCTGCATTGGTTTCCGGTGCGAGCTGGGCCGTGGCATCAGACAAGGCACGTGCATTCGGCAAGCCTTGCAGGCTGTTCAGGAGTTTCAGGCCTTGTTCCGAATTCGAGAAAGCACCCGAAGCCAGTTGGTTCAGCGAATTGGCCAGGCCGCCCAGGTTTTGCGGGATGACATTTGCCAAACCGTTTTGGCGATGCGCGACCAGTTGCAGCTCATTGCCGCTGCCTTGCAGGCTATAGGTATAGAAAGCGCCGCTGCCATTGTTGACTTGCAGATTGCCGGTGGTGGCGTTCAATGTGCCGGCCGATACCAGTGTGTAGCTGGAGCCGTTCGCCACCGCGCCGGTGATCAACGGACGTATCGTGGCGCCGTTAGCGAAGCTGGCGTTGCCTGTCACGGTGATCTTGTCGCTGAGGTTATTGGCACCGATGCGTGCTTCCAGTACGCCGCTGGCTCCTTGTGCATAGTCACCGGCGACGGTGATGTTGCGGAAGGTCTCGCCGCTGGCTGCCTGCAAGGTACCGTTGACGGTCAGGTTGCCGCTGGCGGTGACATCGCCGTTGACGCGCAGGTTGCCGCCGGCGTCGATCTGGATATTGTTGGCATCAGTTAACGCATAGTTGAAAGTGGTATTGCCGCCAAGGACGGTGATGTTCTGGAAGTTGCTCAACTGTCCGGCATTGAAGTTTTGCGTGCCATTGGTTTCCAGCAGGTTGGTGCCGGTACCGCCGTCTATGCTGCCGACCACCACACCGCCGAGCAGGCGCAAGGTGTCATCGCCTGTGCCCATATCGATCGCCAGGCCATTCTTGCCTTCGATGCGGCCATAGTTGACCAGTACGTCATCGCCTGCTCCCATCTGTACTGCGGCACCGGCAACCGTGCTGTTGTTTTCGCCGAGGCGCGTTGCGTCTGCACCGCCGGTGATGACGCCGCTGGCACCATTGATCAGGGTGTCGTTAAAGCTACCGACCAGGCCGACTGCGACTTTCTTGTCGCCGATGATGGTGCCTTCGTTGACGATGCGGATTGCATCGCCGGTTGCTGTGGCTGTGCCACGGCCGCTGGCGATTGCGGTGCCGTCGGAACCGTCGTCGATCAGGATACCTTTGGATTGGCCGTAGATGGTGGCGCCCGCATGATTGATGATGGTGCCGCCGCCGGCTGCAATACCGTCCGCACCGTTCGGAGCACCGCCGGAATCAAATCCGCCGGCACCCAGGCCCTGGATACGGCCGTAGTTTTCTACATAGGCGATGCCGTCGATATCGACGCCGTCGCCGTCACCATTATCGGTGGTCAGGCCGAGGCCGCCATGATCATAGACATTGCCTGCGCCAGCGTATTTGCCGGTGATGGTGCCGTAGTTGATGACGACGCCATGTCCGTCGAGGCCGACGCCGGAACCGTTGTTGCCGGTGATGGTGCCGCCGGCGAGATTGATCACAACCGGGTTGATGATTTTTACGCCGGAGGTGGTGACACCATTGGCGACCTTGTCGAATACCACGCCATTGGCATCGATCGAGGTCACGATCAGGCGCTCGATACCGATCAGGTTGGCATCTGCAGCAGCGGCTACCGGATCGCCGCCATCGACGCCATGGCGCGGACCGGTGATGGAACCGTAGTTCAGGATGGCGACATTCTTCATGCCGTTTTCAATCGCCACGCCATCGGCGGCCGAGAAAGCACTGCCAGGACAGCTGGTGGTGCCGAGATAGTCAGGGCATTTGGTATTGACGATGCCGGTCGAAAAAATCTGGCCGAAGTTGGTCAGCAAGGTATTTGAGCCGAGGCGCAGGGCATCGTCACCGGTGGAGCTGATGACAGCGAGTTTATTTGTCGCCGAACCATTGATGATTTGATTGCCGGTGGTGGTGAAGTCGACGTCGACCTTGATCGCGCGTTTGCCGCCTTCGTTCACGCCCGTTTGCGAAATTGTGCCCTGGTTGTTGATCACGAAACTGTCGGTTGCCTTGCCGACGCGGATCGCGACGTCGCCGACCGCATTGATGAGGCCGCCGAGGTAGTTATTGATGGTGATATTGGTGGCCGCCGCATTGGCATCGATACCGCGACCGCCGGTTGTCTGGCTGATAGTGCCGTAGTTGTTGATGACGGAAGTGCCGGCGTTGACGGTGATGGCCGCATTGCCGGTGGGTGTGGCAACGATCAGGCTGCCGCCTTGCTGCACGGTGGCGGTCGCAGCGGTCAGGGTCTTGGCGACGGTGTCATTCGTTCCAGTATTGACGACGAATTGGGCATATGCCGGTATGGCAAAAATGGCTTGTAGCGCGATTACGAGGGGCAGGGGCCGCAACTGCATGTCACTGAAACGCATGTTTAGTCTCCGAAAGAAATTGCCGGATTATGCGTAGCGCAAATGACAAGCTGATTACAGTTTTGTTACGGTTTGATGAACAGGCAACAAGATGAACGCCGGCACCGACTTGCGGAACCTGCTTTGTAGACAGCTGTAAAGCGAGGCTTTAATCGCTTTGGTTATAAGCAAATGACAATTCCGTCATTATCAGAACAGGGCGGACACGGTATCCTGACGGACAATGTTGCCGAGCTTTAAGGCATTCGATATAATGAGAACGATTCTCAAGTAGTTTGTTCTGACCAATATCCATCATGCAGCGGATTCAGGCTGGCCTGCTGATGTCTGCGTTAGTTCAGTCCCGACTGGTAAAATACGCGCTTCCCGGAAAACCCAGGAGCGTGCTGTTGGCACGCGTCGCTGTCGGTTTGCCCGCTTGCTTGTACAAGACAATTTGATATTTAGGATGTATTGATTTTATGGCTGCTTTTGACACCGTTCGTGTTCTCTCTGTACACCATTGGAATGACACGCTGTTTTCTTTCACCACCACCCGCGAACCGAGCTTCCGTTTTGAAAGCGGCCATTTCGTCATGATCGGTTTGCCGATCGATGGCAAAAACATATTGCGTGCTTACAGTATTGCCAGCCCATCGTGGGAAGAGCATCTGGAATTCCTGTCGATCAAGGTGCAGGACGGCGCGCTGACCAAGCATCTGCAAAACCTGAAAGTCGGCGACGAGTTGCTGGTCGGCCGCAAGCCAACCGGCACGCTGGTTATCTCCGACCTGTTGCCGGCCAAGCGCCTGTTCCTGTTCGGTAGCGGTACCGGCCTGGCGCCATTCATGAGCATCATCCGTGATCCGGATACCTACGAGCGTTTCGACCAGGTGGTGCTGGTGCACGGCGTGCGCCTGGTGAGCGAACTGGCTTACCGCGATTACGTGGCAAATGAATTGCTACAGATCGAAGGCCTGGGCGAAGAAATCGCCGCCAAGCTGCTGTACTACCCAACCGTGACACGCGAGCCTTTCGTCAATGAAGGCCGTATCACGACGGCGATTTCGACCGGCAAAATGTGCGACGACCTGGGCATCGACCCGATGAGCCCATTGACCGACCGCGCGATGATTTGCGGCAGCCCGGACATGTTGAAAGACACCGCAGGCGAACTCGACAAGCTCGGCTTTGAAGTATCGCCGGGTATCGGCCAGCCGGGTGACTATGTAATTGAGCGCGCTTTCGTCGATCGCGGCTAAGTCCTGCAGGATTCGGGCTCAGCCTGGCTGAGTACCAAATCGCATCATGGCGTTGAATGTTTGTACTGACATTCAACGCCATTTTTTATGGACTGAACTTCTTCACAATTCTTTACCTTGCAGAGGCAGGGTTTGTCTTGATAATACGCGGCAGACTCGTTATCTTTAGCTACCGTTAATCCGATGCTGTCAGCACCGTATTAATGACACCGCCAGCCACGCCATCATTGTTTTTTGGAATAGCCAGCCAGTCCGGTTCGTGCCTGTTCACTGCCTTATTACTATCTTGCGCCGCAGTCATCCGGTGCAGAAGTTTTGGTTCATTACATTTAATCGTTCACTTTTCGAATGCCTTTGCCCATGAAGTCCACTTCCTTTTTCGCCGGCCTGCGCCAACGTCTCTTCAGTCGCCGTGCACTGATTGCCTTGCTGATTGTGCTGGTGGCCGGCGGCAGCTATTGGGGCTGGAAAAAATTTTATGGCAAAAAAGATCCGCGCGAGATTTATCAGGTCGCTGAAGTCCAGCGTGGCGATATCCAGGACCTGGTGACGGCAACCGGTACGGTGCAGCCGCTTGAGTATGTGGATGTCGGTGCGCAGGTATCGGGGCAGTTGAAGAAGTTGTATATCGAAGTCGGCTCGGTGGTAAAGGAAGGCGACTTGCTGGCCGAGATCGATCCGACCGTGTTCCTCGCAACTGTTGACGCCCGTCGCGCGGGTTTGCGGAATCAACTGGCAACGATGAAGGACCGGGAATCGCAACTGGCACTGGCAACCTTGCAGTACAACCGCCAGAAGAACCTGATGGCGGCTGACGCCACCACCGCGGAATCACTGCAAACGGCAGAAGCGACCCTGCGTTCGGCGAAGGCGCAAATCGATGCCTTGCAGGCGCAGATCGAACAAACACAATCGACGCTGCGTGCGGATGAAGCCAACCTCAACTACGCAAAGATTTATGCGCCGATGGATGGCACCGTCGTATCGCTGACAGCGCGCCAGGGCCAGACCCTGAACGCGAACCAGACTGCACCGACGATTTTGCGGATCGCTGATCTGTCGACGATGACGGTACAGACCCAGGTTTCGGAAGCTGAAGTAGGCAAGCTGCGCAAGGGCATGGAAGTGTATTTCACCACCCTGGGTAGCCAGGGACGACGCTGGTATGGCGCTTTGCGCAAGGTCGAGCCGACGCCTACCGTGACCAATAACGTGGTCTTGTACAACGCACTGTTTGACGTGCCGAATAGAAACCAGGCCTTGATGCCGAGCATGACGACACAGGTCTTCTTCATCGCGGCGACCGCCAAGGATGCCTTGCTGGTGCCGACCGCAGCAGTGACGACCAGTCGCGGTAGCGGCAATGCCGGTGGCCGTCGTGAGCGCGGCGAAGGCGGCGAGCGCAAGGGCGGTGAACGTAATCAGGCTGACTCCGCCGAGCGTAAGCCGGCCGAGCAGAAAGACAATGCCGCCGGCGACAAGAAGGCGGCAGACGCACCTGCACCTGCTACCGCATCTAAAACGACAACGACAGCTGCAGCAGGTACCGACAAGGCCAAGGCCGGTGCAAACCAGTTTGCGAATATGAGCCCGGAAGAACGTCGTGCCGCATTTGAAAAAATGTCGCCGGAAGAACGTGAAGTCATGCGCGAGCGTCGTCGTGCGCTGCGTGAAGCAGAAAAGCTGGCTGAAACACCTGCGACTGAAACCGCCGCTGCAGCCGTGACTGCGAAAAAAGACGAAGTCAAATCCGCCAAAGGTGAAAAAGCACCAGCCGCCACGGCTGCCGCCAAAGGCAATCCGCCAGCGGAAGCATCTGCTTCCAGCAGCGGCTTTGCCGAACAAAGCACCACGCGCACTCCGCGTACCGGCACGGTGAAAGTGATAGGCAAGGACGGCAATATCGAACAGCGCAAGGTCGAGCTGGGTGTCATCAACCGCGTACAGATGCAAGTCCTGAGCGGCTTGGAAGAAGGCGATACGGTCGTGCTCGGCATGAAGTTGCCGCCATCGACCAAGCGTCCGGCCGCAGCAACTAATCAGCAAGGCGGCATGCCGCCTGGCATGGGTGGTGCGTCGGGTCGGGGTCGTTAATGAGCGAGCAGATGGATATGGACGCCGTCAGCAACGCGACGCGTGCGCCTGACGAGACGCCGCTGATCGAATTGCGCGGCGTCACCAAGACTTACCGCAATGGCGGACTGGAAGTCGAGGTGCTGCACGGCATAGACCTGAAAATCTATGAAGGCGAATTCGTCGCCATCATGGGCGCTTCCGGTTCCGGTAAATCGACGCTGATGAATATCCTCGGTTGCCTGGACCGGCCGACCACCGGTAGCTATCACTTCATGGGCCGCGATGTGTCCGGTTTCGACCGTGACGAGCTGGCGATGTTGCGCCGTGATGATTTTGGTTTCGTATTCCAGAGTTACAACCTGATCGCATCCGCGAGTGCGGTAGAGAACGTCGAAGTGCCGGCCATGTATTCGGGCCTGCCGCCAGCCGAACGACATGCGCGGGCGCAAGCCTTGCTGGCCGAACTGGGGCTGGCCGAGCGCTCGCATCACCGGCCGAATCAATTGTCCGGCGGCCAGCAGCAGCGGGTATCGATTTCGCGTGCGCTGATGAATGGCGGCCGCATTATCCTGGCCGATGAACCGACCGGTGCGCTGGACAGCAAGAGCGGGCAGGATGTGATGAAGCTGCTGGCGGATTTGTCAGCGCGCGGACATACGGTCTTGCTGATTACGCATGCAAAGGAAGTGGCCGACCATGCGCAGCGCCTGATTGAAATCAAGGACGGTCATATCCTGTCCGATCCGGGCCCGGCACAGCATTCGCCGACGCAGGAAGTATTTGTGCGTCCGGTCGTAGCCGGTGTGGGTTCACGCCTGGCCGATATGCTGGAAGCGGCCAAGATGGCGCTGCGTTCCTTGCGCGCGAATTTCTTTCGTTCGGTATTGACGCTGCTGGGTATCGTGATTGGCGTGGCATCCGTGATTGCGATGCTGGCGATCGGCGACGGTGCCAAGGCGGAAGTGGTGGAGCGTATCAGTGCGATGGGTTCCAACCTGCTGCTGGTGCGTCCGGGTGTGCCGAATCAGCGCGGCTTCAATAGCACGGCGACGCTGGTGGTCGATGATGTGCGCGCGATTGATGAATTACCGAATGTGCTGGCGGCAGTGCCGGAGCAAAGCAGCAGCGTCACCTTGCGCTTCGGTACGTCGGATACCTCGACCAGCGTGACCGGTACCTCGGCCAAATTCCCCCTGGCGCGGCAATGGCCGGTGGCGCAGGGGACTTTCTTCAGCGAAGAAGACGAATCGAATTACGCTGCAGTGGCGGTACTGGGCAAGACCGTCGCCACGGCATTGTTTGGCGAAGACAATCCTATCGGTGAATTTGTGCTGGTCAATAACCTGCTGTTCCAGGTGGTCGGCGTGATGTCGGAGCGTGGCGCTTCGCCGATGGGTTCGGATCAGGATGATGTGGTGTTCGTACCTTACTCCACCAGCAGCCTGCGTTTGTCCGGCCAGCGTTTTTTACGCAACGTCACGGTGGCGGTGGAGAACGTCGATCACATCGACAACACGCAGGAAGAAGTCGACAAGCTGCTGCTGGAACGCCACGGCACCGTCGATTACCAGATCCGCAATATGGCTTCCATCATGGAAGCGATGGAGCAGACGCAAAATACGCTGACCATCCTGCTCGGTTCGATTGCCGCGATTTCGCTGCTGGTCGGCGGTATCGGCGTGATGAACATCATGCTGGTGTCGGTCACCGAACGTACGCGGGAGATCGGCATCCGTATGGCGACCGGCGCGCGTGAGGCCAACATCATGCAGCAGTTCCTGATCGAAGCGGTGGTGGTGTCTGCCATCGGCGGCGCGATCGGCGTGGTTGGCGGGCTGGCGACGGCGGCGGTGATCGATGCTTTCGGTACGCCGATCAAATATTCGCTGACGCCGGTCGTGCTGGCCTTTGGCTGTGCCTTCATGACGGGTCTGGTGTTTGGTTACCTCCCGGCGAAAAAAGCAGCGCAACTCGACCCTGTGGTCGCCTTGTCGGCAGAATGAAATGAAATCAATGAACCCACGTTTTACTTTCCGTCGCACCCGCCTCGCATTGGCGATTGTCGCCGTGCTGACCTTGAGTGCCTGTGCCAGCCGCATAGATGCGACCAAACCAAACCTGGAAATGCCGGCGAACTGGGTCGAAGCCTCATCGGCTACTGCAGAATTGCAGCGCGACTGGTGGCGCGGTTTCGGTTCGGATGAATTGTCCGGCCTGATCGACCAGGCGCTGGCGGGCAATCCGGATTTGAATATCGCCGCAGAACGCGTGACGCAGGCCGAGATAGCCGCGCGCAGTGCCGGTGCTTCCTTATTCCCCTTGCTGACCGTCAGTGCAAATACCGGCGTCGGTTCCAGCAAGCCGGGGCAGGCTCCAACCGCAACCGGCTGGACCAAAAATGAAAGCTCCGGTGTCGCACTTGCCGTCGCCTATGAAGTCGATGTCTGGGGCCGTGTGGCGGCAGTGGCGAGCGGTGCGAATGCTTCACTCAATGCCAGCCGCTACGATATGGAAACGGTGCGGCTGACTTTGACCACCGGGGTCGCGAATGCCTACTTCCAGACGCTGGCTTTGCGCGTACGCCTGAAGGTGGCGCAGGAAAACCTCGCCATCGCCGAGAAGGTGTATTCGATAGTCGAGGCGCGTTATCGCTACGGTTCGGCATCGGCACTCGATATGAGCCGCCAGCGCGGCACGGTGCTGGCGCAAAGAAACATCCTGCTGCCTTTGCAGGTGCAGGAACGGCAGACGGTCAGTGCCCTCGCGATTTTGCTGGGGCGTCAGCCGCAAGCCTTGCAGGTGGTCGCACAGGATTTGAATGCCTTGACGGTGCCGGAAGTCAGCCCGGGCCTGCCTTCGACCCTGATTACGCGCCGGCCTGACCTGGCGAGTGTGGAAGCGCAATTGTTTGCAGCTGATGCCAACGTGGCCGCTGCGCGCGCCGCCTTGTTGCCGACGATTTCATTGACCGGTGCCGCCGGCAACTCCAGCGCCGCCTTGCTGGCGCTGGGCAACCCTGCGTATAGCGTGGGTCTGACCGCATCTTTCGTGCAGACGCTGTTTGATGGCAATCGCTTGCGCCTGCAGGTAGAGACCAGCGAATCGGTGCGGCGTCAATTGGTGGAAAGTTATCGTCGTACCGTCTATGCGTCGCTGAAGGAAGTCGACGATGCACTCAGCAATGCCAGCCGCAACCTGGCGCAGGAGCGGGCGCAGATCGAAATCAGGCAGGAAGCACGACGCGCCTTGCAGCTATCTGAATTGCGTTATCGCGAAGGGGCGGATGATTTGAATACGCTGCTGGATGCGCAGCGCACTTTGTTTGCCGCTGATGACCAGGTGGCGCAACAGCGTTTGCTGCGCCTGACCGGTACCACCGATGTCTTCAAATCACTGGGTGGCGGCTGGAGCCGGATAGCGCCGGAAGCGAAGTAAGCGAAGCAAATGAAAAAACGGCTGATGGAGCAATCCACCAGCCGTTTTTTTTATGCCGACTGCAAGGCCGGCCGGCGTGATATCCGATAGATGCTGCCGAGCAGCAAGGTGATGGCCAGCGCCGGCAAGGCTGAGCCGACGACCGGCCACAGCATCGGGCACAGATGGAAAGCGGCGATGCCGACCAGCCAGATCGCGACCGGCACCACGTTCACACCTTTGTCGGTGGCCTGTCCCTGCAAGGCCAATTGCGAAATGACGACGCCGAACAAGGGCACGAAGACCGAGCTCAGTGTCAGCAGGAAGGGTTCCAGTCCGTGCATCGGCAGGAACAGGGCGCAGGCGGTGGCGACCATGGCCAGTGTGATGCCCCAGAAACGTATCGTGAATTTGCCGTGCAGGAAATTCAGCGAGACTGAACCGGAATACACATCGCCGTAGGCATTATCCATTTCATCGATCAGGATCAGGCCGAGTGCAATCAGGCCGCCTTGCGCCAGCAGCAGCGTGGTCATCAGGTCGGCGCCCGGATTGGAAGTGCTGACTATCAATACGCCGAGAGCGTGGCACCAGATATTGGCTAGCGCAAAGCCGAGCCAGGTACCGCGGAAGGTGCTGGCCCCGGCTTTGCCGTAGCGCGCGAAGTCGGCCACCAGCGGCAGCCACGAGACCGGCATCGCCATCACCAGGTCGATACCCGCCAGCGTGCTCATCGAACCGTCACCGGCGCGATGCCAGATTGCATCGAGTCCTTGCGCCTGTGCCTTCAGCACAAACTGATAGGTCAGCCAGAGCAGTGACAGGATCACCAGCGGCAGGCCGAAGCGGCCGACGAACCAGCGCACCAGTCCTATCATCGAGCCGGTTGCCAGGCCGACCAGCAGCAAGCCCCAGAACAGCGCGGTGACATAAGGCAGCCAGATCGTATCGAGGCCGGTAATGTTCTTGATCAATGCGGTAGTGCCGTCACGCATGACGACCAGTTCGAATGCACTCCAGCCGATCAGCTGGACGACATTGAGTACCACCGGCAATTTGGCAAAAGAAGTACCGAGCGTCTGGCACATCAGCACCGGGCTCGACAGTCCGCGTTGAAAACCGATATAGGCAACCAGCGCGAGCAGGGCGGCACCGAGGACGGAGCCGACGACGATGGCGAACAAGGCGGTTTGTGTGCCGAGTGCGGTGCCGAGGAAGGCGCCGATCTGCATGACCAGCAGGCCGACGCCGAGGCTGAACCACAGCGCTGCATGATCGCGGAAGGAAAACACGCGCTCGTTGGCGGGAATGGGAGTGAAGGCGGCATTGCTGCCGGCCGCAGGAGCATTTGGTAAAGCCATCATGGTCTTTCAAAAAATAGATGGCAGGTCAGCGGATTCGATGCCGCGGCAGCGGCGATGGATTATGTGCTTTCCTGCGCGAGGATTACCTCAATCAGGTTCAACGGGTATCTCTCACCCACGCATTGCGCAGGACCCCGAGCCAAGTTTTCAGACAGGTCGCTACTTTGAGCCAAAAAACGTTTATAGGCAAGCCTCTGCGGGTAACTGGCCGGATTTGTCGCGCGCCGGAAAAATCCGACTTGTGCAACTTATCGTCGATCTGCTTGACCAAGCAGGCGAAAAGCAGAAAAGACTCCAAAAGACTGGACTGCCCAGCTCCCATAATCAATTTTTACAAAACGGCCAAGCCGCCGTTTCCGGAAGGTGACGATTTCGTTTGAGCATGCTTCATTTTTTTAATTTTTAATGAGAGGTTCTATGTATTTCCCACGTACTGCTGCTGTCGCTATGCTTGCTTTTGCTGTTACCGGCCATGCTTATGCCAAGTCTGAAGTGTGTCATGCCACGACCGAGAAGCAGGTGGCGTCCTTGTTTGACCGCTGGAATGCTTCCCTGCAAACCGGCGATCCGCAAAAAGTGGTCGCCAACTACGCCAGCAAATCCATATTACTGCCGACCTTGTCCAATAAGCCGCGCCTGACGGCCGACGAGAAAGTGGAGTATTTCAAACACTTCCTGGAACACAAGCCGGTCGGCACCATTAACAGCCGCGCGATAGAAATCAACTGCAATAGCGCCAGCGATTCCGGGCTGTACACATTCAAGTTTGATGATGGCTCGGAAGTAAAGGCGCGTTATACCTACACGTATAAATGGGACGGTCGCCAATGGCTGATCTCCAGCCATCACTCGTCTGCGATGCCGGAAAAGAATTAAAACGTTTTTGGAAAATGCCTGGGATCGGAAGGGCAGGGTTTGCGTACCTGCCTGAGCCTGGTATACGGCTGTAAACCAAGCCGTAAACCACGGGTATAAAAAAAGAAATGTCGGGTCGCACAGTAAAGCTTGGAGGGGGAGCGACCCGACGAAAATGGTAAATACTGTATAAAAACACAGTATAACATCGGCGTCGGCAAAAATCAAAAGCGCACATCAAGTCTGTTAAATATTTTCGGCCTTGTTGTACGAAAGATGAATAAAACTTGTCTCCATGATAAAGTTTGTGCGGTGCAATATTGCCCGTCTTCACTTTTATCCCTATGTCGACCACTCCGCAGCAATTCCGCATCGGTTTAGCCACCAGCCGCAGCCACCAGGACGCGCCGAATTCCGTATTGGCCCGTTTGCTCAACGGCAGCCGCAGCGCGATCGAACAACATTTGCAGCCGCAACTGATCGTCGTCGGACGCACGCTGGATGCGATGGATCACCTCGGCTTGCTGAAGAATTACCCGCATATCGAACGCTTTCCCTACGGTCGCCATGGTGGCCTGATGAAGCTGGTGTCGCGCGTGGTCGATACCGATCCGGCGCGCCGGCTGGATGCGGTGATCTACCTGATGGACCCGGTCGATCCTTCGTCTATCTTCCCGGAAGCGGTGGCGCTCAAGCGTCAATGCGTGATCCATGGCAAACCTTTCCTGTCGACCTTGGCCGGTGCGCGCGAGTGGCTGGAACTGGAGTCGATCGCCATCGGCGCCGCCCCGAATCCCGAGCTGGATGACACCTTCGACCTGAAGCACGAAGGCATCGCGATGATTGCGCACGACGCGATGAAAGGCCGCATGCTGGAAATCGCCGAACGGCATTTTGATTTGCTGGATCAATTTGGTTTCCGCTGCGCGACCGGTACCACCGGCAGTCTGTTGAACAAGCTGGCGCAAAAAATCAAAGGCGAAGAAGCCGGACGCAACTGGGTCAAGCCTTACCTGAGCGGCCCGATGGGCGGTGATGCGCAGATTGCCGAACTCATCCTCGATCGCAACCAATGCCGCCGCGTGCTCTTCCTGGAAGACCCGCATGTGGCGCGTCAGCATGAAGCCGACATCCAGTTGCTGGAACGCGCAGCACGCACCGTGACCGATTACGCACTGTGTATCAGTAACGAAAACTGTGGTGAACGCTGGCTGGATTTATTGCAGAAGCGTGTCGCTTTACGCGCAGCTTGAAAAGAAAAGGGGCTGCATTTAGCAGCCCCTTTGGTATTACAGGATTCGAATCTTACAGGCCGAGGCGAGCTGTCGCTTCATCCATGACGGCGGCGTTCCACGGGACAAAGCCGGTCATGCCGATTTTCGACAGGGCGGTGCGGCCCGCTTCGCTATCCGGCAAGGTCAGTAACAGGGTTTTGACTTTTTCGCGGTCGGATTCGCTGAGCTTTTTGGAAGCCAGGAATTGCTTTATTGCGACGGGTTTCGTCTCCGCCAGGATACGACCGCCTTTGGCAGTCCAGGCTTTGGCTACCGCGGCCGAACCGGTGACGCCGGCGTCGACAAAGCCGTTATCGATCATGAATGGCACGGCATCCTGATAGCGGGTCGGGGTGTAGCTTTTTTCCGGATCGGCGAAGCGCAGTTCATGCAGGTTGGCGGTGAACATCACGGTGGTGATCGATTCCACCGACGGCACGCCTATCTTCTTGCCGCGCAAATCGGTCATCGCCTTCAATGGCGAATTTTGCGCGACCAGTACGCGGGCGCGGTAATCGGTGTAGCCTTTGGCAGTCACCAGGCCTTCGTAGCCATTCTTTTTCACCGCCTGCAGGCCGATATGGGCCGGGTGTATGAAAGCCAGGTCGTATTTTCCTTCGGCCAAGCCTTTTTCAAATACCGCGTATTTGTCCACGGTTTGCAGTTTGACGTTTTGCTTGAGCTCTTTCGACAGCAATTGCAGCAAGGGTTTGTAACGTTCGCTGGCCGGTCCGCCTTCCTGATAAGTCACGCCTTCATTGATGGCTAGGACCAGGTCTTGCGCAGCTGCCGAATTGATTCCGGCCGCGAGTACTGTCATAGCCAAAAAAGATGCGAGTTTCATAAGCGGTACTCCGTAAAAATTGTTTTTATTGGGTAACTAATTCCAGTGTGAATGTTACATTAACAAAGCTCGGCAAAAGAGGTTTTCTTGCACTTGTACGTATAAATGCACAACAATTTATTTAATTTATATCAATGGCTGGGATGTCGCGGGATATGGCGCAATACCGGGTTTGATCGTAAATGATGGTCGGTATGTGCGTTAGCCCATAGTTAAAGCCTGCTTGTTTGCTTATTATTTATCGATGTGCCAACAAAGGAGCGAGACCACTATGCAAATCCGTACTCTGTTCTTCGTTATCATCCTGGGAGCAATCGGCGCGCTGGCAGCGTTGAATTGGGAAGCCTTTAATACCCCGACCGCTTTGTGGCTGGGTGTAGCAAGCGTGCAGGCTCCGCTGGGATTGGTAATGCTGGGGCTGACCGCTGCATTGACGTTTTATTTCCTCGTCTGCATCCTCTACCTGCAATCGTCGGTGATGCTGGAAGCACGTCGTCACGCGAAGGAATTGCAGAACAGCCGTGAACTCGAAGCCTCGCGTTTCAGCGAACTGCACCGCTTCATCGAAGAAGAAATCCAGGCCGTGGCAAAACAGGATGCCGAAGCGCAAACTGCCTTGCTGCAGCGCCTTGATAAGCTCGATACCGGCGTCGTGTCTGCAGTCGAGCAATCCGGCAATACGCTGGCTGCGTATATCGGCGAACTGGAAGACCGCCTGGAGCGGGGCGGCACTACCATCACACCGAATCGTCCAGTGTGATCAAATAAGCAAGTTGCGCAACGATAAATTGCCAACGAAAGCAGGAATCCCGGGGTACATCAGTTAAACTAGTACCCCTTATTTCCCCAACGAGCGTCAACATGGTACGAGCCAGGCAATCCGGCAATTCATTACTTGCGATCATCGTCGGCATGCTCGCTGTCATGATCGCAATTGCGGCCGGAATCGCCTTTGCCTGGTACTACCTCGAAGCGGACAAGAAGCACGTGCCGCCGATTGCCTATTCCAGCTTTGACCCTATTGTCGTGCGCTCGTCGGGATTTGCGATCAAGACCACCATCGTGCTGCAAACCGCGCCGGAAGAAGCGGCATGGGTGCAGGGCAATAAGGCCGCGCTGACGGTGGCTTTGCAGACCGCGCTGGCCAGTGCCGACCTCGAGCGTGTCAAGACGCCGGACGGCGTTGCTTACGTACAGGGCCTGTTGCGCGATGCCGCGAACAAGGCCTTGCAGACACGCAGCGTGCAGGAAGTCCTGCTGACTGATTACGTGCTGCAATTGAACTGACGCCATCCGCCAGTCAGCCATTAACCGGGCTTGCCATAAGCCAGCCCCAGAACAGAAACACCGAATATTTGCCGTATGAGTCCTACCGATAATCCCGACGATCCGTCCGCCAGCAAGCCTGAAGACCAGCCGCGCAATACGCTGCGCCCAGATTCACCATGCGCCGGCTATTGCTCTACCTCGCATGGCGATGAGGTTTGCAAGGGCTGCGGCCGCACCTTCGACGAAGTGATCAACTGGATCATTTACGACGATGAAGAAAAAGCCGCAGTATGGGCCCGCCTGGAGGCGGCCGGCTTGGTAAAACGCTAAGTAAAACATTAAGCAGCTTCAGCGTTTCCGGCTTGGCGGCTTCTGCCGCGCCCGGCAAAATCCCCGTCAGTCATTGACTTTATTAGACTTCAAGGCCAAGAGTCGGTAGACTTTAGGCCTTTTTCCAAGGGCTATTCCATGTCCGCCGCGCCCGAATTACCAACATCCGATTCCGCTGAAACCGAAGCGTTTGAACCGCGTACCGTTTCCTCCGACCTGATCAATAGCGAAGTTGCGCGCCGTCGCACCTTTGGCATCATCTCCCACCCGGATGCGGGTAAAACCACGCTGACGGAAAAACTCCTGCTGTTCTCGGGTGCGATTCAGCTCGCCGGCACCGTCAAGGGTCGCAAGAGCGGCCGCCATGCAACCTCCGACTGGATGGATATCGAGAAGCAGCGCGGCATCTCCGTCGCCAGCTCGGTCATGCAGTTCGAGTATCGCGACCACGTGGTCAACCTGCTCGATACACCGGGCCACCAGGACTTCTCGGAAGATACCTACCGCGTGTTGACAGCAGTCGACTCCGCGCTGATGGTGATCGATGCCGCCAAGGGTGTGGAAGAACAAACGATCAAGCTGCTGAACGTTTGCCGCATGCGCAATACGCCGATCATTACTTTCATGAACAAGCTGGATCGCGAAACGCGCGACCCGCTGGAATTGCTGGATGAACTGGAATCGGTGCTGAAGATTGAATGCGCACCGGTGACCTGGCCGATCGGCATGGGCAAGAATTTCCGCGGCGTGTATCACTTGCTGCGCGATGAAATCATGCTGTTTGCAGCCGGCAACGAAAAAGCCGACCAGACTTTTGAAGTCATCAAGGGCATAGATAATCCGCGCCTGGCTGAAATGTTCCCGCGCGAAATTGAACAATTGAAGATGGAAGTCGAGCTGGTGCATGGTGCTTCGCATCCGTTTGAACTGGAAGCCTTCCTCAACGGTACGCGGACCCCGGTCTTCTTCGGTTCCGCGATCAATAACTTCGGCGTGCGCGAAATCCTGAACGCCTTGCTGGACTGGGCACAGCCGCCGCGTGAGCGTGATGCGACCGTGCGTTCAGTCAAGCCGACCGAATTGCCGTTCTCCGGTTTCGTATTCAAGATCCAGGCCAATATGGATCCGGCGCATCGCGATCGGATTGCCTTCCTGCGCGTTTGCTCGGGACGCTTTGAACGCGGCATGAAGATCAAGCATTTGCGCCTGAATCGCGAGATCAAGGTGTCCAGTGTCGTGACCTTTATGGCGTCCAGCCGTGAGCAGGTCGAAGAAGCCTATGCCGGCGATATCATCGGCCTGCCTAACCACGGCAATATGCAAATCGGCGACAGCTTCTCCGAAGGCGAATTGCTGCAGTTCACCGGCATTCCTTATTTCGCACCGGACTTCTTCCGCTCGGTACGTATCCGCAATCCGCTGAAGATCAAGCAATTGCACAAGGGTTTGCAGCAGTTGGGTGAAGAAGGCGCGATCCAGGTTTTCAAACCGGTCAATAGCAGCGACCTCATCCTCGGTGGTGTCGGCGTGCTGCAGTTTGAAGTGGTCGCCAGCCGCTTGCTCAATGAGTATGGCGTCGATGCCGTATTCGAAGGCACCAGCATCAGCAGTGCGCGCTGGATTACATGTGATGACAAAAAGATGCTGGCTGATTTCGAGAGATCGTCGGCCGGACATAACCTCGCACATGATGCTGCCGGTAACCTGGCTTACCTGGCCAGCTCGGGTGTGAACCTGCGCCTGACGCAGGAACGCTGGCCCGGTGTGACCTTCCACGAGACGCGTGAACACGCGGTCAAGCTGGGTTAATCCTTTCTTTATACAATCCCGTTGCTGCGTCCGCAGTGGCGGGATGACATTCCCTTTATCCTGATTTGCCGCCACGCAAGAGTCGGCGGTGCTTGCCGTATGCCTGCATTCTTGGCATCGTGTAGCTAATTGCCTGCAATAAGGATCCCATGCCGAAGATTTTCAAGTTTTCCCAATTCACCCAATTCTCGCTGCGCGATTTAATCGTGACGGCCGGACCGATGACGGTATTGGTAATCGCGCTGTGCTACGTCGCCTATCGCCTGGTGGATCCGTCGCCGCCGAAGCAGGTGACGCTGGCGACCGGACAGGAAAACAGTGCTTACGAAGAGTTCGGTAAAAAGTATGCGGCAGCGCTTGGCAAGTTTGGCATCAAGGTCACCCTGGTACCGTCGCTGGGTTCGCAGGAAAACCTGCAGCGCCTGATGGATCCGGATTCAGGTGTTGACATTGCCTTCGTGCAAAGCGGTTCGATCGAACAGCAGGCGGCGAAAGATGCGGGACTGGTGTCACTTGGCAGCTTGTTCACCGAGCCGGTCTGGTTGTTTTATCGCGAAAGCAAAAAGATCACGCAACTGACACAGCTCAAGGGTTTGCGTGTGAATGTCGGGCCGGAAGGAACCGGCGTGCCGAAGTTGTTCAAGACTATCCTGTCGGTGAATGGACTGGAGCCGGAAGACGTCAAAATCAAGCAACTGGAAAACACGCCGGCCACGGTGGAATTGCTGGAAGGACGCATCGATGCGCTGGTCTTCAGTTCGGCACCGGATGCCTTGCTGATACAAATGCTGTTGCAGACGCCGGGCATCAAGTTGTTCGACTTTACGCAGGCGGAAGCCTACTCGCGGCGTTTCCCGTTTTTAACGCATGTGGTTTTGCCGCGCGGGATCGTCGACCTCGGACGTGATTTGCCACCGAAAAATTATCACCTGATTGCACCGACCGCGACGCTGGTTGCGCGTGAAGATTTGCATCCGGCGCTGATCGATTTATTCGTGCAGGCGGCCGGGACCATACATGGCGGCGCCGGCTGGTTCCGCAAACAGGGTGAATTCCCGAATGCGAGTTACACCGAAATCCCGGTCATTCCGGAAGCGGAAAAATTCTACAAGGACGGGCCGCCTTTCCTGCAACGCTATATGTCCTTCTGGCTGGCGAATTTCTTTGATCGCATGTGGGTGGTGATCGTCGCGCTTGGTGCATTGATACTGCCGTTGTCGCGCATCGTGCCGCCGCTGTATGTGTGGAAAGTGCGTTCACGCGTGTATCGCTGGTACGGACAATTGCGCACGGTCGAGCAGGCGATTGAAGATGTGCCGCCGGGCAAGCGCGCGACGGTTTATCCGGCGCAGCTCAAGCGCCTGACGGAAATTGAAGAGAGGGTGAACCAGATCTCGATTCCGCTTTCATTTGCGGATGAGTTGTATCGCTTGCGCAGCCATATCAATCTGGTGCGCAAGCGTATCTTGTGGCTGTGTGAGGCGAAAGCGGAGACTAAGGCGGAAGCTTAAGCACCGATCCACGGCAAGCCGGCCTTGCACCAGCCGTTGACGTTCTTGCGATGGCCGTCGGCATCTTTCTCGCCTTCAAAACCTTCGAGGATGTCGAAGGAATGCGCATAGCCGTTTTCAGTTGCAAGCTTGGCGGCATGGCGTGAACGTACTGCGCCACGGCACAGGAAAAGCAGGACCGTATCCTTGCTGGCCGCATTCTTCAGTTGCGGCAGGAAGTCGGGATTCGGCGTGCCGCCCGGATACACATTCCATTCCACTGCCAGATGCTGTTCCGGCGGGATCGCGACGCGGCCGATCCAGTCGCGTTCGGCATTGGTACGTACATCAACCAGCTTCACCTTTGGATCACTTTGTAATAAGGCGTAGGCTTCCTGCGGCGTCACTGCGCCGGCATAGGGGAGTGCATTGTCTGTGCCACGCTGCTGTGCGGTAGCGAGTATGTCTGCGGACTTCGTCATGATGATCTTGTCTTTCCGTTTATCAGTTTAGATGCAGGCAAGCGTCACTATAAGGTGACAGCAGTCACCGTATCAAGTCGCTTGCCGTGCTTCCATCAATTTGCTGTGCGCCGCGCCTGTATGAAGCCCCAGGCCAGGCCCAGTACTGCAGCGCTGAGCGATGCCAGCAGGATACCCAATTTCGCCGCGCCCAGCAGATTCGGATCAGTGAAGGCCAGCGTCGCAATAAAGATGGACATGGTGAAGCCTATGCCCGCCAGCAAACCAATCAGGCAGACGCCACTCCATGTCACGCCCGGCGGCAGCGCACACCAACCCATGCGTACCATCAGGAAGCTGGCACCTATGATGCCGAGCGGCTTGCCGGCTACCAGCGCGATCAGGACGCCGAGCATCACAGTCATCGAGCCGCTGGCTGACAGGTCGATGCCGTCCAGTGAGACGCCGGCGTTTGCAAGTGCAAATATGGGCATGATGCCGAAAGCGACATACGGATGCAGGGCCATTTGCACGCGGCTGACCGGTGGCAGTAAATCGCGCTGTGCCTGGCGTAATTGCTTTAAAGGTTCTGCCAGATGGTGCGGATCCGCTTTGTCGTTTTCCGCGTGGTGCAACAGATCCTTTACTGCGGTGCGCGCCATCTCCAGCGGATGGATCAGTCTGCGGGTGGTGAAAACAGGTGTCATCAATCCGAGTACGACGCCGGCCAGCGTCGGATGCGCGCCGGTTTTCAATAAACCGAACCACAGTACTGCGCCGGGCAGCACATAGGCATAAGCCGAGGCAAAGCCCATCCTTTGCATGCCCAGCACCATGATGATGCCGGCGGCGGCAATGATGAAGCCGCTGTAATCCATGCCGCCGGAATAAAAGACGGCGATGATCAGGACCGCAACGATGTCGTCTATGATGGCCAGCGCCAGCAGGAAGACACGCACATTCGATGGGATGGAGCGCCCGAGCAAGGCCAGTACGCCGACTGCGAATGCAATATCGGTCGCCGTCGGTACCGCCCAGCCATATGCTGCTTCGCCACCCGGATTGAGTGCGAAGTAAATCAGTGCCGGCACCAGCACGCCACCGAGGGCGGCGGCCAGCGGCAAGGCGGCGAGGCGCATATTGGCCAATGCGCCTTCATGGATCTCGCGGCGGATTTCCATCCCGACCACGAGGAAGAAGATGGTCATCAAGCCATCATTGATCAGGAAGTGCAGCGATTCGGAAACACTCCAGCTTCCTATCGAGAAGGAAACCGCGGTATGCCAGAAGTGGTGATAGCCATCGGCGTAGGGAGAATTGGCCCAGATCAGCGCGGCGGCGGCAGCGAGCAGCAATACGACGCCGCTGAAGGCTTCTATATGCAGGAATTTTTCTAAAGTGGAAAATGCGCGTTCGGCAAGAATTTGCGCGCGCGGCAGGGTGGAGCCCGTTGACGGATTTGGAGTCATGTGCGTGAGTATCCCCGCGTGGCGGCCCGACCGACGCGTTACCTGTCCGCTGCGGTATGCAGCGCAAACACCCTGCCATGATTTTACACCAGCCGGTACTTGCAGGCAATTTGACCACTGGCCGGAAACCCCGGAATCGGGGCGGTTTGCACTAATTTAGAGCGTAAATGGGCTTGCTCTTCAAAAATGTTTTATTTTGGTGCAAATCAGCTTGTTTGCACATGTTTGGTGCGACTTATTTTGCCTCCTTTGATGCAGAAAAATCGCGCTGCGCCATCTCTTGGCTAGGGCGCTCCGTTGCAGTGCGGCTGCGCGAATTATTGAAAGATGGTGGCATGGAATCTGCTATCATTTCGGGCGAGTTATGGACGCATGCTGTTTGTTCACGCAGGCCTCACAACCCATTCACTAATTCTGTATTACTTTGCTCAAATTTTAGGAGATTCGCATGGCAATGACGGCCGCAGAGGTCTTGAAGATGGCGAAAGACAACGAAGTTAAATTCGTTGATTTTCGTTTTGCTGACACAAGAGGCAAGGAACAGCACGTCACAGTGCCAATTTCGCATTTCGACATGGATAAATTCGAATCCGGTCATGCGTTCGACGGTTCCTCCATCGCTGGCTGGAAAGGTATTGAAGCATCCGACATGTTGTTGATGCCTGATCCAAACACCGCGAATATCGATCCATTCTTCGAAGAAACCACATTATTCATGCAGTGCGACGTGATTGAACCGTCGGACGGCAAAGGCTACGATCGTGACCCACGTTCGATCGCCAAGCGTGCAGAAGCTTATTTGAAATCCTCGGGCCTGGGCGATACCGCTTACTTCGGTCCGGAACCAGAATTCTTCATTTTCGACGGCATCCGTTGGAAAATCGGCATGGACGGTTGCTTCGTCAAGATTGATTCGGAAGAAGCAGCATGGAGCTCCGGCGAGAAGCTCGAAGGCGGCAACACCGGTCACCGTCCTGCAGTAAAAGGCGGTTACTTCCCAGTGCCACCAGTCGACAGCTTCCAGGACATGCGTTCGGAAATGTCGCTGATCCTCGAATCCCTCGGCATTCCTGTCGAAGTGCATCACCACGAAGTTGCCGGTCCTGGTCAAAATGAACTGGGTACCAAATTCTCGACCCTGGTTGAGCGCGCTGACTGGACCCAGAACCTGAAATACGTGGTCTGGAACGTTGCACACACCTACGGCAAAACGGCAACCTTCATGCCTAAGCCTATCGTTGGCGACAACGGTTCGGGTATGCACGTGCACCAATCGGTATGGAAAGACGGCAAAAACCTGTTCGCCGGCGACGGCTATGCAGGCCTGTCCGATTTCGCGCTGTACTACATCGGCGGCATCATCAAGCATGCCAAAGCATTGAACGCGATCACCAACCCGGGTACCAACTCGTACAAGCGTCTGGTTCCAGGCTTTGAAGCACCGGTCAAACTGGCTTACTCGGCACGTAACCGTTCCGCTTCGATCCGTATTCCACACGTTGCGAATCCTAAAGGTCGCCGTGTTGAAGCACGTTTCCCTGATCCACTGGCTAACCCATACCTGTGCTTCTCGGCTTTGCTGATGGCAGGTCTGGACGGCGTACAGAACAAGATCCACCCAGGCGAAGCAGCCTCGAAAGACTTGTACCACTTGCCACCAGAAGAAGACGCACTGATCCCAACCGTTTGCGTATCGTTGGAAGAAGCGCTGGAAAACCTGAACAAAGACCGCGAGTTCCTGACCCGTGGCGGCGTATTCAGCGATTCGATGATCGATGCTTACATTGAATTGAAAATGCAGGAAGTTCAACGCTTCCGCATGACTGCTCACCCGGTCGAATACGATATGTACTACTCGCTGTAATCAATCTCTGATTGTTACCGCAGGATGAAAGGCGGAGGGAGCGTAAGCTTTCTCCGCCTTTTTTTGTTGCAGGGAAGCAGTAAATGGCTATCAATGTTTGTCAGGCTCAGATTGTTGCCCTAAACTAAGTATCTGATTTAACAGTTTCAAATGAAGAGAGTCTATGAAACGTCAATTTGCAGCCCTGTTGCTCTCAGCCATTGGATTTTCCGCCTATGCGCAAAATGATGTCTATTTGTGCATAGACAGCAATGGCAACCGTGAATACAAAAACACCGGTCCTACCAATAAATGCAAAAAGGTCGACCTGCCCGGCGTCACCACCATCCCGGCCGTGAAGAAATCGGCGAGCCCGCAAACGGCCAGCGCCAAGACCTCTTCGCCTAGTGATTTCCCGAAGGTAGACAATACGATCCAGAAGGCGCGCGACAGCGATCGACGCCAGATCCTGCTGGATGAAATGAAAACCGAAGAGCAGAAACTCGCTGACATCAAGCGCGAATACAATAATGGTGAACCGGAGCGGCGTGGTGACGAGCGTAACTATGCCAAATACCAGGAGCGTACCGCGACCCTGAAGGACGACCTGGCCCGTTCCGAGAAGAATGTCGAAGCACTGAAACGCGAGCTCAATAATCTGAAGTAACATCGTTGGATCAACATCGGTACGATGTTTGCTTGAATCAGGCCGCGTGTAGCGGCCTTTCTTTTTTGGATTCCTGTGAAAAAACCTTTAATAGCTTTAGACGGCCTTGATTTGCTGGCTTCGGCGGTGCTGGTCCTGCGGGCGGACAGCGATATCGCCTATGCCAATCCGGCGGCGGAAATCCTGCTGGAGAGTTCCAGCAAAGCCCTGACCAACCACAAACTGAATGAATTGTTCATCAACTGCGAAGAGCTGGAGCAGGTCTTCCAGGAAGCGCTGGAGCACCAGTTTGCCGACAAGCGGCTGGACCTGGTGCTGGAGCGCCTCGGGCGTGATCCCCTGCAGGTGCATGTGGTGGTATCGGCGCTGGACAGTGCGGAAACGCCGGTCCTGATTGAACTGCGCGAGAATGTACAGCAACTGAAGCTGGACCGCGAAGAGCGCCTGATCGACCAGAGCCAGGCCAATAAGGAACTGATCCGCAACCTGGCGCATGAGATCAAGAATCCTTTGGGCGGCATACGCGGCGCGGCACAATTGCTGGAAATGGAGCTGCCGGAGCGCCACCTGAAGGAATTCCGCGAATATACGCAGGTCATAATCAAGGAAGCTGACCGTTTGCAAACACTTGTTGACCGTTTGCTGGCGCCGCATCGCAGCCCGCATATCGTCGGTGATGTGAACATCCACGAAGTGTGCGAACGCGTGCGCAGCCTGATCGTGTCCGAATTCCCGAACGGATTGAAGATCAAGCGCGATTATGACTTGTCGGTACCCGAATTCCGCGGTGACAAGGAGCAACTGATACAGGCGGTTTTGAATATTGCACACAATGCGGCGCAGGTGCTGTCGGCGCGCATGAAAGCCGGTGATGCCGAGCTGACTTTGCGCACCCGGATTGCGCGACAAGTGACGCTGGCCAAGGTCCGATACCGGCTGGCATTAGACTTGCATATCATCGATAACGGACCGGGCATCCCGCCTGACATCCGCGATCGTATTTTTTATCCTCTGGTCTCTGGCCGGGATGGCGGTAGTGGATTGGGCTTGACGCTGGCACAGACATTCGTACAACAGCATATGGGTTTGATCGAATGCGAGAGTCGGCCGGGATACACGGATTTCAGAATCTTGATTCCATTGCCATGAGCAGCTTGAGCTCGAAACTGGCGATGAATCTATAAACCTAGCCACATGACGCGGGACACTATAAATATATGAAGCCAATCTGGATTGTTGACGACGACGAGTCTATCCGCTGGGTCCTTGAAAAAGCTCTGGCGCGAGAAAATCTTGCGACCAAGAGTTTTTCCAATGCACGTGATGCACTGGAGGCTTTAAAAACCGGCGCACCGCAAGTATTGGTTTCCGATATCCGCATGCCGGGCGAGTCCGGCCTTGAGTTGCTGCAGGCCGTCAAAGCCAAGCATCCGGGTTTGCCCGTCATCATCATCACCGCTTTCTCCGATCTGGATTCGGCGGTCGCAGCCTTCCAGGGCGGCGCCTTTGAATACCTGGCTAAGCCTTTCGATATCGATCATGCGGTCGGCCTGATCCGACGTGCGCTGGAAGAAAGCCTGCGCGAAACCAGCGTCGAGCAAGTCTCGGCCGAAACCCCGGAAATCCTCGGCCAGGCACCGGCGATGCAGGATGTATTCCGCGCCATCGGTCGCTTGTCACAATCGAATGTGACGGTGCTGATCACCGGTGAATCCGGTTCCGGTAAGGAACTGGTCGCACGCGCCTTGCACAAACACAGCCCGCGCGCATCGCAGCCTTTCATCGCATTGAATACCGCAGCGATCCCGAAAGATTTGCTGGAATCCGAATTGTTCGGTCATGAGCGCGGTGCCTTCACCGGTGCGCAAGCGACGCGCCGCGGCCGTTTTGAACAGGCGGAAAACGGTACCTTATTCCTCGATGAAATCGGCGATATGCCGTTCGACCTGCAAACGCGTTTATTGCGTGTGCTGTCCGACGGTCATTTCTATCGCGTCGGCGGGCATCAACCGCTGAAGGCAAACGTCAGGGTCATCGCCGCGACCCATCAAAACCTCGAACATCGCGTACGCGAAGGTTTGTTCCGCGAAGACTTGTATCACCGCCTGAATGTGATTCGCCTGCGCCTGCCCAGCTTGCGCGAACGGCGTGAAGACATTCCTATCCTGACCCGCCACTTCCTGCAGCAAAGCGCGAAGCAACTCGGCGTCGAAGTCAAACGCATGTCGGATAGCGCGATGCAATTCCTCAGCAGCCTCGAATTGCCGGGCAATGTGCGGCAACTGGAAAACCTGTGTAACTGGATCACCGTGATGGCACCGGGCCAGACCGTGGAAGCCAAGGATTTGCCGCACGAACTGACGGAAGGGCAGGCCTTTGCCAGCGCCTCCGGCAACTTCCAAAGCAGCGCGCCGCTGGCGCAAACTTATGCAACGGATGAAGCCGGCAGCGCGAACGGTGCGCCGCAGGCAACGCCATACGCGGTGAGTGCGCCGGCGGCTGAACCCGGCAACTGGATCACCTTGCTGGAAACCGAAGCGGCGGCATTACTGGCTGCAGGCCAGCCGGAAGTGATGGATGCCCTCGGACGTCAGTTTGAATCGACGCTGATCAAGACCGCGCTCAAGCATACGCATGGTCGCAAGAACGATGCGGCGGTGCGCCTGGGTATCGGTCGCAATACCATCACGCGGAAGATCCATGAGCTGGGCATAGACGGCGCGAAAGATGATTAATCGCCTCAGGTGAACGGCGTATTGTTTGTTATTTCGGATTCTGCTAACGATGGCAAACAATAGGCGGCAGACGTAATAAGGACGGGCTACTGACAAGGTAGCCCGTTTTTTTTCGTGTTAAATATGTGTGACATGCGTTAACGCCGGCAATTTACCTTGTCCATATCAATATGGTAGGCTTGCTGGAATCGATGTCGGGATAGTTAGTCGGTATCGAGCCCGGAGTGAGTAAGAGATGCCACGCAAGCTGGCAGTCCATGATCCTTGCGTGAAGTTTTAAGTGCAGCTTTCTATTGTTTAAGCTGGGGCGCTACAGGAGCAATACGTTTGCTTTGGTAGAAGTCCTGCGACTTGAAAGAAGTGGCTTATGCTCGGCTCGATCACTGATCTCTTGCGTCAGGTACCGGAACTGGCCTTGTTCCTCGCGCTCGCAATCGGTTATGCGATAGGACAAATCAAGTTTGGTCCGATCCAGCTGGGTGGCGTCTGCGGCACATTGATCGCGGCACTTTTCATCGGGCAGCTCGGCGTCACACTGGACGCCAGCGTCAAAAATGTTTTCTTCATGTTGTTCATCTTCGCCCTCGGTTACGCCGGTGGCGCGCAATTCTTTTCCAATCTGAATCTCAAGGGCTTGCGCCTTGGCATCTTATGCCTGATCGAAGTGGTGGTGGTATTGGCACTGGTGCTGGTCGCTACCAAGGTCATGAATCTCGACGCGGGTACCGCTGCCGGTTTGATGGCGGGTGCCGCCACCGAATCCGCCGTAGTCGGTACGGCAACCGATGCGATTTCCAAAATGGCTTTGTCGGCGGCTGAAATCCAGCAACTGCAGGCGAACGTGGTGACCGCGTATTCAATTACTTATATCTTCGGCCTGATCACTATCGTGATCGTGACCAGCCAGATTTTCCCTTTGCTGTTGCGCGTTAATTTGCGCGATGAAGCAGATAAATTATGGGCGCAGATGGGAGGCAAGGAAGTTGCGCCGGACGAGGTCAACGCAGTCAGGGAAATGACGGGCAGGGTGTACCGGATTGATGTCGGTGCCGGCCGCAGTATCGAATCCCTGCATGATCTGTTTGGCGGCCAGGCCAATGTTGAACGTGTCATCCGTCACGGTAAAAAACTGGAAGTGATACCGGCGCTGAAACTGCGGCGCGGTGACCAGGTACTGGTGATAGGTCGCAGGCGTGCCTTGCTGACGGCAAGCAGTTTGCTGGGGCCGGAGTTTGCTGACACGAGTCAACTAAATATGGTGGTGCAAACCATAGAGGTGATGTTGAAGAGCAAGGCACTGGCGCAGCGTCAATTGGCCCAGCTGGATTTGCCGCTTGGGGTACATGTATCCGGCATCACGCGCGGCGAACAGACTTTGCCACCACTGCAGCATATGCAATTGCAAATGGGCGACGTCCTGCATCTCTACGGTTCGGCGGACGCGAAGTCATCCGCGATGGCGGAAGCGATTGCGATGATAGGGACACGCATAGAGCGCACCGATCGCAGCAATATTGTGTATGCCGGACTCGGCATCGTGCTCGGTGTCTTCATCGGCACTTTCAGCGTCAAGCTGGGCGGCATTCCTTTCTCCCTGGGTACTGGCGGCGGTGCTTTACTGACCGGCCTGGTATTTGGCTGGTATCAATCGAAGCGGCCGGGACTGATGGGCATCCACCCGGATGCATTGTCCCTGCTGAAGGATATCGGACTGGCGAGTTTCATTGCCTGCGTCGGCCTCGCTTCCGGGCCGCAAGCGCTGACCCTGATCAAGCAATACGGCGTGGCCTTACCTTTGATCGGCATTGCAATTGCGGTATTGCCTGCGTCCATCTCGCTGCTGGTCGGACATTTCATCCTGAAGCTGGAAGCGCCGATCTTGCTGGGCGCGATCGCCGGCCAGCAATGCAGTACACCCGCCCTGAGTGCAATCCAGAATGCAGCCGGCAATTCCACGCCTTTGCTCGGCTACACGATTACTTATGCAATTTCGAATGTGGTGTTACCGCTGATGGGGCCGCTGATAGTCGGCCTGGTCGGATACGTACAGCGCTGATTGAACTGATCCCGATTTTAATTTCCACGAAGCGAAAGGTGATTGCTATGGAATGGTTACACGAACTGTTTAAGAAATCCCCCGAGATTGCCTTGTTCCTGTCGCTGGCCCTGGGCTATTACATAGGCAAGCTCAAGTTTGGCAAATTCCAGTTGGGTGGCGTCGCCGGTTCGCTGCTGGTTGCGGTTGTGGTGAGCCAGGTCGGGGTGCAGGTTGATCCGGGCGTGAAGGCAGTGCTGTTTGCCTTGTTCATTTATGCGGTCGGTTACGAGAGCGGGCCACAGTTCTTCAATTCCCTGGGCAAGCAATCGATACGCGAAATCATCCTGGCGGCAGTGCTCGCGATTACCGGCCTGGTCACCGTAGTGATCATGGCAAAACTCTTCGGCCTGGATAAGGGCCTGGCTGCGGGCGTCGCCGCCGGTGGGCTGACGCAATCAGCGATTATCGGCACGGCCGGCGATGCGATTGCCAAGCTCGGGCTGGCGGCCGATGAAGTGGCGCGCCTGCAGGGCAATGTCGCGGTCGGATATGCGGTGACCTATGTGTTTGGTTCCTTCGGCGCCATCATCGTTTGCGTGAATATCCTGCCGAGGTTGATGGGGCGCAGCATCAAGGAAGATGCGGTGAAAGCAGAAGCTGCGATGCAAGCCGGCGTACAGGTACTGGGGCCGGGACAGCAGGCGGCAGCGCCGGACCTGGTGGGTCGCATTTACCAGATTGCACAGGGTGGCACACGTACCGTGCGCGAGATAGAAATCGCCAAAGCTGAAGCGCCTATCACGATAGAGCGCATCAAGCGTAATGGTCAAATTATAGAAGTGACGCCGCAATTGGCACTGGAAGCCGGCGATGTGGTGCTGGTGGTCGGACGGCGCGAAGCGATGGTCGGCGTCGCCGCGCAGCTGGGCAAGGAATTGTATGCAGTCGAAGGCATGGAACTCACCATGCAGCGCAAGGAGCTGGTGCTGACCAATAAGGAATATCACAACAAGACCGTCGGTGAAATCCGCAGCCAGACTTCGCACAGCGTCAGCCACGGCATCTATGTCTTGCAAATCAGTCGCATGGGCCAGGTCTTGCCGATGCTGCCGGAAACCGTGGTGCAACTCGGCGACGTCATCACGATTTATGGTTCCGAACAGGATGTGAAGCGCATTGCCGCACTGGTTGGTTATGTCATCGTGCCCAGCGCCAAAACCGATTTCGTATATATGGGTGCCGGCCTGGTGGTCGGTTTGCTGGTCGGCATGCTGACCGCGAAGATAGGTTCGATTCCATTGACGCTGGGCAGCGGTGGCGGTGCGCTCTTGTCCGGCTTGCTATTCGGCTGGTATCGCGCGAAGCGCCAGACTTTCGGTGCGATGCCCAGCGGTGCCGTGCAAATCCTCAAGGACCTGGGCCTGGCCGGCTTTGTGGTGGTGGTTGGTTTGTCTTCCGGTTTGCAGGCGGTACAGACGGTGAAGGAACATGGCTTCACCATCTTCGGTGTCGGCGTCGTGGTCACCATCCTGCCGCTGATCCTGACCATGCTGATCGGACGCTATGTACTGCGCTATGACAATGCCGCGATCTTCGCAGGTGCGCTTAGCGGTTCGCGCAGCGCCAACCCGGCTTTCGGTGAAGTGCTGGACAAGGCCGAAAACTCTATTCCGACCGTTCCTTTCGCCATTACTTATGCGTTGGCGAACGTATTCCTGACTTTGCTTGGACCACTGATCGTGGCTTTGGTGTGATCGTTTATGTAGTGAATGAATCGTTCCGAGGCCGCTGTGGCAGGGCTTCTCATTATTGATAAGGAGTAGTGCAAATGGACTTCAGTAACCCAGACAAACTTGCATTGTTAAGCCCTTTTGAATTGAAGGATGCGCTGATACAGACGGCGAAGAAAAGCAATCAGCTGATGTTGAACGCAGGGCGCGGCAATCCCAATTTCCTGGCGACGACGCCACGGCATGGCTTCTTCCAGTTCGGCTTGTTTGCGATGACGGAAGCGGAGCGTTCATATATTTATATGAAGGATGTCGGCGGCTTTCCGCAACGCGAGGGCATAGAGTCGCGTTTTGAAATCTTCGCGAAGCAGCATGCAACGGTACCCGGCATCCGTTTCATTGAAGCGGCGGTGTCGTATGTGCGGGACCAGCTCGGCCTGTCGGCCGGTGACTTCATCTATGAAATGTGTGAAGCCATCCTCGCCTGTAATTACCCGGTACCGGATCGCATGCTGACGCTGACAGAAAAAGTCGTCGGCCAGTACATCCATAAGGAAATGATAGGGACGCATCCCTTCGTCGGCAACTTCGATATGTATGCGGTGGAGGGCGGTACTGCCGCCATGACGTATCTGTTTGCCAGCCTGAAGGCGAATCACCTGATCAAGGAAGGCGACACCATCGCGCTGGGCATGCCTATCTTCACGCCTTATATCGAGATCCCGCTGCTCAATGATTACAATCTCGTCGAGATGATGATCGATGCGCCGCAATCGAATAACTGGCAATTCACGAAGAAGGAACTCGACAAGCTGCTGGATCCGAAGGTGAAGGCCTTCTTCCTCGTCAACCCAAGCAATCCGCCCTCGGTCAAGATCGACGACAAGACGCTGGCCTACATTGTCGAGATCGTCAAAAAACGTCCTGACCTGATCATCCTGACCGATGATGTGTACGGTACGTTTGCGGATGACTTTGTTTCGCTGTTTGCGCTTTGCCCTTACAACACGATCCTGGTGTATTCCTTCTCCAAATATTTCGGCGCAACCGGCTGGCGCATGGGGGTGGTGGCAACACATGAAAACAATATCCTGGATGCCAAGATTGCCAAATTGCCGGAAAACCTGCGCAAGGAACTGGATTCGCGTTATCACTCGATTACCACCGAGCCGCGCAAGCTGAAGTTTATTGACCGCCTGGTGGCTGACAGCCGTACCGTGGCGCTCAACCATACCGCCGGTTTGTCGACGCCGGTGCAGGCGCAGATGAGCCTCTTTTCATTGTTCTCGCTGATGGATGAAGCTGGCAGCTACAAGGCGGAAATGAAGCGCATCGTATTACGCCGCAAGGAAGCCTTGTATCGCGAGCTGGGCCTGCCTATGCAGCACGATCCTAATTCGGTGCGCTACTACCATTTGCTGGATATGGAATCGCTGTCCGAGGAAATGCACGGCAAGGAGTTTTCGCAATGGTTGCTGAAGCGGCTGAAACCGAATGAAGCGCTGTTCCGCCTGGCGGAAGAAACCGGCGTCATCCTCTTGCCGGGACGCGGCTTTGGTACCACCCATCCATCGGGACGGGTATCGCTGGCTAACTTGAATGAATACGACTACGCGAATATCGGTCGTGCGATCCGCAAGATGGCGACCGAATTCTATGAAGTATTTGTGGCGGAAAAAGGCAAGGGCAAGGCTAAGCCTGCGGCGAAGGTGGTGAAAGCGGCAAAAGCCGCAAGCAAGTCAAAGGGCAAGAAAACGCGCTGAGGCTAGCGATGCTTAAGTAGTCACTTGACGGGCGGGATGTTCAAAAGAACGTCCCGCCTGTCGAGTTTTATGCGGCGAGTTTAGGCGTGGAACGACAACCTTCGAGCAGGAAGGACAGGCCGACCACCAGCACCAGTTCACCTTCCGCCGAACGCGCAGTACCGGCGATGCCGGGTACCGTGATTGCGGTCATAGGTTTGATGACCAGGTCTGCCGTGCCTTCCACCATACCAACCGACAGGATGTAGGGCTGCGGTGCGGCGATGACGATGCCGACCTTTTCCACGCCGACTTCATAGGCGAGGGCACCAGCCAGCGAACGTACCGGCAACGGACGTCCCTGGTCGCGCAGCACCGGCGCACCGCCGACTTGTTCGAATTCTTCCGGCAACTCCACCACCCGTTGCACGACCGCCATTGGCAGTGCCAATGCTGCGTCGGAACTGCGTACCAGCATGGTAGGAACGATAGACAATTCAATCGGCAGGCGGATCGAGAAGCGTGTGCCGGAACCGAGTACCGAATCAATGGTGATCGCACCACGATGTTTTTCGACGGCGGTTTTCACCACGTCCATGCCGACGCCACGACCGGAAACGCTGTTCGCGACTTCCTTGGTCGAAAAGCCCGGCAGGAATACCAGTTGCAGCATTTCTTCCTGCGTCTGTGCCGCGTTGTCGGAAATCAGGCCTTTTGCAATCGCCTTCGCACGCAATTGCTGACCATCCATGCCTTTGCCATCGTCCGACAATTCAATCATGACGCTGCTGGCTTCCTGCCATGCTTTCAGCAGGATGGTCGATTTGGCCGGCTTGCCGGATTTGGCGCGTACCGCTGCTTCTTCAATGCCGTGATCGAGCGAGTTGCGCAGCATGTGCACCAGCGGATCGTACAGGCTGTCGACGACGACGCGATCCACTTCGGTTTCCGCACCTTCGATTTGCAGCTCGACGTCCTTGCCCAAATCCTTCGCCAGTTCACGTACCAGGCGCGGGAATTTCTGGAACAGCTTGCCGACCGGCTGCATGCGTGTGGCCAATGTCGCGCGTTGCAATTCGGTTGAATAACGTGAGGCGCGATTGAGAGTTTCGGCCAATGCTGCCATCAGGGTGGCGGCATGTCCTTCGACCGGGAACTGCGCCAGTTTTTCCAGCAAGACGCTGGCCTGGTTGGCAGCTTGTACCGATTCGCCGGCCACTTCGAGCAGGGTGTCGAGTTTGACTGCGTCGACCCGTATGCTGTCTTCTTTCAGTGCCGCGCCGCCTTGCTTGTCACCACCACCGCGACGGTCTATGCCATCCCATGGTTTGTTGGCGCCGGCTTCCGCTGCCTTGGCAGGCGCGGCTGCGACCGGCGCTGCGGCCGGGGCGCTGACAGTGTTCGCTGCGAGTTCCGGTGCGGTACCGGCAGGTACCACGGCGAGGTAAAGTGCATTCCAGTCGAGGCCATCGGCACCGACAGTGCTGACAGCTGTTGCAGCTTCAGTCGTCGCGATGGCTGCTTCGGCGACTGGCGCGCTGCTGTCGGCATCGCCGGCAATCGCGCTGTTGAGGATGTCTTCCAGCGAGCTCGGCATTGCCGACAGGCTTTCCGGTTGCGCGCCGTTCGCCAGTTCATCCAGTTGATCGGCGACAAAGCCGCTGGCCTGCAGTGCCGCTTCGATGGCGATAGGCGTCACCGGTACTTGTCCGGTACGCAAGGCGTCGAACAGGTTTTCCGTCAGGTGGCAGGCCGAGACCATGGCCGGCAGGTTCATGAAGCCGGCACCGCCCTTGATCGTATGGAACGAGCGGAACACCGCATTCAGCGTATTGAGATCACCTGGATTACGCTCCAGTGTAAGCAGGTGCTCTTCTACATTCGTCGCCAGTTCCAGCGCCTCGACGACGAAATCCTTGAGCATGTCATCCATCAGAACCCCAGATCGGCAAGAAGGCTATCGACATCATCCTGCACCATCGCAATCGCAGGTGCAGACGGACCATTCATCAGTTCAACCGGTTTGCTTTCCGGGTGGGCGGCCTTGACTTCTGCCGGTGCGTTATCGCGCAGCAGTTGCGCCAGTTCGCTTTCCGCCTTGTGTGTGATCGCCACGATCTTCTTGATCAGCTGGCCGGTAATGTCCTGGAAGTCCTGCGCCATCATGATTTCCAGCAGGCGGGCTTTTTCTGCTTCGGTCACTTCGGTGACCTTGCCGGCGAATTGGCGTGAGTCGTTGGCTAGTGCCTTGAATTCTTCAACGCTGAGCTTGCCTTCGAATAATTGCGTCCAGCGTGCATCCATATCCTTGGCGCTCTTGGACAATGCATCTTGTTCCGGCATGCCGACGTCAATCGCGTTCAAGACTTTATTGGCGGCCTGTTCGGTCAGCGTTGCGACGTATTCGAGGCGGCCTTGTGCATCGGTGATTTCGGATGCGACATTCGACAGCGAACGGTCATAACCGAGTTCACGCAGCGAATCATGCAGCAGGCGCACGATGCCGCCGAGGCGTTCAAACATCGGTTTGTCGCCTGTGTCTTCAGCGTTTTCTGCACCGGGTGTGGCTGGTGCGGCAGCGGCGGGCGTCACTGCAGCAGTTGCAGGGGTAGGTGTCGGAGCCGGTGCAGCAGGCGCAGCTACCGTTTCCGCGCGCTGCGCAGAAATCTCTTCAAACAGTGCATCAAAATCATCTAAATCGCCGCTCATGTAAAACCTTTCCCTGTCGGTTATCCATTTATATCAATGCCGGTCATGCTGCGCCCGGTAATGCGCGCTAAAGAGCCGGCAGACTATGGATTTTGGTACGCGCAATTTGCGCGTTGATCCTAGGCAATAATACCCAGATTTGAGAGGGGCGCATAGTAAATCGGTGGAAGTTGGCGGCTGTTGGCAACACTTGCAAAATATTGTTAAACGCAGCGAATTTGCATTGTATTTCTGTAACCGGCTTGTCATGACCGTCTGCCATGCTGGTCCACTTGCCAAATACGGCATTGAAAATGGCGGAGCCATGCCCGGCCGCATCCCGTTTGACGTGGCGGTAGCGCACGCCTACACTGCAAGCACTTTTTACACGCCCGGCATTTTGGGCATAGCCAGCCTGCCTTTCGGCGCGCTGCTGATGCTGCAGATTGTTGTCAAGGTATTAGCACTTATTTCCGGCGATGCGCGCCTTGCGTACAACTGCGCGCCGCTGATTGCACATCAAACATGACTACTATTCCTTCTACCGAAAACGCCGCTTTATCCGCTGCACTGGCGGCCGCGATCAATAACAAAACCAAGCCGCTGGGCAGCCTCGGCATGCTGGAGGTACTGGCGCGCCAGATCGGCCTGATCCAGCAGACGACGCAAGCGCAGATCATCGATCCGGCATTGATCGTTTTTGCCGCCGATCATGGCATCGTGGCAGAAAACGTTTCAGCCTATCCGCAAAGCGTGACCTGGCAGATGGTGGAAAACTTTCTGGCCGGTGGCGCCGCGATCAATGTCTTCGCACGGCAGAATCACTGTGCCTTGCATATCGTCGATGCCGGCGTGAACCATGATTTCGGTCAGCGTGATGGACTGCTGGATCGCAAGGTCGCCTACGGCACGCGCAACTTCGCGCAGGAAGCGGCGATGAGCGCCGACCAATGTGCGCAGGCGGTGCAAGCCGGTATGGACCTGGTCGCCACGATCAAGGGCAATGTGCTGGGCTTCGGTGAAATGGGCATAGGCAATACCACTGCGGCGGCCGCCATCATGCACGCGATGACGAAATTGCCGGCGGCTGAATGCGTGGGGGCCGGTACCGGCCTCGCGCATGAAGGCATATTGCACAAGCAAAAAGTCGTACAGGATGCCGTCGCGCATCACGCTGCCGTGGTCGCGCAGAATGCACCCCTGGATATCCTTGCCACCTTTGGCGGTTTTGAAATTGCGATGATAGTCGGTGCAATGCTGAAGGCGGCGGAGCGTCGCATGGTCTTGCTGATAGACGGCTTCATCATCACCAGTGCGCTGATGGTTGCGGCGCGCCTGCAACCGTCCATCCTCGATTACTGCGTCTTTGCACATTGCTCGGATGAGCACGGGCACCGACAAATGATCAGCCATCTTGGCGGCCGCCCGGTATTGCAAATGGGTTTGCGCCTGGGCGAGGGCACCGGCAGCGTACTGGCTTTGCCTATGCTGCATGCAGCTGTCAACTTCCTGCGCGAAATGGCAACCTTTGAATCGGCTGACGTCAGTCAACAAAACGCATAAAAAAGCACAAGCACATCATGGAATCGGAAATCGTCCCCCACAGCAGTTTCGCCGCACGTTGCCTGCATCAGCTGCGCCTGTTCTTTATCGCCTTGCAATTCTTTACGCGTATTCCGGTGCCGCGCTGGGTCGGTTTTGATGTGCAGTGGCTGCAACATGCATCGCGCTACTTTCCGGCGGTCGGCATCGTCGTGGCATTGGCGACCATCGTCGTCTATATCATCGCTTCCTTGTTGTGGACGCAATCGATCGCAGTGCTGCTGTCGACGATTGCCGGCATCTACCTGACCGGTGCTTTCCATGAAGATGGTTTTGCCGATACCTGCGATGGCCTGGGTGGCGGCAGTACGCCGGAACGCGTGCTGGAAATCATGAAGGATTCGCGCATCGGCGCTTATGGTGCGATCGGGATCGGTTTGATGCTTGCATTGAAATGGATGGCACTTTCCAGTTTGCCATCGCCTGCCGTGGTTTCCGCCTTGCTGATTGCGCATCCGCTGTCCCGGCTCGCCGCCATCAGCCTGGTGTGGCGCATGGAATACGCAAAAGCCAACGGTAAAGCGAAACCAATTGCGCAACAGATGTCTAACAGGGAATTCGGCATTGCTGCCGGCACCACTTTTTTGCCGATAGCATTGCTGTGCCTCACTGGTTTACTCCCTGTATCTGGCGTTGCATGCGGGATATTCTTTGCCGCGATCGCCGCGTTTTGGCTGGCGCGCCTGTTCCAGCGCCGCATTGCAGGCTATACCGGTGACACCCTTGGTGCCGTCCAGCAAGTTGCCGAAGTTGCATTTTATCTTGGAGTCCTGACCGTCATTAGTCATTAAGATTAGCCAGCAAGGAGTGCCATGCATCTCTACCTCGTCCGTCATCCACGCCCCATTGTTGCTGCCAACACCTGTTATGGCCGTACTGATCTGGCTGTTGCCGCGGAAGAGTTGGCCTCGGCACAGGCGTCGCTGTTGCCGGTATTGCCGCGCAATGCGATGGTTTTTTCCAGCCCCTTGCGTCGCTGCATGGACTTATCGGAAAGCCTGGCGCAGACCCTGGGCTGCGCCAAACCGACTTACGACGAGCGGCTGGCGGAAATGCATTTCGGCGATTGGGAAATGCGCACCTGGGACGACATCCCGCGTACCGCCATCGATGCATGGAGCAACGATATGGTCGAATACCAGCCGGGTGGTGGTGAAAGCGTGATGCAGGTGGCGCAACGCGTACGTGCATTCCGTGACGAATTGACCAGCCTGCAAATTGAACATGCGATTGTGATTTGCCACGCCGGGATTATCCGTTTGCTGGCAGCGTGTGAACATGGCTTGTCGGTGCCGGAAATGGCTTTATATGCAGCGCAAAAGCCGCACAAAATACGCTATGGTGAATTGCTGGTAGTGGATTGTTAAGGCTTGCGCATCAGGCGCACAACGATATTCAGCACATGTGCTGCCGCCTGCACCGAAATCACGTCACGTCCCCATGGTTTGCGCTCTTTGGGCAGGATACGCAACCAACTGAACGCACGCCCCGCACGTAGTACTTCACGCTGCACGGCGACATCATCCTGCAATAAATAATCGACGAAAAGCTGAGCGCTCTCTTGCCTGTCCATCGGCAGGATGTAGGCGGTCGAATGCAGATAGAGCAACCAGTCACGTGCCTGCGCTGCTGCCAATGGCATGCTCTTGCTCGGGTCATCTTCAAAATCGATGAAACTGATCCGGCCTTCATGCGCAATCATATTGCGAGCAAAGCATTGGCTGGCAGCCTGGCCCTGGCGATGCAATTCGAGAATCGCCTGCAAGCCCGCCTTCCAGTATTCCCGTGCTTGAGCCGGTTGCTGGCGCAATAACTGATCGACCGAATTGGCACCGAGGAAAGACAACGCAAACCATTCTGGCGTCACATGCAGGACTTCCGGTACGGAAACGCCTGCCGCTGCCAATGAGCGCAAACGCGCTACTTCTATGGCTTGTGCTTCACTGCCGCCAGGTGCAGGTACCGCGCGCAGCATAGGCTGGCCAAGCAGGCGGGCCAGCGTATTGAGGACCGGATAACCCCAGTGTTTCAATGGTGCTTCCAGTCGCTTGACGATGACTGGTGTGCCGTCGAGATCCACCAATTGCGTGCGGTCATTCTTGCGCGCCAGTTGCGCGGTGATCGTTTGCACTTGGTCGGGAGTAAACATGCGATGAATGGGGTAAGCGGCGAAGGCTGGATTATAGACCAGAGCCCTTGCCAGGTGGCATTCTGCGTGGGCCAGGGCATGGCTGCGACTGTGGTCGTTTAGGCACAGGAAAGGGCTTGTTCATTTGCCGATATTTGCTGATAGTTGGCGCGCGCCCTTACAATGGCGCAGTTCTGGTGCCCGCGGACATGTCCATGTCCGCAGTTAAACGGGAAACACGATGCCTGCAGGCAAACGTGTGCTGCCCCCGCAACGGTAAGCAAGCGTCAGCAAATGCTGGCAGAGCGCCCCTCAAACCACTGTGCATCCTGCATGGGAAGGTGGGGCGTTCAGGCTTGTCAGCCCGGATACCGGCCAGGACAGGTGAAAGCAATGCGAGCGGGGAAGGTCGCAAGTCTGTGCTGCATTATTTGCAGCACTGTCCTGACCGTCACGCCCATACTTTCGTTGAACCCGACCCGCGGGGAGGCAGGTCGGGTGCTTCCTATTGAATAAAGAAAAAATGAAATCCCTGTCATCACATCGCAGCACCGCTGCATGGAAACCGCTCGCACTGGTTTCTGCACTCGCTACCTTGAGTTTTCCTGCTGTTGCGCAGGTTGACACCGGTCAGAAGCTGACGCCGGTTACTGTGTCGGCTTCGCGGTTTGAAACTACTGATGCACCGATTGGGGCGACGGTGATTACTGCGGAGCAGATTCGTGAAGCAGGGATCGGGAATGTGAATGAAGCCATTCGCAAGATTGGTGGTGTGTATGGCAGGCAAAGTCCTTATGGCACATCTGACTATTCATTGGACTTACGTGGATTCGGTACAACCAGCGATCAGAATATGGTGGTATTGGTCGATGGCATTCGCATCTCTGAAAATGAACAGGCAGTTCCACTCATGTCGGCGATTCCAATCGACGCGATAGAGCGGATTGAAATTGTGCGTGGTGGCAGCAGCGTCCTGTATGGCGAAGGTGCAACCGGCGGTACGATTCAGATCATTACGAAAAAAGGTCTAGCCGGAGCTACGCGCGCATCCTTGTTTGCAGAGGTCGGTAGTTTCAACTCTAAAGAAGTGCGTGCATCGCTTGCCAAGGGTTGGAGTAACTTCTCTATTGATGCAAATTTAAGTGGTATTCACACTGACAATTACCGGGACAATAACAAACTCCGGCAGGATAATTTTAGCGGCAGTATGCAATGGGCATTCACTGATGGTAGGATTGGTTTGCGCGTAGCATCAGCAAGGCAGGACTCCGGTTTGGCCGGCTCTCTGACTTCGGCGCAATTCGCGCAAAACCCGCGGCAAGCAAAGACCCCATTAGATTACGCGTCTATCGATTCAAACCTGTACACCATATTTACTGAAAAACGCCTGGGAAGCTGGGAGTTGGCGGCCGATCTTTCTTATCGGGATCGCGTAGTAAAAACATCTTATTCCCCGTTCACTCAACCTCAGGTTCAAGGTCCGGTATCGACCTATGATAGCCACGCAACGCAATTTTCCCCAAGAGCGCGCCATCTTTCACAAGTTGGTGCGGTAAGAAATGAATTTGTCGTTGGCTTGGATTTTTCTGATGCCAGTCGCCGGGTGAGTTCGGAAGGAAGTCCTCTCGTGAGTAATGGTGACCAGAAATCACAAGCGATCTATCTGAAAGATGAACTGCACGTTGGAGATGCACGCTTTGCTGTTGGTGCACGGCATGAGCAGTTCGATAAATCTTTCAGAGGCGGCATTCCTTACGATCAAAAATTTTCCTTGAATGCCTGGGATCTACAAGGTAGTTATCAACTCACTCCAGTTGCTAGTGTATTCGCCAAGGCAGGTCGTAGTTACCGCGTAGCGAATGTGGATGACAACGGCTACACACAAAACAATGTGCCACTTAAGCCGCAAACATCCAATGATTATGAATTGGGTGCGACTTTAGGTAATACCGATCGGAAGGTGACAGCCAAGCTATTTAGGCATCGTCTGAAAAACGAAATATATTACGATCCTCTGGTTCCTCCGTGTGGTTTTGGATTCTGTGCTGGCGCGAACGTCAATCTGGACCCAACCGAACGTGAAGGAATAGAGATAGAGGCGAGCACACGTTTGGCTGAAGCATTTACATTGTCGACTGTCTTGCAGCATGTTTCAGCTAAATTTATTGAAGGGCCGTACGCTGGTAAGGAAATGACACTGGTTCCTAAAAATACCGCCACTGTGCGTTTGGCTTGGGTTCCAGGTAACGGACACAGTGCGGATGTTGGCCTGCAGTGGGTTGATAAGCAACGTTATGCGGGCGACTTCACAAATGCTTGCACATCGAAGATCCCGGCCTTCACTACGCTTGATGCACGTTATGCAGTACGTATTGAAACATGGGAATTTTCCGTTCGTGGTGCAAACTTGACTGATAAAAACTATTACACGCAGGCATACGGACAGTGCAATAGTGATGCAAGTATTTATCCGGAGGCTGGTCGTTCCTTGTGGGTGTCAGTGCGCAAAAATTTCTGATAGCTTGAATCGTTGAAAGCAGCAACGCATCTGAAGATTTGACCCTGCGTTTGAATTTTCAGATGCTTTTTTTGTGCAGGCACTAAGCGAGTAATGCATTTCTGGAAATTCGCGAGACGTACTGCTATCAAGGCTTGTTGTTCTCCGACCTTCAAACTTTATTTTGTTGCACAAATAGAACGCCACAACAGGCCGATTCCGCTGCAAAGTTGCGGCTCACCCGCATGAGCCTTACAATGTCGCCAGTTTTGGTGCTCGCGGACATGCTCATGTCTGCAGTTAAACGGGAAACACGAGGCCTCAGGCTAACGTGTGCTGCCCCCGCAACGGTAATCAAGCGTCATCTTCGATGACAGATCGTCTCTCAAACCACTGTGCAAGCTGCATGGGAAGGTGAGGCGCTCGTGCTTGCTAGCCCGGATACCGGCCAGGACAGGTGGAAATGCCGCGAACGGGGATGTTCGCGACGCGATTCGTTCATGTGCCGCTGCAAGCTGCTTCCTGTCTGTTTCCGTCGTTAATCGGTTCCGGTATTTCTTTTCAATCCAGCCTGCGGGGAGGTGGGCTGGGTGCTGTTTCTATGAAAAGTAATCATGAGCTCATCTGTTTTACGGCGCGCCAATCTGGCGTTCCCGCCGCTGGCTATTGCCTTGTCCGTTTCCGCTGCATTTTCTCCTTTGAGTTTTGCGCAAACTCCTGCTGATCAATCCCTGGCACCAGTGCTGGTTACAGCTGCGCGCACTGCGCAGAAGGCTAGTGATGTATTGAGCGATAACCTCGTCATTACATCGGAAGAAATCCAACAATCAGGACAGTCGTCGCTGATCGATTTACTGCAACGCAAGCGCGGTATTGAGATTGCACGTAATGGCGGGCCAGGCACATCTTCGACCGTATATATGCGTGGTTCATCAAGCAAACAGATAATCTTGTTGATAGACGGAGTTCGCTCTGCATCCGCAACAACTGGTGAACCTAACTGGTCATCTATCCCTTTGTCGCAAATTGATCGCATTGAAGTTGTATTTGGCCCGTTAAGCAGTATGTACGGCGCGGATGCTGCCGGCGGGGTCATTCAAGTATTTACCAAAGAAGGCGCAGGCGCACCGCATGTGAGTGCTTCGGCTGGTGCCGGTACCTATGGGACGGAAGAATATACTTTGGGCGTCTCAGGTTCTACCGATGGCGATCACAAAGTGCGCTACTCGTTTAATTCTTCAAGGGAGGAAGCCCAAGGTTTTAATGCAACGAATCCATTGGTTGGCACTGGTTATGCACCTGATAAGGATGGATATACGAAGACGAGTAATAGTGGCCGTATTTCCTGGGAGCTGGCAAAAGGGCAGGAGATCGGTGCCACGTTCTTGCAAACAAGTGGCAATTCCCAGTTCGATAGCGGACTTCGCACCTATGATGCGCGTAACTATGCGGATGTTGGCGTATATACGATTTACTCACGTAACCAGATTACGTCGAACTGGGGAAGTTTGTTCCAGATTTCAAAATCTTCGGACAAGCTTAATAGCTATACGTCGAGTGGATTGAGCTCAATCAACTCGGAAAGCACTCAGGTTAGCTGGCAAAACGATTTCAAGATTGGCACCGATCTGTTGCAAGTTATTGCTGAACACAAGAAAGAAGAGGCGGTTACAAATCAGCCCTTCAATCGTGACCGGACAACAAATTCTCTGGCGCTTGCATACCAATTACAGCGCGGGGATCATATAGGAAGTGTCAGTACGCGTTATGACGATAACTCTGCGTACGGTTCAAATGTGACGGGCAGTGTGGGCTATGGTTATCGCTTGAGCAAAGAATTACGTGTAAGCGGTAGTGTCGGGACAAGCTTCCGTGCACCGACGTTCAATGAACTGTACTACGCTGGTTATGGCAATCCGGACATTCAACCGGAAAAAGGCCGAAATGCAGAAGTCGGTGTTTACTATGATGACGGTAAATCTGATTTCAGTATTGCGTATTACCGCAATAAATTTACGGACATGATCGTAAGCAAAAAGCCATGTCCAACTGGAGCTACTGGAAGTTGCGCGTACAACGTCAATGATGCATTGTTGACAGGGCTATCAATGGGCGCAGGTACACGGGTTGGTGATTTCAGATTATATGGTTCGCTTGATTTGCAAAATCCTAAGGATCAAACAAAAAATACCATGTTGGAGCGCCGTGCCCGATATCACGGCACTGTAGGTGTCGATTATGTCGACCAGAAATTTACCGCAGGTGCTGATGTAAGTTTCAGCGGCTCACGGTTTTCCGACTCTGATAACAAGTATCCACTCGGCGGTTATGCATTGTTGAACCTGAATGCCACTTATAATCTCGCTGATGACTGGCAATTGTTTGCCCGCTGGAACAATGTCCTCGACAAGGACTATGTATTGGCGCGTGGTTACAACACGGCAGGGTCTAACGGCTTGGTAGGTGTACGCTACGGCTTCAAATAAGCATCAGTAAATAGCGTTTGTTGCACGATTGCGCATGCATGCCCGGAGATGTCAGCCGGCATCGCATGCGCAAATTTTATGAGGAAGTCTGAATGTTGTTTCGCCCATGAGTACAGTGGTCAATAAAAGCACGCATATTGCCGCGTTGCAGGGGCGGACGCGCGCGTGGACTGTGTTGTCCATCCTGTTTGTTCTTGCGCTGCTGAGTTTTGTTATTTCCGGCGTGATGGGTTCCGTTACCTTGTCGTTTGGCGATATCGCCGACGCCACGCGTGAATTGCTGCAGGGGACCGCATCGACGATGGCGGCGACCCTGGTTGAGTTACGCCTGAGCCGTGCGCTTTCCGCTTTCGTGACCGGTGCGTCGCTGACGCTGGCTGGTGTGATGATGCAGGCTTTGTTGCGCAACCCTCTGGCCGAGCCTTATGTACTGGGTGTGTCCGGTGGCGCGGCGGTCGGCGCCTTGGCGGCGATGCTGTTTTGTACGCTGGCGTGGGTAATCGATGTGGCTGCCTTTGGCGGAGCGATTACGATATCGCTGATTTTATTTTTCCTGGCGCGGCGCGATTTGCGCGGTGCGTCCGGTTCGGATGGCAGTGCGCCTTTGCTATTGCTGACAGGCGTTATCCTCGCCTCCGGTTGCGCGGCGCTGGTAACGTTGATGCTGTCGATTGCACCCGACAATCGTTTGCGCGGCATGGTGTTTTGGTTGATCGGCGATTTGTCCGGTACCCAGTTCCGTTGGGTGCCGTGGCTAGTGTTGGCAGGGGCGCTGATGTTTGCCGTGCGCGCGGCACGGGCCATCAATGTGATTGCGCTGCATGCGGAAGCGGCATCTACGCTGGGTATCAATGTCGCGCGTTTCCGCGGCGGTTTATTTATTTGTTCCGCCTTGTTGACAGCGAGTGCGGTCAGCAATGCCGGTAGCATAGGTTTTGTCGGGCTTATCGTGCCGCATGCCTGCCGTTTCGTGCTGGGACCTGATCACAGATTGTTATTGCCTGCTGCGACCCTGGTCGGCGGCACCTTCCTGGTGCTGGCGGATACGCTGGCGCGCACCATCGTCGCGCCGCAGCAGCTGCCGGTGGGTGTGATTACCGCCATCATCGGTGTGCCGGTGTTCCTCCTGCAATTGCACCAGTTGAGGAAGCGCTGATGAAGGCCGTCAAACTCAAATTAAGTATTGCCGACCGCGTGCTGGTCGAGGCGCTGGACTGGCAGGTAGGTCCAGGCGAGTGCTGGTGTGTGATCGGTCGCAATGGCGCCGGCAAGAGCACCTTGTTACGTACCCTGGTTGGTTTGCGCGACGCCGATGGCGGTACGCTCGAGCTGGGCGGACGTGCGTTGGCGAAATGGCCTTTGCAGGATCTGGCGCGCGAGCGTTCGTATCTGCCACAGGGGCGCAGTGATGCCTTCGGTTATCGCGTGATCGAAACCGTATTGACGGCGCGCCATCCCTACCATGAGTCGGCTTACTGGGAATCGGATGCCGATTATGCCGCCGCGCATACGGCCTTGCAGATCATGGATGCCGATACTTTGGCGGAGCGCGATGTGCGTTCCTTGTCCGGTGGCGAACGGCAACGGGTGGCGATCGCCGCCGTGCTGGCGCAGGATACGCCCCTGATGCTGCTGGATGAGCCGACCAGTGCGCTCGATCTCGCGCATCAGGTCAGCGTGATGAGCTTGTTGTCCAGGCTGTGTCGGGAGCAGCAAAAGTCTGTGATCATGGTTAGCCATGATTTGAACCTGGCGCATAGCGTCGCAACCCATGCCTTGCTCCTGATGGGTGACGGGCGTTGGCATGCCGGTCCGGTTGCTGAAGTGATGCAGGCCTCCTTATTAAGCGAATGCCTGGGCCATCCGATTGAGATCGTGCAACATGGCAAGCGCACAATTTACCTGGCAGTTGAGGAAGAACAATGAGTGAAGAACAAGGCAGCAAGGATGTCGACGGTTTGAACGAGCGACACAATGCGCGCATGGCGCGCAAGAAAGAAGTCGTCGACAAGAAGATAGAAGCCGCCAAGCGCAATGCCGGCGTACTGGTGATTACCTGTGGCAATGGCAAGGGAAAAAGCTCGAGCGCCTTCGGCATGGCGGCGCGCGCACTCGGTCATGGCATGAAGGTCGGCGTGGTGCAATTCATCAAGGGTGCGATTGCTACCGGCGAAGAAAACTTTTTCCGTCGCTTTCCGGATGAAATCAGCTTCCATGTCATGGGCGAAGGCTATACCTGGGAAACGCAAAACCGCGAACGCGATGTGGCGAATGCGGAAAAAGCCTGGCAACGCGCACAAGTTTTGTTAAGTGATCCGGCCATCGGCCTGGTAGTGCTGGATGAATTGAATATCGCACTCAAATATAAATACCTGGATGTGCAGCAAGTGATCGTCGATTTGCAGGCGCGTCCCGAGATGCAGCACGTCGTGATTACCGGTCGCGGCGCTCCGCCGGAATTGATAGCGGTGGCGGATACCGTTACCGAGATGCAGCCGGTCAAGCATGCCTTCGCGAATGGCATCGCGGCGCAACAGGGTGTGGAGTGGTAAATGGCTAGTGCACGTATCGTCCTGATCTCCGGCATCGCATCCGGCCAGGGTAAGACGACAGTCACCGCGGCCCTGGCGCGCAAGCTGATACGCCAGGGTTTGCGTGTGCGCGTGTTCAAGACCGGGCCGGATTATCTGGACCCCATGATCCTGCAACGCGCCAGCGGTGCCGAAGTATATGCCCTTGATTTGTGGATGGTCGGGCTCGAAGATTGCCGCCGCTTGCTGGCCAAGGCCGCGACCGAAGTCGATGTCATCCTGATTGAAGGCGTGATGGGTTTATACGATGGCGATCCTTCATCGGCCGACCTGGCGCGCGCGTTTGGGGTGCCGGTAGTGGTCGTGCTGGACGCCGCCAAAATGGCGCAGACGGTTGGAGCAGTCGTGCTCGGTTTGCAGCAGTACGGTCCGGTCGAGCTGGCCGGCGTGATCGTCAATCGTATTGCCAGTGCTTCGCACGCCAAGATGGTGACGCAGGGCATACGCAATGTGCCTATCCTCGCGACCTTGCCGAAACAGGCGCAAGCCTTGCCGGAACGTCACCTTGGCCTGGTGCAGCCGGATGAGATTGCACAGGTCGACCAGGTGCTGGACCAGATGGTCGACCAGATAGAAATCGATATGGCGGCATGGGATGCGATTGCTCCGGTGCAGCTGGATGAGGGGCTGGCCGCGAGCGATGCGCCGCAATTGCTGGCCGGTAAAACGATAGCGATAGCACGCGATGCGGCGTTCGCCTTTGTGTATCACGCGAACCTGGAATGCCTGCGCGCCGCCGGTGCGACGCTGACATTCTTTTCCCCGTTAAAGGATGAGGCGATACCGCCTGCAGCGGATGCCGTATATATCCCCGGCGGCTATCCTGAATTGCATTGCGCAACTTTGGCGGCGGCACAGAACTGGCAAGACTCGATGCGTGCCGCCCATGCGCGGAATATGCCCATCCTCGCTGAATGCGGCGGCATGATGGTGATTGCCGATCATTTGACCGATGCACAGGGCAAGCAATGGCCTATGGTCGGTTTGATGTCGGGCGAAGTCGTCATGCAAGGCAAGCTGGCCGGACTCGGCATGCAGTCGCTGGCAACGGAAGACGGTGAATTGCGCGGCCATGCCTTCCATTACTCGACATTGAGTACGCCGGTCGCGCCGCAAGCACAAACCGTCAAACGTTCGAATGGCGCGCAAGGTGAGGCGGTGTACCAGCAGGGCGCTTTGACGGCGACTTATTTCCACGCCTACTTCTCATCCTGCCCGGCGGCGACGGCGCGTATCTTTGCACCGGAGACCAAGGCATGACACGCACACTGGTCATCGGTGGTGCCCGTTCCGGCAAGAGCGCACATGCCGAAGCGCTGGCTACTGCGTCCGGCAAACCGGTCGTGTATATCGCCACCGCACAAGCCGGTGATGCGGAAATGCAGTTGCGCATCGCCCATCATCGTGCGCGTCGCGACGGTCAATGGCAAACGGTGGAGGAAATCCTCGCGCTGGGTGCGGCGATTCAAAAATACAGCACTGCAGACAATCTGGTCCTGGTCGATTGCCTGACTGTGTGGCTGTCCAATTTGCTGTTTTCTGAAGACAAGGAATTCCCCGAAGTCGGCGCGATTGATGCACCGACCTGTTTCAGCGAGCAGCGCGCGGAGTTTTTACAGGCGTTAACGCAGGCCGCCGGTGACGTGATCCTGGTATCGAATGAAGTCGGGCAGGGCATCGTGCCGCAGGGCGCGATCTCGCGCTGGTTTGTCGATGAAGCCGGCCGCCTGAACCAGGCGGTAGCGGCAACTTGCGAGCGTGCCGTGCTGGTCGTGGCCGGTTTGCCGCTGGCGTTGAAGGGCTGACATGTTATTTGGTTTGTCTTGCGGCGCAATCGCGATCCTGATGCTGCTCGGCGTAGTGCTGGATATGCGCCTGGGTGAAGCGACGCGCTGGCATCCGCTGGTTGGCTTCGGCAATCTGGCGATACGCATGGAAAAGAAATTCAATACCGGCGACGCGCGCATTGCACGCGGTGCATGGGCCTGGGTGCTGGTGGTTTTGCCCTTTGTATTTGTTGCCTGGCTGTTGACATTCTGGCTGGCGCAATTCGATGCATTGGTGGCATTTGGTGTGCATGCCTTGCTGCTGTACTTCAGCCTCGGTTTGCGCAGCCTGCGCGACCATACCTTGCCGATAGCGCATGCCCTGATGGACGGCGATGTGGCACAAGCGCGCGTATTGACTGCACGCATCGTCAGCCGCGATACCAGCCAGGCAGGAGAAGCCGAGCTGGCCAAGGCCGGCGTCGAGTCCCTGCTGGAAAACGGTAATGACGCGGTGTTCGGCACCTTGTTCTGGTTCGTGGTGGCGGGTGGCCCCGGCGTGGTCCTGTTCCGCCTCGCGAATACCCTCGATGCGATGTGGGGTTACCGTACGCAGCGCTTCAATGAATTTGGCCGGGTCGCGGCGCGTATCGATGATGTCCTGAATTTTATTCCGGCACGGCTGACTGCACTGTCTTATGCGGTGCTCGGCAATACCCGGCAGGCCTGGCAATGCTGGCGCGCGCAAGCGCCTGCATGGTCGAGTCCGAATGCCGGGCCGGTGATGTCGGCCGGTGCCGGTGCACTTGGCATCTCGCTGGGCGGTGCGGCAATTTACGATGGTGAACTTGAACAGCGTCCGGCCCTGGGCGCAGGCCCTTTGGCGGCGGGTAAGGATATTGCACGCGCGTGGCGCCTGGTACGTTTGACGACAGTCTTGTGGCTGCTGGTAATTTGTATTGCAGGGGTGATCTATGCTTGAGCATGGCGGCAACCTGCATGATGCAATACTGCGTTACGGCCGGCCGCGCGCGGAGTGGCTGGATTTGTCGACAGGCATTAACCCGCAAGCTTATCCGGTACCGTCACTGGCGGCTGACGCCTGGCATCGCCTGCCCGAACCGAGTACGGCTTTGCTGGAGGCGGCACAGACTTATTATGGAGCGCCGCAGTTATTGCCGGTGGCCGGCACACAGGCGGCGATACAGGCTTTGCCGCGCTTGCGTGCGCGCAGCCGGGTGGTGGTGGCCGCGCCTTCATATGCGGAACATGCTTATCAATGGCGGCAGGCAGGTCATGAGCTCAGTGAGGTCGCTTATGATCAGCTGGCTGCTGCAGTCGATCACTGCGACGTGCTGTCGATCTGCAATCCGAATAATCCGACTGGTGAAAAAATCAGTCCGCAGTTATTGCTGGAATGGGCGGCACGGCTTGCAGCGCGCGGCGGCTGGCTGATCGTGGATGAAGCATTTGGCGACACGATGCCGGAGCAAAGCGTCGCCACCTATACGGCACAAAAAGGTTTGATCGTGTTCCGCTCGGTCGGCAAGTTTTTTGGTCTGGCCGGTTTGCGCCTGGGCTTTGTTGCCGCGCATACGGACTTGTTACAGCAACTTGCGGATGTGCTGGGGCCATGGACTGTCAGCGGCCCGGCGCAGCAGATAGGCACTGCCGCATTGTCTGATAGCGGCTGGCAGCGACAGATGCGCAGGCAGTTGCAGGAGGGCGGTGCGCGTTTGCAGCAGATGCTGCAGGCACGGGGGATTCAGTCAAACGGCACAGAATTGTTCCAGTATTGGCCCACCGCCAATGCAGCAGAATTTGCCGCGCATATGGCGCAGCACGGTATCTGGATCAGGATTTTTTCGCATGGTGTGCGTCTTGGCTTGCCGGCGGAGGAAGCCGGCTGGCAGCGTTTGCAGGAAGCTTTGGCAGATGCGCCGCATACATAAAGCTGCATGCATCGAGCCGTATATATAGAGCTGCATATACAGAATTCACAGGACATGAAATGAATAAACTCTTCTTGCAAGCCTTGTTGCTAAGCCTGGCTTTCGTTGCCGGCAGCGCTGCCGCAGCAGTGACGGTCAAGGACGATGGCGGCAATACCGTCACCTTGGGCAAACCGGCGCAGCGCATTATTTCACTGGCACCGCATGCGACCGAACTGATATTCGCCGCCGGCGGTGGTGATCGCATCGTCGGCACCGTTGGCTATAGCGATTATCCGGCAGAAGCCTTGAAGATCCCGCGTGTCGGCAGCCACCAGCAAATCGATGTGGAGCGGATCATCGCGCTGAAACCTGACCTGCTGGTGGTCTGGTTGCACGGTAACTCGGAACGTCAGCTCGAGCATGTACGCAAGCTGGGTATTCCTTTTTTCTTCAGTGAGCCGAAGAAGCTGGCTGATATCCCTACCAGCATAGAACGCCTCGGCATATTGATGGGAACCGAGCAGCAAGCCAATAAGGTGGCCGCCGCGGAACGCGTTGAACTGGCGCGCCTGGCTGCGCAATATCGCAACCGGCCGACGGTACGCATGTTTTATCAGGTGTGGGGCAAGCCGGTGTACACACTGAATGGCGGCAATATCATGAGTGATGTGATCCGCCTGTGCGGTGGTGAAAACATCTTTGCCAACCTGTCGATTCCGGCCCCTGTGGTCACGACCGAAGCGGTGCTGCTGGAAAACCCGGAAGTGATGATGACCGGTGATCGCCAGGCGGAGAAGTCAGGCGGACTCGAAATCTGGAAGCAGTATAAAAATATACTCGCGGTCAAGAACGACAATATGTTTTCAGTTGATGCCGACCTGGTGAATCGTGCCGGTCCGCGCCTGATAGAAGGTGCGGCCATGGTCTGCGAAAAGCTGGAGTTGGCACGCAGCCGTCGCAGTAACAAACAATAAGCAAAGTGAAACTACACACACTGATGGTGCAAGGCACCACCTCTGACGCCGGCAAGACGACGCTGGTTGCTGCGCTGTGTCGTTTGCTGGCGCAGGAAGGCGTCAAGGTCGTGCCCTTCAAGCCGCAGAATATGGCGCTCAATAGTGCAGTGACAGCGGATGGCGGCGAGATCGGGCGGGCGCAGGCCTTGCAGGCGGTCGCTGCCGGTTTGCAGCCGCATACGGATATGAATCCCATCCTGCTCAAGCCATCGAGCGATACCGGTGCGCAGGTCATCATCCACGGCAAGGCGCGCAGCGATATGAATGCGCGCGACTACCATGCGTACAAGCCGGTCGCGATGCAGGCGGTGCTGGAGTCGTATCGACGCCTGCAAACACAGTATGAATCAGTGCTGGTAGAAGGGGCAGGCAGTCCGGCCGAAGTGAATTTGCGCGAGCGTGATATCGCCAATATGGGGTTTGCCGAAGCGGTCGATTGTCCGGTGATACTGGTGGCCGATATTGATCGCGGCGGCGTATTCGCGCACATCATAGGAACGCTGGCCTGCCTGTCCGAGAGCGAGCGCAAGCGCACCGTCGGCTTTGTCATCAATCGCTTCCGCGGCGATATCAGCTTGCTGGAACCCGGCCTGAAATGGCTGGAAGAGCAAACCGGCAAACCGGTACTGGCGGTTTTACCCTATCTGCATGGCCTCTTCCTCGATGCCGAAGATGCGGTCGAACATACACAAGCGGTACGCGGCGCTTTCCGCGTAGTGGTGCCGGTGCCGCCGCGCATCAGCAATCACACTGATTTCGACGCCTTGCGTGCGCATCCGGAAGTCGACCTGCAACTGGTGGGGCCGGGACAGCCGATTCCGCCGGCCGACCTGATTATCCTGCCCGGCAGTAAAAATACCCGTGGCGACCTCGACTGGCTGATCGCCAATGGCTGGCAGGAAGCGCTGCAGCGCCATGCCCGTTACGGCGGCAAAGTCATCGGCATTTGCGGTGGTTACCAGATGCTGGGCATGACGGTAGCTGATCCGCATGGTGTCGAAGGCGCGCCCGGCATATCCGCCGGTCTGGGCTTGCTGGATATCGCCACCGAGTTGACACGTGAAAAGCGCCTGGAGCAGGTGAGCGGCGTATGTGCGTTTGCCGAGGCCGCTGTCAGCGGCTATGAAATCCATATGGGCACATCCGACGGTGCGGCACGTGCGCACCCGGCCTTCCTGATCGACGGCCGGCCGGAAGGCGCACGTTCCGGCGATGACCAGGTGCTGGGGACCTATCTGCACGGCTTGTTCGATACGCCTGACGCCTGTGCGGCCTTGTTGTGCTGGGCCGGCCTCAATAGCGAGTTCAGGGTGGATACCGCCCAATTGCGCGAAGCCAGCCTGCAGCGCCTGGCCGATGCCGCACGCCCCTTGCTGGCAGCCTTGCGCGCCTTGCCTGATTACAGCCGTTGATTGTGGCATTCCTGCGACGCGACGGCTGTTAGCACAATGCCGTATTGACCTTGCAACGCAGCATGATATTCTTGTTTGAAAATCAATTCGAAGGCTGGGCAGCGTCTGACTGAGGTCGGACTGCAAACCTGACACCCGGCCTGAGTCCTAGCAGCACGAGCGGAATACCACATTAAAGGGGAACTTCATGCCAGTGATCGTCATCGCCAATCCCAAGGGCGGCGTAGGAAAAAGCACGCTTGCCACCAATATTGCCGGGTATTTTGCCGCGCAGGGTCATAGTGTGATGCTGGGTGATGTCGATGTGCAGCAGTCCTCGCGTTCATGGCTTGCCCTGCGTCCGGCCTCGTTGCCGCCTATCCAGGCCTGGGAAATCGATGACGGTCATGTCGCCAAGCCACCGAAGGGCACCACGCATATCGTGCTGGATACGCCGGCCGGTTTTAGTGGCAAACGCTTCGAGAAAGTCATGCAGATCGCCGACAAGGTGATCGTGCCTTTGCAGCCGTCGATGTTCGATATCCTCGCGACGCAGGAATTCCTGCAGAAGCTGGCGCAGCGTAAAGACAAATTCGATCTCGGCGTACTCGGCATGCGCGTCAACAGCCGCACCCGTGCCGCCGATCAATTGACGCAATACGTAAATGGACTCGGGATTCCGGTTCTCGGCTTTTTGCGCGATACACAAAACTATGTGCAGCTGGCCGCGCATGGCAGCACCATCTGGGATATCGCGCCATCGCGTGTGGAAAAGGACCTGGAGCAATGGCATGACCTGGTGCAGTGGCTTGAGAAAAAATGATTACACCTGAATACGCGAATTTGCTTGCCCGTTATAACCGCTGGATGAATGACAAGATTTACGCCGCCAGCGGGCAATTAAGCGATGCGGAACGCAAGGCCGACCGTGGCGCATTCTTTAAATCCATCCATTCCACGCTGAATCACCTGGTGTGGGGCGATGCCATGTGGCTCGGGCGTTTCACCAAGGGGACGGCACTTGAACGGCCGATGCCGACTACGCCCGGCGGCGTCGATGTGCATGCTGACTGGGATGAGTTGCAGGCGGCGCGCCGCGCGCTGGATGCAGAATTGCTGGCCTGGGCCGCGAGCCTTGATGCCAACTGGCTGGCAAATGATTTCAGCTGGTATAGCGGCATGACCAGGAGCATGCGCAGTGGCCCGGCCTGGCAATCCGTTGCCCATATGTTCAATCACCAGACCCATCATCGCGGACAGGTCACAACGCTGTTGTCGCAGCAGGGTGTCGACGTCGGTGCCACCGATTTGATGATGATGCCAAAGGACTAGCCAGGCTTCACCTGCTGTCATCAACAGGTAATGCAGCCTGCGTAGCATACTGATACTGACTCATTCCGGTGAGAGTATCCGCATGCAAACAAATCCAGCTTCCCCCCTGCCAGAACCCCGTCGCAAGGCGCAACGCTTTGTCTTTCGCCGGCGCGGCCTGATGACGCGCGGCGGCATCACGACGCAAATCCATACGATTGATGTATCGACACAAGGCATGGGCGTGATGGTGCCGGAGCCGGTTAAAGTGGGGGAGGCGTGTGCGATTGTGCTGGATACGCTGGTGGGTGCGCGCATCATGCAATTGAAGTTTTCCTGCAAGGCGGTGGATTGTTCGCTGGCCGGTATCGATGGCTTTCGCACCAGCCTGTATATCGATGGCAGCGTGGCTGCGCATCAGGAACAATTGCAGAAAATTATTGCGACCTGCTCAACCCTGAGTTCACGCGACCAGGGTTAAGCAGGGACTGCGGCGGGAATCAGATTTCCAGATTGTCGATCAGGCGGGTGGCACCGAGTCTGGCGGCTGCAAGCACCACCAGTTTTTCACCTTGCGCCATATCGCCGGCGGACGGCGGTTGCAGATTGCTTTGCTTGCGGATCGAAATGTAATCCGGCTTCCAGCCACGCTGGCTCAGGTCGGACATCGCCTTGCGTTCCAGTTCGAAGATGTCCAGATGGCCGCTGCGCACTTCATTCGCCACCGAGTTCAGGCTTTGGAACAGTGCCGGTGCTTCCGCGCGTTCTTCGGCCGACAAATACACATTGCGGGATGACAGCGCCAGGCCGTCTTCGGCGCGGTAGGTATCGGCCGCAATGATTTCGGTCGGCAGTGCGAATTGCTTGGACATATTGCGCACGATCATCAGCTGCTGGTAATCCTTTTTGCCAAACACGGCAACGCTGGGCTGCACGCACGAGAATAATTTCAATACGACGGTGGTGACGCCGGAGAAGAAACCGGGGCGGAATTCGCCTTCCAGGGTATTGCCGAGGTCGTCCGGCGGACGCACGCGGAATTCCTGCGGTTCCGGATACAAGTCTTTTTCGGTCGGCGCAAACAGGATGTAGACGCCTTCTTTTTCCAGCTTCTCGACGTCAGCCTGGAAAGTACGCGGGTATTTGTCGAAGTCTTCGTTAGGACCGAACTGCAGGCGATTCACAAAGATCGATGCCACGACCGGATCACCATGCTTGCGCGCCAGGCGCATCAGCGACAAATGGCCGTCATGCAAATTGCCCATGGTCGGGACGAAAGCAGTACGTAATTGTCCGCGCAAATGATCGCGCAATTCTTCGATGCAAGAGATGATCTTCATAAATCTGTCTTAGTAAATTGGTCGCCGCCTCAGTACTGCAGCGCGCAGGCGACGAGTGAGTAATCCGGGATGATAAGAATAAGGGCGAGTATCTAGCTTGGCGCGTAGGCCAGTCGCACGTAAATTGGTGCAAACGGTTCGGCCTGCGTAATCTCGATCAGGGTTTCCTTGGCGAGTTCGAGCAGGGCGACGAAGTTGACGACCACTACCGGCACGCCGCGTGACGGGTCGAACAGGTCGGCGAATTCAACAAATTTGGTGGATTGCAAACGACGCAGGATGGCGGTCATGTGTTCACGCACCGATAATTCCTCGCGGCTGATCATGTGATGCGCAGTCAGTTTCGCGCGTTTCAGCAAATCAGCCCAGGCTGCCTGCAGGTCCACCACTTCCACTTCAGGCCAGCGCGTGACGATGCTTTGCTCGATATAAATCTGCGTACGCACATAATCGCGGCCCAGCTGCGGCAGTGCATCGATTTGCTGCGAAGCCAGTTTCATTTGCTCGTATTCGAGCAGGCGACGTACCAGTTCGGCGCGCGGATCGGCGGCTTCTTCACCGGTATCGGCCTTGCGTACCGGCAGCAGCATGCGTGATTTGATTTCAATCAGCATCGCCGCCATCAGCAGGTACTCGGCCGCCAGTTCCAGATTGTGCAGGCGGATCTGGTCGACATATTGCAGGTACTGCTTGGTCACCTGCGCCATCGGGATATCGAGGATATTGAAGTTCTGCTTGCGGATCAGGTAGAGCAGCAGATCGAGCGGACCTTCAAAGGCTTCGAGAAAGACTTCCAGTGCATCCGGCGGAATATACAAATCCGTCGGCATGCGGAACAGGGGCTCACCGTACAGGCGTGCATATGCGACGCCATCGATGACATCCGGTGTGGTATCCGGCCTGCCTTCGACTACAAGATCAGGCGCGCTTGAGGGCAAGTGCGCCAGCATCGTGTTCGGGCCCGTGCTCATTTATTTCAGTTTGTTTTGATACACGTAGGCTTGCTGGCTGACGTTGGACGCCTTGATGCGCGCTTGCTGGTCGAGGTCGATCGGGCTTTTGTCCCACAGCAAGGCACGGCCTGCGCGCTGCGATTCTTCCAGCTTCGGATTCTTTTCTTTCAGCGAGCTGATGAATTGAGTGATTTCAGACTGGTAGTTGGAATGCTGTTTGCTAAGTTTCATGAATAAATTGGCAACAAGTTAGAGTCAGACGCTATTTTACCTTGTCTTGTCGGCTTAGCTGCTATCGAAACGGTAAGTGTCTCAGATATGTCAATCCGGCATTATTTTGTTGTCTGTAATATTGTTATCATGTGTTTTCTGCAATAGGGGCGAAAGTCACCGCGCGGCCGTCTGCCGGCCGTAATGGTGTGTCCGGATCAGGCTGAATATGGGAAAAATCATGCGTACCTTATTGGGTTTCTTTTGCAGCCTGCTGATGCTGGGCTGTCAACAAGCGGAGTTTGGTTTGGAAAAACTGACAAAAGGCGTTTCTACCGAAGCCGATGTGCGCAGCGCGATGGGCGAACCCGAAATCGTGTGGGAAGAGCATAACGGCTCGCGCACACTGGAATATCCGAAAGGCCCGGCCGGCCATCGCACCTATATGGTCGATATCGATGCGCAGGGCAAACTGCGTGATTACACCCAGGTGTTGACGAACGATAACTTTGCGACGATCAAGGTCGGCATGACGCGCGAAGACGTGCGACGCAAGCTGGGCAAGCCACGCACGGTCGGTAAATTCAACCTGAAGAATGAAGAAGTCTGGGACTGGCGCTACCTGGAAGGCCCGTCGATCGAGCGCTTTTTCAATGTGCACTTCGACCTTGAGACCGGCAAGGTCACACGTACTTCGGTCTCCGATCCTACCTACGGTTAAGTCGGATACGTATCCAATGCGGCGCTGACGTCTATCGCCGCCTGCAGGTTGGGCAGGCAGTGGTCCGGGCCGAGGCGCTCGAGGAAGCCGCTACGCCGCATCAAATCACGCGGTTGCCGGTTTAGTCCGCACAGGATGAGCTGGCTGCCGTGCTTCTGCAGGGACTTGCGTATGGTTTCCAGCGCATCGAGGCCGGTGGCGTCCAGGTTGATCAATTGGTGCAATTCCAGGATCAGCGCTTTTTCCGGCATCGCTTTCGGTTCTATCAAACCTTCCAGCTTGCCCACCGCACCGAAAAACAATGAGCCGAAGATCGAGTAGGCGTGCACACCGGGCGGCAGCTCAAGCACCAACTCTTCATTTGGGATTTGCTCGATTCGCGTCAGGCTGGAAATCCGGTAAATAAAGAAGACGCAGGCCAATACCAGTCCGACCTGTACCGCCACCGTCAGATCCACGATCACGGTCAGGAAGAAAGTCGAAAGCATCAGGATGCGGTAGTTCATCGAGAAATGCCGCAAGCGCGCAAACTCGTGCCAATCCCCCATGTTGTAAGCGACGTAAAGCAGGATGGCGGCGAGCGCAGCCAGCGGAATGTTATTGGCCAATGGCGCTGCGATCAGCACGATGAAGAGCAGGGTCAATGCATGCAGGATGCCGGATACCGGCGACACTGCACCGGCACGTATATTCGTCACGGTACGCGCAATTGTGCCGGTCGCGGGGATGCCGCCGAAGAAAGGCGTGACCACATTGGCGATGCCTTGCGCCATCAATTCCTGGTTCGGATCGTGGCGGTCGCCGGTAATGTTGTCGGCCACGCGTGCGCACAGCAGTGATTCAATTGCGCCCAGCAGCGCAATCGTCAAGGCCGGGGCAAACAATTGCTGCACCAGCGCCCATGAAAATTCCGGCAATGCAAAGTCAGGCACACCTTGCGGGATGCCGCCGAACTTGCTACCTATCGTATCAACCTTGAGGTCGAACACGCTGACGGCAAGCGTCGCCAGCACCAGCACGATGATGGTGCCGGGCAATGCGCGCAGCAGGCGACGCATGCGGTGGGTACCGGCGCGTGGCGGTAATTCCAGTTCGGTCGCCTTGGGTTTGAGCAGCAGCGGCCAGGCAAAGATCAATGCCAGTGAAAGTACGCCGATGACAATGCTGGTCAGGTTGAAGCTGTCGGAGGCTTGCGCCAGGGCCTGGATTTGCGCGAAGAAATCGCCCGGCATTTTTTCGATATGCAAACCGAAAAAGTCCTTCATTTGCGACAGCGCGATCAGCACCGCAATGCCGCTGGTGAAGCCGATGACGATAGGTACCGGGATATAGCGGATAAGGGAGCCGAGGCGGAATACGCCCATCGCACACAGCATCATGCCGGCAAAGACGGTGGCGATCAGCAGGTTGGCGACACCGTATTTTTCGACGATGCCGTAGATGATGACGATGAAGGCGCCGGCCGGGCCGCCGATTTGCACGCGTGAACCACCGAGCGCGGAAACCAGGAAGCCGGCGATGACCGCGGTGAAGATCCCCGCTTCCGGTTTGACGCCGCTGGCAATCGCAAACGCCATCGCCAGTGGCAGCGCCACGATGCCCACCGTCAGGCCGGCAGTCAAATCCTGGAAGAACTTGCTGCCATCGTAATCACGCAAGCAGTCGATTAAACGCGGATGGAACGAAAACTTGAACGGCTTCATGGGTCTTGCACCTTCACGATCAAATGCGTGCCACGCGTAAGATGCGCGTGGCACGGCATGGGTCATGTTAGCAGCAGGACCTGCAACAAACAATATGAAGGGGAGTTAGCGCACGATCATGCCTGATAGCGGGCAGCTGCATGTTCTTGCGGCAGGTTAGGCAACATGGCCTGGCGTGCGGCATTGAATGCATCCCATTGCGCGGCATCCGGCAAGGATGGAATCGTGATCAGTTCACCGCGATCAAAGCCGACCAGAGCGGCATCCACCATCTCTTCAACATCCATCACACCTTGCAATTGATCGACATCGCGTCCCGAGCGTTCCCAGATTTCAGTGCGGGTCGCGGCCGGCAATACCGCCTGTACATACAGGCCGCGCGCGCCGAGTTCGACCTGTAGCGCTTGCGAGTAAGACAGCACATACGCCTTGGTCGCGCCATACATGCCGAGCGGCAGTTCCGGTGCGATCGCCACGACCGATGCGATGTTGACGATGGCACCCTGGCCCTGTGCCAGGAAGCGCGGGATCACGGCGGCACCGAGGCGGGTGAGGGCGGTGATATTGAGCTTGATCAGATTGTCCTGTGCTTCCACATCCGAGGTTTCAAAACCGCCGGGTGCTGCGGCGCCGGCATTGTTGATGAGGAGGCCGACATCGCGCTGGTCGCGCAGCCGTGCTTCCACTTTGGCGAGGTCGGCAGGTTTGGTCAGGTCGGCCACGATGATTTCGATTTCAACACCGGTTGTCTGGCGCAGGCTGGCTGCCAGTGCTTCCATGCGGGCGCCGTTGCGTGCCACCAGCACCAGGTTGTGGCCGCGGCGTGCCAGGCGGTCTGCATAGACTGCGCCGATGCCGGTGGAGGCGCCTGTGATCAGGGCGGTGGTTACTTGGGTATCGCGGGTTTGCTGGTTCATGTCATTTCCTTGGTGTGTGGGCTACGAATAAGGCGGAATCGGGGTGGAAACCGGGTTTTATTTAATCATGATGATCATAATGAATGTAATCATGATGATCGTAATGTATAATGTCAAGCGTTAATTTGGAAAAAGGCAGGAGTCGCTATGAAAATCAGCAAAGAGCAGGTTGCTGAAAACCGACAGGCGGTGCTGGACGCAGCCGCCACGCTATTCCGTGAGCGTGGTTTTGAAGGCGTGACAGTGGCGGAAATCATGAAGACGGCCGGGCTGACGCATGGCGCTTTCTATGGGCATTTCGCATCCAAGGATGATTTGATCGCGCAAACGTGTACGCATGCGCTGGCACCCTTCAGTGCGGAAGACGCGCCGGTGGTGGGGATCATGGATTTCGCCGACTACTATCTGAGTGCCGGGCACAGGGATGATCCGGGGCAGGGCTGTATTTTTTCCAGCCTCGGAACCGAGGCTGTACGCTCATCAGATGCCACCCGTCATACGCTGACCGAGAGCGTCAGGCACCGGATAGAAAATTTCAGCCAGACCGCGCCGGGTAAAACCGCTACCGAACGTCGGCAGGCGGCGGTCGGCAGCTGGGCCGCGATGGTCGGTGCAGTCATGCTGTCACGTTTGGTGGATGACAAGGAACTGTCCGATCAACTGCTGGCGGATACACGTGCATGGCTGGAGAAATCGCAAGCCAAAAAATAGCAGGAGAAGTATGTTCGCAACTGAGCCTGCATATGCCAAGGGCCCTGATCATCGGATGACGATCAGGGCCCTTGTGATTTGCAGCGGGTCTGTTTAACCGACGCGCATGCCCGGTTCTGCACCCGGCCACGGGTTCAGGATGTAAATGCCGGGATTGGCTTTTTCATCGGCGGCAGAAGCGGCCAGCACCATGCCTTCGGAGATGCCGAACTTCATCTTGCGTGGCGCCAGGTTGGCGACCATTACCGTCAGCTTGCCGATCAGGTCTTCCGGCTTGTAAGCCGACTTGATGCCGGAGAACACATTGCGCATGCGGCCTTCGCCTACATCCAGTGTCAGGCGCAGTAATTTGTCCGAGCCTTCGACATGTTCGCAATTGACGATTTTGGCGATACGCAAATCGATTTTCGCAAAATCATCAATCTTGATTTCCGGCGCGATGCTTTCAATCGTGCTGTCGTTGCCATTGGTATCGCCGTTGCTGTCCTTGTTCGATGGCGCAGTCGGCACACCGACGGTGGCATCGACCACGGCCGGCATATCGAACAGGGCATCCAGCATCTTCGGTTCGACACGTGTCATCAGGTGCACGTAAGGATTGATCTGATGGCCGTGTGGCAATGGCGTGATGATGTGATGCCATTCCAGCGGCGCGATATTGAGTTGTGCTTCAACCTGTTTCGCCAATGCCGGCAGCACCGGTTTCAGGTAAATCGTCAGGATGCGGAAAGCTTCCAGCAAACGGCTGCAAACTTCCTGCAATGCGCCTTCCTTGGCCGGATCTTTCGCCAGTTCCCACGGTTTGTTCGCATCAACGTAGGCATTGATCGCGTCCGCCTGTTCCATGATGGCGCGCAAGGCCTTGCCGTATTCGCGCTGGTCGTACAGCCCCTGGATTTCCGGTGCGACATTGCGCAGGCGGCTGAGGAAGGCGTCATCGCTGGTGGCCCAGTCGGTGGCGACACGGCCATCGAATTTCTTCGTGATGAAACCGGCAGCGCGGCTGGCGATATTGATGTACTTGCCGATCAGGTCGCTGTTAACACGTGCAATGAAATCATCCGAAGTGAAATCGATGTCTTCGACCTTCGAGCTCAGTTTGGCGGCGATGTAGTAGCGCAGCCATTCCGGGTTCATGCCGATTTCCAGATAGCGCAGCGGCGAAATGCCGGTGCCGCGCGACTTCGACATTTTTTCACCGCTGACCGTGATGAAGCCGTGCACGAATACATTGTTCGGCACTTTCATATCGGCGAACTTCAGCATCGCCGGCCAGAACAGCGTATGGAAGTAAGTGATGTCCTTGCCGATGAAGTGATACTGCTCGGTCGCAGGATCAGCCATGAATGCATCGAAGTCACGGCCGGTCTTGTCGAAGTAATTCTTCAGCGTCGCCAGGTAACCGACCGGCGCATCCAGCCAGACATAGAAGTACTTGCCCGGTGCATCCGGGATTTCAATGCCGAAGTAAGGTGCATCGCGGCTGATATCCCAGTCGCCGAGGCCGCCTTCGCCTTCCAGCCATTCCTTCGCCTTGTTTGCGACTTCCGATTGCAGGCGTTGACCATCCAGCGCCCATTCGCGCAGGAAGGCCACGCACTTCGGATCCGACAGGCGGAAGAAGAAGTGATCCGACGATTTGCGTACCGGCGTGGCACCGGTCAGTGTCGAGTAGGGGTGCTTGAGGTCGGTCGGGGCGTAGACGGCGCTGCAGTTTTCGCAGGAATCGCCGTACTGGTCCTTGGTGCCGCATTTCGGGCATTCGCCCTTGATGTAGCGGTCCGGCAGGAACATTTCCTTGACCGGGTCGTAGAACTGCTCGACCGACTTGGTCGTAATCAGCTTGGCATCGTCGCGCAGGCGGCGATAGATTTCACGCGACAGTTCGTGGTTTTCCGGGCTGTCGGTCGAGCTCCAGTTATCAAACTCGATGTGGAAACCGTCCAGGTATTGTTTACGGCCGGCAGCAATATTGGCAACGAACTGCTGCGGCGTCAGGCCGGCTTTCTCGGCCGCAATCATGATAGGTGCGCCGTGCGCGTCATCCGCGCCGACAAAATGCACCTCATTGCCCTGCATTCGTTGGAACCGGACCCAGATGTCTGCCTGGATGTATTCCATGATGTGGCCGACATGGAATGCGCCGTTGGCGTAAGGGAGGGCGGTTGTAACGAATAATTTGCGTGGCAATGGTTTACTCATAAGGCGGTACTTTGCGATCAATAAGGTAATAAAGACGTAATTTTAGCAGTGCCACGCCGATTGACGCAGTTGCTTGTAGAAGTTGATCGTATATATAGTCATTTGGACACCTTAAAGCAAAGACTGCCGCCGTCGACTGCACCAGTGCGTGATATCGCAGGCTAAGGCTGGCTCGGCAGGGCCAGCCGCGGTAAAATGGCTCTTTTATATACAGGACGGCTTTGGCGCTCCAAGGCCGTTTTTATTTGCCATGACAGTACGTACCCGTTTTGCTCCCAGCCCGACCGGCTATCTCCACGTCGGCGGCGCGCGCACCGCGCTTTTTTCCTGGGCCTATGCACGCCATTTTGGCGGCACCTTTGTTTTGCGTATCGAAGATACCGATCTGGAACGTTCGACGCCGGAAGCCGTGCAGGCGATTATCGAAGGCATGGAATGGCTGGGCCTGCATCATGACGAAGGTCCGTTCTACCAGATGCAGCGCATGGATCGCTATCGCGAAGTAATAGGCCAGATGCTGGCCGCCGGTACCGCTTACTATTGTTATTCGTCGCCGGAAGAAGTGGAAGCGATGCGTGAACGTCAACGCGCTGCCGGTGAAAAGCCGCGCTACGACGGCACCTGGCGTCCGGAAGCGGGCAAGACCTTGCCGGCGATTCCGGAAGGCCGCAAGCCGGTTGTGCGTTTCCGCAATCCGACCGAAGGCGATGTGACCTGGATCGATGTGGTCAAGGGTTCGATCACGATTTCGAATCGCGAACTGGACGACCTGGTGATTGCGCGTCCGGACGGCACACCTACCTATAATTTCTGTGTTGCAGTCGATGACTCCGACATGAAGATCACGCACGTGATCCGTGGCGATGACCATGTGAACAATACACCGCGCCAGATCAATATCCTGCAGGCGCTGGGTGCCACGCTGCCGCATTACGGTCACCTGCCGATGATCCTCGGTGCGGACGGTGAGAAGCTGTCCAAGCGCCATGGCGCGGTCAGTGTGATGGATTATCCGGCGCAGGGTTACCTGCCGGAAGCGATGCTGAATTACCTGGCGCGCCTCGGCTGGAGCCATGGCGATGATGAAGTGTTCTCGATGGAGCAGTTCACGCAATGGTTCGATCTCGATCACTTGACCAAATCGCCGGCGCAATTCAATCCGGAAAAACTCGACTGGCTGAATAACCACTACATCAAGCAAGCCGACAACACTCGCCTGGCTGGCTTGGTACGCCCAATGATGGAAGGCCTGGGCGCGCAGTTTGAGAATGCACCGGAGCTGGCCGCCGTCATCGCCCTGATGAAAGAGCGCGTCAATACATTGAATGAACTGGCAGTTGCGGCGATGCTGTTCTATCGCCAACCGGCAGCGGATGCAGCATTGCTGGCGCAGCACCTGACTGATGCAATCAAGCCGGCGCTGGCGCAATATGTCGAGCAACTGAAGACAGTGGCGTGGAGCAAGGAAGCTTTGTCGGCGACACTGAAAGAAGTGCTGGCTGCGCACAAGCTGAAGATGCCGCAACTGGCGATGCCTTTGCGCTTGCTGATTACCGGTCAATTGCAGACGCCATCCATCGATGCAGTGGTCGAATTGTTCGGTCGCGAGGTGGTATTGGCGCGTTTGGAAAAAAATCTTTAATATTTTTTCAAAAGGGCATTTACACAGAGAGAAATGCTTTGCTATAATCTCGCTTCTGCACTCGAGGGGGTATAGCTCAGCTGGGAGAGCGCTTGCATGGCATGCAAGAGGTCAGCGGTTCGATCCCGCTTACCTCCACCAGCAGCAAAATCGCAGTCAGGTTTTGTTAGTCGTTGAAGTGGTGCAGATGTTGTTTGGAAGTTCCGCGGTCCCCATCGTCTAGAGGCCTAGGACATCACCCTTTCACGGTGAGTACAGGGGTTCGAATCCCCTTGGGGACGCCAAGTTAAAAACACCACGCTTTTGCGTGGTGTTTTTTTTTTGTGTTTTTGCTTTGTGCATGGTGCGCGCGATGATTGCGCTGTATCGATATGCCTGTGATCAGTAATCTGTATTTATCTGCGTCAAACATCTTATTGCTGAAGTAAAAGAGAATTGGGTAGGATGATTTATTTTCCACGCCTTGCGGCAGCGAGTGCGGGGCGGTTTGTATAACGAGGGTATATGTTGAATAGCGAAGCAGTGAGTCAGTTTTTGCAGGCCGCCGAAAGTGGCGACCTGGCGCAGTTGCAGGTACTGTTGGCAACAGGTGTCGACATCAATGCGACAAATCGCCAGGGACGTACTGCAATTACACTGGCGAGCCTGAAGCAACACTATGACTGTGTCGAATACCTGATCGCGAGCGGTGCGGATATTAACAGGCAGGATCAAACCTGCTTCAATCCTTTCCTGCTGGCTTGCCTGAATAATGATTTACGCCTGTTGCGCATCGTATTAAAAGCCCATCCGGATTTGAATTGCCTGTCGCGTTTCGGTGGCGTGGGGCTGACCCCGGCCTGCGAAAAAGGACATATCGACATCGTGCGCGAGCTGTTGCTGCATACCGAGATCAACGTCAATCACACCAACTTCGTCGGCTGGACGCCTTTGCTGGAAGCGATCATCCTCAATGATGGTGGCAGCACGCAGCAGGAAATCGTCAGGCTCCTGCTGGAGCATGGTGCCAATCCGCATATGACGGATAAGTATGGCAAGACGCCGCTGACGCTGGCGCAGGAAAAAGGCTATACCGATATCGCGCAGCTCTTGATTGCTGCCGGCGCCTGATTTCATGTGGAGTGCGTTTGCCCGAAGGCACTCGCTTTGCATAAAGCTTCGGACCGCATACATGACTGGTCCGTAGGCGCTTCCCCCTCGTAAAACCCCTTTCTTTCGCTTCCTCCATCCGCTGATTTTGAAGCTCCGTGCAAGCTTTGGAACTTTTCGGCATAATAGCTGCCTATGCAGTTATTGACATGACCCCTATTTTGGCAAAAATGAAAGAAAAATTCCCTCCCGGCAGCTATTGCATCGAAGACAGCGTCGGTTATCTGCTCGCCCGTTCGCGTACCAAACTGGCGAAAAGAGTCGATTACAAACTGGCTGCGCATGACATTACCTCGGCCCAGGGCGCCGTGGTGATGATGCTGGCCAGCGGTAATTTTTCGACCGCAGCCGAGTTGTCGCGCGAGCTTTACCTGGATTCGGCGTCGATGACGCGCATGGTCGATCGCCTGCAAAAGCGCGGCATGCTGGTACGCAAACCGCGTCTGGATGACCGGCGTGTGATCGATTTGCATCTGACCGAAACCGGTGTCGCCCTGGCTGAACAATTGCCGACCCTGTATTCCATGGTGATGAACCAAAGCTTTGCTGATTTCAGCGCGGAAGAAGTAACGACGCTGAAAGGCCTGCTGCGCAAGTTCCTGGATAGCAATGCCGGTGATGTTTCTGTTGCTGAAAACAAGAAAACTGAAAAATAAGCGTAGTTAAAAACACCAAGCAGGATCAATCATGAAAACTTCTTCGAACCAGGGCTTTCGCTTCCCGCTCCGCGGTGTGGCGACGGCCTGCTGTGTCGCCGTGCTATTGAGTGCCTGTGCCAGTTTCAAGGGCATAGAGCCAAGTGCCAGCCTGCAGCAAAGCAGCGATTACACGACGAGCGAATCCTTGCCGCAACAAGGCGGGCAATGGCCGGATGCCTCATGGGCGCAGGCGATAGGCGGTGCAGATTTGCAGGCGCTGGTGGATGAAGCGATTGCCGGCAATCCAAACTTGCAGGTGGCGGCAGCGCGCGTTGCCGGCGCCCAGGCGGCAGCCGATGCCGCCGGCGCCAATGCGCGTCCGTCATGGTCGGCGAATGCCAGCAGCACTTATCAGCGTTACACTGAAAACGGCATCATCCCGCCGCCGCTGGGTGGCGAGTACAAATCGGATAATCAGCTGACGCTGAATTTTTCCTACGACTTTGATTTCTGGGGCAAGCATGCGGCTGAATTGCGCAGTGCCTTGTCGAGCGGTAAAGCGGCGCAGGCCGAGCAATACAATGCGCGCCTGGTAATTTCGACCGCAGTGGCGCGCGCCTGGGTACAACTGGCGCGGCAATACGGCCAACTCGATCTGAACCAGGAGCAATTGAAAGCCAGCGCAGAGATCCAGCGCCTGACGCAATTGCGTTTCAAAGTCGGCCTTGGTACGCAAAGTGAAAACCAGCAAAGCAATCAAAGCCTCGCCAGCCTGCGTGCGGAAAATGCACAACTGAATGAAGCGATCGCGCTGACACGCAATCAATTGGCAGCCTTGCTCGGCAAAGGTCCGGATCGTGGCCTGCAGATAGCACGTCCTTACTTGCCGGCCGAAGCGGCGATAGCCTTACCCGATGCATTGCCGCTGGACCTGGTCGGCCGTCGTCCGGACATCGTCGCCGCACGCTGGAATGTGGAAGCGGCGCAAGGCGATATCGATGCCGCCAAAACCCTGTTTTACCCGAACGTCAACATCATGGCGTTTGCCGGTTTTTCCAGCCTCGGCCTGAACAATCTGTTGAAGAGCAGCAGCGGCATCGTCGGTGTCGGCCCGGCTGTTTACTTGCCTATCTTTGACCGCAGCTTGCGCGCCAACCTGAAAGGACGCGTGGCTTCATATGACGGTTTGGTCGCAATGTATAACCAGACCCTGACCGAAGCGCTGCACGATGTGGCCGACCAGGTGCAATCGCTGCGGGCGGCAAGCCTGCAAAGTGAACAGCAGCGCCTGGCAACCCAGGCCTCGTCGAATAGCTTCCAGCTGGCGCAACAACGCGAACGTGTCGGTACCACCAATATGTTGCCGGTGCTGTCGGCACAGATGACCTTGCTGTCGCAGCGCCGGATAGACCTCGATACGCAGGCGCGTCGCAGCGATTTGCGCATCACCCTGATCAAGGCACTGGGCGGCGGCTTCGACGCGCACGCGCTGGACCTTGATAAAGACCATTCCAATTCAACTACCGTTTCCACCTCCGTGAGAAGTGCATCATGAATACGACCAGCCCCGAAGTAGCAGAAGAAACACCTAAATCCAACGGTAAACGCCGCCAACGCCTGATCGTGGTGTCGGTCCTGCTGGCCTTGTTATTGATCGCTTACGGCATCTGGTGGGCGATTTACGCGCGTCATTTTGAAGATACCGATGATGCGTATGTTGCCGGTAACGTCGTGCAGGTGACGCCGCAGGTCGGCGGCACCGTCATCGCCATCCATGCGGACGACACCGAGCTGGTGCAGGCCGGCAAGCCCCTGGTCGATCTTGATCACAGCGACGCCAAGGTGGCGCTGGATCAGGCCGAGGCGCAACTCGCGCAGACCGTGCGTGAAGTGCGTACCCTGTTCGTCAACAACGGTGCCTTGAGCGCGGCCGTCACGCAACGCGTCGCCGATGTCGCACGTGCGCGTGATGACCTCGCGCGCCGCCAGGAGTTGAGCGGCACCGGTGCGGTCGCAAAAGAAGACCTCGACCATGCACGTACTACGCTGGTCGCGGCCGAGTCGGCCTTGCAGGCAGCGCGTGATCAATTGACTTCGAACCAGGCTTTGACCGATGGCACGACCGTCGCGCAGCATCCGAATGTGCAGCGTGCCGCCGCGCAGGTACAAGCGGCTTACCTCGCCTTGTCGCGCAATACCTTGCTCGCGCCTATCACCGGCTACATCGCCAAGCGTTCGGTGCAGGTCGGCCAGCGCGTCGCGCCGGGCACGCCCTTGTTGTCGGTGGTGCCTTTGAATGCCTTGTGGGTCGATGCCAACTTCAAGGAAGTGCAAGTGGCGAAGATGCGCATCGGCCAGCCGGTAGAACTGTATTCAGATGTATACGGTAGCGGCGTCAAATATCACGGCAAGGTCGCCGGCCTGTCGGCTGGTACCGGTGCCGCATTTGCCTTGCTGCCGACGCAGAATGCCAGCGGTAACTGGATCAAGGTGGTGCAACGGATTCCGGTGCGTATCACGCTGGATCCGAAGGAACTGGAAGAGCGTCCTTTGCGCGTCGGTTTGTCGATGCAGGTGGAAGTCGATGTCGCCAAATCCGAAGGGACTTCGCTGACGTCGACCACGGCACCACGTGCCGAACCGGCATACCAGACCGCCGTGTTTGAAGATGCCGGTAGCCAGGCCGCCGCGCGCGTCGCGCAGATTATTGCAAGCAACAACAATAGCACTGCGAACACAGGCAAACACTAAATCATGAGCGCCACTCCTCGTTCTGTCGTGCCGCCATTGAGCGGCACGCCGCTCATTGTTGGCACGCTGGCCTTGTCGCTGGCAGTGTTCATGAACGTGCTCGATTCATCGATTGCAAACGTATCCATCCCCGCGATTTCGGGCGACCTCGGTGTGTCGCCGCAGCAGGGTACCTGGGTCATCACTTCGTTTTCGGTGGCGAATGCAATCTCGGTTCCGCTGACCGGCTGGCTGACGCAACGCATCGGCCAGGTGCGTCTCTTCATCGGTTCCATCCTCCTGTTCGTGCTGGCGTCCTGCCTTTGCGGTTTTGCCCCCAGCATTGAAATCCTGATCGCGGCACGTGTGTTGCAGGGCGCGGTGGCGGGGCCGATGATTCCTTTGTCGCAAGCCTTGCTGCTGTCCAGTTATCCACCCGCGAAGAGCGGGATGGCGCTTGCCTTCTGGGGCATGACGACGCTGGTCGCGCCTATCATGGGGCCGCTGCTGGGCGGCTGGATCTCGGATAACTATACGTGGCCGTGGATCTTCTTTATCAATATTCCTATCGGCCTCTTTGCCGCATGGGCCACCTGGTCCATCTATAAAGAGCGCGAATCCCGCACCTACAAACTGCCTATCGACAAGGTCGGCCTGGTCTTGCTGGTATTGTGGGTAGGCTCGCTGCAATTGATGCTGGATAAGGGCAAGGAACTGGATTGGTTCCACTCCGGTGAAATCATCATCCTCGCTTCGGTCGCGGTGGTGGCTTTCATCTACTTCGTGATCTGGGAGATAGGCGAAGAACATCCGGTGGTTGATTTGTCCCTGTTCAAGGGGCGCAACTTCAGTGGCGGCGTGATTGCGATTTCAGTCGCCTATGGCTTGTTCTTCGGTAGCCTGGTGATCCTGCCTTTGTGGTTACAGACGCAAATAGGCTATACCGCGACCGAGGCCGGCAAGGTGATGGCGCCGGTCGGTATCTTCGCGATTATCCTGTCGCCCATCGTCGGCAAGATGCTGCCGAAGATCGATGCGCGCTGGGTGGCGACGACCGCCTTCCTGATTTTCTCGCTGGTGTTCTTCATGCGTTCACAGTTTACGCAGGACGTCGACATGATGACGCTGATGATCCCGACCGTGATCCAGGGCGCGGCGATGGCGATGTTCTTCATCCCGCTGACCTCCATCATCCTGTCCGGACAATCACCGGACAAGATTCCGGCCGCCGCGGGTTTGTCGAACTTCGTGCGTATCATGTTTGGCGGTATCGGCACTTCGGTGATGTCGACCATGTGGGATAACCGTACCATCCTGCATCATGCACAACTGGCCGAATACACCGGCCCGCATAATCCGGCCTTCGGCCAGGCGGTGCAGGCATTGATTTCGCGTGGCATGTCGGAGCAGGCGGCGTGGGCGGTGATAGACCGGCAGATGACGGTGCAGGCCAGTACGCTGGCGGCAACGGATCTGTTCTGGTTGTCGGCCATCATGTTCCTGTGCCTGATCGGCTTTATCTGGATTACCAAGCGCAGCAAGGCCAGCGGCGGTGCCGATGCAGCAGGTGCACATTGATTCAGCGCAGCAGGTGGCTGATCGTCTATCATGCTGGGATTGAATTTTGGCCGGTAGTATGACTTCTCCCACCACCTTGCATCTATTTTGCCGTGTCGTCGATAACTACGGCGACATCGGCATCTGCTGGCGCCTCGCGCGCCAGCTGCAACAAGAACACAATATCGCGGTTACCCTGTGGGTCGACGACCTGCTCAGCTTCCGGCGCATCTGCCCGCAAGTGGCGCCGGATCTCGAGCTGCAGCAGGTGGCCGGTGTCACCGTGCGTCACTGGCAGAGCCAGGACGGCGAATACACGACGGCCGACGTGGCCGATATCGTCATTGAATTCTTTGCGGTGGATATTCCACCCGGCTATATCGCCGCGATGGCGCAGTGCGAACCGCGCCCGCGCTGGTTCAACCTGGAAGGGCTGACGGCGGAAGAATGGGTCGAGGGTTGTCATCTGTTGACTTCGCCGCATCCGCGCCTGCCGCTGATCAAACACTTTTTCTTTCCCGGCTTTACCGACAAGACCGGTGGCTTGTTGCGCGAAGCGGGGCTGGAACAGCAGCGCCTGCAATTCCAGGCCGATCCGGCCGCGATGGCGGCTTTCCTCGCGCAGTTTGGCGTAACGGCGGGCGAGATGGCGGCGACCAAGGTGTCGCTGTTTTGCTATCCGTATGCACCGGTCGCAGAATTATTCCGGGTATGGCAAAACGGTGCTGCGCCGATTTGCTGCCTGGTGCCGGAAGGTGTGGCGACGGAAGCAGTGCAGGCTTTCCTCGGCAGCGAGGCCAAAGCCGGTGCATTTGCCAGTCGGGGCGCATTGACGGTGCGGGTGCTGCCTTTTGTGCCGCAGCCGGATTACGACAAGCTGCTGTGGGCCTGCGATTTCAATTTCGTGCGTGGCGAAGACTCTTTTGTGCGCGCGCAATGGGCCGGGCGGCCTTTCGTCTGGCATATTTATCCGCAGGATGAAAACCTGCATCACAAGAAATTGCGTGCATTTTTGCAACGCTATGTGGCGGCAGTTCCCAGTCTGGCGACTTTTTCGTTTTACTGGAACGGCGCGCCCGTGGCCGGCGCTGATGAAGCGGCGGATTGGGCCGTGCTGTGGCCTGCGGTAGAGGCGGATATGCCGGAAATAGTGCAGAAATCGACCGATTGGCAGCGTCAAATGCTGGAAAATGGCGATTTGGCGTCAAATTTGTTGAAATTTGCCACCACGCTTGCTTAGGTCGCGCGCGCAGAAAAGGTATAATGCTCGGCTAATTTATAATTCGATCAAACGTGAGCTTACGGCGCTGTTGGGCGGGAGGCGACCGATGATTTTTATGCAACCCACTTTTTACGTACACTTTTTATGAAACCTGCAAAAGAAATTCGCGTTGGCAACATCATTATGGTTGATAGCAAGCCTATGATCGTGTTGCGTTCTGATGTCAATGGTTCTAGCCGCACGGGCTTCACATACAAATGGAAGATGAAAAATCTTCTGACGAACACCCCGATGGAAAACGTATTCCGCGGTGACGACAAGTTCGACGTTGTTGTTCTCGACAAGAAACCAGTTACTTATTCCTACTTCGCTGATCCGCTGTATGTATTCATGGACGAAGAATACAACCAGTACGAAATCGAAGAAGAAAACCTGGGCGACGCATTGCACTACCTGAAAGACGGTATGGAATGCGAAGCGGTGTTCTACGACGGCAAAGCAATCTCGGTTGAATTGCCTATCACCATCGCACGCCAGGTTGTTTACTCGGAGCCTGCAGTCAAAGGCAATACTTCGGGTAACGTCCTGAAAGAAGCGAAGATTGAAAACGCGGTTGAAGCACATCGCCACACCGTCCAGGTGCCACTGTTCGTGAGCCAGGACGACGTGATCGAGATCGACACCCGTACCAATGAATACAAACGCGTGGTTCGTAACTAATCAGCGTTTGAAATTAAAAAAGCTGCCGATCAGGCAGCTTTTTTTTCGTCTGTTGCCAATGTTAACGCGCGTTTTGTATGCGCTCTATCCGTTCCGCGGTGGATGGGTGGCTGGATAAATATGGCACGGTCGGGGTTTCATTGAGCTCTTTCTGTAGCTTTTCAAAACCGGCTGCCATATTCGAGAGGTCTATGCCGTTCGCTTTCATCATCGCAATCGCGTAGTCGTCCGCTTCCCGCTCCGCGTCGCGCGAATACTTCATATCCAGCAGCAGGGTGGGGATGTTCGCCACAATCGCGGAAGCATCACCGAATAGCACGGTGACCAATGCGCCGACCGCCGAGCTTTGCACCACGCGCCGCATCAGGTGGCGTTCATGCAGGTGGCCGAGTTCATGTGCCAGTATCCCCATGATTTGTTCATCGTTCTGGATCAGCTGCACCAGTTCATCGGTGAGGATGATGTCACCTGATGGCAGCGCGAAAGCGTTCGGTCCTATTTTGCTCTTGCGAAACAGGATGCGGTAATCCGGCACGCCATCCCAGGGTGCCTGTAATTGCCTGAAGCGGTCTATCAGCGCCTGCTGCCGCGCCGGCGCTAGCTTGCTCGGGGCAAAGATGCGCTGGTCGAGGAAGTCCAGCATGCCGCTACTGATTGAACGTTCAATTTTCTCCGGCAGTATTTTGGCGATGCCTTCAGCCGCCAGCGGCAGTACATACAGATAGCCGAACGCCAGCACGAGCAAGGTGGAAGCCACGGCGATCAGGGCACCACGCCAGCTTTGCTGCATGCGGACGATGAAGGAATCCTGGTGGCCGGTATCAGCCAGCAATGCGTCGAAGGCGGCGCTGTCGGCTATTTCCAGATAAGCCTCATCCGGGAAGGTCACCTTGCGCTTGGTATTGCGCGCACGTTCGGATACGCGCAGTTCGCCGAGCGGACAACTGCGCTCGGCATCGCCGGAGATTGTCGCCACCCCCGCGTCTACCGATAGCGTCACGTGGTGCAGACGTGAAGTCTTGCCATCGAAATAAAGCGCGGGGATGCGCATGCCGGTATCGCCCATTTATAGCGACAGGTCGAAGTCGAGCAAATCAGTCACACCTTCGCCGGTAGCGGAAACCTGCTGCTGGTTTGCAGCGAGGAAATTTTCCAGGCTGCCGTCCGGCAGCAAGGCCATGCATTCCACGCGGTACTTCATCGCGCGTATTTGCGCGAAGGGCAGGAACAGGCCCAGCGTACAGATGATGGCGATGATATTGGTGATCGTAATAAAGGCCATCCGCGTCCATTTCATATCGCTGAGGAAGCGATGCTGGCTCAGTTGCGTATTGTTCCAGATCAGGTTCTGGATCAGCGTCGCAAAGATCGGAAACAGCAGGAACATCCAGACATACATCGCGAGCATGAACAGGAAGATGCCGGCCGCACCTGCCGCTGCCGCCGTTTCGCGATCGCCGGTATCAGCGGTAATCATGGCGAACAGGGCGCCGCCCAGGGTGCCCGAGATGACGATGATGCCGAGCAGCCAGATGGCAAACACCAGCAGATAGGCTTTGTAAAAGCTGCCGACACTGCCGCTGAATGAAAAGTGGCTGGTGCCGAAACGGCTTTCCTGATGCTGGAATTTTTTGATGCGTTGGTGCGTGAATGGCGTCAGCATGAGGGCTGACAGCATGGTGAGGAAGGGCAAGGCCAGGTAGACCCAGTAAATCTGTTTCAATGCTCCACGGAAACCAAAGCGGATGCCGCGATAGCTGGAGTTGTACAGCTTGAACTGCAGGCTCTTCCAGATCAGCCACGGTGTCAGCGCCATCACCATCAACAGCATCAGCAAGCCGACCAGGTCGGACATTTCAAAAGCCAGGTTGTAGATGATGATCAGCAACACGGCAATGATGCGTCCTTTCAGGATGGCAACCGGATTGCCATGGTATTCAAAGCTGGTGCCGGCGACGCTGGTGCTGCCGTAGAAGTAACGGGTGCGACGCACTTTGGCCCAGGCTGAGTAAATGCCCAGTGTGAGGATGGAGAACAGCAGGTTAACGATCCAGATGCGGAAATATTCGCTGCCGGTGCCGCTGAAGGCAAAGCGTATCGGTGTATTGGATGGTGTGGAATTGCTTTCAGGTATTTCGTGCACAACGGCTGAGTCGCTCATGTTTGCTCCCTGCGGGTTTATTGTTCTGCGAGTTTATTGTTATTAAGTACTGCGAATACAACTGCACAAGCTTACTTGGTGACAAGCAATTGTCAAGAACGCTCGTCCACCGAGTATGCCGGCCAAATATATCTGCGATGTGACGGGCATCGACGTAAGCAGCGATGCGACAGGCGCGCAATGCGAAGCTGAAAACGCAGGCAGACGGGTGAGCGCTGTGCTGCGGATTTTTTATTTGGGATTACTCCGAGCAACAAATCTGGCGTTTCAATACTCGTATCATCGCCTTCGCATGATGTGCATCAGTGCACCAATTCATTTTGTATTTCTCTATGCACATATGAAATTTCGTCTGCCTAAAAATTAAGCAAAATTATTTTTAATAAAAATGTAACAGTTGTGAACTTTAAAAACGACAGGGACACCAAGCGTTGGTTGTGTGAAGTAGAGCTATCTACCATCGCATTGCCACCACGCAAAACAGATAAGCCGGAATGCCGTTACGCGCGATGTACTGCCGATGCTGCCAGCGTATTCATTTATTTTTATTACGTCATCGCGACAATTATTTTCAGGAGATTTCATGCTTCGATCAGACACGCTTTTTGGCAAGCGAGAATCCAATACGCCAAACCCTCCTATGAGCACAACCAACTCTTTGTCCAGTTCAAGCACAGGCAGCTCCAGTTTTCCCAAGGCATCTACTCCTGCAACCGGTTTCAATGCAGCGGGATCCGCATCGAACCAGCACACCAATGAAGTCGGCAGCAAACTGATCGTTGGTCCGAACATCAAACTCAAAGGTGTCGAGATCACTGATTGCGATACGCTGGTAGTCGAAGGTTTCGTTGAAGCGACGATGGATTCACGCGTGATCCAGATCGCCAAAGACGGTTCTTTCAAAGGTTCGGCCGGCATCGATATCGCGGAAATCCACGGTACCTTTGACGGTGAATTGACAGTGCGCCAGAAGCTGGTGATCTATGCGTCGGGAAAAGTCTCCGGAAAGATTCGTTACGGCAACGTCGTGATTGAAGAAGGCGGCCAACTGGCGGGTGATGTGCAAGTCGGTGGCACTACTGCCCAGGCAAAAAACCTGTCAGTGGCGAAAAGCGTCTAACTGTATTTAGCGTTTATTTTTAACGCTTATTTTTAGCATAGTAAAAGCTGATCCCTCGCAGTGCCGTTAAGGCGCTGCGGGGGATTTTGCGTGCCTGCGGCAACAGGGTTTCTCGCGATCAAGAAAGCCGTGCGACAATAAGACGCTACGCTTGAGCTGCAAGCGGACTTTTGTCATTCAGGTACCCTTATGCATCCCGAATACATACTCAATCTGTCCTGCCTCGATCAGCGCGGCATCGTGCAACGGGTGTCCGGTTTTCTGGCCGCCCACGGCTGCAATATTATTGAGTCGGCGCAGTTCGGTGATGCGCAGTCGCAACTTTTCTTCATGCGTGTTTATTTTGCTGCGGAAGATTCATCTGTCAACGATGAAGTCTTGCGGGCGGATTTCGCGGCGATGGCGGAGACGATGCAGATGACCTGGCAACTGCACGATGCGCAGAAGAAGCCGCGTGTGATGCTGATGGTGTCGAAGATAGGGCACTGCCTCAACGATTTGCTGTTCCGCTATAAAAGCGGTTTGTTACCAGTCGAAATTCCGGCCATCGTTTCCAATCACACCGACTTTTATCAGCTGGCCGCGAGCTACAACATTCCCTTCCATCATTTGCCGCTGGCACCCGGTGCTTCAGAAGAGGCGAAGCGTGCGCAGGAAGATCGCGTGCTGGAGATCGCCAGCAGTGCGGAAATCGATCTGGTGGTTTTGGCGCGTTATATGCAAATCCTGTCACCGCAAATGTGCGAGGCCTTGCAGGGGCGTGCGATCAATATCCATCATTCCTTCCTGCCGAGCTTCAAGGGTGCCAAGCCTTATTATCAGGCGCATGAACGCGGCGTGAAGCTGATCGGCGCGACCGCGCATTTCGTGACGGGTGATCTGGATGAAGGTCCTATCATCGAGCAGGATGTCGAGCGCGTCGATCATGCGATGAACCCGGCGACGCTGACCGCTATCGGGCGGGATGTTGAGTGTGTGGTGCTGGCGCGGGCAGTGAAGTATTTCATTGAGCATCGGATTTTGCTTAATGGACATAAGACGGTGGTGTTTAAGTAGTAGGTTTGTTTTTTTTGTATGCTGTTGGTGATGCTGTTCTTTCTTCGTGGAGAAGTGCGTTGCCGGGGGCGGCCCGGCAGCCGCTCACTTTCTTTGCTTCGCCAAAGAAAGTAAGCAAAGAAAGGCGACCGCAACAGTCGTCGCCCGCTGCGCGGGTGCCCAAGTCAAGCGATCGCCAGCCGGCGTCGCAAACCAACTCGCTACGCTAAAGCTCCGCTCAAACATGTTTGCGCCGTTGAACCCGTCTGACAATCGCTCGCCTTGGCAACGCCTAATGCGGAGACGTCAAAAGCACAGCCTTGATGCGCAAAGGGA
>RCUH01000077.1_pt1 | contig 165279 bp, 129 predicted proteins | sample 2166191 | NCBI WGS metagenome assembly RCUH01 (sample SAMN09932848, study PRJNA488358) | compost metagenome | feature: garden; material: soil; isolation source: compost soil in an enriched community after 214 h of incubation | place: Germany: Experimental Botanical Garden Goettingen | collected...
AAAAATATGAAATCATTTAATCAAGAAATCTTTAGTGTTTTTGCACAGACTCCCGTTCAATGTCCGTTCATAAGCCGTTCAAATGCCGTTCATTATATGGGCACTTTGCTTTAACTATAAGGAAACTTCCAGACTTGATGATTAAGTTTGAATGCTCAAACTATTTTAAAAAAAGTCAACTATTTTTAATATATGTTAAAAATAGTGTTCTGTGAAGTTATTAGATTTGGAATAATCAACCTTATATCAACTAACGCTATCACGATGAAAGAATACAAGAATAGCGCTCTTGTTCGCAAAGAGCTAATTAGTCCGGCCTACTACGATCAGTTTTTCAATTACTTATCTAGTATTTCTTCTGGATCCATCCAGTACCGCACACATTTAAAAGATAAATTGACAGGGTATTATAGCAAGCGGAACCCCTATTTGTTAAAAGCCGATGAGATTTGCGATAAATGCTGGTTTATCAGCAAAGGAATTGTGTTTGCCTTCTATTACGATCAAAACCACGGATTCTCGGTACACACTATTTTTGAGGCCGGTGAAATAGCCATGCTGCCTGATAGCTTTATGACAGGGGAGCCTGGTAATGTTTTTTTAATGGCTTGTCCAGATACGCACCTGCTGGAAATTAATGCAGTAGATGTAGAAGATATTTATGAACAGTATCCAGAACGGGAACGGATTACAGAGATGATTCTTGCTTATCAGGGGCGTAAGTATCAGGAGCGGGATCGTTTACTAAGATTTATTGGTAAAGATCTGGTAATAGAGTTTTATAGAGTCTTTCCCGGATTGCAGCTGACAGATAAAAAGATGATCATGCAGAAAGTAATCAGTTCGTATCTGATGCTAAGCGGCCCGAGATTAAGTAAGCTTCGCAGAGAGATTATGGACGAACAAGAATTGCAACTTGTTTAAGGAGAATCGCATTATGAAAATATCAAGAAATGATCCTTTTGATTTGAACCTCTGCATTAGAGGTTTGGGGGTGCAAGTGACTTATATGCATTCGGATGTTTATGAATTCGTTTATCATTTTACGTTTAAGAAATCTCTTAGATTGTATGCCAAGGATTTTAAAAATCCTTGGGAACAATCTATAGATGATCATGATTTCTTTCTCAAAATTGAAGATCCTGTTGTTCAAAGTGTGCTTACCGCAATGGAAAAACTTATCGACTATAAGCTTGAAATAGCCTTAAGATTCGGAATAGATGAAGTAGCAGATTTGTCGAACGAATTCATTGTTGCCCAAGCCTGGAGATTCAAAACCTATCGTTTGGTTTATAAGCAGTCTAAAAGCTATAAGAAATTAATACCCTACTATGATCGCACTTTAGCGGGTATTATAGCTACTTTATCTTTATACGCTTGTGCTTTAACTGCTCAGAGTTACAAAATACCACGTGTATTGAAAGCTCAGTTAGATCTACCAGATATGGATAATTTCAGACTATTGAATCGGGATGATAACAATGTGGACTTACTCATCAACTTAATCGTGGATTTAAAGAAGAGTCTTGATGGATTTAGGGCTTTAATGATCACCAAATCCAAATAAATGACATCCTTTCCAAAAGATTTTTATAAATACTAATAATTTTAGCATTAACTTTGTTGTGTTATTTTTGTTAAGCTAATTATATTAGTATTTATAAATTGGAAGTCATGGAAGCTAAACTAGAAATTCTAAACAAGCTACGGCAAGATTTGCTGCTGTGGCAAGGTTTTAAGCCTGCTGAAGGGGAAGCTGCGCAGTGTGTTGGACTTGGTGAAATTGAAGCGGCCTTTCCAGGCGGGGTATTTCCCAGAAAGGCTATTCATGAATTTATTTGTGCAGCGCCTGATCAAACGGCTGCCACTGATGGTTTTATTGCTGGATTATTGTCTGTGTTGATGGCTGATGGGACGGGTTGTGTATGGATCAGTACGGCACGTAGACTTTTTCCACCCTCGCTAGCTGCCTTTAATGTCGAGGCCGACCGCATCATTTTCGTAGATGTGCGGAATGATCGTGAGGTACTATGGGTAATGGAGGAAGCATTGCGTTGTGAAGGCCTGGCAGCAGTAGTGGCTGAAGTAGATAGTTTGAGTTTAGTAGAATCCCGGCGGCTCCAGCTTGCTGCAGAACAGCAAGGTATTCCTGCAATGATTATACGCAAAGATCCCAAAAGATTAGTTGCCGGTGTGTCGACGGCACGCTGGCAGATTTCTCCATTACCCAGTTCTGTTGAACAGGGAATGCCTGGGGTTGGCTTTCCTCGCTGGCGGGTAGACTTGTTGAAAGTCAGAAGCGGTAATCCAGGCAGTTGGACATTGGAATGGGAAGCGGACAGATTCTTACAAGTTCCTGCACAAAAAGTATTTGTTCAACTGGCACAAAGAGAATTTGGTTAATCATGCAGCGGAGGTTTATTTCCATATGGTTTCGTCATTTACTGGCGGACTGGCAGCTGATACGGCGGCCGGAATTAAAGGGAGTACCCTTTGTTTTCGCTGCCCCCGATCATGGCAGGATGATCGTTACGGCGGTCAGCCTGCTTGCCGCTGAACATGAGGTAACATCAGGAATGTCAGCGGCAGATGCCAAAGCGATTTGTCCCGGTCTGGAAGTATTGGATGATAAAGTCGGGCGCGCAGGGAAACTGCTTAAAGGATTGGGTGAGTATTGTATTCGTTATGCACCGATTGTCGCGATTGACGAATTCAGTATGGATGGCCTGATGTTGGAGGTAAGTGGTTGCGCACACCTTTGGGGTGGCGAGCGTGAATATTTAAAAGAAATTGTTTCCAGGTTAAAAAGTAAGGGCTATACGGTTCGCCTGGCGATTGCGGATACACCTGGTGCAGCCTGGGCGGTATCGCGCTTTGGAAAAGTCACTCCCTTGGTTGCTCCAGATGGGCATGTCGAAGCTTTACAGCTTTTACCTCCAGAGGCTTTACGACTGGAAGAATCAACGCTTTCTAAGCTTAGAAAATTGGGTTTTTACCAGATTCGGAGTTTTATCGGGATGCCCAGATCGGTCTTGCGCAGGCGTTTTGGTGAAGCATTTTTGCTGCGACTGGCGCAGGCGCTGGGAACAGAAGAGGAAGTGCTGCAAGCCTTACGGCAGCCAGTTCCCTTTCGCGAGCGACTGGCGTCCCTGGAGCCAATCAAAACCAAGACAGGCATTGAGATCGCGATTACCAGGCTGCTGGAAGTATTATGTAAACGTCTGCAGACTGAAGGACTAGGCTTACGTTCCGGGCTATTGACTGCTTACCGGATTGATGGCAAAATCGTACAGATTGCTATAGGGACCAGCGGGGCTTCTCATAGTGTGGCACATTTGTTCAAACTTTTCCAGTTGAAAATCGACCAGATTAAACCGGCATTGGGAATTGAACTTTTTGAACTCGAAGCGGTAAAGGTAGATGCCTTAGAAGTTCCCCAGGAAATCCTATGGAATAGCAAGCCGGGACTAAACAATAAGAGTATTTTACAGTTGATCGATCGGGTAAGCGGAAAGCTGGGTGCTGCTGCAGTACATCGTTATATGCCGGAAGCGCATTACTGGCCGGAGCGCTCAGCAGGCAAGGCGCGTTCATTAACAGAACTGAGGGTAATGAACTGGAATATGGATAAGCCCAGGCCTACAGAGCTATTGCCTCGTCCGGAAGTTATACAGGTGATGGCTTTGATTCCGGATCATCCCCCAAAGTTTTTCATTTATAAAGGTGAGCAACATCAGGTGGTCAAAGCCGATGGCCCTGAACGCATCGAAAGGGAATGGTGGCTGGATGCTGGTGAGCACCGGGATTATTATCGGGTAGAAGATGCCAGCGGTCGACGGTACTGGTTGTATCGGTCGGGACATTATGGTGCCAATCAGTCTTTTCAATGGTTTGTTCATGGATTTTTTGCGTAAAGGGTTATGGAATATAGTGAGTTACAGATGACGTCGAATTTTAGTTTCCTACGGGGGGCTTCACATGCACATGAGCTAGTTGCTCAGGCTGCGATTTTGGGCTATCAGAAAATAGCGGTTACAGATCGAAATACTTTAGCCGGTATTGTTCGCGCACATGCTGCGGCAAAGGAAAAAGGGTTGGGTTTTATCCCGGCCTGTAGACTGGATCTGCTAGATGGCCCAAGTTTATTGGCCTATCCTACGGATAAGGAAGCATACGGCCGACTGTCGGCCTTATTAACTAAAGGGAATCTGCGTGCTGAAAAAGGGGAATGCCACATCTCCAGGGCAGATGTTTATGAACACAGTAAGGGGATGTTGTTTACAGTAGTGACACCCAATCAACTGGATCGTAGGTTCAAATTTGAAGATGATTTTGTAAATGCGCTCGCACAGTATCGTGAGGCCTTAACTGGACAGTTGTATCTGTCTGCAAGTATGTCGTATTCTGGTTATGATGAAAAACTGATGTTTCGGATTCAGCAACTCTCAGATCGCTTTGGCATTCCAATGGTCGCTACTGGCGACGTGCATTACTATGATCCTTCCCGCAGGGAATTGCAGGATGTACTCACCTGTGTGAGGGAGAAATGTACCATTCAGGAAGCAGGTTTCCGCCTGCATATGAATGCAGAACGCTATATGAAACCAGTAGGAGAGATGCACCGACTGTTCCGCAAATATCCCTATGCATTACACAGTACATTGGAGATTTCGGAAGCATGCGGTTTTTCTTTAGACGAGCTCAGGTATGTCTATCCGGCAGAAATTAACCAGAGTGGGCGAGCGCCACAGGAAGAGCTGGAATACCTTTGCTGGAAAGGTGCACATGATTTTTATGGGGAGACTGTCCCCGAGAAAGTTGTTAAGATGATTGCTCATGAAATGGAGTTCATAAAAAAAATGGATTATGCGAATTATTTCCTTTTCGTAGAGGACATCGTCAGAGAAGCACGTAGCCGTGGGATATTATGCCAAGGGCGGGGATCTGCAGCAAACTCGGCTGTTTGTTTTTGCCTGGGCATTACCTCAGTAAATCCGATGAAGTTTGAGTTGTTGTTTGAGCGCTTTATTTCTTCGGATAGAAATGAGCCACCGGATATTGATGTGGACTTTGAGCACGAAAGACGGGAAGAGATCATCCAGTACATCTACGATAAATATGGGCGCGACCGTGCGGCTATTGTGGCTACGGTTACCCAGCTGCATCAGAAAGGTGCGATTCGTGATGTAGGTAAAGCAATGGGTTTATCGGTAGATACCATTAACCGGCTGTCCAATTCGATCTGGGAGTTTACCGATGAATGGTTTGAAGGTAAGCGCATTACTGAACTAGGTTTGAATCCGCGGGATCCACATTTGAAAAAGACCCTGGAACTCACTGCGCAGATGATGGGCTTTCCTCGTCAACTCGGTCAGCATACAGGGGGATTTGTGGTGACCAATGGTAAGCTGACTGATCTATGCCCAATACTGAATGCCAGAATGGAAGACCGGACCAATATTGAATGGAATAAAGATGATATTGATGCATTGGGCTTTTTGAAAGTTGATGTACTGGCCTTGGGGATGCTCACTTGCATTCGCAAGGGCTTCGATTTATGCAAACAGCATTATGGGCTGAACCTCACACTTGCCAATGTACCCCAAGATGACCCTGCGGTTTATGACATGATCTGCCTGGCCGATACGCTGGGCGTTTTTCAGATTGAAAGTCGTGCACAGATGTCGATGTTACCGCGTTTAAAACCCAGGGTATTTTATGACCTGGTTATTGAAGTGGCCATTGTGAGACCTGGACCGATTCAGGGTGATATGGTTCATCCTTATTTGAGGCGGCGAAATGGTGAAGAGCCTATTATTTATCCCTCTCCGGAATTGGAAGAGATATTGGGCAGGACTTTAGGCGTACCCTTATTTCAGGAGCAGGCCATGAAGATTGCGATTGTCGCGGCCGGTTTTACACCTGCTGAAGCTGATGGCTTGCGTCGCAGTATGGCGACCTTTAAGGCCAAAGGGTTGGTAAATCAATACGAAAAGAAGCTCATTGAGGGGATGATGAAGAAGGGCTATACTGAGGAGTTTGCAAAACGAATATTTAAGCAATTGGAAGGTTTTGGTAGTTATGGTTTTCCGGAAAGTCATGCTGCTAGTTTTGCATTGCTGGTTTACGTGTCCTGCTGGCTGAAACATTATTATCCGGATGCCTTTGCAGCGGGCTTACTGAACAGCATGCCAATGGGATTTTACCAACCAGCACAGATTGTCATCGACGCGCAAAAGCATGGAGTTGAAGTTCGTCCGGCGGATATTAATTTTTCAGCCTGGGATAATCTGTTGGAAGAGAAATCAGGAAGGTTTTATGCAATTCGATTAGGTTTTCGCGAGATCAAAGGTGTTCGGCAAGATGAAATGGATATTCTGGTAGATCACAGGGCTGAAGGTTATAAAACAATTACATCCTTGCGAGATGCAGGCATTAACATCGGAACATTAGAACGGCTAGCTGATGCAGATGCATTTCGCTCCATTGGTCTTGACCGTAGGCAGGCACTGTGGGAGGTTTCTGCTTTGCAGGATATGCCGGTGGAGATTTTCAAAGGGCAACCTTCAGAAAGTGTACTCGAAGCACAGGTCGAATTGCCTTTGATGACACAAGCTGAGCATGTGGTGCAAGATTATGCGACTGTTGGCTTGTCGTTGAAAGCACATCCAGTGAGCTTTGTGCGGCCGCAATTGGAAATGCTGCGCATTTTGTCTACGCATACGATTAATAATGATTCGACCAATGGGCAGCTGGTTAAAGTAGCAGGATTGGTATTGGTACGCCAGCGGCCCGGTACTGCAGGAGGCGTGTGTTTTATTACCATCGAAGATGAAACTGGCTATTCAAATCTGGTAGTTTTTGAGAAACTGTTTGAGACCTATCGCAAAGAGATACTTAACTCCAGGTTGTTGATGGTGGAAGGACGATTACAGCGGGAGGGGTTAGTGGTACATGTTATTGTGAGTAAATGTGTGGACCTAACTAAAATGCTTGGTAAATTGGTGCAGCGGGAAGTAGATGATTTACCAGTACTGACTTTATCTCGTGCAGATGAAAAGAGTGCGCCTAATGAGGCTTTTCATGGAGGACGGAATTTTAGGTAGTAAATTAAATATTTAAAGAGCTACGTCATCTCAGTCAATCATATTTTAAGCACCATTATTTAAAGCTATAAATTATAAAAACTAGATCAAAAAAAACTTACGTGGGGCGATGATAATCAATGACTTTCGTTGTTTAACAATGATTAGTGGGATTGAGTTCTTTATGTGAGTTTACATCATGTCCTTGCGCTTCTTTTTAACTAGAAGTTGATTTTACTTTGAAAATTGCTAATTTAGCCAGACACGCTCCAAATCCGAACACAAAAATTCAATGAAAAATTTTAAAGAAACAGCAAATTTTATCTGGTCTATTGCAGATTTACTACGTGGTGATTATAAACAGAGCGATTATGGAAAAGTGATTTTACCACTAACTGTTTTACGTCGCCTAGATTGCGTTTTACAAGCTACTAAGGCTGATGTACTAAAAAAGTACGAGCAAGCGACAGTTATGAAAATTCAGAATATCGACCCGATTTTGAACAAGGTTGCAGGTTATAGTTTTCATAACCGGAGTAATTTTGATTTTGATAAACTAATTGCCGACCCTAATAATATTGCAGCTAATCTGCGTGATTATATAAATGGTTTTTCTGCTGAGGCTAGGGAGATTATAGAACAATTCGAGTTCGAAAATCAGATCAACCGTATGGATGATAACAACCTCTTATTTATGGTGGTTAAACGCTTCCAGGAAATTGATTTGCACCCTGGTAAAGTGAGCAGCATGGAAATGGGTTATCTATTTGAAGAATTAATTAGAAAGTTTGCGGAGATATCTAACGAAACAGCAGGGGAGCACTTTACCCCTCGTGAGGTTATTCGCTTAATGATTAATCTTTTATTTTTAAATGACCACGATATTTTAACCAAAAAAGGAATTGTAAAAACCATTTACGATTGCTGTGCAGGTACAGGCGGAATGTTAAGCGTTGCTGAAGAGTATTTGAACGAACTTAATCCCGATGCCCGTTTAGAAGTTTTCGGTCAGGAGTTAAATCCAGAATCCTATGCTATCTGCAAATCGGATATGTTGATTAAAGGGCAGAATCCAATTAACATTAAAAAAGGAAATAGCATATCTGAAGACCATTTAGCTGGCGAAAAGTTTGATTATTTAATTACGAATCCACCTTTTGGGGTGAAATGGGAAAAGATAGCCAAAAAAGTAAAAGCCGAGCATGATGAAAAAGGACATGGTGGTCGCTTTGGCGCTGGCTTACCTTCAACAAGTGATGGTTCTTTTTTGTTTTTGATGCATTTGATTTCAAAAATGAAACCGGAGGGTTCTCGTTTAGCCATTGTATTTAATGGTTCACCAATGTTTTCGGGTAGCCCTAGTACTACTAAAAATGAATCGAGTATTAGGCAATGGATTATAGAAAACGATATGCTGGAGGCGGTGATCGCTTTACCCAACCAGCTATTCTATAATACTGGCATTAGCACTTATATCTGGCTAATTTCTAATCATAAACCTAAAAACAGAAAAGGAAAAGTGCAGTTAATTAATGCGGTAGACTTATTTAAAAAAATGAGCAAATCATTAGGCAATAAGCGTAACGAATTGGCGGCAGACCAAATTGCCTCTATTACCGAAACCTATGGCGATTTTATAACCAACGATTTTAGCAAAATATTTGATAACAAAGATTTCGGGTATTCTAAAGTAACCGTTGAAAGACCAGAACGTGATGTCAAAGGAAATATCAAGCTAGATAAAAAAGGATTACCAAAGGCGGATAGTAGCTTGCGAGATACAGAAAACATACCACTGAAAGAAGATATCAAGGCTTACTTAAAAAGAGAAGTTTTGCCTCATGTGCCAGATGCCTGGATAGACGAAAGTAAAACTAAAGTAGGTTATGAGTTAAACTTTACTAAATATTTTTACCAATATAAACCATTGCGCAGTTTAGATGATATTCGCAAAGACATATTGGCTTTAGAGAAAGAAACATTGGGTTTAATTAATGAGGTAATTGCCTAATGAAGAGGTACGAAAGTTATAAAGATTCTGGCATTGAGGGTATTGGAGAAATACCAACTCACTGGGAAACGAAGAATTTACAAGCATTAGCAAAAAATGAAAAATATTCCTTTACTGGTGGCCCGTTTGGCTCAGATTTAAAATTTGACGATTATACGGTGTCAGGAGTTAGAATTATCCAACTTCAAAATATTGGTGACGGAACCTTCAACGACGATTATAAAATATATACTTCAAATGAAAAGGCAGATAGCCTTTCTAGCTGTAATATTTTTCCAGGTGAAATTATAATTGCAAAAATGGCAGACCCAGTTGCAAGAGCTTGTATTATTCCTAATACTGAATCGAGATTTGTAATGGCGTCAGACGGTATAAGATTAGTAGTTAATAATAATGTCTCTAATAGTCAATTTGCTACTTACTCAATAAATTCCAATTATTTTCGGAGCCAAGCAGAATTAAATAGCTCTGGGTCAACACGATTAAGGATTGGACTTAATACCTTAAAAAAATTAAAATTTGTTCTTCCTCCACTTGGGGAACAGATGATAATCAGTTCGTTTTTAGAAAAGAGAACTGCGGAGCTAGATAAACTCATTGCTGATAAGCAAAAATTAATTGAGCTTTTAAATGAAGAGCGAACTGCCATGATTAACCAAGCGGTAACAAAAGGCTTAAACCCGAATTTGCCAATGAAAGATACTGGCATTGAGTGGTTAGGAAAAATACCTGAACATTGGCAGTTAAGTAAGATCAAATTTGTATGCAAAATAATAGGAAGGATAGGCTTTAGGGGATACACTGTACAAGATTTGGTAAAAGAGGGGGAAGGAGCAATTTCTTTAAGTCCATCAAATATTAAGAATCATATTTTGGACATTTCTAATAACTGTACTTACTTATCTTGGATGAAATATGAAGAATCTCCAGAAATAAAGATATATGAAAAAGATATCCTTGTAGTTAAAACGGGGTCTACTATTGGGAAAATAGCCATTGTTCCTAAAGAACACCCAAAAATGACTTTAAATCCTCAATTAATCGTTCTAAAAGAAATTAAAATGATTCCAAAATTTTTATATCACATAATGACATCTAAATATTTTCAGAGCTATTTTAAAATCTACACTGCTGGCGGCAGTACGCCAGCTATATCTCAGGAGAAAATAAATAATTTTGAAATCATTTTTCCTGATTTAGTTGAGCAGGAAAAAATCGTTAAAGAAGTCGACATTTCAATAACAAAATTTCATAAAATTACTGAAAAGCTTAATCAAGAAATCGACTTTTTAAGGGAATACAAAATAGCATTAATTTCAGAAGTAGTTACAGGCAAGGTAGATGTACGGGATGAGGTTATTGGCGGTTGTCATGCTGAACTTGTTACAGCATCTGCCTTGCAATAATAGTCCCAGAAATTAAATACAAAGGGACGGACTTTAAAAAAAAAATAAATTAACAAACCTCAAAATTATGGCTAGCGGAATCCATACCGAGCATACCTTCGAATCAGCAATAGAAGAATCATTAACCACCACTGGTGGTTACAGTAAAGGTAACTCTTCTGATTTTGATGTACACCTGGGCTTGTTCCCAACTTATATTACTGATTTTTTAAAGACATCACAACCCAAAGAATGGGTGAAAATATCAACCATCCATAAAAACGATGTAGAGAAAAAGGTATTAGACCGTTTGCTAAAAGAGCTCGATTTACGTGGCTCTTTAGATATTATCCGTAATGGCTTTACCGATTATGGGGTAAAGTTTAAAATGGGGTATTTAAAACCAGAATCTACTCTGAACTCTTCGGCTGCTAAACTTTACGATAGCAATCAGCTTACCGTAACCCGTCAACTATATTATGAACGTAAGGGGAATAACAGCTTAGACATGGTATTAAGTTTAAATGGTTTGCCTGTCGCAACCATCGAACTCAAAAATCAATTTACAGGTCAAGATATTAGTCACGCCAAAAAGCAATACGTTTATGATAGGGAGCCTAGCGAACCCATCTTCCAGTTTAAAAAAAGAACATTGGTGCACTTTGCAGTAGATGCCGATGAATGTTTTATGACTACCAAACTGGCGGGTAAACATACTCGATACCTGCCGTTTAATAAGGGCTTTAACAATGGAGCAGGTAATCCGAACAATAAAGATGGTTACAAAACTGCTTACCTATGGGAGTACGTTTGGGCGAAAGATAGCATGATGGATATCCTAGGCAAATTTCTCCATTTAAGTGTTGAGGAATATGAGTTTGAGGGTATAACCAAGAAAAAGGAAAGTATGGTTTTTCCACGTTACCATCAATTACAGGTAGTGAGGCGTTTGGAGTACGATGTGAAGGAGTATGGAGCTGGGCAAAATTATTTAATTCAGCATTCTGCAGGTTCAGGTAAATCCAATTCCATTGCCTGGTTATCGTATAGGCTGTCGAGTTTGCATGATGTAGCAAACGAACGTATTTTCGATTCTACCATTGTAATTACCGATAGGAAGGTGCTTGATAATCAATTACAAAATACCATTTACCAGTTTGAGCACAAGCCGGGCGTGGTACAAAAAATAGATAAGGATTCGCAGCAATTGGCTGATGCCATTTCATCAAAATCGAATATCATCATCACCACTTTACAAAAGTTTCCTTTTGTGCTCGATAAAATTGGTGAGTTGCCCAATCGTAAATATGCCGTTATTATCGATGAGGCACATTCATCGCAAGGTGGCGAGGCAAGTAAAAAGCTAAAAGAAGTTCTGGCGTATAAATCATTAGAAGAGGCAGCCGAAGAAGAAAATATTAGCGGTTTAGACGATGACGCCGAAGATGAAATCAGAAAATCGATGCAGGCAAGAGGCAAACAAGAAAACCTAAGTTTCTTTGCCTTTACGGCAACACCTAAAGCAAAAACCATCGAAGTTTTTGGTACACCCGATGTCAAAGGAAAACCAAAACCGTTTGATGTTTATTCGATGAAACAAGCCATTGAAGAGGGCTTTATTTTAGATGTATTAAATAACTACACCACTTATAAAACATTTTTTAAGCTATCGAAAGAAATACAAGACGACCCTGAAATAAACAAAAAACAGGCATCAACTGCAATTGCTCGCTTTTTATCTTTACATCCGCATAACCTGTCACAAAAAACGGAGGTTATGATTGAGCATTTCCGTCAAATTGTTTCAAAAAAGATTGGCGGTAAAGCAAAGGCAATGGTGGTAACGGGTTCTCGTTTGCACGCCGTTCGCTATAAAGAAGAATTCGATAGATATTTAAAAGTAAAGGGTTATCACGATATTAAAACGATTGTTGCTTTTTCGGGCAGGGTACCTGCAGATGGTTTTCCTGATGGCGTTACCGAGGTAGAAATAAATGGTTTTAAGGAAAAGGAACTTCCTCAAAAATTTGCAACCGATGAGTACCAACTTTTATTGGTTGCCGATAAATATCAAACTGGTTTCGACCAACCTTTGCTACATACCATGTATGTAGATAAAAAACTATCTGGCGTTAAGGCTGTACAAACATTATCGCGTTTAAATCGAATGCATCCCGGCAAGCAGGATACTTTTGTGCTCGATTTTGTTAATGAAACTGAAGATATTTTAGCCTCGTTTCAGCCGTATTACGAACTCACGACAGTAGAAACTTCTACCGACCCAAATCATTTATATAACCTGGAACATGAAATTAAAAAGGCACAGGTAATTTGGGATAGTGAGGTTGATATTTTCTGCAATGTTTACTTTAAATCATCAAGGGCATTGCAGGTAGCGGAACAAAAGAAACTTTATTCGTTAACCGACCCAGCTGTTCAGCGTTTTAAACAATTACCTGTGGAACAAGGCAAAGATGATTTGTTGAATACACAAGCTACACAAGAGGACTTTAAGAACTCGGTGCAATCGTTTGTTAGGCTGTATGCCTTTCTAACCCAAATAATGCCATTTACTGATGTGAATTTAGAAAAGCTGTTTACTTATTGTACCTACCTTTTAAGGAGGCTGCCTAGAAACAGCAACGATAAATTTAAGCTTGGCGATGAGGTTTCACTGGAATATTACAGGTTACAGCGCATCGCCGAAACGCATATTGTAATGGAGCCAATGGGTGAATATGGTTTGGATGGCGAAATTGAATCAGGTATCAGAATGAAGAAAGATGAGAAAGCAGCACTTTCAGAAATTATTGATGTTTTAAACAAGCGTTTTTCTACAGAGTTTAATGATGCCGATAGATTATTTTTCGATGCCATTGAAGAAGAGCTTTATGCGGATGATAAATTAAGACAACAAGCCCAGGCAAATAGCATAGAAAACTTCAAGTTTGGTTTTGACGATATTTATATGGATAAGGCGATAAGTAGGATGGAGCAAAACCAAGATATATTCTCAAAAATGATGGATGATAAAGAATTTGGAAGCCTAGTAAGGGATTACATGTTAAAGAAAGTATACGAAAGGTTCAATCAAGCTGTTTAAATATACTTGAAACTTAAAAAGCGATTTCTTGAAGACCTACCGTCTATTGTTATGAGAAGCAATATGCGAAAATCAAAGGAAAAGTTGGAAGAAATTCCTTGTTGTCAATTAAATTCGGCATTAAGTAGTCATCTAATAAAGGTCTTATCCACGAAATATCCATAAATCTCTATATTTTATCTTTTAACCTTATCTACTTTGCGAATGTATTCCTCTGTTTCATATTTCGTATATTTCGCTTATGAAACAGTTTAAATCCGATGTCCAATACATGGTCGTGGGCTTCGGCGGTGCTGGAGTTCAAATTGGCAAAATGCTTGTTAAAAATGGGCTTCCAACATCGAGATTACATCTCTTTGATACTGATAAACGACAAATCGAGAATAATGGCCCCTCTGGACGTTACCTATTAGGCGAGAAGCAATTGAAAGGCAAGGGCACCTTTTCAAATACGAATCTGGGCAAAGATGCATATGAGGATGGGAAAGAGTACCTTAATAGGCTCTCTGAAGAGGACTGTTTATATATTGTTGTCGGAGCACTTGGCGGTGGAACTTTCAGTGCGATGGCACCACTATTTGCCCAAACATTAGCTTCAAAAAATAAGAAAGTTATTATTGTTGCGAAATGGCCTGACGGTGAAGAAGAGGTAAATATAGGAATTGCCCATCAAGCTTTAAGTATTTTCAATGACATTACAGATAAAGTTATATTGTATAAAGGTCAGGTCGTAATGAACCAACTTACGACACATGGTAAGGAAAATGGCTACTACGAAATAAATAAGAAAATTAGTGCCGACATTAAAGACTTGCTTATTCGATGCTCAAATCGGATCATTCCAACTAATACTCATGAGGAAGTTAAACTTCAGGATAATTTTCTACGGATCAAGGCATATGTCGATGGATCAGACTGGCTTATAGGTCAAGATGATGACACACTTTATCTCACCCGCGCAAACGTGGCATTGCTTGATACGATCTACAGTGGTCATACGGAACTGTACATAAATACACCAAGAAAATTCGAGGAACTAACTGCTGAAATACTTAGGAGTGCTGGTTATGAAGCTATTTTAACAGCCGCAACTCGTGATAAAGGCGTGGATATTCATCTAAGAATGCCTAACCCATTCAGTAGCCCGTTGAGAGCTGTTGTTCAAACGAAAATGAAAGGGAAGGGTAAAAAAATACAACGACCGGAAGTCCAGCAACTTCACGGATCTAGAGCTGGAGCAGATAGGGCCATGTTCGTTAGTTCGGTGGATTATTCAAAAGATTCCATTGACTTTGCAAAAGAAGAAAAAATAGATTTACACCGATTTTTCGATCTCCTTGATGAATACAAACAGAACTATGAAGGCAAGGTTTTGCGATTTCCTAAACCTTGTGAAGCAGATGAATTTTATGAGGGGGAGGAAAATGAGAAAAATAAGCACCATTATCCATAAATAAGATTTTGGTAAAGCTTGTTGTAGTATTGGTTGAAGTCAAGCAGATGTCCGCAGAATTTCTATCGGTTAAGGAAGTATCAAAAAAAATAGATTAGGTATGTTACACTCATATTATCGCGATAAAAACATATCTTACAACGAAATATCTCCATCTTATGCATGAAGTACCCAGATCTCATTTGACTTGTGAGTATTAATTTATAGCATATTTGGAGTTAATTAAATTGGCAATCTTAATTAACGACTTATCATGACGCAACAAAACAAAATCAAAAACATCCTTATTAATGAAAATGCTTATTTCTATCAAAAAACTAACAATATCCCTTTATCCACAGGTAAAATAATTAGTGTTTTTAGGGAGGTTTCTAGCGTAAAACTAGGACGATATTTATTGAACGAAGTTAAAATAGACTACAATAGCGGAGGTCAGAACATTATCTATTCGATATGTGTTTTTAGGTATAGTACCCCTCCAACATTTATAGAAAAATATATATCAGGATGGGAAGAGGTGAAAATTGCCTATCTACTTATTGTGGAATATGATGACTTTGTAGTAATCAGTAGAAAAAACATCAGTAAAATTCAGGATTTTTTAAAGGTTTTTAAACCATTATCATACGATGTACTATCTACATTATTTGTAGATGATGACACTAGCTTTGAGAAATTCTCTCTAAAAAATCTGAATGTATCAGATAAGGCTGTTCGCGAGAAAAGCATGGAGGCATTAGATCTTAAGCAAAATTTTTCGGCCCTGGGTGCCAGTAGTTATATTTTGAACTCGTTAAGGGTGAAGAATAATGATGAAAAAACCTCTATGATCCTGAATTCCTCACGTATTAATAAGTTTGGTAAAAAGAACAATATCGAAGCTTTTTGCGATTGGTCGAAGCAGATCGTATATAAGATCAAATCGCATGTAGTAGAATCGACATTTTTGTCCATTTTTGCCGAACCTCAAGATTATGAGCAAATGCGAGTTACCTTGGTGCCGATATCTGTTCTATTTAATTTCGGTGATATTTATAATGATTTTGAAGCAGGTAGAATTACTAGAGTTTTTATAAGGATTGTTAGTGGTAACGAAATTTTGGAAAGAACTATTGATCCTTTTTTAGTATTTACTAGAGTAGAGCGACTAAATAATGTAGGCAGTTATAATGGGCATTTCCTTATCGAAAATCCATTTGTGGATGATTTTGAGCTTAAATTAAATGAGCAGACAATTACTTTGCGTTCTGCAAAGCTTAGGAAAATACTAATTTTAAAAGACAATGGAACGGAAATTTCGTTGATTGATTATTTAAATAGCCACAATGCTTTTATAGTTAATTTTGAAAATATAGATCTGGTTTACTCTAACCGGAAACTTTTTAGAGACAGTAAATTATTGGGAAACACAGATAATTTTCTTAAAATGTTTACACCATATGCTGCATTACAAAATGTTACACAAGAAAAGGGAGCATTTACACCAACTAGTACTGCGTTTGAACTAGGATCCGAATTTAGGTTTGTAGAGGATACGTTTGGTGTAGATCAAGATTTTCTAATTTGTGATGATTTGGGGCGGGAATGGACTGATCATATAGGAATCAGAGATAACAAGGTCGTATTTTATCATTCTAAATATAATACTTCTAACGCTTCTGCATCGGCATTTCAGGATATAGTTGGGCAGGCACAAAAGAATTTAGGGAACTTAAGTGCCCAAGAGTATAGACTTCAGGCAAAAAAGGATTTCTGGGGTACTGATTATGTTAGTTCTACAGGTGTTCAAACAAAAATTGCCCGACTACGTAAGGGTACAACAGTAGATGACGCTATAAAACAGTTTACAGAAGCAGTTAATAACCCTAATTTCAAAAAGGATGTTGTTTTGGTTATTAATTTTATTTCAAAAGCCAGTTTGACCTTGTGGCTACAAAATTTAAAATATGGAGTAGATTTTACGGAAAAGAACGAGGCTATACAAATTCTATGGTTTATTTCTTCACTGATATCGAGTTGCTACGAAGCTGGTGCGGGAATCACAGTCTGTTGTAAGCCATAAAAATCATTTTTGCAAAATAGTACCTTTTAGAGTTTGTTTTGATCTAATTTTAAGCGATAAAAGCTATTAATCCCTTAAGTTCTGCCAAATAATGACAGGGGCTTATAAGTATCAGATCGTTCATCATATTTACGTTCATTAGTCAAGAATTAATTTTTCTAAAAATAGACTTTATTTGGGCAGATGATAATGATTTTCTAAAATTGTCTTGTATTCAGTGCGTGCAAGGATAGTTTGATATGTGTGCTATAGTTATATTCGTAAAAAAAATATCCAGAATATATGTCTGAAAACGCTCAAGATTTCAAGCTGCTCGCCATTCGTCCGTTGAAAGGATGTGATTCGAAATACAGAAATAATCTCATCGAAGGAGAGTTTTACCAGTTTTATGCCAACTATCGCTTCATAATAGACCATGAGAAAAATGTGACAGCTGTCGAACAGACAGGAGCTGAAATTGACATTTTTAGCGGGCTTAGCAAACTTCCAAATCCTCCCAAGATAAATATTTCGGCAATTGTTGGAAAGAATGGCTCTGGCAAAAGTAGCGTCGTGGAACTCTTCTACCTATCCTGCTATCTGGTAGCCAAGAATAACAATTTGATTGCTAAACACGAGAAGCAAGTGATTGCAAAAAAAGAAGAAAAGGAGTTAGCTGAAATTCGGCAGGGCCTGAAATTAGAGGTTTATTTCCTGAAAGACAATCAGTATAGCTGTCTGGTAATCAACCCGGATTTTATTGGTCAGGAAGACAAAGGAAATATCAAATTTTATGACCTGTTATCAGGAGGCAAATTTCCTTTAGCGTCACTTTTCTATTCTGTGGCAGTCAATTATTCTATTCATGGATTGAACGAGCGTACCAGCGGGGTGTGGGTTGCTCGGCTTTTTCATAAGAATGATGCCTATCAAACCCCTCTGGTCATTAATCCGTTTAGGGACGAAGGCACGATTGATGTGAATGCTGAAATGCGCTTTGCGCAATCCAGACTGCTATCAAATTTGAGGTTTATGGAAAATTCCGGAGGTGATCTTATACCTGGCCGCAAGATTGAAAAAATTGAATTTTTTATAAATAGGGTGAAGCTGAATAAGATTGAGGATGTACCAAGTGAGACAGTGTTTGAAGAATTGGAACGCCATAATGATGTGAAAATATTCAAGGTTTTTAGTTCGATTTATTGGACTTTCTTAAGTGAAAAACCCCAGGAAGATCCTGATAGAAATCCTGACTGGGAAAATATTGCTGTTCAGTATAGCGTAGGAAAGCTCATTAGGATCGCTAAGAATTATTATAAAACATTTTATTATGAGTCTGAAGGGAAAATTCCTGGGATAACAAATATTCCAGACCTGCTTGGTGCCCTTAAACTCGATTTCAGTCATGTGACCCTAAAGCTGAGACAGGCGTTATATTTTTATAAAAACGATCCTTTAAGGCTTGATGGTGACCGGGTGACCCTAACCGATCGCTGCGTGACCATTCCAGTTGACCTGTTCGCCCAAAGAATTGCCGAATACACAGCCCAGCATCCCGATCGCGATCCTTTGGAATTCATTCCACTAGCGCCTTTTTCGCCAAGAATTAAACTGGAAGGCGGATTTTATTTTCATAAACTGAGTTCCGGGGAGCAGCAATATATTCATTCGATACAGGCGGTGCTTTACCACATACTAAATGTAGATTCAGTTTTCAACTATAAAGGCAATGTACAAAAAGACAGTAGAACAACCTATAATTTCATCAACGTGATATTTGACGAAATAGAGCTTTATTTTCATCCGGAGTTCCAGCGCAGTTTGATTCAAGACTTTCTGGTCAGTTTGGGTAATCTTTCTATCCCAAATATTGATGGAGTAAATCTTTTGTTTTTGACCCATTCGCCATTTATTCTTTCGGACATACCTGCGGGCAACGTATTACGTATGGAGGACGGGCAAATAAGAAAGAATCCGAAACCAACTTTTGCCGCAAATGTTCACAGCATGCTGGCGGATAGTTTTTTTATGTCTTCTACCATTGGTGCATTTGCAAAATACCACTGTGAGCGGATCATTAAGTTGTATGAAAGGACCAAAATCGCTGATAAAAAGGAAATTGCAGTTCTGAAAATTGAATATTTGGCGGCAAGGGAGAAATTTGCCTATATCGTCGACCAGATAGGAGAAGACGTGATTAGGGGAATATTGAATAATCATCTTGATTATTTGGACTTAAAGCTTTTAATTGATGAAAAGACGGCACTAAAAGATATTCTTTCTAGGCAGCTTGAGGTAATCAACAAAAAGTTGGAGGATTTAGAATGATCAAAATTCAATATCCTGTTGACCCTGTCAAATTAAAGGAATTTAATACATCCTACTTCAAGAAGATTATTACTGTTTTAGGGGCGCAACCGATTCTGGAAACAACCTTGAAAAAGGTCAAACTGGCTGACGGTTCAAGGCTTTCATTGAGAAAGTTGCTTACGGCTGATTTTCTAGAGTTAATGAATCTCGATACCGCAATCAAGACACTTTCAAAAGCTGATGTGCTAAATCTTGCTCCCCTGACCACCTATAAAATTGTGCAACCGGCGATTGCCGAATTTTTTATGAATCAGGACTTTCTGAAGATGTCGAGCTGCTATTACTGCAATATAGATAGCATATATATATATAATGAATTTGGTGACTACCGAACACCTCTGGCATTTATTCAGCAGGCTCATGTTGAGCAACTCATACTCATTAAAGGAATTGGAAAGATAGCTGCTGAGAAAATTAAAGCAAAACGTGAAAAAAAGCAATTTTTGAGCGTGAAAGATTGTCCTGTATCAGATAATGTAAAAAAGCGGCTCGAGGATTTTAAATTTCACACCAAATTAACACACAACCATTTTACGCTGGATCATTTCTACCATCAGGCAGAACACGATCTCCTGTCTTTATGCCTCTATAACTTCGTGCCTTGCTGTTATGTATGTAATTCCAAGTTAAAAAAAGCAGGAAAGCTCTATTTACTTGATGCTTCAAAGTCGAGTCCGAGCTCATCTGGGTTTAGTTTTCATAATGATGTCCGCTTTAAAGTTTATTTCAAAACAGATGGCAATGACGTAAATAATTTGGATGATTTTTCTGTAAATCTTGAAATCACAAATAATGATAAAGAACATGCTGATTTTCTGCGGCAATTAAAGATCCGTGGTAGGTACATGCACTATAAGCATGAGGCATTAAGGTTAATCCGTCAGCAAGTAGAATACCCGATAACCATGCTTGATGAAATAGCAAGAACTTTTGGTAAGACTTCTGACGCCCTTAAAAGAGATATTTTCGGGAAAGAAATTTATGATGCAGATTATGACAATTCATCCCTAGTCAAGTATAAAAGGGATGTGGCTAAAAGTATCGGTATATTAAAGTAGCAAATTAATCAGTAATAATACAGGTTTTAAGAAGCATTATCATCTCTTGTCATTGAGTGAGGTGTCGTTCCCGGTCGTAATAGCTTTATATTGAGGTAAATAATATCTGGTTGAACTTTATCCGAAACAGCTGGCCAATAACCTAACGAATTGCGAACGGAACTGGCTTATCGCTTATTTAGATAATTGTGACAGAGCCGACATGATCCTTATAGTTAGAGAAGTGGTTACATATGGTTAATGAAGAAGCTGAAGTGGTCAGTAATACAAATCTGTGTCTTAAGTTAATTACTTACTTAGAGATATTTTTGTTTTACTTCCTTTCAGAGGATTTACGGAATAGTCTTGAAAGGAACCCTTTCTTAATAGGTTTCTCGATGCCCCAAATTAGGTCTGTTTCGTGTCGTTTTACATTGTCGATATTTGACCCGAATTTGCCCCAAGAAAAGCCATTTTGATTTGATTTGTTTCGTAAGTCTGCAATAACAAAATTGTTTGGAAGAGATTGAGCGAACTCTTTTAAAATTGTATCAGCAGCTTGTCTTGCATGTTCAAGTTCAATAAATCCGTTACCTTCTCGCCATATATTGAAAACTACTTCTTCATGAATGATGTCAAGATTAGATTTTTTACCATTCTTTCCAAATTCGTTTACGTGTTCAATAAATTGAGTTAAGTTATCTGAATGTTTAACAATAACTGCAGGGGAGTGACATACATAAAAAACACTTCCCCAATTGCCGTTTTTGTCAATATCTAAAATCCAAAAGTTGCCAAATCCGTCACCTGCAAGCTGAACCGAATTCGGAAAAAACTCCTCAAAACCGAATTGTCCAACACCATCGAATGTTACATCTTCAAGTCCGTAGAACTCAAAACCACTAGAAAATTTAAGAAGCTCTTTAATTTCATTTGGAATTTGTCCAGTTGGCAATAATTTTTCTAAATCCTCTATTTGTTGATCCGCCAAACCGGATTTCAGTTCAACTTTGTATTTATCTCCGTCTTCGGAGATATATTGTTCTGTCAATATGGATTTAAGCTGGTCAGTTACTGTCATATGTATTCTTCAAAATTTAGTGTAAAGCATTAAAATTGAGCTACTGCATTTTTTTAGCAAGTTCGTAGTTTGTCTACTTTTCATCTTTAATGATTTCGTAGTTAAAGGGAATATTTTTGCTAATTTATGAAATTTGCAAGAGTTCCAGTTGGTATTTCCACTCGCTGATCTTATCGGGATGTTCGTCAAGTTCTTTGTCTGTTAAATCAGGGTTTTTCTCGGCGCATTTGAAGTATATGGTATCCGTCATGTAGGTGCTGATTTCAACTATAGATGCTTTATTGCCGGTGATTAAGAAGTCCAGTAATGCCATAACTGAGCAAGCTGCGTTTAAGGCATAGCTTACCTCATAATTGCCGAATTCTTCTGTGTTTGGGGTAATTGTCTCAATGCGGCTTTGATAGACCTGAAGTTTACTTATTTGCAGCTGAGCTATGGGATGAGATTCGCAGTAGGTGATGGCATCTTGCAAAGTGCCCGGATCACCCCAGCTATGGGTGTTGTAAAAGCGAAGGTATTCCGGTAAAAGTCGCTTGCAAATGGTTAACGCGAAATGAAGAAGTCGATCATCGGACAGTTTGTTGAGCTGTTGGCTGAGTTTGAAGTTGAATTCAAAATCTGGTCTGTGAAAGCTTTCTTTCGCCAGTTCTGTAAAGTAAACGGGTTGTTCTTTATGGTTATGAATCCAAACTTCAACGTTCGTATTTGCTTTAACGATTTCTTTGGCTATATAAATGGCTTTTTCAAGATGACTAAATGTTGTGTATACTGTGGTATGGTCGAAGCCGGCATATTTGAATTTTTCATTTAGGATGATGCCTGTATTTCGTTCTGCCCGAACCAAAGCAAATTCTCCTTTGTTCAGCTTCGGCAACTCCAGGACATAAGAATATTGACCAGTTTTGGGTTTGCCCTTGATGATGTTGCTGATAAAGTTTAGAATTTTCATAGGTAGTTTAGAAATAAGGTTCCAATTTAATTAATTATATCTCATTATTTTTTGCAGTTTAGTGTGGCCAAATTGACGGCAGTGATTGAGTCAAAAATAGACAACTCAAATGTTTTATATAGCAAGTTTGAAGAGTAAGAGGATTATTTATGCGCTATTAGTTATTGTTGTAATAGCTCTCGGTATTATATCCAGAAAAGTCACTGCAATACCATTAATTGTTGGTGATATATTATATGCGGTAATGATGTTTCTTTTGATAAAATTTCTTCTGATCCAATTGCGGTACTGGAAAGTTGGATTAATTAGTTTGTCAATCTGTTATTTTATTGAAATTAGTCAGCTCTATAATGCTCCATGGATTAATCAGATACGAAATACGACCATAGGTGCATTGGTTCTTGGACATGGTTTTCTTTGGAGTGATATGATTGCATACACCGTCGGCACAGCGATTTGTATACTTTATTCCTTAATATTTTATCCATGCCCAGAATAACCTTAGAAACCTATATCGACGCTGATAAACAAACAGTTTTCGATTTAGCGCGTAGTATTGATTTGCACCAGATATCTACAAAGCATACCAATGAAAAGGCTATTGCTGGGAGAATGTCTGGTTTGATAGAATTAAATGAAACTGTTACATGGCAGGCTCGGCATTTTGGTATTACTCAAAAGTTGACTAGCAAGATTACCGAGTTTGATAATCCTGATTTTTTTGTTGACGAAATGCTTTCAGGTGTATTTAAATCAATCAGACATGAGCATCGTTTTATAGAACAAGGCATCGGGACCCTGATGATAGATACGTTTGATTACATTTCACCCCTGGGGATATTGGGAAGAATAGCTGATTCCTTGTTCCTTTTAAGCTATTTGACAGACTTACTGGTCAAACGAAATGCAGTAATAAAAAGTTATGCCGAATCTCATTTATAATGTATTTCTATGCATTCAGCATCCCTTTCTTTTTTAAGGCCTTACGCGCCAACAAAAAAACTCATAGTTATGGTTTGAGATTTTTCCTCCTTTCAGAGGATTAACCGCTGGGGAGTGACACACATAAAATACATTTCCCGAATTGTCCAATACCATCGAATGTTACTTCTTCAAGTAATCCAAAGAAAGCTTCTGTATATACAGAAGCCTTTTCTTCAGGCAGGCAAACCACTGAGCACCTAATTCTTAAAATCTTTTGTCTCATTAGTGAGAAATAAATTTGGATTGCATTTTCCAATATTATATTTTTGGCTATCAAATATTAAAACAAATAACTATTAAAAACAAAAATCATGAAAACATTAGAAAAATTAATTTCAAAAAAAGTAAAGTCAATTCATTCAGTTACAGGAGGAAAACTTAGCATGAGTTTGGACATGAGTGAGGGCGATAGCGGAATGACCTGGATTAAATGGGTTTCTGATCACGGAGATCATTGCTGCACAGATAATAAACCAGATCCGAAAGGTTGCTAGTCCTAAAAGGTTAAACGCCCTGATAACAGGGATATTTAAATAGGATAAAAGGCGGTGCTTATTTTAAGCATCGCCCTTGTTAATTATACAAGCCCATGAATTGTTAAAAGTAAGGTGGAAAAAAAAGTTCTAATATTAAGTCAGTCGTATGTGGAAGGAACAACTGACGCTGTTTGTTTATGGTTGGATTACTATCGGTTTCCATTTATAAGACTCAATGGAGAGGACTATTTCAAATTGAAAAAATTAGGAGATCTTCCACAAGACGAACAAATAGGTTTGGTATGGTACCGTAGGAAGTTAGGAAGAACTCCTGCTCATTATACCTTAAAGAAGGACTCTTTTGAAGTCCGTTATGTCATGCGTCGGTTTCTGATAGATGAATTTAACACCCTGCATTCTCTATTATTTTATTCAATTGACAAAAAAAAATGGCTTAACGACCCCATCATTGAAGACCATTTGAATAAGTTAAACGTTTTATTCCTGGCGAAAAAACTACAATTAAACATTCCATACTCAGAAGTATTGACCGACAAACAGTCGTTGATGGAAATGCTACAACAGTATCCTCACTTAATCGTTAAACCGTTGAATGAATGCGTACTGCTGGAGGATGCGGATCAGACCTATTATAGAATGCTCACCAAGTCCATTAACGAAAAAGACATTAAATCTATTCCTGATACCTTTTTCCCTTCGTTGGTACAGGAAAGAATAAACAAAAAATTTGAAGTCAGGGTGTTTTACCTGGCCGGAACCTTTTATTCAATGGCCATTTTCTCTCAGAGTAACAAGAAAACTGTAGCTGATTTTAGAAATTACGACAATAAAAGACCAAACCGAAATGTTCCCTACAAACTACCCAATGAAATAGAAAGTAAGTTAAAGCGCCTCATGAAGGAGCTTAATTTTGAAACAGGATCAATAGACCTTATGGTTGATATGGAAGGTAATTATATTTTTCTGGAGATCAATCCCGCAGGCCAATTCGGAATGGTATCCTATCCTTGTAACTACTATCTGGAAAAAAAAATGGCGCAGTTATTTATTCAAACCTCAACTAAAAATGAAAAAAAAATTCATCAGTAATCTAAAGGATAAAAAATGTTTGCCGCTCTCTATATATCTTTTAGAAGCAGATGGCTATAGTTCAAAGAATTTCAAAGAAAATATGATCAAATGTGAAAAAGCTGAGAAGATCAATGCCAAGGGTTATGAATTGCTTAGTTTCTATAAAGTAATTTCAAAATTCTAACAATGGAATACGTAAATCTATTTGCGAATTGCCAATTGGTGAAGGGGGCAAACAGATCGCTAATTTGTGATCTGCAATTGCAAAAATCATACCCTGTTTCTAATGACGTATATGACGTATTACACCTTTTAAAGCATTGTTCAATTGAGGAGTGCATAGCACATTTTGGTGCCGATAACAAGGATGCTGTTTTGAGCTATATAGAATTTGTGCTGGACAAAGAACTTGGATTTATAGAAAGCCGGATTTTATCGGAACTTGTTCCGCTTGATTTAATTTGGGATGCTTTTAGTGAGATCACCAATGTCATAATTGAGTACAACGAAGCGATGAATTATGACAACATATTTTTTAAAGCACTAATTAACCTGAATGTTCATTGTTTAGAGATCCGTTGCTACCATGAACCAGACCTGAAGAAATTAGTACTATTTCTGGATACATTTAATGGGAGTACTTTAAAGCATATTAATTTGGTTTTGCCCTATGCAGCTGACATTGACATTCCTTTACTGGAAAACCTGGTAAGGAATAACCTTAGAATAAAGTCCATTCTGATCCATTCTGCTTCTGAAGATAAAAGTCTGCGAATATACAAGGATACTGTTCCGCTCCATTATTTCTCAAAAGTTATTAGTTCCTGTATGGCCTGTGGCCTGGTACTTCCTTATCACTTCATCACCAATATGGAATTATTTGCCGAAAGCCAGCAACACAATACCTGTTTGAACAGAAAGTTATCAATTGACTTTAATGGTTTCATAAAAAATTGCCCTTCTATGCCGGATAGTTACGGCAACATGCTGGAAACAGATTTAGACCAGCTATTGGAAAATAAAGATTTTCGTAAATACTGGTCTGTACGAAAGGATGAAATTGCTGTGTGTAAAGATTGTGAGTTTAGACATGTATGTACGGATTGCAGAGCATATATTGAAAATCCACAGGATTTATATTCAAAACCTTTGAAATGTGGCTATAATCCATACACTAATGAATGGAGTGAATGGAGTACAAATCCAATAAAGCAGAAAGCAATGGAATATTATAAGCTACAAGATTTGGTAAAAAGCAATGAAGCATAAAAAATTTCCTTTTTACAAACAACCCGACTCAAAAGATTGTGGGCCTACCTGTTTGCGTATAATTTGCAAACACTATGGCAAAAGTACTGCATTACAACACATTAGAGATCTTTCTGAAACGACCAGAGAAGGAAGCGGCTTACAGGGTTTAAGTAACGCTGCAGAGTGCTTGGGATTCAGAACATTAGGTGTTCAGATAGACTTCAATACCTTAACAGATGAGGTTCCTTTACCTTGTATTGTACATTGGAATAAGAATCATTTTGTGGTTGTTTATAAAATCGACAAAACAAATAAAGTTTACCTGTCAGATCCCAGTTATGGACTAATTACTTACGGAAAAGAGGAATTTATCAAACATTGGATTGGCGATGGCGCACATGAGAAAACGGAAGAAGGTATTGCCCTTATTTTAGAAACGAGTCCTGCTTTTTTTGACAATGAGTTTGGTGAAGAGGAAGAAAAAAAAATTAGTTTTTCTTTTCTTTCCAGGTACCTCTTTAAGTATAAGTCATTTTACGTTCAATTGGCTATTGGCCTTCTGGCGGGTAGTTTATTGTCGCTGGTTTTTCCTTTTCTCACTCAGAGTATCGTAGATGTGGGGATACAAAAGCAAGACCTTAACTTTATTTATCTGATACTGTTGTCGCAAGTCATGCTTTTTATGGGAAGGACAGGTATTGAAGTGGTTCGAAGTTGGATTTTATTGCATTTATCGGTAAGAATAAGCATATCTATTATTTCAGATTTCTTTATCAAGCTAATGAAACTGCCCATTAGTTTCTTTGATACCAGGATGACGGGAGATATTATGCAACGGATTAATGACAACCACAGAATAGAGCAATTGCTGACCAGTTCTTCGCTCAATACTTTATTTTCATTAGTGAATCTCGTGGTATTTAGCATTGTATTGCTACTTTACGATTACCGGTTGTTTTTAGTGTATCTGACCGGAGCAATTTTATACGTAGTATGGATCACTTTTTTCTTAAAGAAACGAAAGGAGCTGGATTACAAGAAATTTTCGCAGGTGTCTCAGGAACAAAGCAAGGTAATGGAGCTGATCAATGGGATGCAGGAAATAAAATTGCACAACGCCGAAAAGCAGAAACGTTGGGGTTGGGAATTTTTACAGGTGAAGTTATTTAAAATACAGATAAAATCGCTTTCATTAGAACAATGGCAATCAGTTGGCGGCAATTTCATCAATCAGATAAAGGATATTCTGGTCAGTTTTCTTTCTGCAAAATTGGTGCTAAGTGGAGACCTTACTTTAGGTATGATGCTTTCAGTTCAATATATTATGGGACAGTTGAATAGCCCCCTTCTGCAGTTGGTAGATTTTATTAAACAAGCCCAGGATGCGAAAATTTCGTTGGAAAGATTAGCTGAAATTCATACGAAAAAAGATGAAGAGCATCACGAGGAACAGTATGCTGCTGAAATTCCGCAAAAAGATATTGAACTCAATAACGTGTCTTTCCGATATACCGGCTCTCAGTCTTTTGTGTTTGAAAATCTTGACCTGACTATCCCATATGAGAAAATAACGGCCATAGTTGGCGCAAGTGGTAGCGGAAAAACGACGTTGTTGAAATTACTGATGAAATTTTATGAACCAGATAGAGGGGAGATAAGGATTGGTCATGTCAATATGAAAAATATATCAGCAAGGTTTTGGCGGAACCATTGTGGAGTAGTAATGCAGGATGGTTATGTATTTAACGACAGCATTGCTAATAACATTGCGGTAGGAGAGGATAGTATTGACAAACAAAAATTGAGAAAAGCGACAGAAATTGCCAATATAAAAGATTTTATAGAAGAGCTACCCCTAAGCTACAATACCAAAATAGGTAACGAAGGGGTAGGAATAAGTGGCGGACAAAAGCAAAGGCTTTTTATTGCAAGAGCTGTTTATAAAAGTCCTGCGTTTATTCTCTTTGATGAAGCAACAAGTGCACTTGACGCCAATAATGAAAAAATCATAATGGAAAATCTGGAACAGTTTTTTAAAGGAAAAACTGCAATTGTTATAGCCCACAGATTGTCGACTGTAAAACATGCCGATAAAATTATAGTACTGGACAAAGGAAAAGTAGTAGAAGAAGGCACCCATATCGAACTGGTAGAAAAAAAGCAAGAATATTATAGATTAATAAAAAACCAACTGGAACTTGGAAGCTAAAAAAGATATATTGGAAGACCTGGAACTTAGGTCTGAGGAGGTTCAGGAGGTGCTTTATCAAACTCCGAACTGGATGATTCGCTGGAGTAACCTGTTTTTTCTGATCATTATCTGCATCTTAATCGCAATTAGCTGGATTTTAAAATACCCCGAGGTGATTACAGCTCCGATTACAGTTACCTCTTATCATCCACCGGAGAAAGTGGAGGCAAGAGCCGATTCGAGGATAGAATATATATTTGTTAAGGACCATCAGCATGTGAAACCTGAGGATCTGTTAATGGTTTTGCAGTCGGCTGCTGACTACAAAGACGTATTGCGCTTAAGGTCAATCATAAATTCGATACCCCAACAGGACATTTCCTCATTTCCATTACAGGCGGCCTCCATGCTTAAACTTGGAGAAGTTCAGGAAGCCTATAATGCTTTTGCAAAATCTTTGCAAGACATGCGTCTTTTTGAGAAATTGCGCCCCTATGTACCGGAAGACGTGGCGGCGGATTTGAGCATCGCGCAATATCAAAACAGGATGGCAACCTACAGGCAACAGAAGGTGCTGGAAACGGACAAATTCAAATTGACGAAAAAAAACCTTGAACGCTTAGCCGCTCTTTTTAAGACAGGTGCAATCTCTGCTCAGGAAATGGAAGCCGAGAAAATGAAGTTTTTGCAAGCGAAACAAAATCTTGAAGCCATCGACATTTCTGTGTCTCAACTTGAGGAATCAGTAAATAATGCAAAAAAAATAAAGAGAGGTGTTACGATTAGCAGCGAGAAGGATAATATCAATTATAAAATGCAGTCGTTACAATTGTTTGAGCAACTAAGGAAGAAGCTTAGAGATTGGGAACAAAGTTACCTGCTGGTCTCTTCTACACATGGTACCGTAGGCTTCCAACAGTTCTGGAGTCCAAAGCATTTTGTCAAAAACGGGGACTTGTTACTGGCTATCGTTCCGGATCGGAAAGAGAATCTGATGGGGAAAATGTTTGTTCCCGCAGCAAATTCGGGAAAGATAAGCAAGGGAAAAAAAGTACTCATTAAATTGGATAACTACCAATACCAGGAATTTGGCATTGTTCGGGGAAAAGTCCAAAGCATATCTTTGTCCCCTGATAAAGATGGAAATTACTATGTTGAAGTACTGTTACCGAGCGGCCTGAATACTTCTTATGGAAAGAAACTCCGGTTTGACAAAGAGCTTAAGGGGAATGCCGAAATAGTTACAGACAACCTGAGGTTAATTGAAAGGATTTTTAATCAGTTCAGGTCTCTACTCAGGTATCAGGATAAATAAGACAGGAGTCTTATTTATTGACTTTAGCAAGGTTATATACAATTTCGAGATTATTTTGAATGGCTTTTGATATCCGTTCTTTTCCTTCAGGTTTATTAATGTCGATGCCACAAAATTTACTACCACAAGATTTTGCATGCAGTGCCAGGTAATAGATACCTGCAATTTGCAGTGCCAAAACTGCCCGGATATCAACCGTCGAGTTTTCAAAATCCTTATCTAAAATTGCAAGCAATTCTATCCCCATTTCTTCTCTCTGATCTGCTGCACTCCTCAACATTTTATTCTTCCCTTCCAATCCCCAATGCATGATCTTTTGCTGAGCTTTATCCTTCAATAGGGCTTCAAATTGCCCCTGCAATAGCAGGTTTACTTCTGCTTTCCCGAGGTGATCTGGATTTTCCACGATGCTTTCGATCATTTTTTTTGCTCCCGACTTCCAGAAGTCTTTTTTAATGACATAAGTTTCCACCAGATTATCGAGCGTTCCGAAATAAGTATAAATAAGTTTCCTGTTTAATCCAGCTTCATTGGCAATATTAACAGCGGTAAGACCGGGGTAGCTGTGTTTCTGCAACACTGTGCCTACCGCCTTTACGAGTTTTTCCATGGAGCGGGCTTTTTCACGAAGTGGTCCCGAAGATACTTTTCTTGATGTTGGCTCCTTACTTTCAATTTCCGTTTTCTTAATTTTTGCCATTATATTCCATGATTGAGAATTTGCAAGTTGTAACTTTTCCATGAAAGATTCAAATACCCAGTCAGATATTGTTTAAAAGCTGTATCTGAGCCAGATTGGGATCCCCTCTGGATTATCGAAAAGTGACCAAATAAAGACTAGGTGGGTTTTATGCCCGTTGGTTTCTACAGCCATCAATAACATGATTAGAATTCGCCGCTCTATGTAGCCGTGTATGATTGGAATTTTCATTTAATTTTGGAGAAATAGGATAGAATGAATTCTTGAATATATGTATAATAACAGATATTTGAATCTAAATAAAGTATGAAGATATTTCAAACAACTATCGCATTAAGAGCAAGAAAGAGGGGCTTTCATTTGATTACTGATGAAATATTCAGTGCGTTACCAGAAATTAAGACGCTTAATGTTGGTATTTGCCAAGTATTTATCCAACATACTTCCGCTTCGCTCACGATAAATGAAAATGCTGATCCAACAGTTAGGAAGGATTTTGAAATGTTTTTTAATAAAGCTGTGCCAGAAAATGATTCTGATTATGAACATGATTATGAGGGAGCTGATGATATGCCTGCACATTTAAAATCATCTCTTTTGGGAAGTTCAGTAAGTCTGCCTATCAGTAATGGAAAGTTCGCTTTAGGTACCTGGCAAGGGATTTACCTTTGCGAACATCGTGATTATGGCGGAGAAAGAAAATTAATGATCACTGCCTGGGGTGAGAATATATGATTAATAATCATCACATACAAAAAGGTCAGATTACTTCTATCGCTGAAGATATAATCTGACCTTATCTATTGAAGCTAACTAGCCGGTTGTGGATCTCGGTATGAAGCTTTGAATATGGAAGAAATATTATGATTCTAGCCTGCGTTTTATATTTCTCAGGCTTTCTGCGATGTCATTGCCGATGATTTTATCCATATCCATAAACAAAAGCATGAAATTAACTGGCCAGTTCATGCCACTGTTATATATCCAGGTCAGCCTTGTTGAATTTGGCGACAGGGCCTTCGCTGCAATAGATCCGTTGGCTGTAAAAGCGAGGAAACGAATTTCAAAATCAAGCCTTTCGCCAGCTGTTACTCTTTTAATTTCAAATTCACCTTTACCTGCTTTACTGTTTTTACTTTCAAAGGTTAATATAGCACCCGGTGATCCATCGGGTTGACCCTTATATCCAATTTTTGTATTTGGGTCAAGCAACAGCCATTTGTTGTATTCAGGCTGGTTTTTTAAGTACCTGACATAGTCAAAAACATCAGCAACAGATCGGTTGATGATAATTTCACGCGTTAATGTATACTTGCTTTTGGAAAACATGGCAATAACCATGCATACGGAAACAATGGCAATTATGACAACTATTATTTTTATGATCATTTTCATTCGTGTTTATATTTTTTTGTTTCAATTGCTTAAAACGCTATCCTGCTTAATGGTTATCGAAATTGATCATCCATTGAATGCCAAATTTATCGCGACACATTCCAAAATATGCTCCCCAGAATGTTTTGTTTAAGGGCATGTCTATTTTGCCTTCTGCAGAAAGTGCCCCGAACAACCGATCGGCTTCCTGTTCATTTTCTGTATGCATACAGATGTGGAAATTGTTTCCTGCATTAAAAGGTATTTCCATTGAAGCCAGTACATCAGAAGCCATAATGCTGATATCGTCTGAAATTTGTAATGTAATGTGAATGAGTTTCTCCCGGTCTTCGGGTAACATTTTTTTTCCGCTATCCAGGTCTTTATAATGCTGAATATTTTTGAATTCGCCGCCAAAAACTGATTTGTAAAAATTAAATGCCTCTTTGGCATTGCCCATAAAATGGAGGTAGGTATTCGTGCCTATCATATGAAAGAAATTAATTGATTTAAGTGTTTAACAAAGGTAAATGCATTTCACATAGATGGTAAAGGGTAAATGCGACATAGTATAGAAGGTGAATGCGACAAGTATAATTTCTACTTTTACTGAATGATACAGATTTCTATACTCGCAGTAAAACGTGCGGTTTTAGCTGCTATTACCGATACCTATGATGTGTTTACCCATACCAACAGTTTACTAAAACAGATCGGAAAGCCTGAACTGTTTAGGATTTCCCTGGTTGGACAGGGAGAGGATGTGCAATTGAACAATGGTTTGTTTACCATCAGGCCGGATAGCCAGATTTATGAAGAGAAACGACATGATCTGATTGTAATTCCGCCTATGTCGGGCGACATGATTAGCGCTACGTATTTAAATAAGGATTACGCGAGCTGGATAGCCGACCAGTATAAAAATGGTGCAGAAGTAGCAAGTTTTTGTGTAGGTGCATTTTTATTGGCCTTTAGCGGATTACTTAAAAATAAACAATGTAGTACACACTGGGATTATGCTAACGAATTTAGAAGTTATTACCCGGCAGTTCAGCTGGTAGAGGATAAAATTTTTACGGTTGATAAAGGGATTTACTCAAGCGGAGGCAACAATGCCTACTGGAGCCTGCTGTTATACCTTATAGAAAAATTTACGGACAGGCAGACAGCAATACAGGTTGCCAAGCATTTCGTAGTAGACATCAATAAGGTGAATCAAACCCCATTTGTGGTGTTTAAAGGGTTTAAAAAACACGATGACGAACTGATCAAAGAAATCCAGACTTATATTGAACAAAATTTTACAGACAAAATAACCGTTACTGATCTGGCCGAAAAATATCACATAACAAGAAGAACTTTTGAGCGTAGGTTCCTGAAAGCAACCCATCTTACAGTTGCTGAATATATGCAGCGCATCAAAATAGAAGCAGCCAAAAAACTTTTGGAAACGGGGCGGAGGTCTGTTTCGGAGGTCATGGTGATCGTAGGATACACCGATACACAGAGTTTTCGGGATGCATTTAGGAAAGTCACCGATCTTACACCTATTGCGTACAGGAGTAAGTATAATATCACCTCCGCTTAATGTAACTCCAATTTAATGCGTTTTATGATGATTGACAATATTGATGTATAGACTACGTATGCTAAGAAAATATAATACCCCGGTTGCAAGGAGGTGTTATTTTGTGTTACAGTAGAAAGCAAATCTTCTTGTATGTTCAGATCTGAAAGCTGACTTTTTATAATCTCATTCAGACCTATGTAGGTCATGGCTATACCAACAACCATCACATCGGCCATGTCCCATTTCCTTAAATCAAAGGCTAAAAATTTAACAAGCTTATTCTCTGCGTATTTATCTTTGCCCCATATCATAATGCCTTTTCCCATCATTCGTAGTACCGGCAGGATAACCACAAAAAGTAAGATGAGTATACCAACAAGGATCGCATCGAAATTAGGTTGTACAACTAATGATTCAATAATGCCAATAATACTCTTGCTCTGAAAAAATAATACATGGTTGTTAAAAGCTAACTTTTCGCTTAATAATGTGAAATTTAATGACTCGATACGTGCATCAACTTCTATAACAGTAGCTGTAATACCTACTAGTAAAAGGACAAAGGCAAATAGGAGGGAAAGGATGTATAGGGTAGTATGAAGACCTGCTTGCTTTCTCATAAACCACCAAAGACAAAGCGCTAGCACCATGCAACCCATCATCGCATAGGTGTAATGATATAAGCTTGATTGTATGCTGGCTAGTCGCGAATTGATGTTTTTTTCGAAAGCTTCCGTGTCAGCTACTCCGTGCTTTTTATAAATATGCCTGCTTACGGTTACGCTAGCGGGTTCAGTATTGTCGAAAGTTTGCTTTTCCAACTGCTCAACTTTACTAGTGACGATACTTTTGAGTTTTTTCTTACTTTCAGGTTTGTTGATCCTGCTGACAATTGTCGCAGCAAAAACAGGTACTTCGGCCTTGATTTCCTCGGGATCAACCAATGTGTTAAAAGCAAGTTTTTTGAGTTTGCCACCAATACCTTTTTTCGGTTTATTCATGTCGGCTACTGCCTGGTCAACCAGATGGTTCAATTGCTGCTCAACTTTCTCCTGAAGATCATTTTTCAGGGTACTGTTCATACTGAATTCATTGACTTTTTCATTCACCACATTTGCCATTTTCTCGCGCCACTGATCCACGGATAATATGCCAAAAGTGATGTTGTTTACCACACTATAATCTGTTTTTATTTCTTGCTGTCGACTGGAAAGTATAGATATGTGGTAGCCAAACCAAGCTTCTGCGCAAAGCAATACGCTTAACAAAACAACCAGCAGGGTATGGGGATGGCCTATTTTTCTAATGTTCATAAGGAGAAATGAATTTCAATATGGTCGATAAAATAAGCCCGTACAATACGAAGCTGATAAAAATGATAAACCCTGGCTGTAACGCGGTATTATTTGTGGTAATCACGTTTAAGTCATCACTTTTTATATTTAAACTCTTTAGCTGACTGTCCAATAATCCATTTAGGCCGATGTATACCATCAGTACTGCGATAACGATCACATCTGCCATGCTCCATTTACCTGACTGAAATGCAAAATATCTTATGATTTTGTTCCTGGCAATTTTCCTTTTGCTCAGCAGGTGGATACCTGTTGCACTAAGCTTCATGATTGGAAAGAGTATGCTGAAAATCAATATCAAAATGCCTACTAATATGGATTGTACACTGGATTGACTGATGAGTATTTTTACCACTTCCAGAATGCTCTTACTCTGGAAAAATAATACCTGATTCTCGAAAATCACATGTTCACCCAACAGCATAAAATCCAATGCTTTAATGCGCGCATCTACTTCTATCATAGAGGCTGTTAAACCTATAAAAAGAAGTATAAATGCGAATAGCAATGACATAATGAAAAGCGTAGCATGTAACTCAACCCGTTTTCTAAATATCCACCAAAGTCCCAATACGATCAGGATACAAGCCAACATGCCGAATGAATAATTGTAGGTTGCGGTTCTGATACGGGCTAAGGAGGATACAAGTTTATCATTTAATTCCTCTGCTGTGGATACCTGGTGTTTTTTATAGACTTTATCGGTAGCGGCTTTTGTGGCGGCTACAGCGCTATCCAAATATTCGGCACGTTCAAGTGCATCAAACTTATTCATTGCCATTTTGCTGAGTTGCCGCTTATTAGCGGGATTATAAACCTTGTCTACAATATCTTTGGCAAGGGAAGGCGCTCTATTCTTTATATCATCTGTATTAACAAAGGTTTTAAAAAGAAATTTCTTAATTTTTCCATCAATGGTTTTTTTCGGCTTGTTGATTAAAGCTTCTGCTTTATTGATCAGTGCCAGAACGATTTTCTCAACTTCATGCTCAAGGTCCTTTTTTTGCTTGGCAGTCAGCGTAAAACCGCGTATCTGACGGCTAACAATTCCTGATATTTTATCTCGCCACTGCTCCACAGAGAATAGTCCTGAGCTAATGTTGTTCACATTGGAGTAATCCTTCTTAATTTCTTCCTGCTGGTGAGACAGTTGATATAACTGATAACCAAAATATCCTTCAGCGCATAATAAAATGGAGAGCACAAAAATCAGGAGGAGTCTTGAAAAAATCTTTTTCTTGTGAGCATTAGGGATTTCATGCATAAGCAGCGGATCGATTAATTATAGTTTAGTTCTGTTTGCTGAACAATGAAGGCTTACGGATTGTTTTTAAGCAGGGAGACTTAATCGTTTGAGAATTTAATTTTGATATGGCTTAAACACCCCCTGTTTTTGTCGTGCATCGCCTTGCGGTACTGGGATTCGTATTCTATTTTTGACCTTTACGTAAACCAGATCAGAAAGATCAATTTAAAATTATTTATATGAGAAAGATAATATCATTTATGCACATATCGCTTGACGGTTTTGTAGCAGGGCCAAACGGAGAAATGGACTGGATTAAAGTTGATGAAGAAATTTTTGATCATGTAGGCAAGCGGATAAACGAAGGCGACACAGCATTATATGGAAGAGTAACTTATCAGATGATGGAAGGTTACTGGCCTACCGCAGCAGATAGTCCGACAGCGAGTAAGCACGATATTGAGCATTCGAAGTGGTATAAAGACGTTCATAAAGTTGTTTTGTCGAGAACAATGGAAGCCACAGGCTTGATTAATACAACAATTATTAGCGACAACCTTTCGGACTCCATAAATGAAATCAAACAACAGGAGGGGAGCGATATCTTGCTTTTTGGTAGCCCAAGAGCAACACATGCGCTGATTCAACAGAACCTGATTGATGGCTACTGGCTATTTGTGAATCCAATTATTCTTGGACAGGGTATTCCATTGTTTGTAGACATCAAAGACAAAATAAAACTACAGCTATTATCTACACAACAGTTTACTACTGGGGTTACTGCACTGAGTTATAGTGTGGATAGATAGATTGATATTACTTAATGATATCAAGTGAAATAACAATGCCTTGCCAAGGCTTGTTCTGGTAAATCCAATAAGAACCACCAGAACCGAGAACTTTATCCCAGCCCAAAGCATAACCAAAATTTATATTGTTAATACCAAACAGCACAAAACCACCATAGGAAAATGTTGCCGATTTTCTATTCGTTTCTAGACCAGGAGCATTTCCTGTATTTGAAAGATCTGTAGCGCCTAAATTAAGAAGAAGGCCAGTATTTATGGAATATGAATTCAGTGTTTTGCCCATAGTCTTTTTTATAGGATTAAAAATATTGAGATTCCACTTCAAGACTGGCGCAAAACCGATATTGACACCAGTCTCCACAGTAGAAGGATATTTTGTTCCATCATCAATCTGCTTTCGAAATTTTAAAGGAATTGTCAAAGTTTGTAGTGCTACTTTTACGTCGTAGTACCGAAAAGACGTATCGTCTTTTACGCTATCCTGTTCAAAAGTATAAAAGGCGCCTTTATAAAGCTTTATTTTATCAGAATTAACTGGAACAACTTTTATGCCGGTAAGGGAGTCAAGCTTTGACGGAGTATTTTTAACAATAATGTAATCCGTTTTATCTTCAATTTCTGATTTAAATGCTTTCTTAAGCTTGTAAGTTACTAACGAGTCTCGATAATCCAACCCCTTATCTCTGTTCGACTGGTTATTTATGTAATGATATATTGTGTTACCTTTAGCTATTGTTTTTTTTTCAGTGCTACAGCTATATATACTTGAGATGAATAATAGGTTTATGATCAGGTATCTATTTTTTTTAATGCTCACCTGGACCTCCTTTTAATATGAATTCTTCATCCTGAGTGAAGATTACCCCAGGAGTTCTGATAAGACTTATCATTGCATTGAACTGCGCTGCATCCATATCTTTTGCTTGGTAAGAGGAGCTATCTGTCATTTTGATTGTAATTGTACCGAATGCCTTTGGGTTAAAAGTGGATGAATACCTTTGAATTGTTATGACTGATGCCGCCAATCCTGAGACTTGAGCATTTTCTTTTTTGTCAAATGTAATCTTTCGGGGGGGCTGCTTACAGCCCGTAATTAAGCATAGGAGAAAGGTAGCGGTAAAGACCTGCCCGGAAAGTAATCGAAAGTACTTCATTCTAATGTTGATTTGAGAGATTTAGATAAAATAACTGAAATTTAGAAGGTGCATGTAAATGAATAGCACTATCATAGTTAACTTTCTTCGTTTTCTTCCTCTTCTTCTGAACATTGTTTTTCAGCTAAGGATTTTGCTGATGAATCATTGCTAGCTGTTAGGGTGATTACACGATTTTTACCATCACTTTTTTTGCATAAAAATACATAATCAAAGAAACCTTGTCTTGGGTTATTTAACCTCTCTTTTTGTTGACACGTACACATAATATATAGTTTAAAAATTTCATTTGGATTAAAGAAAACTATGCCATAGACTTCTCTTATTTATTTTTTAAAATAGAGGATCTGTCCTTTTCCAGGCCAATTTGACGCCCCCTCATACCATTGGATGAATTTGGCCATGGTTAAAGTGTTTTCCTTTCCTCCATCTGGGTCAATATAGGTGATAGTTGTCCCTGTAGGCTGTCCATTGCCTTGAAAGGCAGTAACTACGATGGCATGATAATAAGGAAAATTGCCTTTTTCTCCAACGACAACAATTAACGGTGAATCATTTTTTTGCATAAGGTCAAACCAGCGTTGGATCGTTGGGCTTTGAGGTGGCTCAATTGTAAGGCCTACTGCGGGAAAGAATGTGTTTGCCTCATTTGGTTTCAATCCTCGGCAGTTACATTTAAGATCTTCCTTATAAATGTCAAGATAATTAGTGCCATATTCTGCTAGTACTACGGGGATGCCCAAAGTTCTTCCGGCTTTTCTGGATACTACCATTGTGGTCACTGTAGCCCAGCAAGTATTGTTTGAAGGCTGAGCCAACACAGGAACATTAAAGATTGTGTAATCAAAGGGGGCTGCAGAAGATTTTTTATCAGTTTGTTTATTGGGGCCAGTACAGGATGCCAGTATCAAGACCAGGAAAAAGATAGGGGTGGTGAATTTCATGTTTGCTTGTTTTTGGTTACTTAAAATTAGCTCTTATTTAATTAATAAACAATGTGTTGTGTTTTTTTTTAAAATACGTGTTGTTCAAAATATTTATGTTTAACTGTTGATTATTAATTTTATAATGTTTAGTTTCGATTAAAGTATCTCCAAGTTCAAAGGACTAGCAGTGACCAAGTTTTAAGTATTCTTTACCGAAGCTGAACTTTAGATGGTATCCCAATCCGTAATTGTTACTGCATTTAATCTAAATCTGATGATCTCTCTAAAAACACCATCCTTCACTATATGTGAAATTTCCAAAGGTCCAAGCTTTACTAGAAAGGAAATCGAATAAATTGTAATATCTAAACGACGAACTCATGAACAGAAGATCATTTGTCAGGATTACAACTATCTTTTCCGCGTCAGTTTTTCCTGTAGCAGATTCGCTAAGTCAAGTTACTGGTAAGCCTACTGCTGATATAGAAGACCTTTTAGGAGAAAAGGCTTTTTCTGACCATCAACTTAAGGTAGTTGATAATAACCTGTTGAACTTAAATTTTTATTTTGTCAATACTGTTGTCAGCGGTGGTAATTTAATTATGGGTGACCCAGCACAACCCTCTTTTATGATCGTACGCTTACCCCAGATGCATGTAAGTGAAAAGGGCTTTTGGGATCAAGATTGGATGGATGATAGAAGAAAATATGCTGATGCGACACTTTCCGGATATTCCTACCTGTCGTTTCAATTGTGGCCAGAAAGGGAAAAAAGTGCTCCTAAAGTTAAAGACGCTGAACTATATCTTTTACGTAAAAAGAAAAAACTAAAAATCAGTTTAGAAAACCTTCTGGATTGGAACAATGAAAATTCTTTTGACTTGATTACCCTTATTGAATGGACAAAACTCAAAGGGAATGAAAATGCACCATTTGATTACAGTGCCTTACCTGGACAGGCTAGTTTTAAAGAGCGTAAAATCTGGAAAAAATCTGCTGCTGAGATTGATGCAGAATATCAAAATCACGATAGGTTTTATAGGAATACGGTGAACGAGCCGTTTGGAAGCCCCAATTTTCGGAAATACAAGTCCATTATGAAGACACTGATGGATCGAAATTTTGCACCTTCAAAATCTGATAACTCATTTATACCCATTACTTTACTAGAAATACCTCAGAGTTTACTCCTGATCCCAATTATTCGTGACACGACAAATTCGATCAAATTTTCTGCTGGTACTTTAAAAAAGATGTTCTGGAAGAACAAATTTTTTAATCAGAAAAAGGTGACAGCGGGAGTACGGCGATATGAAGTCTGGAACAACTTGTTTTTTATAAGAAAAAACAAACCCCAAAGCGTACCAGGTAACGACAATTCATTTGTTATTGAAGCTCCTTCATTCAGAGCGGTTGGTGTGGTAACGAAAGAATTAGTTCTGCCAACAAAATCCGATGATTGTAAAACGTTTTGCGAGGGGCAGAAGCAAACTAACTTTCTGCCAAGTTTATTGGACAAGGCGGAACTTACCTACCTCACTCAATATGCTAAAAATGATAGTTTAGATTTCACACAAAGTGACTTTGATATTAAGGAGCAGAATGGCATTTTTTTTACTGGTTTAGGGATTATTACGCATCTTAAATATAAAAATGTTGAGAAAAAGCCTCCTGGTATTGACTTGATTGAATATGAACAGGTTATTACCGAAGGACGAGATATTTTTATTAAGGTGTCCAGGTTGGGATACAATTGTAAAAATGGTGTCCGCTATAAACATGTTATAGAGGCGCGTAGGGTAATCAATACTGCTGTTGAAGCCATCAAAGATGCCCCAGATGCTTCTTTTTTACAACTAAAACAATATTGCGAAAAGCTTGATCCAGGGATCATCTATATTGACAATGAGGTGCATGAAAAGGATTGGCACAATAAATTTCATGCAATAACCCTAACTGGTGATGAGGCCATATTAAATCCATTAAAAAATAATAAGTGTAATTTTAGGAGAAATTCGTTTAAAGAAGTTCATATCGTTGAGCCAAAAAGGATACCTATCCAGGTGGTGTATAAGGGGCAAGTTCAGAAACCGGATGTTTGTGTACTTCAATGTCTCCCTTGGTTCTGGCCAGTAAAGGAAGATGCAACGAAACCGGCACAGGATGATATTAATATACCGTATGAAGATTACTTGCTCTGTGAGCAAGAGGGGCTGGATTGGGAGAAAAAGCGCGTAAAATTTGAAGCATCTTTTATGTTTTTGCGTGCCAGCTATTTGGAATCTAATGATTTACAAGAGGCGTATAAGGATTATTTTCGAGGTGACCTCGATACAAAGCTTGCTGATAAATCGCTAAAAGAACAACATATCGTAGATAGGCGAAAAATCTTTTTTAAGAATCAGTTAATCGCTTTCGCGCCTTCAGCCGACACCCAATTGCTAGACGATCAGGCAGCTCTGGAAGTAGCTTTAAATGATAGTGCTCTGCAAGCACCTTTATTACTGGCCAAAAATACAAGGGATTTACAGCGCATCAAAATGCAGCTTGTTGATCCGGCTGCCGCTAAGAGTAAAGTTAATATCCTGGAGACTGAGTTTGCTGAAGTCTATTTTCATGTTAAAAAGACCGAGCATTTCGCCGGGAGGAGCATTGTTCAAACAAAGTATGCGGTTTATCCGCAGGTTTTAAGAGCAAAAGTTTTTGTAGACCATATTAAAGACTTAACTCAACAAAAGATTGCTTCGGTAATTGAGTACCATGAAGATTATATCGACTTTGGGCTGAAGGAAGTGACCGGAGAGGCAAATAATTATGCTAATGGTGCCAAGGTTATATTGGCTAATACAGAGGCTTTTATAAATGGGCTTGAAGAGAATGTCAACAATACTTATGTTGATATTTCAACTGCATTACAAAATGCGAAGTCAAGACTTGGGAATCTTGCTGTTCCGGATATCATCCCTGATACCATTAGCCTGGAAGATTTTGGGATTACGCTCGCAAAAGATGTACGCGGGTCGATTGCATCTGGAAGAACCGTTTTAGCGAAAGTAACTGATGGTACTGAGCAGTTAAAGCGCTTGGCAAGTATGAGCCCAAGAGAACTGTTAAGGGGCAAACTTTCTGATATATGCGGATTGGACCTTACAGCCATCTTAGACGAATTGATCCCGGCAGGTAAGGCTGATAATCAGACACCGTTATTTGAAATTACCAAACTACTTAATAAACTCGAAGGAGACATCCTTAAGTCTCCAATTTATCAAGATGTCATGAATTTTAAGATAACGGATCCAATAGCAAAGGACGAAGTTGCACCGGGAATTTTGATAGAAAGGTATGAAAAGGCGATTGGTGACTTTAGGAAGGTTATTGAAGAAGGAAGACTTCAAATAAATGCGTTGATTAAACAGTTAAGCGCTGCAATTCCAAATGCGGATGAACTTGATCATTTGGTTAAAGACCTTTTTGAACGTTACCGCAGTCAGGCTTTCGAGCTCGCACTCGATAACCTTCCTATTGATCAGGCAAGAAATGAAATCGAAAAGGCCGCGGTTAAAATAAATGTTTTTTTTGAAAATGAAATCATTCTCGTTAAACGGCAGCTAGAGGAAAAAAGGGTCTTTTTAAAGAGCTTTATAGGAGATATTGATAAGTATGCTGATCAATTGCCCGCTTCACTGCAACAGATTGGTGAAAAGGCGATTGGTAAGTACCTTGATGAATCGATTTTGAAGCAATACGACAATGCTATTAGCGATATCTCTGAAATAGTAGCCAAAAGAACAAGTTTCTTATTTAAAACAACAGAAGAGATTGCGCTTCCCGGTGTTTTTGTAATTAAAGGTACTGCTAATGTACAGATCACAACTGATCCAGGGACAAATAACCAGCCGCTATCCGTAATTGAATTTAGATTTAATGCTACACTAAGAATTCCTGATAATGTTGGCTTTATTCAACTGGATAACAAACTCAAAGCGCTAAAAGAGATCATTGTTAATAATATCAATGGGAGTAAAGCGCAACGTGCCGCTGTTGAAAAAGTGCAGGAATACATTTCTAAGTTTACAAGTTATGCGCATGATGGTATTGTAGAAAATGTGTATGAATTATTACTTAAAAAAGTTGAGGAATTTCAGAATAGTGAAATAGGTGTAATTATTTCAGAGCTCAATGAGTGGAGAAAGAATTCAGATAACGCAATTAAGCAAGTTAATGATCCTAATAAGAAGAACGTTATCATTAAAGCCAGGTTGACCATAGATGCTCTTTTTCCTTTAATCGATTTGTTGAGAAAAACTGACCCATATTTTTATTATACGGAACAAGAAAGGCTCAAAAAACAGATTAACGATATAAAAAGCAGATTTTTTGGATCACTAATTAGACTGTTTGGAAATACAGACATATTAGAAGCATTAACTTGTAAATGTGCGGTTAATTACCCAGGTACTGAAATTCCAGTGTTTGAATCGGTTCTATGTGAGATTAAATGCTGTCTTGACAGTTATAATGAAAATAGTAAAAAGTTTATTAAGTATTTGTCAGACCCAACTGCAACTGGTGCATCCGAGTTATTTGAGCAATACAACAATGGCAACAGGGTAGTTACCCAAAGAATTGCTGATATTCCCAAGCGAGCTATTTTAGCGATAAAGGAATCAGTAGAGTATAAGGAAGCCGAAGGAATATATAAACAAGTTGATAAAATTCGTGAAGCCATAAGGAATCCTGAAGCTAAATTAAAAGAATACTTGCAACATTATAAGATGATATTGCAGCAACAGGCCTCGCAATATGCAAAGAAGCTGGACGACCAGATTCAGGATTATATTTTAAAACGGGAATTGGAGTTAATTGAAGCGGTAGGCCCGAAAATTATAGAGATTCAGGATAAAATTAACCAAGCTAAAACCATTTATCATTTATTAACCTCAATTAAGCAGCAGGATCTTAGTTATGTATGGAGTACGGATAGATTTCGGGATGTTAATCTTGGCATAGTTTCATTTAAAAAATTTAGTAACCCCGATACCAAGCTTCAGGTTAACGTTAAGGGAACTACCTATTTCAGTTCAGGCAAATTTCCTCCGGTAATTGAACGTGTTGAGTTTCTGTCCGAAAATAGGTTTACGAATTTTGGTATCAGTTTCTTTAATAGTCTAACCATAGGCTTTAATGAGATTAGTTTTTTAGCTGGTACGAATCGTTCTACTCATTTTGAGGTTAAAATTAAGGATGTTAAGTTTGATGGAGCTTTGTCGTTTGTTCAGGCATTTGAAAAATGGCTTCAAACAATGGGTAAGGGGCTTATTCTTCAAGTTCTTGCGGATCGTGTGTCATTGGGCTATTCCTTGCCGATACCGGCGATCAAAACACCTGGCTTTAATATATTTAACCTTTCCTTAAATCTTGACTTAAGGTTGTATTTTGACAACAGGCCGCTTCGGTTTGGATTTTCATTGGCTAGGCCAGATTCAAAATTTGGGATAGCAGTGGGTATTTATGCGGGCTTTGGTTTCTTTGGAATAGAAGTTGACCCTAAACGCGGAATTGTTTCAGTTGACTGTGCGCTTGAAGCTGGAGCCTGGTCTGCAATATCCATGGGCCCAATACATGGGGAAGTTAAGTTGGCATTTGGATTCAGGTATACCAAAAATGAATTCGGGGTGCGTCTGGAAGGATACGTCGTTGCAGAGGGAAGATTAAAAGTATGGATACTTGAAGTCTCGGCTCGGATCTATCTCGGTATTGTAAGTGAAAATAGTTATGTAGAGGGTATTTGCACAGTGACCTATACCGTAAAACTTAAGTTTATTAAAAGGTCATTCTCGGGTACATTTCATAGGAAGATCGCTGGTGCCAAAAGCAACAATCAGGAACAGCAGGCTATCCGTATCATTAAATTTATGGATCAGGTCAGTCTCGCCGCAGGTAAGGGCTTATTAAGTGCAAACGCCTCACTACAACCCTCATTAGCATCACTTCTCTATAAAATGGAGGCTGAAGAAGCTGGAGAATTAGAGACAAATCCCGTGTCTTACGAATCCTGGAAACAATTTATTAACATTTTTTAATTGATCTATGGCAAATTTACAAGATTATAAATTCATAGCAATCCTTTTACCGAATAGTGTGATGGCTACTGAACATGGTAATGGAGAAATAGCGGTGTCGTTTTCACTTGTTTTGAATGTAAATAGTTACTGTGATGATTTCATTACCGAAGATAGAAGCGAGGGAGAGATTCAACGGAAGTATGGAAAGTTCTATGAGGCGGTGTATGGCATAAAGGATTATTGGGATAAGCATGAAGTAAAAATCGGTTTTTCGTCGGATAACGCAAACGGCTCTTACGAGTTCAGGTCAGCAGAAGCTGCAGAAACTCCATTTAGTTATAGCTGCAATGATTCAAAGCGGGTTTTGTCAAAAAACGACTATCAGAAAATAAAGGATCAGCTATGGGCAAATATATTTCCTGCTATCAAGGTCTCTTCTCCGGAACACATCAATCAATCAGGAATTATTAATAGTTTGGCCAATCAGAATGTTGTTAAAATAGGTTCACTAATGGATCACAAGATTGATGGTGCTTTTTTGGATAATTTTAGCCTGAGAGAACAGGAGCATTATGATTTAATCAAGTTGCTTGAACAGGACGAAATTGGCGTTCCAAAAAGTACAATCAAACGTAAGTTACAAGATATCTTTGATTTTGGTAAACAAAGGGAGAAGCTTGCTTATAATGAGAAAGTAAGATATCTTGCTGCTAAAGGCGGAGCCAAGTTTGCTGATTTTTTTGCTGCGTTGTCAGGTGATTCCTTCTCAAGGCAGGATGACAAAGTGAAGGAAAAGTTGCTTATTGACTTAATCAATTTTGAAAAGAATGTTATTAAGGATTATGTTTCTTCCAGAAAATCTATTGATATGGATGAGATATTGCACAGTGTTACAGCCGTGAGTACTGAACCAGCTTTGATGCGGTTGCTTGGTTTTATAAAGGACTACAAGGTTATAATTCCGCGACAATACAATCCTAAATTCTCCCCGGATGTTAATTTTTTTATTAAACCAAATCTCATTCATGAGTATATTCATTTTCCAACGACATCAATTCTCGGTGTAAGTTCGGGGGATAAAGTTGCTTTTCTAGTTAACCAAAATCCCAGAAGTAAAGAGTTTTTCAGTCGTTCAATACTATTGAGTAAAGGTAATGTGCTTACTGGATTTGATAAATTAGCTAAGGCTTCGAATCTCATTGATCATGCGGAGAAGGTGCTCAGCAAGACGGTAAAAGGAAGCGAGGGAACAAAGGAGGCTTTGACAAGGGGAATCATTTATGGCAACCCTAGGTTATCGGAGATAATTCAACCTTATGAGGATGACCCAACGTCGGACACCAATATTTCTTTGTCAACTGTGATGACTGATGACCATGTTGTACGTGGGCACAGGGTTGCAGTAAAGATAGATGGAACAGCGTTGTATTCCTTAACAAGCAGGAGCATTGAAATGAAATTGAGCGAGGATCCTGAACCTTTTTATAAGTGTGGGGTAAATGAGGGATGTATACACTTCGATTCACCGGCTTCTTATATGAAAGATGGTGAATTAAAAATGGTGGTTAGTGACGAATTATTTGAGTATTCGGGTGAATTACTTAAATTGAAAAGTGCCTTTTCGAGAGCGACTAAAAGGAGTCCTGCTGATGATGGCGTAAATCACCATGACGATGGTATGAACAAATCTTTTGAAAGATTTGATGGTGTTGTAGATTTTCGACATTTTCCTTTTGTTGAAAAGCTGAAACCAGCGAAATTAAATATTAATTATTCGATACCAACGAACTTCAATGAAAATTATGCACCGAGGCTTAGGTATGGTAAGAAATATCAGTTCGCCGTGTATCAGGAGTACTTAAATGGGGGTGGATTGGCAACTACTAGACAGGACACCTTACAAGCGACCTTACAAGACATATTAAATCTGTATCCAGAAAAAGAAGTTTTTGCTGGTCCAATTGAGTTTATTCCATTAGAGAGTAAAAAAGTACCACTGCTCTTCCATAAAGCACCTGTATCAGAAATTCCAGATTCCTCGATTACTGAGCGGCCGGCCCTTGATCACCTTGCTGTTTTAAGTAATAATCTAGGTGATGGGAAACAGTATATTGCTGAACGACACGTATTGCCACCTAAGATAGAAATTGAGAGTGCTTACTGGCATGGTCTTTTAAGTGAACCGAAAATGGACAATTATCAGTCCTTTCTAATTAAAAGGCGCTCGAACTGCAAGTTCCTCGATCAAAAATCCTACAATGCTCATGTGAAAAATCTTGATGGGAATGGTAATCATCTTCAATGTCAGGAAGGATGCAAAGCGTATTGTGGAGGCACTCAGATGGAATTAAACTATATCGAAAACCATATTAAGCCACGCTTTATTACAGATCCTGAAATAAAAGGGTTTAGTATTGAATTATATTGGGATGATACCTACAATATCCCGGTATGTAATCCTCAGCATCTCAACTTTAGCGGGCAACCTGGATTAAGCCCGTCCAGCTATTTATTGCGCGCTATAGGTTCAGCTAATGAAACATTTATTCAGGTAGATCAAGGAAACGATCGGGTTAACATCTGTGTAAAAAAAGGCATGACCATTTATGCCAAGTTAATCAATTCACTTTCTCAAAATGGAAAAGGTCTTTTAGATCGTGGATGGTGGGAACAAATTAACAATCTAAAGGATAAGGATTCGAATAATATTGGACAACTTCGTGCCAAAGCTACCAGAAGCCCGGCTGAGGATAAGTTTTTAAAGCAGTACGAAACAGAACGAAACCCACACCGAGCTATCACGATTTCACATGCCGTGAAAGAGCCCTTGGTATCGCCCAAAATAATAAAACTGTATTCGAGTCCTCGAGAACTAAAAAAAATCGGACATATCCGTGCCTGGTTGGAAAGAGTAGGATATAAAGTTTATCGTGTCGGCAGTAATGTCATTTCACTAAGAATTGACAAAAATACCGGAGAATTGACCCAGGATACCAGTTTTGCAAAAGTGAACTTGGTTGCTCATTTTGAAAGGTTAGATGCCATTAAAAAGTTCGAATTTCTTCAGGAAGTCATCCCTACTGGTGGTTTAGAACTTTGGATGAGAAAGGAAGTTTACGATGATGATCCAAAACAGTTCGCTTTTGATCCTTTAACCAACACTTTTTCAGCGAACCATATTCCATCAAGGCCTGTTCTGCCTTTCAATCATCCTGATAATAAATTTATTCTAGAACATAAGATAGAATTCTCGCCGGAAATAATGCAACAGTTGAGAGACGACGATCGCTTGTCATCCTCAAATGAGGCGATTGATGATGCCTTCCGATCCATCGTTAGTGCACTGACATTGACATATGATCTAAGAACACTTTGCTTTGAGGAACGCGAATACTACCTCAAAGGTATATCTAAGTTCAGAGGCTTTTTCAGCGACAAAAGTCCGAGAACGGGGTCTAATGCCTTACAAGATCTTGAGCTAGAGGTATTTTCGCTCCCAAAAATTACCAGTGTCATAGCTTATCCTTCGCTGAGGTTCAAAGCAATTGTACTTAATAATAAATGCCCTGAAAAACCCGATGTAGCTTATGCCATAACAACCATTGAGGAGAGCAGAAAATATCCAGGTCGTAATTTTACGGAAACTTCACAAAAGGGAAATATTGTTAGTCTTTACTTTAAAAGGAATAGACTAAGCTCAGGTAAAGATGAAAGAATTGGGCTGATAACTGAATCAAGTAGCGAATACAATGAATGGTTTAAACAACATAAATTTATATCAACCGTAGGAAGGGACATTTTATCTGACCAAAATTCAGTAAGAAGCCAATTTTTGAAAAAGGCTGATGTATTGATTACCAAGCGGTATGATGCCGAGTATGACGACGATTTAGGTATAGCACATTATCTTCCTGAATTTGATTACGAAAAACAACTTTGGAAAATTGAGGTGGATTTGAATGTCATTACGATAGAAGGAAGGCAGTTACATAATCCCTTCATCAATTTTGCTTTAGTCCATTATCAGCCACTTTCTATTAATCATAATAACCCAGACGGTATTGCACCTTTAATTCCAAAATTAGATTGCCGGCTTTCTGAGGTTGTAAATTCTGCATGGTGCTATTTACTACCAGAGCGTAAGCTCTCGATTTTCTTTGACGAGCTCTCATTGTTTCAATCATGGGGAAGTGTTGACTTTACGCTATCATTTGATTTCGAATCACTGCATCGGCATAAAATTATTTTTTTGGGATTGCCTGATGAACCTGCTGAAAAGGTAATTGTTCGAACTAATTTTATATTCACAGTTCAGGGGAGCAATGACGAACTTACATGGAAGGCTGTGGAATCTAAAATTGACAATGAGCTAGTAACTGTCTGGTCATTTCATCACGCTTTGTTAAATGAAGATGAACTAAAACCAGGAGAGAATTCTATACATCAGAAATTGCGGTTTAGAAAATTTTCAAACCCATTAGGTATTGGAAATAACAGAAGATATAGGAAATTTAGAGCGCGTTTTATAGAGGTGGAATGGTTTTCAAATGAGAGTTGGTCGGATGTCTTGAAGCGAAATGAAGAATTATTAACTACAGATATTCTCGATAATGAGGATATGCGTTTGAGATATGTCGAGTTAATCTATTAATTATATAAATGAACCAACAGGTAGGAGGCAAAAGGGCTGATTCATTGTTAAAAAAAACGAATAAGTAGCTAATACTTTAGTAGATTTGGCCTATGGACAGTTTTTAGCTGTTCAATAAGGAATCAAGCCTAAATTTTATGATGCCTAAAGTAAATAGTCAAAATGGACTTGTTCAGGACAGGTTTGATAGCGAGCCCTTTTTTGAAGTTTCCCAGGACTTGATGTGTATTGCAGGATTTGATGGCTATTTTAAAAGAATCAATCCTGCAGTTTCTAAGCTATTGGGCTATACTGAAGAGGAGTTATTTTCTAGACCTATCAATGATTTTGTCTACGAGGAAGACAAATATGTTACAGATGGACACCGAAGTAAGCTCAAGAAAAACGTTCCTTTATTAAATTTTGAAAATCGCTACCAGACCAAATCTGGTGAAATTTTATGGTTGTCCTGGACCTCGATTCCCGTTCCTGAATCGGAGCTGGTGTATGCTGTCGCCAAGAATGTCACACAGAAAAAGAATTTAGAAGAGGAGCGGAACAAACTGTTGGTGAGCCTTTCGAAGATAAACGAGGAGCTGCAGCACTTAATTCATATGGCCTCTCATGATTTGAGGGCACCTGTAAATAATCTGCTTGCCTTATTTGGTCTTTTAGATCTGGAGCGTATTGAGGATGAGGAAACCAGAAGTTTGATCAATGTATTGCAATCCACAACAACAGGCTTGAATGTCACTCTAAATTATTATTTGGATGCTGCTAGTCAGAAAAAAAGTTTGCATGTACCAGTAGAAAGGCTGAATCTTCATGAGGTGCTTAATGGTGTGCTACTTTCTATAAATTCATTAATTACTGGCTCCGGAGCGGTTGTTGATGTTGATTTCTCTGAATTTGATACGGTCGACTTTAATAAGGTTTATATGGAGAGTATATTTCTTAACCTGATGACCAATTCCATTAAGTATGCAAAACCGGATACCCAGCCTGATATTGCTATCGCTACAAAAATAACGAATGGCGCTAAGCAATTGATTTTTTCGGATAAGGGTTTGGGCTTTGACATGGAAAAGGTGAAAAACAAAGTATTCGGACTGCACCAAACATTTCACAATCATGCGGATAGCAAAGGGATTGGACTTTTCCTGGTCTATAACCATATCAATAGTTTAGGAGGGCATATTGAAGTAGAAAGTAAGGTAAATGAGGGGGTAAGGTTTGTAATCACATTTAAGGATTAGGTAACTTGTTTGTTATACTACAATGCCAATAGGAATTTATATTTATATATTTAATTCGAATCTTAAAAAGCATACAGAATGAAGTTACAGCGACTTTTTTATACCTCTTTTATCATTTTGTTGATCGGCGGTTGCGGAATCAACAAAAAAGTGCAACACCAAGAAACGTCATTTGATAAAGGTATCGGGCAAATTAAGCACCTGGTAGTGATCTATATGGAAAACCGCAGTTTTGACAATCTATATGGAGAGTTTAAAGGCGCAAATGGTATTAAAAATGCTAAAAAAGGTAACTTCATACAAGTTGATAAAGATGGTAAGCCTTATCAATTCCTGCCTGAGATCCCTCGAAATAACTCTTTCCCTACAAATCTCCCAAATGCACTTTTTAATATAGACCAATATGTTCCTTCGGACAAGGTAACACCTGATGTGACGCACCGTTTTTTTCATAACCAGTTGCAAATTAACGGCGGGAAGATGGATAAGTTTGCCGCTTATAATGATTCGAAAGGATTGACAATGGGTTATTACAACACTGAAAAAATACCATTGTTCCCAATGGCCCAAAAATACACACTGTGTGATAACTTTTTTCAAAGTGTATTTGGGGGCTCTTATTTTAACCATATTTTCTTGATTTCTGCCGCTGTGCCGGTTTGGCCTGATGCGCCGAAGTCATTGGTCGCGAAATTTGATGCCAATGGCAAGATGATCAAGGACGGTATCGTTACGCCTGATGGTTATGCTGTCAATCATGTGCTTTCTCGAAATGCACCTTATCCTGAGAAATCTGATCTTTCTAAGTTATTGCCATCTCAGACTATGCCGACGATTGGCGACCGACTGACTGAAAAAAATGTGTCCTGGGCCTGGTATTCGGAGGGTTGGAATGATGCAGTTGCAGGAAGGAAAAATAATTTTGCTTATAATCATGAGCCATTCCTTTATTTCGCTAAATATGAAGCAGGGACAGAAGGCCGTAAACACATGAAAGATCAGGAAGATTTCATTAAAGCAGCCAAGGAAGGCAATCTTCCCAGCGTTTCTTTTGTGAAACCTGGTGGCGGAAATGACGAACACCCAGGTGCTTCTGCTGTGTATTCTTCGGAACAACTTGCCGTAAACCTGATCAATGCCGTATTAGATGGACCAAATGCAAAGGATGCATTGGTGATCTTAACCTATGATGAATTTGGTGGCTTTTTTGACCATGTAGCTCCTCCGGTTATTGACAGATGGGGACCAGGAAGCCGTATTCCTGCGATTATGATCGGGCCATTTGCGAAAAAAGGCGTGGTAGATCATACACCATATGAGACGGTCAGCATTCTTTCTTTTATAGAGCAGAGATGGGGAATAGCACCGCTGGCCGAGCGTGATAAAAATGCGAATCCGTTTAGAAATGCTTTGACATTCAATTAAATCATTTGCTAAGGGAGAGGAGGAGGTTATGAGTAAGAGGATCGGGATAGTAGCAATGCTGTTGACAGCGCTATTTATTGTCAGCTTTACCGCCTCTAATTCGACCTATACAGAGCCAACAAAAGCCAGTTCTCGAGAGCAAAAGATTCGAAAAGAAGTTTTCAATCAGATCGTATCCTTCCAGGCCTATGTAAAAGACAGCCTCTTTTTGGAGCTGAGTAAGGATAAGGTTGACGAAGACAAGCTTCGTAGATCCTTTTTAAAATCAAGATTGCTGTTTAAAAAATTCGAATGGGCTTCGGAATATTTTACGGCCGATCTGAGCAGGAGATTAAACGGTCCGCCGGTACAGGAAATCGAGAATGCCGATTTATTAGACCCCTCTTTAGCTCGTGCTGTGGATCCGATAGGTTTGCAAGTGATCGAGGAAATCATTTATCCAGCGTATGACCCTACAAGGAAGGAAGAACTGATCGCTCAGGTAAAGCATTTAATCACCAATACAGCCTATTTGATTTCTTATTTTAATGACCATGACCTTGCCGATTGGCGGATATTGGATGGAAGCAAATTAGAGGTGTTTAGGGTCATTACATTGGGCCTTACCGGATTTGATAATGCTTTGGCTTTGAACAGTATGCAGGAAGCATCTGAAGCTTTAAAAAGCTTGCGAAATGTGCTGTCTTTGTATGTAAATAAAAAGGATAAAACGGCTTTATTGCAGGATCTGGATGCCGCCATAGCTTACCTTGATCATCATCCTAGTTTTGAGGCTTTCGACAGAGCGTTGTTTATTACTCGCTTTGCAAATAAGATCAGTACTGGGATAGCGCAATTGGAAAAGGATTTGCCTGGGCCTAAAATTAAATATAACCGAATGCTTAGGCAGGAGGCAAAGACATTGTTTGATGTTGATGCATTTAACGCAGATGCCTTTTCTCCTGGTCCTGAATTTCATACCACAGCTGCAAAGGTGGAGCTAGGTGAAAAACTCTTTTTTGATGCAGCACTATCCGGTAATGGGACACGAAGTTGTGCCTCTTGTCATAACCCTAATTTGGCTTTTACAGATGGAATCGCGAAGCATACCACTATTCATGATTCTGCAAATCTGCTGACAAGGAATGTCCCTACCTTAGTCAATGCTGCTTTACAGTCAAACTATTTCTATGATATGCGGGCCTTAACGCTGGAAGATCAGGTGCGTGATGTCATCAGTAGCAAGCAGGAGATGGATGGTTCAATGAAGGCGATCATCAAATATGTTTCTGCTGGTCCATCATACCCTTCCTTATTTGCAAAGGCTTTTTCCGCAGGTACGGAGAAAGGAATCACTTCAGATCAAGTGAGCAATGCCCTGGCATCCTATATTCGTAGTTTGGTAAAACTCAATAGCCGCTTTGATGCGTATATGCAAGGGAATGAAAAGGCCTTGTCGACACAGGAATTGAAAGGCTTTAATTTATTTATGGGAAAGGCCAAATGTGCTACCTGTCATTTCGCGCCTTTGTTTAATGGCGTTACTCCACCAAAGTTTATTTCGAGTGAAACAGAAGTACTGGGTGTGCCTGTGTCGGTGGCGGACTCTACATTGGACGCGGATTTGGGTTATTATAGTGTGATTGGTATTGATTCCTATAAACATGCTTTTAAGATTCCAACGATCCGGAACGTCAAGAAAACAGCGCCCTATATGCACAATGGCGCATATCAGACCTTAGATGAGGTTATGGAATTCTACAACAATGGGGGAGCTGCCGGCTTAGGAATAAAGCTTGCCAATCAAACGCTGTCTGAAGAAAAGCTACAGCTCACTGAAAATGAAAAAAAGGACATCATTGCTTTTATGGAGAGTTTAGAGAGCAGATAGTCGTTGAACACCCTTTTATTGTCATGATTCCCCCTCACATCTGCATCTGCTCTTTTCTAAATTTGGATATAATTAAAAAGAATCAAAATGAGAAAGATCAGAATATTTGAACACATTTCGCTTGACGGCGTGATCGAACACGATGAAGACTATGCTTATGGTGCCTGGACGGCTCCATATCGTACTCCTGCTGGCATGGCTATGCTACTTGATGCATACGGAACAAACTTTGACTTGCTACTGGGACGCCGCACTTATGATGCCTGGATTCGCTTCTGGCCAAATGCGGGGGACTTCCCAATGGCAAACGCTATAAACGCTGCAACTAAATACGTTGCTACCCATAGACCGGAGAGCCTGGAATGGGGACCTGTAAAAGATCTAGGCGAGGACATCATTGAAGGGCTTCGCAAATTGAAGTCGACAGATGGCCTTGATCTGGTGCTTTCTGGAAGTACATCACTAACTTCATTGTTGCTTGACGCGGGATTGATAGATGAGGTTGTCCTGATCGTATATCCGGTATTACTCGGGAAAGGCAAGCGCATTTTTACAGAGAAATTTGACGCGCGGGAACTGGAATACGTTAGCACATTGACGACACCAACAGGCGTATTACTCAACACTTATCAGCATATTGGACCACTAAAAAAATAATTTTTCAGAGATGTAAATCACAAGGAGCACAATAAAAGTTAATTTCCGACGCTATATTTGCATTATGAGTTTACCGCTACGCATCAATTTTGACGAAAAGGACTATACCTACATTATCGTCACGAAGGGAATTACAAAAGAGACTAATGCCATCCAAATTAGCCTGGATGGAAAAGAGTATCAGCTTGCTTGCAACTCAAAAGGGGATTGGGAAGCGGTAGATGCAACCGTAAGTGATCATCCTGATTTACTTAAAGCGATAGGAAGAAACATTAAACTTCGTTATCGCTTGTAAAACTAAAAGCTATTTTATGAATATGCATCTATTACTATTACGTTTAGCTCCATACCTCCAATGCTCCAAATCAACTTACCTCAGCTTCCCGATATAGAAACCAATCGGCTACTGCTTCGTGAACAGAGGCTTTCAGATGCGCAGGCATTATTCCAATTGCGGACCAATACTGAAGTTATGCGCTACATAGACCGCCCCTGGCCAAAAGCTGTAAAGGATTCTGAAGCTGCTATACAAACCATCAATCAACAATTCTATAAAGGAATGAGTCTGGTCTGGGCGATTACCCTTAAGGATAACCCTGAGCTGATGATCGGTAATGTGGGGTATTGGCGAACAGATCTTGCCAACCATAGGGCGGAAATAGGGTATATGTTACATCCGGATTACTGGAGACAGGGGATTCTTTCTGAAGGCCTTGTCGCTGCTATTGATTTTGGATTCAATACTGTCGGATTCCACTCTATATTTGCGAACATCAACCCAGGAAATGATGCTTCAAGGCAACTCCTGCTCAAGCATAACTTTATAAAGGAAGCTTATTTTAGAGAAGACTATTATTTTGAAGGGAAATTCCTGGATAGTGAAATATATGGTTTGCTGCTGTAGCGTTTTTGTCTTTCGTTGCGTTTTACCTTTAAACCAACAAAAAAAATATGACTAACTATCTCAACGCTACGACCAAACCACTGACTATTGTACTGGCTTTAATGTTTTTATTTCTAGGCTGTAAAAAAGACGAAACTACCGTTAATGAATGGGGAAAGATGGCAGAGGCCAAGCTAACCGAAATTAAGAAGCTTACATCTGGTATTCCCTGCAGTCAAAAGGACAATGTATCTATACAAGAGATCTCAACAGGCTGTTCCACTTCATATTATACCGTCAAATCATCAGATGTAAATAACTTTAACAAGCTGAAAAAGGAGTATTTCGATTTATTGGGTAAACAGGTAGATGCCATGGTGAGAATGGGTATCATCATTGATCCATGCTATGAATCTATTTGGATAACTGAACAGCCTATCCGACTGGAATGCAATGCGGATACAGTGCAGCTGATTAGTTCTAAAAATATCAGTATTGAAGAGGCAGGACCTCTTGCTACAAAAACCTATGATGAGATTATGGCTATCGTAAACGCACAGACCTGCACTAGCGAATCGGCATGGTTGCCAACCGCCTTAATAAAAGATAAAATTATGGAGGTTGAATTTATCCCTTATTTGAGGACCCAAGATTTCTCAGTACTTAAGAAAAAGGTTTCTCTTTATAACGGATTGAAATATCGTATTCTTCGGGCCCAAGGTCAAGCGGATTACGTTCCATCCAAAGTAAAAGTGGAAAAGATAGAATGTGTTAATGGCAAGCCAGTGGTTAAGCTGGCTAACTAAATGCTGAAATCTTTTATTGTCAATAAGCAGCGACTTCATGAAGGTGGGAAACAATATACTAGCGGCGTATGTTGATATTCCGTATAAAAGAAGTTTATCATGCATCAAAAATCCAGTATATGGCAGAATATTGCTCGTGTGGGCGCTTTGGGCAAGTACCGCATGGGCAGCCTGTAGGTCAAGTCGCTACTGATTCAAGCTTTAAATTTTAATTTTTGTCATAAATTTTGTATTTTTACAATAAATCAGTGATTAAAAATATGTCAGATTTAGAGCTTGAGACTAAACATGAGAAATATCTGATTACGATCAGAAATTTGAGGGCAAATAACTTTAGTAAAAACCTGCCATTTCTTATTCTTTCCGAAAGTCTCCCAGAAGGTCAAGTATATAAAGAATTTGCTGATGGTCGCATCGAAATCCAAGAAGTTGTGTCTGCTGGAAAAAAATTCCGTACACGGGTAATTAAAGTCCTTAAAGGAATGCAGGCAGATAGCGTCCGTAAAACTTATGGATTACTCTAAGCCCACTCTCCTGGTAATTTCTGGTCCTAATGGTGCAGGCAAGTCGACTCATATTCAGACCATGTTGCCTGACTCTTTTGAAGGAATATTTTCTTTTGATAGAGATCGAACTCGCGTTGCCTTTGAGCTGGAGCTTCAGGCAAAAGAGGGGCTAATAACAGATGTAATTCCTATTGCTACTCGTATGATGGAGGAGAAGCTTTTTGAGGAGATGAAAAAGGCTATAAAAAACAAGGAACATTTCGTATTAGAAACGCCGCTGTCACATCCTGATTATTGGAAGTATATAGATATGTTTGAGTCAGCTGGTTATCAGGTTCAACTGAATTATCTTTGCCTAGATAAAGTAGGAGATTGTATTGGTAGGGTCGAACAAAGAGTTCTTGAAGGTGGACATCTTGTAAGACCAGATACAATTAAAGGTGTATTTAATGATAATCTGATGCATATCAATAGTCAGTATCGAAGTTTTCAAAGGATAGAACTCTACGATGGGATGTTAGTACCAACATTGCTTTGTAGTTTGGATAATAACATCATTGAATACGTTTCTCCTAAGGCACTAAAGAAAACCTGGATAAAAAAGGGATTACCCTTGTTGTATACTCAACTCAAAACCATCAAAGCTAAAAAATTATAGTTGACTAAAGTCTGGCATCGCCACGGGTTTTCCGCCCCGGAGTTTACTTTCTGCCGCAGCTTCCATAAAGGCTAAAATTTCTAATGTCTCCCTACTTGATACAGGTGGTTTTCCAGATTCGAAAAATTGGATAATCTCTATAAGTAGGGGGGCATAACCTACATATGGGCCTAACTGTACAATCTCTTTCTCACAATAGCAAGTTCCGCCAAAATCGGTTTTACCGGAGCGCAGACCTCTGTATGTCCCGATTCTGTTGTCTGCCCAGGTGCCCACAACTACATCAGTATCCCCGGCAGAAAATTGTGTAACCTGCTTACAGCCTGGTCCCATTACTGAAAATAGTGTCTCTACACCATGTATCCCATACCAAAATAAATCGGTATGTGTTTTTTCGAGGTAGGCAGGGCTATAGGTATCAGCACCAGTTACTTTTCCGTATTTACCCGTATTGACATCCTTAATGGCAGACATAAACCTCAGTGAAGATGAAGAGAACACCGGTACTTTATACTCTTCTGCGGCTTTAAAGATAGCAGCTCCGTCTTTAAATGAAGCTGCCATTGGTTTATCAATGAAAAGTGGCTTGCCCGCTTTCAATACTTCCAGCGCTTGCTCCAAATGAAGCCTTCCGTCGTTAGTCTCCAACAGGACGACATCCACTTCTTTCAATAACTGCGCTATAGAGCCAGTAATTTTTACCCCGTATTTCTTGATTTCCTCCGTTTCAACCGGTATCCGTTTAATGCAAAGTTCAATATCCCTGCTGCCATAGGGATATGCCGCTACAACCCGATAACCTGCATATTCTGGCCCTGCATTTGGGTCGTTCAGGGCTTTTGTGAAAGCGATACTATGTGTGGTGTCCAGACCGATAATACCTATTCTTTTGCCTTTGCCTGAGGAAATGTCCTTTGCAATTGAAGCTATTGGGGATAGGTTTAAGCCTATGCCAGCTCCAGCCAATGCTGCAGATTTGATAAAGTCCCGGCGGTTAAATGATGTCTTTGCCATAGTTTAGCGTTTATTTTGGAAAAAATTTGCTTCAATTCCTCTTGTACCTGGTTTTACTACAAACAACCCACCACTGTTTGGATATCGACTTAGATCTGTATCTGATGTTTGTGCTGTTGTAATGTAAAGCAAGTCTAGGTTTTTTCCTCCAAATGCACAAGCGGTAACATTTTTTGAAGGAACCGCTACTGTTGCCAATAGCTTTCCGTTCTCTGGGTTCCACCTGGTAACAGCATAGCCTCCCCAGAGGGCAATCCAAATCATACCTTCTGAATCCAAGGTGGAGCCATCAGGCATCCCCATGTTAGTCGGAATGGTGATCACTTCCTGAGGGTTTGATATTTGACCTGTTTGGTTATCAAAGTCATAAGCAATTACTTTATAGGTGTCACTGTCGATGTAATACATGCTTTTTTGATCCAATGACCACACAATGCCATTTGAGGTACTGATGTTGCTTACCATGGTTTGTATATTGTAGTCAGCATCTATACGATATAAAGCGGCTGAATGCTGATTACCCATTGTGCCCAGCCATAGTCGCCCGGAAGGGTCACATTTCCCATCATTGAATCGGTTGCCTGTCGTACTATTTTCTGGATTAGAAACAATAAGTTGTAGTTTGCTATTGGCTGTATCATAGCTATACACTCCATCTTTCATTGCCAGGATCAGCGCTCCATCAGTGCCTGGGACCACAGTGCTTATTTTTTGATCAAAAACTATGCTTTGATGAAGTTGAATGGCCGGATCGTACCAATGCAACAAGCAACGGTCGATGTCTACCCAATAGAGTTTTTGGGCTATAGGACTCCATATAGGGCCTTCGCCTAAGGTAGATTGGGTGTCAATTACAAGCCTGGCTTTCATTTTAATTCTAAATATATATCTAATGTATACTTTTTTGGCGTTTTTTAGTTTACATAATTTATTAAAAAATTGATTTTAAATTCCTTCTTATGCTGAGTTTGTAGACCGTTTTTAATTGGTGTTACATTTTTTATTCTATATACTATTGAATAACAGTAGATTGTACGCTTAATTCTGAAGAGGCTTGGGACAATATTATTTTAATAAAAAAATCAATTAAATTATTTTGTTTACAAAAAAGTTATATATTTGTATACATATTAAGAGCCTAACCAAAATATAAAACCATTTGAGCCGTCTGGAAAACGGTAGCGTACACACCATAGTTGTTACCATGATCGGGACGTTTCAGGATTAGAAATCCTGAAAGCAAGCACAAAACTGTATAACTAAAAAACGGAGGAGTATGATTGATAATTAGACAAGACATTTAGGACTCATGCCTAAATCATCTATTGCGTAAATTGCCATAGATAGCATATCGGTAATTGAGTTGAACCACCAGAATTAATAATTTAATTTTTAATCATTTAATTAAAAATGTATGAGTTTTAAAATTCATATTGAAAATGGGGCCCAGGCTCTTTTTCGCAAAGTCACACTCAAACCTGAAGTTTCAAAATTTATTAAAGTTTCAACATTAGGTTTTGCGGTGGTAGGTTTGTTTAGCGCCCAGGTATCGGCGGCAAACTATAGTCCTGATGTTTTTCCTGCGTCATCCTTTGGTTATCACCTAAAGGCTAATGGATATGGGTTAAACGCGGGTAATAAAATTCAAACTATAAATGTTAGTGGTAGAGTAACCGGTGTTGACGGTGAGCCATTACCAGGCGTGTCGGTTCAGGTGTCTGGTAGTTCTCAGGCTACGTCAACGGATGGAAATGGCCGTTATCAACTAACGAATGTGCCGGAAGGAGCCACGCTGACCTTTAAAATGATTGGCTTTATCCCACAACAGGTTGTGGCAAACAAGAGTCAGATCAATGTAGTGCTAAAGGTGGACGTGAAAACGCTGGATGAGGTGGTGATATCGGACGGCTATCGGACGACGACACTTGCAGCAAATACCAGTGCGATTAGTTCGATTAAAGGTGATGTGATGGAGAATAAGCCTTATTCTACATTTGCACAGACCTTGCAGGGACAAATAGCGGGTTTGACTGCGCCAACAACCAGTGGACAACCTGGTGCAAACGTAGATATAAGAATCAGGGGTCTTGGTTCACTTTCCTTGAATTCCAATCCTTTGATTGTAATTGATAATATGATTGTAAACTCAGGAAAATTAGGTTACAACTCTACCACGGCTAATGCATTAGCGGGGTTAAATCAAAATGACATTGAAAGTGTGGATGTGCTTAAGGACGCCGCTGCGACAGCTTTATACGGTTCTCGTGGAAGTGCGGGGGTAATTCGTATTACTACAAAAAGAGGTAAAAGCGGAAAAACTCAAATCCGTGTAGATGCTGAATATGGCTCTTCTAAAGCTATGGATAACCCTGATGCAGGAAAAGTTTTGAATGCCGATGATTACGCTGTGTTATTTAGAGAAGCGCTAACGAATTCAGGCAGCACCCCAACGCTGGTGGAAACGGCTGCTGAGAATTACGGCCTAAACAGTGGAAAGAGCAACAATTGGTACGATTTGGTGATACGAACTGGTAGACAGCAGCAGTATAATGTGAGTATGAATGGTGGAACTGAGCAAACAAAACTTTTTGCTTCGGCTGGCTATTTTCAACAGGAAGCTACGACTATCGGCTCTGATTTAAAAAGAATCTCAGGCTTGTTCAATTTTGATCATCAAATTAGTAAAAGATTCCAACTTACAGCAGGTATTAATTTCTCTAATGTAGGTCAGAATACGCCTTACGGCACACAGTTCTCGGGTAGTCCGACATGGGCCTCACGTGTTTTAAGACCTTTTCAGCGTGCTTATAACGATGATGGATCAATCAATACGTCGAATGTTGGGAATACCAATTTCCCGGGCATCTACAATCCATTGTGGATTGCCGATAATGACAAAAAATACTTGTCGCAAACGCGTATTTTGGGAAATACCAAACTTAAATGGAACATCTGGGATAAACTAAATTACACCAGCTATTTTAGTGTGGACTACAATACCTTAGAAGAAACCTTGTTTCTGAATGCAGTGATGGGAGATGGTGCGGGTCTTAAAGGGCGTAGTAAAAACTACTACACCAGGTACTTTAACTGGTTGGCGCGTAATCAGGTTGATTATCGCTATGATATAAATGGCGATAAGGATTTTTATGTGACTGCTGCTTTGGGTTATGAGGCTCAGCGTTCAAAAGAGTATTTATTGGCTGCCGATGGTTTTGGTTTTCCTTCTGCACAATCTGAGTTGACTGCACTCTCTAACGCAGCAACGCCTAATGGTGCTTTTGGGCAGTACAGTAATTACTCTTTTAATTCGCTATATGCCCTTGCTGATGTGAATTTTAAAAACAAATATGCCTTGAGTGCTTCAGTAAGAAGAGACGGTTCGTCGAGATTCCCTACCAAAAACCAGGGTGCTTATTTTTATTCTGTGGGCGGTACCTGGAATGTACATCAGGAAGAATTCTTTAAAAAGCAGCATGTGATGTCTTCTTTTAAACTGAGATCTTCGTACGGTACTACCGGAAATGCCAGTATGGGTAATTATGCCTGGGTACCTCAGGTAGGTTATAGCAGCTCTTATAGTTATGCCGGTTACACTGGTCAGCAGTATTCATCCAGTGGTAACGTTGACCAACGTTGGGAAACTTCCAAGAAATTTGATGCAGGTCTGGATATTGGATTTGTTCAGGATAGGTTTATGTTGACGGTTGATTACTATTATAACAATATTTACGGTCTGATCCGCAATGTTCCGACTTCGTTAACTACAGGTTTTTCTTCAGTTGGCAAGAATATTGGCGCAATGGCGAATAAAGGTTGGGAGTTGACCTTAAAGGGTGATTTGTTGAGGGTAAATGATTTTAGATGGTATTCTAACCTTAACGCCGCTTTCAATAAAAATGAAATTACCCGATTGCCTGAAAATACACCTGTGCAGAATGGCTCGTTTTATTTGAAAGAGGGTTACAGCTTTAATACTTACTACATGAAAGAGTTTGCTGGTGTTGATCCTCAAAATGGCGATGCCTTATTTTACAAAGATGCGAGCCGCACTGAAACAACGAATAGAATTGCAGATGCAAGCTTGATTCTGTTAGACAAACAAGCTATTCCTAAGGTTACGGGAGGCTTTAATAATACGTTTTCTTACAAAGGATTGAGTTTAAGCGTAGATGTAAATTACAATTTGGGCTACTGGGTGACCAGTGCTGCTGATATTTACTTTACCAATGCATCTCAATACCTGTACAATAAGTATCAGTATATTTTTGATCATAGGTGGACAACAGTTGGTCAGGTTACAGACGTGCCTAAATATGCAACAAATCCGAACAACGACCCTTCTACAAGTACCTACCGTTTATATCGTGGTGACCATATCCGTTTAAGGAATATTAGCCTGGGCTATGATATTAAGAATGTGGCATTGTTTAAGCAGTTGGGCTTGAGTAAGGTTTTTGTTTATGGAAGGGCAACCAATTTAGGTACCATTACTTTTGATAAACGATTGCCAATTGACCCTGAAGTAGGTTATTCCGGTTATGATGACCAGGATATGCTGCAATACAGAACATTCACTTTTGGTATTAATGTCGGACTTTAATTAAATTGAGATGAAAACTAGACATACATATATATCTTTCCTGCTCTTGTTGATCACGTTGACTACCTCTTGTAGTAAAGATTTCCTAAAGGAGGATCCCTCAGTTGCAGTTGCAGTAGATAAAGCCATATTAACTGATGGCGACATGATGGAGGCCCTTGCGGGTACTTACAGGATTTTGCAGAGTTACTTTTTATTTGGGCGGAATTCTGTTGTTATGGGCGATATACTGGCGGACAATGTTTACCTGAGTAGTTCAAATTCAGGTAGGCTGCTTACACTGAACAATTACTCTTTTGCAGAGAACGCTACTGAGCCGCGCTATATTTGGGCGCAGAGTTATTATGCGATATTGCAGGCCAATAGAATCATTGGTTCTGATTTGAAAGAAAGTGTGAATTCGAGCCAGTTGAGGGGAGAAGCTTATGCTTTAAGAGCCTTGCTATACCTTAATTTGGTTAACTGGTACGGTAAACCTTATACAGTGAACCCTTCTGCAGATGGTGTCCCACTGATCACCATTTCATCTGATAAAGCAGGGGTATTGATTCTGCCGCCAAGAAATACGGTGGCTGAAGTTTATGCGCAAATTATCAGTGATTTGGATAAAGCGTATGCGATGATGCCGGCAACGCCGCCAGCTATCCATGTGACCAATACCAATTTCATATCTAAAGCTGCAGTTAAAGCAATTCAGGCAAGAGCCTACTTGTATAAAGGAGATTATGCGAGCGCTCGCGATGCCGCTTTGATCGTAAAAGACGCCGGCTATTCTTTGGCTGTTGGTGCTCCAGCTTTCACGGCTTACTGGGCAGGAACAACACCTAGAACGGATAAGGTAGAGACCATATTTGAGCTCAGTAATACTGCCGTGGCCAATAATGGTGTTGAAGGAATGGATTGGTTGTACGCAAAAGGTGGAATAGGCGATTATTTGGTGACGGATGATACTTATGCCATTTACAGCACAACCGATAAAAGAAGGGATTTGATTTTGAATAGTACGAGAGGAGCAGGTGCCGGTGCCTTCCAGGCTTATTATGTAAATAAATACCAGAATGTGGGGATTGCAGATCGGGATGAGGTGAAGTTATTTAGATATGCCGAGGTGTTGTTGACCTTAGCGGAATCCTACGCGAAATTAAATGATGAACCGACTGCCAGACAGTATTTGAATATGGTTGCGCAAAATAGAGATCCATCACTTGCTGCTTATACCTTTACTGGTCAGGCGCTGATTGATGCTATTATATTGGAGAGACGTAAGGAATTGGCTTTTGAAGGCTTAAGGTTTTTTGACCTGATGCGGACGAATGTGAGTTTTACCCGTCAGAACATGGGTGCTAAAGGTTATTCTGCCTATCCAAATGTGCTGACTACAGATTTTAGAAGGTTGCAACCCATTCCTGAAGTAGAAAGAATGGCGAATCCTGGGATCGCAAGAAATCCAGGTTATTAGTTTGTTTTTTGGTTTTTTTTTAATCAGTCAGGCTGTGTTGTTAATTTGATTAATGACACAGCCTGATTGTAAATGATGTTTGATATTAATTTCCTTTTTAGCTGCAAAAAATGGCCGAAACTACAACCCGTTTCACTGCATTGGATGTCTTTCGTGGAATGACGATATGTTTCATGATTATTGTCATCAGCCCGGGTTCGGGAGCTTTGCCTTACTGGCCGCTTGATCATGCTCCCTGGCATGGTTTTACACCTACCGATCTGGTTTTTCCATCTTTCCTTTTTGCGGTGGGAAATGCTTTAAGCTTTTCTGAGAAGAAGTTTGTAACGCTGTCTTCTGGTCAAGTGTTGTACCGTATTTTTAAACGGTTTTTTATCATCTTTCTGTTGGGCTATTTGATGAGTTGGTTCCCCTTTTACAGATTGGATGCCCATAACAAGATAATTCCTTTTCCGATTGCTGAAACCCGTTATTTCGGTGTGTTGCAACGTATTGCGATCTGCTATTTGCTGACCGCATTGGCTGTTCGTTACCTGAGCAGCAGGTTTTTGGTTTATTTGGGGCTAGGGATACTCCTGGTATATTGGGCTGTGCTATTAATGTTTGGTACTGGCGACCCTTTTTCTATTGAAGGAAATGCAATTACAAAGTTGGATATCTTGCTTTTTGGTAGCGCTCATCTTTACTATGATCATGGTGTTTTTGATCCGGAAGGCTTGCTCAGTACGCTGCCTGCGGTAGTCAATACTTTGGCTGGCTATCTGGTAGGAAAGTATCTCCAGGAAAAGGGCATGTCGCGCCTGGCAATAAGGCCATTGTTTCTCATCGGAATTGCCGGGATTGTGTTAGCGCTTTTATGGAATACTGTATTTCCCATCAACAAGAAAATATGGTCGAGCTCGTTCTCACTTTTAACCATTGGTCTTGATTTGATACTGCTTCCTCTATTGGTGTTGATGACCGATAAAGAAGGTAGTTCTGACAAGGGCTGGGTTAATTTCTTTACCATTTTTGGGAAGAATCCCCTGGTGATCTACATGTTTGCAGAAATGCTATTGATTGTGCTCCGTAAAATCCCGGTAGGCTCAATTAATCTCTACGAACAAATTAACAATAGTGTTTTTCAAGCGATTTTGCCTGGTTCTGCCGGCTCATTGCTTTTTGCGCTTACAAATATGTTGTTCTGCTGGTGCATTGGATGGCTTTTAAATAAGAATAAGATTTATATTAAGGTTTAATTACAAAAGAATGCTGTTCGTTACCCTCGATTTGAAAATGATGATGAAAGTGAAAATAGGTTTTGTTTTTATAATATTATTGAACATTAGTTCATTAGCAGCATTCTCACAGGTACACCCGTACGTTGTGGGGGATAAGTTTGTAAAGCGTTTCCCTGCCGATCAGGCGCAGATTAATGCAAAGACTACAGAAAAAACGTCTGGTGCTGGGAATGAAAATGGCCTGATGTTGAAGAAGAATGAAGTTTCGAAGGTAGATGCTCCACTTTCTGAACCCGATGTGGTATTCGCTGTAAAAGTACCTGAGGCAGGAACCTATCAATTGTCGACCTATGCTGTTCCTGCTGGGGATTTGAAAAAGGACGAGCAGGGCAACGTAATTGCGCTGTATGTGAAGATACAGATTGGAAATGAGCGGCCCACAAAGCGTATCTTATATGATTTGCATCAGGCGGCGAATCAGGTGTCGGGCAAATTTGAGCTGAATGGCAAAGATCAGCAAGTTAAGTTATGGTTGCCAAAAGGCATTCAGTTGGGCTATATAGAGTGGAAGAATTATAATGCACCAGAAGTACCTTTGGCAGCGCGTAATTATGTGCCTAAGATTGTACCGCCTAGTGGTCACCCAAGACTTTGGGTAACTCCACAGACTTTGCCAATGGTAAAGGCGCGGTTGACTGAGGGCGAAAATCAAGCTATATGGACCAGTGTTTCAGCTTCAGCTAAGGTGCCTTATCGATTTGATTTTGATTCGAATAAGGAAGTTTTTTATCAGGAAGAACTAGAGAAGGCTGCTCAGATCAAAGCTTTTTATTATCTGATGACCAAGGATAAAAAAGTCGGTCAGGAGGCTGCTCGATTGATGGTCAATTACATGACGATGTTGGAGTTTGGGAATGTGAAGTATGGAGACATTACCCGTGAAATCGGTAGAGCTATTTATACTGCATCCCTGGTTTACGATTGGTGTTATGATCTATTGAGCGAAAAAGACAGGCAACTGTTGTACGATAAGATGCTAGGCTTAGCCAGAGAAATGGAAATGGGCTGGCCACCATTTATGGATAGTATTGTGAATGGCCATGGAAATGAAGCGCAATTAAGTCGGGACCTGTTGTCGATGAGTATTGCGCTTTATGACAAGAACCCTGAATTGTATAAGTATACTTCTTATGCGATTTTGGAGAATTTAGTGCCGATGCGGAAGTTTGAATATGAGTCGCCGCGTCACAATCAAGGTGTGGATTATGGTGCTTATCGTTTTGGCTGGGAAATGTATGCCGTTTGGCTTTATTATAGGATGACGGGTTTGTCTGTCTTTGACGATAACATCAAGAGCTTGCCTTATTATTGGCTATATATGCGTCTGCCGGATGGCTATATGTTGCGTGATGGCGATATGTTTAGTGTAAAGTTTGGAGGCGAAAGGCCACTTTATTGGAAGCAACCACAAACGATGCTATTGAGTTCTGCCTATGCCAATGATCCGATGATTAAAGGGGAATTTGAACGGGAGGGTGGATTACCTGATAATCCAGTGTTGTTTTTGTTGGTGAATGATCCGAAGTTAAAAGCAGATCATAACTTGAATACTTTGCCTTTGACTAAAGATTTTGGAAAAGTACTGGGTGGGATGGTTGCCCGTACAGGCTGGGATAATAAGGAAAGCAGTAATGATGTGATTGCTGAGATAAAAGGTGGTGGCTATCAGTTTGGCAACCATCAACAATCGGATGCCGGTGGATTGCAGATTTATTATCATGGTATCCAGGTAGGTGATATTGGATTGTATTTATCCTATGGCACGCCTTATGATTATAATTTTAATAAAAGATCCATTGCCCACAGTTTGATGCTGGCTAAAGACCCGAATGAGCAATTGCTGTTTCGTTCAAAATTTGTAGATGGCGGAACGCGTTTTAATCAACGTTTCCCCTTAACTCCTGAGGAAGTGACTTCAGATCCCTGGTTTGACAATGGAAAGGTGTTGTCTACCGACTTTGGGCCTTCAAAGCTAAAACCTTCGTATAGCTATTTTAAAGTGGATCTGACAGGCGCGTATAGTGCTAAGATGAGTAATTATACACGGGGCTTTTGCTTTTTGAATTTAGACAGAGCAGATGTGCCGGCAGTGATTATTTTAACAGATGACATGACGACTGCTAATCCTGAATTTCAAAAGTATTGGCAAATCAATACGTTGAATAAACCTGAAGAAATGAATGGGAGTTTGGTATTGAAAAGTGAGCTGAATGGTTTGGTAGGAAAAACACATGTAAATATGTTGGTGCCATCAGCCGCTGATCGTAAGACTGAGATTTTAAGCGGAAAAGCGGCCAACAGTACCTTTGGTCAGCAATTTGAAGTGATTTCGCCAAAGGCAGAAGCGAATGGACATCGCATTATGATCTCTCCAAAAAAAGCCAATAAACGGGATCGCTTTCTGACGGTGTTTCAAATGACTTCTGGGGATACCAAACCATTGCCTTTAGATTTTAAGGAAACAGGAGCATGTTACCAGGTTAGGATTGCTGATAGAATTGTGGTAATGAGCTCAAGCTCAGATTTTATTAAAACCTCATTTACTGTAGATGTTCCGGCTGGTTCTGCTTATCAGGTTGTGCTAACCGGCTTAGATTCTGGATTTTGGAATGTGAAGCGCGTAGGGCAGAAAGATGATTTTAATTTTAACGTCATTCCAGGTAAGAATACGATAAGCTTTCAGGCTGTACCAGGGAAATATATTGTATCTTCGGGTAGGTCGTATGAAGGTGTTGATTTAAAGTGAGATAGGAAGCCTTTGTTAGCTGGTGATTTACCTGCCAGCTTGCAAAAGCTTGGAATAATGCGTAATATTGTTTACTTTTTATATTTAAATTCGTTTACATAATTTGACATGAAAGAAGATTCGCAATCAAACAAGGTATATTCTGAACTGCGCAAAAAGATATTGTCTAATCAGATCGTTCCTGGAACCAGGTTAAAAGAGGATGTTTGGGCTACAAAGACGGAGGTGAGTAGGGTGTCGGTTCGGGAAGCATTAAACCGGTTATTGGGGGAAGGCTTACTGGAAACAGGTGAGAAAGGTGGCTATTACGTGAAGACAATGACCGCAGAGGATATTCATGAGATCCGGGAAATTCGGGAATTGCTGGAATTGGGTGCATTAAGACTTGCTTTTAATAATGTAACTGATGAGGATATCGCCGAATTGGATAGGATATGTGATGATTTTACGCAGATGGTGAAGAACGGTTACTTCTCGGGTGCTTGTGAGGCTGATGTAAAGTTTCATGAAACACTGATTAATATGGCAAGAAATGCCAAATTGCGACAGTTATATGAACTTAGTAATATTCCATTGTTCCATTTAAAACTGGGCAGGTCGCAAACACATATGGACGATTATGAGTTGACTGATAAGGAGCATCGCGAAATTTTGAAAGCACTTAAGACTAAGAGCTTGAAGAAAGCTGAAGAGTTTCTGAGTAAACACTTGCTTCGTGGGGAAGTTGCTTCGCTGGAATTGGAGTAGGTAAAATATATTTTCTTTTGAAATGCCGCAGCTTTATGGTCGCGGCATTTTTTTTGCCTTGATTAGCCATCTTAAAAAAAAATAATTTTAAATCTTGTACCACTATGATGTATACAAAAAAGTTATATATTTGTATACAAAGATAGCGTATTGGGTATCTGATTTCTTAAAGTACACGCTAATCTTAATACTGGTTGTATGATGGATAATTTAAAACGTAAAGAAAATGATAAATAGTTGGCTAAAATCGGCAGCAATAATTACCAAGAATGAAAAATGGATTCCTGGTGGAGTTGTTTCACTTAATCGCAAGTCTGAACCTAATATTTGTTTTTCAAAAGGTAAAGGGAGCAGAGTTTGGGATATTGAAGGTAATGAGTACATTGATTATCAGGCAGGGTTTGCAGCAGCTTTCCTTGGTCACAACGACCCTGATGTAAATGCAGCGGTTTTAGCGTCAATAAATGACGATTCTGTATTGATGGGCGCTGGTCCAACTGATCTTGAAGGACAGTTTGCAGAGTTGTTTTGTAAGAGTGTGCCAAGCGCCGAGAAATTGCAAATTACGACTACGGGTTCTGAAGCGACCTATCATGCCATCCGTATTGCGCGTGCTGTAACAGGCAGAGATCATGTGATCATCATGCAAGGTGGCTACAATGGCTGGCACAACGACGTAGCAGGAAATGTGATTAGTGATTTGAAGGCTATTGGCGAACGGGTAAGTCCGGGTGAGTATCCCTTTGATTCTTTGTCTGCCGGAATTCCGGATGAACACAAAGCATTGATCCATGTGGTCAATTACAATGACCTTGACTCTATTCAATATATCATTAAGCGCTATCCAGTTGCTTGTTTAATACTAGAGCCTGTACTGCAAAACATAGGTATCGTAAAACCAGAACCTGGTTATCTGGAAGGTTTGCGTAAGCTGGCTGATGAAACAGGCTTCCTGCTTATTTTTGATGAGGTGAAAACTGGATTTCGTCATGCCTTAGGCGGGTATCAAAGCATTTGTGGCGTAACTCCTGATCTCAGTACTTTTGGGAAAGCGATTGCCAATGGTTATCCGATGGGGGTGATTGCAGGGAAAGCGAAATACATGGATTACTTTGTACATCCAGATAAGGAAAAGCGGGTGTTGATTGCTGGTACGTTTAACGCGCATCCTTTGACCACTATAGCGGCTATCGCTACCTTGAAGAAACTTTCTTCATCAGAATTCTCCGTATATCAGCACGTAGATAAATTAGGAGCGGCCTTAGAAAAGGGCTTAAATGATATTTTGTCGAAGTACGATAAACCTTTTTACGTTGCCCGTCAGGGATCTGCATTTTGTGTTTATTTTATGGATCATGCTCCAAAAGATTTTCACGATATTGCTTTGCATAATGATGCTGCTTTTGATAAAAACTATCGCCATAAATTGATAGAACAAGGGATATTTAATTTCCCGCTACCTTTTAAACAAGGAAGTATATCATTTGCGCATAGCATGGCAGATATAGAAGAAACATTGGAGAAAAATAAAAAAGTATTGTCAGCTTTATTAAATAAGTAGAATGAAAATCACCGCTATAGAAACTTACGTATGCCATGCGCGTATGCGGAATTGGATCTTTGTAAAAGTTGTAACGGATCAACCTGGTCTTTGGGGTTGGGGCGAAGCGACACTTGAATGGCATACCCGAAGTGTGGTTGGTGCCATAGAAGATTTGTCGCAGTTGTTGATTGGTGAAGATCCTCGTCGTATAGAGCATCTTTGGCAGATGATGTACCGTCAGCATTTCTGGCATGGCAACGGCATTGTGCGTGGTACAGCGATTAGCGGTATCGACATTGCCCTTTGGGACATTGCAGGTAAAATACATGGCGTGCCGACGCATGAGTTATGGGGAGGCCGGGTTCGCGATTATATCAGGTTGTATTGTCACCTTGGCGGTGGTAAAATGGAAGATTTCTATCAGACTAAACCTGATGACGCCAATCGTTTTGGCGAGTTGGCTCAGCAGGCGGTAGCAGATGGATTTACTGCATTTAAATCAATGGCAGTGCCAGAAACGATGCCGCTTGAAGGCTTGAAACCTATCCATTATGCAGAGGCTTGTGTGAAATCCATGCGTGAAGCTGTGGGTAACGATATAGATATTATGGTGGATTGTCATGCACGCCCTAGTCCGCGTATGGGGATGCAGTTTGCCAAAGCGCTTGAGCCGTATGGACTTTACTTTTTTGAAGAGCCTTGCTGGCCAGAGTCGATCGAAGATATTGCATTGATTCAAAGGGCGGTATCTACGCCTATCGCTAGTGGCGAAAGACTGGTTACTATTCATGCTTTCCGCGAAATGTTTGAAAAAAGAGCGGTTAGTGTGATCCAGCCGGATATTACGCATTGCGGCGGATTGAGTGAGGTAAGACGTATAGCAGCGATGGCTGAAGCTTATCGTGTTTCTATAGCTCCACATAATCCACAAGGACCGGTAAGCACGGCAGCTTCAATAGAATTTGGCTTTGCTACACCGGGCTATATCATCTGTGAAAGTGTGCACAATGATGTGCCATGGCGGTCGGATATCGTTAGTGAAGGCTTTACGGTAGAAAAGAAAGGAAGGATCGTTCGTCCGAACACTCGTCCCGGACTAGGTATAGAAATCAATGAAGAGGAAGTGAAAAAGCATCCCTTCCAACAGGAAGTATTGCAAAGAACATTTTATAGAGATGGTAGCGTAGGAGACTGGTAGGTTAAAAAATAATCCACATGGAGAAATTGTTTCAGAATAAGGTCCTGGTGATCAGCGGAGGCTTAGGAGATATTGGACAGGCCATTTGTCGTGAATTTGCGGGACAGGCAGCAGCGATCGCTATTGGCGATTTACAAGCTCAGGAGGATGCTCAGGCGTTTTTAAATGAACTAAAGCAGGAATATCGCGTTGCTGCACATTACACCAGGGTGGATGTATCTGATGTAGCTGAGGTAGATAAATGGCTAAAGGAAGTGGAAGAGGTGTTGGGTGTTCCTAGTCTAATCATTTCGAATGCGGCAACAGTTACACAGGCTGGTATTCATCAGGTTAGCCCCGAAGAATGGTCGCGCGAATTGCGTGTGAATTTGGATGGTGCATTTTACCTCACACAGAAAGCCACAAAGAGAATGCTGGAGGAAAAATTGTCTGGCCATGTGATTTTTATAGGAAGTTGGGCTGCAGCGGCTGTTCATCCTAATTTGCCAGCGTACTGTGTGTCGAAAGCCGGTCTGCGGATGCTCTGCAAGTGCATGGCGCTTGAATTGGCGCCACATCAGATTATGGTTAATGAAATTGCTCCGGGATATGTACAGGCAGGTCTGAGCGCTGAAATATGGGCGAAGAATCCGGAATTGATACAACAGGCGGCAGAAAAAGTGCCGGTTGGTAAAATTATGAGCGCCGCTACTGTCGCTCAACAAGTGGCTTATTTATGTCATCCGGCTAATGAGCACATTACCGGTAGTACTTTATTAATAGATGGTGGACTTTCACTGCGTGCATTATGACCTATGATTCATCTTTTACCGGAATAATTGGCGTAGGTCAGGAAGATATTACTCCTCCGGTAGGGATTTACGCCCGGAACTGGGGAGCGGCTACACATGATGTGGCTGAAGGGATACATAAGCCGTTAAAGCTCACTTGTATCACCCTTAAAGAAGCGGAGCAGGATAAGCCTTTGGTTTTGATTTCGGCTGATCTGGGTTGGTGGAAGAGTGCTGCAGATGAAAAAGAATTACGTGGGGCAATATTGGAAGCTTTTGAGTTGGAGGCATCTCATTTGATGTTTTGCTTGTCGCACACGCATGCTGGTCCGGGTTTATTCTCTGAGGATGCTTCAAAACCCGGTGGTGAGTACATCATTCCCTATTTAAAATGCATTAAAGAAGCGGCGATTTTAGCTGTTCAGGCTGCCCTTAGCAGCGCTGTTGTAGCTACGCTTTCCTGGCGTTATGGGAAATGTGACCTGGCTACCAATCGAGATTTACCGGAAGAGAAAAATGATCGATTGCTTGTAGGATTCAATCCAGCCCAAAAGGCTGATGACACTTTACTGGTCGGACGAATTACAAATGCGAAGGGAGCAATTATCGGGACCATCGTCAATTACGCCTGTCATCCGACTACTTTGGCCTGGGATAATCGGTTGATTTCTCCGGATTACGTAGGGGCGATGCGGGAATTGCTGGAAGCGCAGCATGAAGCTCCCTGCCTTTTTTTACAGGGTGCATCGGGTGAATTGGCTCCATCGGAGCAGTATTCGGGCGATTGCCAGTTGGCGGATGGCTATGGTAGACAGTTAGGCTATGCAGCATTAGGTGTACTTGAAGCGATGTATCCTGCAAATTACCAGCTGAAATTGGATCAGGTAGTAGAATCGGGTGCTCCGCTTGCGGTTTGGAGAAAGTATCCACGTACCGCCTCAACGCGATTAGCGCTGCAAATGATCAATATACCGTTCGCCTTAAAAGAACTTCCCTCGCTGGCGGAAATAGAAAGTCAGTGGCGCGAATGTGAGGATCATGTACTTAAAGAAAGATTGTGGCGGATGCGGGGTATTCGTAAAACCGTTGGAGATGGCGATGTCTCCATGATGCCGCTCTGGGTATGGCGCATTGGTGAGGCTTGTCTTGTTGGACAGCCAAATGAAGCCTATTCTTATTTTCAGCAAGCGCTCCGTGAAGCTTTGTCACCACATGCTGTCGCGGTAATGAACATCGTGAATGGCTATGCGGGCTATTTACCTCCCCAGGAACTCTATGCGAAGAACATGTATGCCGTATGGCAAACACCCTTTGCTTCGGGCGGCCTCGAGCAACTGACCACAACCGCGATAACTACTGCGAAAGCATTAATGAAATAATCGAACCACATCAACGAAACCAAATAAACCAAATGAACTCAAATTTTACATCCCTCGATGCTGCCGTTTTTGGTATTTATATTCTTGGTATTATTGCACTTGGTATTTATGCATCCCGTAAGGGGAGTAATACAAAAAGAGATTATTTTTTAGCCGGCGACAAACTTCCCTGGTGGATGGTTGGCGGCAGTATTATTGCCGCAAACATCAGTAGTCACCAGTTGGTTGGTGTAATGGGCGTGGCCTATAACCGTGGGTTTGTGGCTATGGTGACTGAATGGGGCGCGATCTTAATCGGCTTTAATGCTCTATTATGGGTGTTTCTTCCCTTTTATCTGCGCAACGGTTTTTATACCATGCCTGAGTTTTTGCAAAAGAGATTTGGAGAAGGTGCACGTACCATCTATTCGGTATTGGTATTGATGACCTATATTTTTGTTGAAATTAGTGCTGTACTTTACCTTGGGGCTTTATCGTTGCAATCTTTGTTGGGCATTCCCATGCTGACAAGCGTATTGGTTTTGGCTGTTACCACGGGTATTTACACGATTGCGGGTGGTTTGCGCGCAGTAATATGGACCGAAATGGTTCAGTTGGCGGTTTTGATGATGGGGATGTTCGCCCTTTCTTATAATACAATTGATGCTGCTGGAGGTTTCTCGGCGGTGTTGGAAACAACGAAGGATTGGAAATTGATGATGCCTGCGAATGATCCTGATTTTCCATGGACAATGTATCTGGGTGGACTTTTGTGCATCAGCATATTTTATAATGCGACCAATCAGTTTATTGTGCAGCGTACGCTGGCAGCTAAAAATGAGTGGCATGCGCGTATGGGGATTATATTTGGTGATTACCTGAAGTTTCTACTTCCATTGCTGATTATATTCCCGGCCTTGGTAGCGCCTAAATTGTTTCCTAATCTGGATAAGCCCGATTTGCTGTTTGCTACTTTGGTAGAGAATTTACTCCCTTCGGGATTGGTTGGTTTGGTGATGGCAGGCTTAATCGCTGCAGTGATGTCGCACCTTTCGGGCGCAATAAATTCTTGTACCACCATTTTAACTATGGATGTTTACCTGCCTTATATCAAACCTAAATCTACAGAAAAGCAGTCGGTGAGGTTTGGTCGCATCACTGGGGTCATCATTATTGTGTTGGGTATTGTTTGTACGGGCTTGCTCACACTGTATTCTCATAAACCTATTTTTATCTACCTGATGAATGCTTACGGTTATTTTACGCCTGGTATTGCAGCTATGTTTTTATTGGGTATCCTATGGAAACGGACTACGCATACAGGAGCTGTGGCCGCCGGACTTTTAACCATTCCATTGTCGTTGGCTATTGAGTATGGTTTTCCAGATATGCCATTTTTTAACCGTACGGGCATTGTTTTCTGGGCTTGTATGTTGTGCTGTGTGCTGGTTAGCCTGGTGACTAAACCCAAACCAGCTGAAGAGCTTGTTGGCTTGATTTGGACACGCGATAGTCTTTCTCTTCCTCTGGAGGAAAGGAAACAACAGCGGGGGCTGCGCAATCCATTTATCTGGTGGGCCATTATCACCATCATCGTATTGTATTTCTATATCAGATACGCGTAGTCTGAAGGTATCTAGGCTTTGCCTGTATTTCTATTCGCTTTCTTGAGTATTTAAATTAGTTGCGCTGTAGCACAGCACTTTAAGTATTTTATTTATTTTTTAATATTCTTTTTTGTATACAAAAAAATAATATATTTGTATACATATAGTTTTAATGACATAAGCAAACAAGGGTAAATGAAGAATTCTGCAAAAAAATGGTTGGTTTCACTTGGTCCCGGTATTGTCACTGCGGCTATAGTTTTTGGGCCCAGTAAAATTACGATCACCTCGAAAATGGGGGCGATGTATGGCTATAGTTTACTTTGGGTGGTCGTTGTTGCTATTTTCTTTATGATTGTTTTCACTTCTATTGGATCCAGAATTGGTATGGCCACGGATGATTCAATTTTGACTACTATTCGTAAAGAATATGGCAAATGGGTAGCTGGCTTAATGGGCGTTGGAATTTTTTTAGTCAGCACTTCCTTTCAGGCCGGGAACTCTATTGGTATCGGCATTTCGCTATCTGAAGCTACGGGGACTAAGCCTGCTCCATGGATTATTCTTTTTAATTTAATAAGTATAGCCTTGCTGTTTTTTCGCAATTTTTATCAGACCCTGGAGCGTTTAATGATCGCCATTGTTGCTTTGATGCTTTTTGCATTTTTGACGACCATGTTTCTGGTTAAGCCTGACATCTCGGGCATTTTTACTGGTTTTGTTCCTTCCTTTCCACATGGGTCGACGGGTTTAGTTATTGCTTTTTCAGCTTCTTGTTTTTCTATTGTCGGCGCTTTTTATCAGGCTTATCTGATGCAGGCAAGGAAGCGAGCCAATCCGGGCTCTGTTTTGGAAAATAGCAAGGGTTTTATAGGAATGATCATCCTTGGTATAATGAGTGCAGTGGTGATGATATGTGCAGCTGCTGTGCTCAATAAGCAGGGGATTCCGGTAAACAAGGCCTCTGATATGGCACTTGCATTGGAGCCACTTTTTGGCCATAATGCCTCATTGCTATTTCTGGTAGGTTTATTTGGGGCCTCTTTCTCTTCTCTGGTAGGTAATGCAACTATTGGCGGTTCTTTACTTTCTGATGGTTTTGGTTATGGCAGTCAGTTGGATTCGAAAGTGGTAAAGGGTTTTATCGCCTTGGTAATGATTATAGGTAGTATTGTTGCCGTAGGATATGAAAAACCACCACTAGAGCTGATCATTTTTGCACAAAGTATCACTATATTTTTAGTTCCTTTTATAGGCGTTGCGATGTACATGCTTTCGAATAAGCGCAGCTTGATGGGAGAGCATGTGAATAGTCCTTTTGCCAGGTATGCAGGTTTTGCCGGACTTTTGGTACTGGTGACGCTGGCGATTTATAACTTTTTTGAACTGTTTTTGAAGTAACACATAAATACACACGATATGAGTAATTTAACCCTGTTAGAACAAGAGATATTAAAACCTTCATCGGCCTTGGTTGAAGATATCAGCCGTATTAAAGGCGATATTCTATTATTAGGTGTTGCGGGTAAAATGGGACCTTCGATGGCTCGTTTGGCCCGGCAAGCCATTGATATTGCCGGCAGTGGTCAGCGCGTGATTGGCGTTTCCCGTTTTTCAGACCCCGCATCGCGTGCAGCACTTGAAGCATCAGGTGTGGAAACGATTGCTGCAGATTTGCTGAATGAAGCCGAGTTGGCTGCGCTTCCTGATGCAGCGAATGTGATTTATCTGGCGGGCCATAAGTTTGGCACCACAGGAAAAGAGGCTTTTACCTGGGCAATGAACGCTTATTTGCCGGGTCGGGTGGCAGAGAAATACCGCAACTCCAATATCGTTGCTTTTTCTTCTGGAAACGTACTGCCTTTTGTACCAGTTACATCGGGTGGCGTATCTGAAGAAACCAGTCCTGAGCCAATAGGTGAGTATGCACAATCTTGTCTGGGTAGAGAAAGGATTTTTGAGTACTTTTCTCAAAAGAACAACACGCCAATGCTCATTTACAGGTTGAACTATGCTGTTGATTTCCGTTATGGCGTATTGGTAGAGATCGCGAAATCAGTATTGAGTGGTAAAGCGATCGATCTACGGACCGAAAATGTGAACGTCATCTGGCAAGGTGATGCAAATGAAGTTGCCATCCGTTCCTTGTTGCATTGTACAGCACCGGCAAAAATGCTAAACGTTACGGGGCCAGAAACATTGTCGACCAGATGGGTTGCAGAACAGTTTGGCGCCATCTTTAACAAACAGCCAAACTTTATTTATGAGAGTGCTGGTACGGCTTTGTTAAACAACGCATCCGAATGTCACCGTTTGTTTGGTTACCCTAAGGTTACTGTAAGAGAAATTATTGAGCTCACCGCAACCTGGATGCAGGAAGGTGGTGAAGCATTAAATAAACCAACACATTTTCAGGAAAGAACAGGTAAATTTTAAGTGATGTCTACAAAATTATTATCTCCCCAAAAGAAATTGATATTGCAGCAGGGAACAGTTATTCCTGCGCATCCACTAGCGCTTAATGCTAGCCGTAAGTTAGATGAAGCTCATCAGCGACAGCTTACGCAGTACTACCTCGCTTCGGGAGCTGGTGGTGTTGCAGTAGGTGTACATAGCACTCAGTTTGCTATCCGAGATCCTGAGGTGAACTTGTATGAAAGCGTATTGGCGCTTGCAGCAGCAGAAATAGCGAAGTCGGGAATTCAGGATCGCTTTATTAGCGTAGCCGGTATTTGTGGTGATACTGCTCAGGCGGTTCAGGAAGCTAAAATTGCCTTGAGTCATGGCTATGATATGGGCTTACTCAGTATGGGCGGTTTGCAAGATAAAACTGAGGCTGAGATCCTGGATCGCACCCGGGCTATCGCCGAGATCATGCCTGTATTTGGATTTTATCTGCAGCCTAGTGTGGGTGGACGGATTTTTTCTTATGATTTCTGGCTTCAGTTTGCGGATATAGAGAACGTTTTGGCCATTAAAGCGGCACCCTTCAACCGCTATCAGACTTTGGATATGGTAAGGGCCGTATGTCATTCTAAAAGGAATGAGGAGATTACACTTTATACGGGTAACGACGATAATATTGTTGCGGATCTGCTGACCAAATATGAGTTTGAGATAGATGGACAGCAGGTTAGCAAAAGATTTGAAGGTGGTTTACTTGGACATTGGGCTGTATGGACTCAGGCAGCGGTAAGACTTTTTGAAGAGGTTAAAGCTTGTCGTAATGCAGGATATAAAGATGTGGCGGCCTTGTTGACAAAAGGTGTAGCGGTAACAGATATGAATGCTGCCATTTTTGATCCATCACATGCTTTTCATGGTTGTATCCCCGGCATCCACGAAGTATTAAGAAGGCAGGGTTTGCTTGAAGGGATTTGGTGTCTTGATCCTAATGAGAAGTTGTCTGCCGGCCAGGCAGAAGAGATCAGTAGGGTTTGTAAGGCTTATCCGGAACTTGTAGATGACGAATTTGTAAAGTCTTTCCTTACAAAAACAATAACTGCTTAGTAAGCTTATAAATCAGGAAAATATGATACGTTTTATCAGAATAGTTGCTTTACTACCTTTGGTTGGCTTGTTTATGTATTGCAATTCTTCCAAATTGAATAATGTACCTGAACAGCAGTTTCGGATAGGGGCAAGTATAGTTGGGATACAGTCGGTAGCTACACATTTAAATGTGCCCTGGCAAATTGCATGGGGGCCCGATCAGCAGATCTGGTATACTGAGCAGTCGGGGACCATTAGTAAGGTCAATCCCGAGAATGGTAAAACTAAACGGTTATTGGTGGTTCCTGATGTTTTTCGCGACCGTACTTCTGGCCTCTTAGGTATGACCTTGCATCCCGATATGCAAGCGCATCCTTATGTTTTTATAAATTATACAGGTTACTCAAAAGACAAGAATAGAGTGTCGAAAGTGGTACGCTACACTTATAATGCACTAAAAGATACGCTGTTTAATCCGGTAGTTTTTCTGGAATATCCGGCCTGGACTTCGCATTTCGGCTCTCGTATTGTGATTGCCCCGGATGGAAAAGTGATGATCTCGACAGGGGATGGTGCGCAGGATGATAATGCACAAAATATTAAATCGCCTAACGGAAAAATCCTGCGTTACAATCTTGATGGCAGCATTCCAGCGGATAATCTATTTAAGGGGAGCCCGGTATGGGCATGGGGCTTGCGCAATCCACAAGGATTGGTATACGCAAATGGTAAGTTGTATTGTTCTGATCATGGTGATGCAATAGACGATGAACTGAACCTGATCCATAAAGGCGCAAATTACGGCTGGCCAGTTGTTGAAGGCTATGTGGATACCGATAAGGAAAAGCTTTTTGCCAAAGATTCTGTAATTGCCGAGCCGCTAAAGGCATGGACACCGACCATAGCTCCGGCTGGATTGGCTTATTACAACTCCGATCAGATTCCTGAATTAAAAGGACAGCTTTTGCTGACCACCTTAAAAGGGAATAGCCTGCGTGCTTTAGCTTTAAATACTGCCGGGACAGGTATTACTAAAGATGTCAATTACTTTGAAAAAGTTTATGGCAGGTTGCGCTCCGTATGTGTTTCGCAAGCGGGTGACATTTATATCGCGACTAGTAACCGTGATTGGAATCCCAATGCAGTGGCTGCAAAGAATGATGACCGGATCATCAGGATCTATCGTATGAAAGATACAAAAGCTGGCGCCGATGTGAAATCAGCGATTACTGTAGTTAAAAAGCCTGCTGATTTGAATAAAGGGGCGCTGCTCTTTACGAATTACTGCGCATCCTGTCATAAAGAGGATGGCAAGGGCATCAAAAATATATTTCCGCCATTGTATCAAGCGGCTATTGTTTCGGGACCTAAAGGTCCGCTGATTCATACCGTGTTGAATGGCCGGAAACAGATGCCTAAGTTTTCTTTTATCGAAGATCAGGATTTGGCCGAGCTGCTCAGTTATGTCCGTAAGCAATTTGGAAAGGCAGATGCGGTATCTGTTGCAGATATACAAGCTCAAAAGAAATAAAATATATAATCATACATATATGAAACCTAGACAACCAGAAAACCAGAGCTCTCGAAGAGATTTTATTAAAAAAACGGCTATAGGACTGGCAGCATTTACGATTGTGCCCAGGCATGTGCTTGGGGGGACAGGGTTTATTGCGCCGAGTGATAAGCTGACGAAGGCTGTAATTGGTGTAGGTGGGATGGGTAGGAACCATTTCCCCTATGATGGGACGCAGGTGGTCGCGATTTGCGATGTAGACAAAAATCATCTTGAGCTGGGAAAATCCATGTTAGATAAAGGTGTTAAGACTTTTAGTGACTATCGTGAACTGATTAAACTACCTGAGGTAGATATTGTACATATTGCAACGCCGCCGCACTGGCATGGAATTATGGCTGTGGAAGCTGCAAATGCGGGTAAAGACATTTGGTGCGAAAAACCGATGACTCATAGTATAGGTGAGGGTAAGCGAGTTATGGAAGCGGTTCAGAAACATGGCAGCATGTTTAGGTTAAATACATGGTTTCGATTTAAAGATAATTTTTATGGAATGGGTACCACCGTAAAGCCCATTAAGAAGCTTGTTGAGAGCGGCTTGTTGGGTTGGCCTTTGAAGGTGACTGTTGGTAAACACACCGGGTACGACTGGAAATTTTATTGGGTAGGTAAAGATCATTTGGAGCCTCAGCCGGTACCACCAGAACTGGATTACGATTCCTGGCTTGGCCCAGCGCCGTATAAACCTTATAATGTTCATCGCGTACATCAGACCTTCCGCGGGTATTGGGACTACGATGGCGGTGGTTTAAGTGATATGGGACAACATTATATCGACCCAATCCAGTACTTTCTGGGTAAGGATGATACGAGTCCTGTTTCTGTAGAGATTGATGCCCCTCAGCAACACACAGATGCTGTTGGAACCTGGAGAAGGATAACCTATACCTATGCAGATGGTTGTCAGATTATATTGGATGGTGAAGGGAAGGATACCAATGTTCCTTATATAGAGGGACCTAAAGGGAAACTTTATCCTGGCTTTAAATCAGACATTCCGGATTTGGAAAGAAAGCTGGCAGCCTTCCCTGATCCTGTACCACAAATGACTGATTTTGTGGAATCTGTTAAGACCAGGCGCAAGTTTGCTTTAAATGAGGCAAATGGACATCGTTCTTGCACCATTGTTAACCTTGGCCTAGCTGCTTTGAGATTGGGTCGTTCGTTAAAGTTTGATCCGGTAAAGCAGGAATTTATTGATGATGAAGGCGCAAATCGGTTAATAAACCCTGTTATGCGCGCGCCCTTTTTTATTTAATTGAATCCTTCAGCTTAATATATTATACTCCTCATAATGAAAAAGATATTATTTATCCTGCTTGCCATAGCTATGCTGCAAAATGCAGCTTATGCACAGGAAAAAAAAGACGAAAGGACTGTGACTACCCGCATTGCCGATTTGATGGCGCAGATGCCCGCAAAAGATGCAGATCTGTTGAAGAACAATATGGTTGATATCGCCAATCTTGGCGAAGATGGTTATGTAACTTTGATCAGCGGGCTTAGTCCTGCCGGAAAAGGAAATAACGCGCTACTCGAATATACCATAGGTGGCTTTTCGGCCTATGTAAGTCAGACTGGAAAGGAAGACTGGAGAAAAATGGCTGTAAGTGCCTACTGCAAAGCCCTGAAGAAGTTAAGCGATAAACAAAATAAATCATTTATCATCAGTCAGTTTGATCTGGTTGGTCGTGATGATGCTGTTTCTTGTTTACAAAGCTTTTTAACAGATGATGATCTGGCGGATCCAGCGACGAGGGCCTTGGTGAAGATCAATACCTCTGCCTCAAAAACGGCCTTATTAAATACATTAGCACAGGCAAATGGCACAGCAAAGCTCTCTATAATTGGAGCACTTGGCGATAGCCGCTTTAAGGCAGCTGCAAAGCCTATTGAAGAGCTACTTGCAAATAGCAATGATCCTAAGCTAAGCAAAACGGCACTCTATGCCCTGGCTTATATCGCTGCACCTTCATCGGACGCTTTGTTTTCTGCAGCTGCAGAGAGAACTGGCTATCAGTATGAAAATACCAATGCCATGGAATCTTACTTGATCTATGCTGGTCAATTATTGAAAGCGGGCAATGCTACCATCGTAGAAAAAATTGCGAAGCAAGTATTGCTGAAAACAGCAGCCGATAATCAAGTTAAAGTTCGCGCTGCTGCCTTAGCTGTCCTGGTTGAAGCCAAGGCTGAAAATAATCAGCAAATCCTACTTCAGGCCGCTGGGGATAAGAACACAGTATATCGAATGGCTGCACTTCAATTGGCTGTACCTTATATTACATCCGCCAATAGCACACTATGGGTTAAAAAATTAAGTGCTGTTGATGAGGATACTAAAGCGGATATTGTTCACATGCTAGGACAAACTACCGCAAAGAACACATTACCTGCGGTACTTCAACTCGCTAAAAGTAAGCATGCTAAATTGAAGCTAGAGGCTATCAATGCTGCAGTTAACCTTGGGCAAGAGCAAGTTCTGGGAGATCTGCTTAAGCTTATGAATAAAGGGGATGACTCAGATATTTCGTTGGTTTCCAATGCAATTCATCGCATGCAAGGGACTGGGATTACAGCACAAGTGGCTGCAGCTATCCCTGCCGCAGAACCTAAGGTACAAATTGCTTTGATCAATATTTTAGCCTCGCGTGCTGCAAACCAACAAGTAAATGCGGTTTATGCCCAGCTAAAGAATAAAGATTCCGAAGTGCAGCAAGTCGCTTATGCAGCTTTAAGTCAGATGGTTGTTAAAGATGATCTACCTCAATTGTTTAGTTTGCTTAACGAAAGTTCAGGAGCGAAAGAAACTGCTGTACAGCAAGCTATTATTGCTGCAGTGAGTGGATCTGGTGATCATACACCGCAAGTAAATGCGGTGCTGAAGCAAATGGGATCCGTTCCGGAAAGCAAGAAATTGCTTTTTTATAAAGTGCTAGCCAGTTTGGGCGGTGATGAAGCTTTAAAAGCGGTTACTGAGCGCTATTATGGAGGTAATTCGGAAGCACAGCTTGCAGCGCTAGAAGCCTTGTCGGTATGGAATGATGATGCTGCGGCTCCTGAGCTTATTAAGATTGCGCGCGAAACCAAAAATGCTGCGTTCTTGAACACCGCGATTCAAGGATATCTTCGTCTCGCTATTAGGGGGGCTTATCCTGCAGAAGAACGTTTATTATTGCTACGTAATGCAATGGCTGTTGCGCAGAGCGATGAACAAAAACAACAAATACTAAAAGCTGCCGAGCAGGCCAAATGTTTGAACACCATTCTTTTTGCCGGTCAGTATTTAAATGACCCTGCATTACAACAGGCCGCAGCAAATGCTGTAATGATAGTTACCATGGCGGGCGAATACAGTGGAGATCTGGTTAAAGGTTTGCTCCAAAAAACTATAGCGGTTATTACCGGTCCGGATAGTGGATATCAAAAGGAGGGAATGAACAGATATATTTCTGAAATGAAAAGTGCTGAAGGATACGGTCGGGAAATTCCACGTGCAAAACCATTTGTGTTAAGTGCAGCAGAAAAAAAGGAAGGCTTTAAAGTCCTGTTTGATGGTACCAATATGCACAACTGGACAGGTAATACGGTAGATTATACGATTGAAGATGGTAATATTGCTATTCGTCCAAAACCAGGAAAAGGTTCTGGAGGTAATTTATATACTAAAGAAGAGTTCAGTGATTTTATTTTCCGGTTTGAATTTCAATTGACACCTGGAGCAAACAACGGCTTAGGGATCAGGGCGCCTTTAGCGGGGGATGCGGCTTATGAAGGCATGGAGTTGCAGATCCTTGACAATGAGGCTCCGATCTATAAAGACCTTCACGTCTATCAGTATCACGGCTCCGTTTATGGCACTATACCAGCAAAAAGAGGTTTTTTAAAACCGGTAGGTGAATGGAATTATGAAGAAGTTGTTGCCATAGGTCCCAAAATTAAAGTGATCTTAAATGGTACGGTAATTCTGGATGCCGATATTACAGATGCAAGAAAGAACGGTGCTGCAGACGGAAAGAACCATCCTGGATTATTGCGTGAAACCGGTCATATTGGTTTTCTTGGTCATGGTTCTGAAGTACAGTTTAAAAACATTAGGATCAAAGACCTGAGCAAAAAGAAGTGATATTCCTAACGCTTTAGATAGAAAGGCTTTATGGTAATCCCCTCATAGAAATCAGTTCTTGAGGGGATTATTGTTTATAAAAACATTCCGCCTGATATTTCAATACGTTGTGCAGTAATCCATTTGGCATCTTCAGTGCACAAAAAGGCAACTACACCTCCGATATCATCCGGCAGACCAACTCTGCCTAGCGCTGTTTGGGAAGCAATTGCGGTGTTGAGTTGTTCGTTGTCGCGCACCAAACCATTACCGAAATCAGTCTCGATGGCTCCAGGAGCTATGATATTGGATCTTATTCCTCTTGCGCCCAATTCTTTAGCTTGATATCTGGTTAAGGTTTCCATGGCGCCTTTCATCGCAGCATATGCAGCATAACCAGGTGTAGCGAAACGCGCTAAGCCCGAAGAAACATTGATAATTCCACTGCCATCATTTAGTAATGGTAAAGCTTTTTGTGTTAAAAAGAATGCGCCTTTAAAGTGAATATCAACCAGGTTGTCAAATTGATCCTCGGTAGTTTCAGCAAAAGATGCATGCACACCTATACCTGCATTGTTAATTAAGAAATCAAATTTATCCGTTTTGAAAACTGATTGAAGAATTGATTCAATTTCTGTAAAGAAAGAATCAAAGCTTTTGGTGTCAGCAACGTTTAGCTGTAAAGCTGCTGCATTAACACCTAGCTTTTTGATTTCTTCAACAGTATTTTCTGCTTCTTCTTTTTGCGATTGATAGGTTAAGATAATATCAATTCCTTTAGCTGCGATTTTTAGCGCTGCGTTTTTACCTAAGCCGCGACTACCGCCTGTTATTAGGGCAATTTTATTTTTTATTTCCATTGTCTTTTTATTGATAGACAAAGCTAGACGGAAAACGTTTTAAAAAATGGTGAGTGTTTAAGTATTATACGCTGGCTTCTTCCTTACTACGCGACAAAGATTGGAAATAAGCTTCGCGATACTGTTTTGGTGTTTGTCCCGAAAAATGCTTAAAGAACTTGGTGAAGTTCGATGGATCATAGGTTAGCGTTCTGGCAATCTCCGAAATTGGGACATTCAACTGCTGTAGCATGGATTTTGAAATCTCTATCAAACGTTCTTCAAAGAAATAGCAGGGTGAATGCCCTGTAGCCGATTTTATTGTGTTGCTTAAATGGGTAGGGTGGACATGGATCAATTCTGCAAAATCTCTGACCTCAAACATCTCGCTAACTCTTCCAGATACGACATCATCGAGATGTTTATCTAATTCCTTCAAAAAATCAGCAGTGATTTCATGCTGTCGGGCTAGGAATTTTTGAGGAACTTTCATGTCTGCAACGATTGTTTGCACAAAGATAACACATTCACACATATGTGTCCAAAACAGTTATTCGATGAATTTGTTAGGGCTTCACTCATGGAGTGCCGACCACAGGTGTCGCAATAGGCCCTGTTTAATGTCGCTTTCGCACAGCCTTGCTTTAGTCTATAAAGGCTAGCTTTACATAGCTTAAACAGTTTCATAAAACAAATCATCATGAAAAAATTAGAATTCAGCATTACAATTGATGCAAGTCCAGAAAGGGTTTGGGAAATCATTATAGGAAAAGATACTTATAGTCTATGGACAGCTCCATTCGCGGAGGGATCTACTGTGGAGACCGACTGGAAAAAAGGAAGCAAAGCTTTGTTTGGGGATGGAAAAGGAAACGGAATGGTCTCAAAAATTGTAGAGAGTATTCCGGGGAAGTTCCTTTCGATTAAACATCTGGGGGAATTAAAAAACGGTGTGGAAGATCCTACAACTTATCAAGGTGAGGAATGGGGCGAGGCATTGGAGAATTATACCCTAAAGGAAGTTGATGGTAAAACCCTTTGGATAGTCAATATGGATATGAACGAGAAGTACGCGCAATACATGGAAGACACCTGGCCGCTGGCTTTGGCTAAAGTAAAGGAATTGGCTGAAAAGAGCTGATTTTAAGGTGGATTTATAGAAAACTTAGTTTTTCCTCTTCCATATGTGGTAGATTTCTGCTGTTAAAAGTTAATGGACTGTAGGCTTGGTTATTAAGTTTTAAACTACTCATTTTTGTTTCCTGGTGTTTCAAAAATTTGTAAACTTTTTGTAATCATATAAAAGTTAAATATTTGAAAAACAATCATTTCTGTTAATTTTTGTGAAACTTTAAATATTTTATACTTGTGTTAGCTTCGCAAATAAGTATCTTTGTGTTCTATTCTTTAATTAAAAAAACGCTATATATTATGAAAGCAGAAGCCCTGGAACAAGCCCAAATCACTTATACTTCTGATGAAGCCTATCGTAAATCTCTTGATTATTTTCAGGGCGATGATCTTGCTGCACGCGTATGGGTAAATAAGTATGCATTGAAGGATTCTGCAGGTGTCATTTATGAAGGTACGCCTGATGATATGCACCGTAGGATTGCCGCTGAGATAGCCCGTATAGAGGAAAGATATCCAAACCCTTTATCAGAAGCTGAAGTGTTTGAGTTGATCAGGAGTTTTAAATATATTATTCCTCAGGGTAGTCCTATGACTGGCATTGGTAATCCACATCAAATTGCCTCACTTTCCAATTGTTTTGTGATCGGGAATGATGGTGATTCTGACTCTTATGGTGGGATTATGAAAATTGACCAGGAGCAGGTGCAGTTGATGAAACGACGTGGTGGAGTGGGCCATGACCTATCTCATATCCGTCCTAAAGGATCTCCTGTAAAGAATTCGGCCTTAACTTCTACTGGTATCGTTCCTTTTATGGAACGCTATTCCAATTCTACGCGTGAAGTGGCACAAGATGGCAGGCGAGGTGCCTTGATGCTTTCTGTAGCGATTAAACATCCAGATGCAGAAGATTTTATCGATGCCAAAATGGAGCAAGGTAAAGTGACAGGTGCAAATGTTTCTGTACGTATTGATGATGCGTTTATGAATGCAGTTGCTTCTGGCGAATCTTATCTGCAACAATATCCGATAAACAGTAACAATCCTGTTTATCAGAAAACGATAGATCCAACACAATTGTGGAATAAGATTGTACACAATGCATGGCGCTCTGCAGAGCCAGGTATTTTGTTTTGGGATACCATTATAAAAGAGTCTGTGCCTGATTGTTATGCCGACTTAGGTTATAAAACTGTTTCTACTAATCCTTGTGGCGAAATTCCACTATGTCCCTATGATTCTTGTCGTTTATTGGCTATCAACCTCTTCTCTTATGTAGAGCAGCCTTTTACCACTGAGGCCTATTTTAACTTTGATTTGTTTAAGAAACACATCCATGCGGCACAACGTATGATGGACGATATCATTGATCTGGAGTTGGAGAAGATAGATGCAATTTTGGAAAAGATTGCTGAAGATCCTGAAGGGGAAGAGATTAAGCGTACTGAGATGAATCTTTGGTTAAATATTCAAACCAAGGCTAAAGAAGGAAGAAGAACAGGTATTGGCATTACTGCTGAAGGTGATATGCTTGCTGCAATGGGCTTACGTTATGGTAGCGATGAAGGAACCGCTTTTGCGGTGGAGATTCACAAAATTATCGCTATTGAAGCTTACCGCTCTTCGGTAATTACTGCAAAGGAAAGAGGTGCTTTCGCCATATTTGATGCAGACAGAGAAAAGAACAATCCTTTTATACAGCGTTTAAAGAATGCAGACCCTGGTTTGTACAATGATATGCTGGAGTACGGCAGACGTAATATTGCCTTATTGACCATCGCTCCAACTGGTACCACCAGCTTGATGTCGCAAACCAGCTCTGGAATTGAGCCTGTGTTTATGCCGGTATACAAAAGAAGAAGAAAGGTAAACCCGAACGACAAAGATGCGCGTGTGGACTTCGTAGATGAGGTTGGTGATTCATGGGAAGAGTATGTGGTTTTCCACCCTCGTTTTAAGCAATGGATGGAAGTGAATGGTCATGATCTTACCAAAAACTATGCGCAAAAGGAATTAGATAAACTTGTAGAGCTTTCGCCATATTATAAATCTACTTCAAATGACGTTGATTATTTGAAAAAGGTTAAGATGCAAGGAGAGATTCAAAAATGGATTGATCATTCTATCAGCGTAACGATCAATATGCCATCTGATGTAACTGAGGAATTGGTTGGTGCAGTTTACATGGAAGCCTGGAAGTCAGGTTGTAAAGGGGTAACTGTCTACAGAGATGGTTCACGTTCTGGGGTGCTTATTTCTAATGAGACGCCTAAAGCTGAAGAAGCGGCCACAGAAGCTCAACAGCTGTTTACAACAACAAGGCCTGCAGTTTTGGAAGCTGATGTTGTTCGTTTTCAGAACAGTAAGGATAAGTGGATTGCATTTATCGGCTTAATGGATGGAAAACCTTATGAGATTTTCACTGGTTTTGTGGATGATGAAGACGGTATTTTATTGCCTAGATGGGTAAATGATGGCGTAATCATCAAAAGTCGTGAAGCAGACGGCAGCTCGAGATATGACTTCCAATACAAGAACAAACGTGGTCATAAGACAACGATTGAAGGGCTGTCTTACAAGTTTAATCCGGAGTATTGGAATTATGCGAAGTTGATCTCAAGTACCTTAAGACATAGCATGCCGATTGAAAAAGTTGTAGATCTGATCAACAGCTTGCAGCTGGATGAAGCGATAAATACCTGGAAGAACGGGGTGGCTCGTGCATTAAAACGTTATGTTCCTGATGGTACCGCAGCGAATAAGCAACAGTGTCAGAACTGTAATTCTACGAATTTGCATTACCAGGAGGGTTGTTTGACGTGTAAGGATTGCGGGTCGTCAAAATGTGGCTAAGCGCTGGACATAAATTCCTCAATAGAACAAAAAAACGTCTGTATTCTGAATACAGACGTTTTTTTGTTGCAATAATTGTAAGATAATGAGCTTTTAGAGATAGTCAATGTCGTCGTCGAGTTCTTCGTCGTCCTCATTCAGATCAAAGTCTTTCTCTTCTAAATCCTCTTCTGCGGGGAATTCGTCTTCATCATCTTGTCCATCTTCCTCGAAATCTTGTTCGTCCTCTCCATATTCTTCATCCTCATCTGGGTCAACTGGAGGAACTTGCTGCTGGAAGATGTAATTAGCGTCTGATGATCTTTTCACGTTGTTTTTCATCGTCTTTTCTTTTGTTACCTAAATTAGTTTTTGGGACCTCTTCGTCCATTATGGTTTCATTAAGCGTATTTTCGAACTGATCATTAAGGTTTTCAATTGCCGGCAGCTCATTGCTGTTTCTTCGATCCGTGCTGCTATGGTATTTAGGAGTTGTTAGATCCTCTGTTTTTTCAACGTTGTATTTCTTTGAACCTGGTTCTGGTGTTTCACGGTATTTCATAAGCATAGGTATTTTGAAAATGTGCACAAAAGATCAAGTAGTTTATTTCAACTTATTGATCAACTCAATAAAGGTAGTCCAGTGCGTAGTTATCATTTTTTTAGTTTGCTCATCTATCAGGTTTCCTTGCTTATCAAATTTATCAGCTGCTTGTGCCAGATAAAATTCTGGCTGTTGCACAGGATGCATATTGAGGTATACCAGTACCTGCCGTAAATGATTCACTGCTCCAAAAGCTCCGAGGTTATATGGGGTACATCCCAAAACAACAGTTGCTTTCCCATCCCATTTGTTTTGTCCTGCGGGTCTTGAGCCCCAGTCTAAGGCGTTTTTTAGAACAGGTGAATAAGATCTGTTGTATTCAGGTGTAGCAAAGATAATGGCATCTGCATTTTGAATACTATTATGCAAATCTTTTACCTGCTGTGGGAGGTCTTCTTCAAGATCCTGATTTATAAAGGGAAGTTGACTAATATCAATAAGCTCGACAGTTACTCCATTAGGTGCTAAATGTTGAAATGCTTTTACGAGCTTAGTCGTATAGGACTCTTTTCTTAAACTTCCCGAGAATGCTGCTATTTTAAGGCTCATAACAATTTGAGTTTATCCATATATTGAACACGAATAATCACTGATTGTTTTATGAATTTACTCCTTATTTGACTCTGATATAATTCATTTTAAAGCCATCATAGAGATTGTCTGTCTGGTATGTCATTTTATTAAGAATTCAAATCAATTACTGATTTGCATTGTTTTTCCATTACTAAATCTAAAGTTATGAAAAAGCAAAAGATATCTGGTCAAGATACGGACAAAGCGCTTGCGAAAGCGGGTAGCGTAAGTCCGCCCAAAGATAAAAAGCTACAAACTGACGAACCTCTTGCCGAAAAGGATGAGGTGAAAAAAGCAGAAGAGGAGCAGCGAAAAAGAATGAGGGGCGAAAACTCTTAGATCATGGAACGGAATAGCATCGTTGAGGGCATAGTAGTTGTCCTGGTGATATTGTTGATCATTTTTTTGATCAGCAGGAATAGATCAGATCAGAAAAAAATGGAGGATGAAATCAAGAAATCTGAAATTGATCCTGAAAAACATAAAGATAAACATGTTTAATAGCTGTTGTCTTTGTGAAAGACAGGAAAAGTAGGAAAAAACTTACTCTTTAGGGGCTTTCTTTATCGGATGTACAGGCTGTTCGCCTTCTTCTCTTTTCTTGGCGGGGTTTTTAAAGTTCGCTTCATCTTTGTTGTAATCTTTATCCTCGGGCTTTTTTACGGCCTTATTTCCCACTGGAACTTTACCCTTAACTTCTTCTCTGAAATTACTGCTTGGACTTTCGTTTTTCTTCTTAGGTTCGGTATTCATCGCTAGAGTTTTAATGCCACCACAAGCGGCCATGTAGCAATATAACACGTCTTTGTTGTAAATTGTTTCGTCCTTGCCTCACTGAGCAATTATGAAATTTCTATTTCTTTCTCTTCAAAGGCTTCAAATATTTGCGCAACGATTATACTTCTTGTAAGATCTGCGTTGGAAATATCCTTGCACCAGAAGTATATTTTTATATTGCTATTTAGCTTACTTATAGGGTTGATCATAATTACCGGCTCTTTGTTGACAAAGACATTGTCATTTTTAGTGATAATAGCCCTGATTTGGTTTACCACTTCAGTTGAATTGAAAGGCTTAGCAATAGTTAAAGAAATATCTATGCGCATTTGGTTATTGCTAAGGGTCCAATTGATGATATTGTTCGATAAAATGGAACCGTTGGGAATAATAACTTCTGCGCCTTCATCGGTAAGCAAAGTACTGGCGCGGACACCGATCTCCTTAACTCTTCCTTTCTTGTTGCTTAGCTCTACAACATCACCGATACGAATAGTTTTATCAAAAATAAGGATGATCCCAGATACAAAATTGCTTACAATATTCTGTAAACCCAGACCGATACCTACACCAAGAGCGCCGAGGATCACTGTGATTTTGTCAATTGGCAATCCAGATGCGGCAACAGCGATAAGAAATCCTCCAATGAGCAAGACCAATCGCGTGACTAGTAATTTAGAGCGCTCTCCTTTATTATCGTCGATACCATCATCACCTGTATCACCAAAGAAATAGGCAATGTATTTCTGTAAAAAATTAGCCGTCCAAATGATTCCTAAAAAGAGCACGATGCCTCCGAGGGTAAAAGAGAAATTTCCTATGGTTCTTTTTTCATTAAGAATCTCCATAACAGACTCATACAGGCCATTAAAAATATTAAGGTTCGTTGTAAATATCACAAACCAAATAATAGTAGCCCCGACACCAGTCAGTCTCTTAAGGCCTGATATTACCGGCAACCAGTCGAAATATTCAGGGTATCCTTTACGGATTCTGCTACTTTTCATTTGGAGCAGGAAAGCCTCCACCAGCACTTTTGCCAAAATGGTTAAGGATATTGCGTTTAACAAGGAATTTACACCGGTAGAATAGAAAATCTGGGTAAGGGTAAAGCGTCCGAAGATATTACATAAAGTAGCTATGCACGCGAAGACTACATAGATAAATCCGGTGATCAGGATCATTCTATACCTTCTGGCTTTCTCATCCAGTTTCCTCAGGATAATGATACCATAAGCGGTAGCACTAATACTTAAGAATAGAAGGAGCCAACGCTGATATCTTGGAGGCATTCCTAAAAGACGCAGGAAAACTGGTGCAAGGAGAAATAGTACAAATATGCACCAATAGTAAAATAGCTTTGAGGGTAGTTTTTTATAGAAAAATGCAGTCAGTAAAATGGCAAGTAGAATCTGTACCGATTCGATATATAGTGCCGGGGCCCTTAGATCGAAGATCGGTGCCAAGGTAAAGAGCATGATAAAGGTAATCAGATAAGGCTTTGGTTTGAGTAAGGAGAAATCGTCAAGCGCTTCCAATCGGTCGCGCTGCTTTATACTCCTGTAGTTGAAAAATACCCATAGAAAGAAAGTGATACAGGTAAGAAGCAGTAACATCCGACTACTGCGGGTATAAACAAAATAATAACCTGATATTTCCTGTTCGCTACCAATAAACTTACGGAATCCAATGCTTCTGTTGGCTTTACGATTTACTGATTCCCAAAGGTAACGTCGTTCTTTCCCGAAAGCTTTTATACTTACTGCATCAAGCTGGCTATCTGTGAGGTACATTAACTCTTTGATGTTTATCAGGTTGGATGATGTTCGTGCCTGTAGATTATTAATTGTTAACGTGGTCGTCTTAAGTAGACTATCCATGACCAGGCGTTTTTTATGCAATTCTGCAAACTGATCTTTAAACATAACCCGCATAGCAGGCAACGTAAAGAGCCTAACCAACACCGTATCTTTTCGCAGGTTGAGGATCTCCGTTTTCAACTCCCGCAATTGTTTTTCATATTCATCGAGATCTGCCAGGCAATCTCTGTTGTTGGTTTGAAGCTCTTCAAGTAAGGTCTGGTCCATTTGCAGGTTTTGAAGATTCAGACCTCTATCACCTTGAGTCAGTCTTCTTTTGAGTAAGGCAAGGGCAGCTTCATCTTGTGTCAAATGACCTGCTATTGGTTTTAGATTCTTGAAAGAACCCACCGTAACTGGAACTTTGTTTATCGTTTCAAATACTTTCTCGAGATGGATAAGGTAATCGCCTTTTGTTAAGGTTGCAGAGTCGGAAAGGATGGAAACATCCTGACCTTTATTCATTGGTTTGCCTTTCTGTGCAAACGTAGGAATGGAAAAGGACAAGACCGTTAGTAAGACTATCGTACTGCGAATGGCTATTGAAAAAGTATATTTTGCTGTCATTTGATCTATAGGAAAGACTGAGTAGGTATCCAGGATACGTAAATTTGCTTTTGGATTCATCAAAAATAGTTAATAGATTGTGATAGTATACAACTTTTCAGTTTGAAAATATGAAGGATGACTATATCATCAGTTGGAATAAACTGATATATTTGTTGTTTTATTGTTATTTTATGTGATAAAATATAGATATTCACGCCCTCGCATCTTTTTGTAGTAGATTTTTGCTAATTAATTAGGGGATTAAATCGAATGACTGTTCATAGTGCATTAGCCGATCAGGAACTTATGGCTTTGTTAAAGCAAGGGGATGAGTATGCTTTTAGGGATCTATACAGTCGGTATTGGACGGTTTTGCTGAATGCAGCTTATAAGCGACTGGATAGTATTGATCTTGCTGAAGAGCTGGTACAGGATATTTTTGTGAGCCTATATGTGAAGCGTGAAAGTTTAATTATTAAAACTACGCTGGAGGGTTATCTTAAAAATGCGTTGAAATATAAAATCTTTGATGTGTTTAGAGCTCAGGAGGTTCTTGGTAAATATGTAAGCGATGTGCGACATACCTATTCTGAGCAGAGTGTAACACCCGAGCATACGCTGCAAATGAAAGAACTGAAAGCGAAACTTGATCGCGCTACTGATAAAATGCCGGAAAAATGTCGAAAAGTGTTTATCATGAGTAGGGTAGAGAATCTTTCTAATAAGTCTATTGCTGATCAGTTAGGGATTTCCGTAAGTACAGTGGAGAAACACATCAGCAAGGCGATGCAGATCCTAAAAGTCGAATTTAAAGCTTATCATCCAGGAATAGTAATGCTTGTGATACAGCTATTTATGAAATAGTTTAAAAAAATAAAAAAATAGAGTGGCGGTTTTTTATTGCGAGCACGACTTGTATATACTCAGCAGTAATTATGGAGCATTCAAGGATTAAAATATTAGCAAATAAGGTACTTGCCGGCGAAGCCTCGAAAGAGGAAGAACAGGAGTTAGAAACTCTGTATGATAATTATGATCAGAAGCCAGACTATACGGATGAACTGAACCAAGTTCAACTGAATAGCTACAAAGAGCTTGTTTATGCGGGCATTGCTAAACGTATAGACGTGCAGGTTATAGCCAGGCCTGTTCAAGTAAAGTTATGGCTAAGAATTGCGATTACAGCAGCTGCCCTGGCAACTATTGTTTTTGGACTCTGGTTTTATTCTGGTAACAACGCAATAAATCGTAACGCTCAAATAGTAACGAAGAATGACATTGCACCGGGCAAAAGCATTGCAACACTTACGCTTGCCGATGGGAAAAGCATTACACTAAGTGAAGAAAAAATAGGGGTTATCATTGGTAGTAAGTTAGAATATAATGACGGAAGCCGCCTAGAAATCGATCAGAAAGATGACGGCTCCGTTGGAGCTGTCTCTTCAGTTACCCAGCAAACTTTGACAGCAACAACACCACGTGGGGGTACTTATCAGATCACTTTATCCGATGGAACTAAGGTTTGGCTCAATGCTGATTCAAAGATTACTTTCCCTTCTAAATTTATTAAGGAAAGGCGTGAAGTAAGGCTGGAGGGAGAAGCTTATTTTGAAGTGACTAAGAGCAAGAGCGCACCATTTATAGTAGAATGTAAAGGACAAGAGGTAGAAGTACTGGGTACACACTTTAACATCAATGCTTATCGGGACGAGAGCAGTATTAAGACCTCACTACTTGAAGGTTCCGTACTCGTGACTCGACACTCCCCAACAAAGATGGGTGCTTTAAGCGCTGAAGATGGTGTAGTTTTAAAACCTGGCGAGCAAGCCAATCTAAAAAGCAGCGGGATCTCTGTTTCGAGCGTAAATGTGGAAGATGTGGTAGCCTGGAAAGATGGGAATTTTGTATTTAATGATGAAGATTTTGAAAGCATTATGCGTAAGGTATCCAGGTGGTATGACATGGAAATTTATTATCAAGACAAGCCGCAAAAACCATCTTCATTAGGTATTATATCTCGTTCTAAAAATTTGTCGACTTTGTTAAAAGTCCTTGAATTATCAGGAAATGTTCATTTTAAAGTAGAAGGAAGGAGGATCATTGTTATGAAATAACTTATACTTCATTGGATGAACAGCCAAAAAAAACGGATTCCGACGGCAATCGGAATCCGGGAACTATTGGATTGACCATTTCAAATATCGCGTCTAAACAACATTTAACTCAACCCAACTAAACAAATGTATGAAATTTTATCATCTATATAGCCCGAATTCCGGGAGCTATATGACTAGCCAATTATTGCGTATTATGAAATTAACCGTACTCATAATTACCATATTTCTACTCCAGGTAAGTGCAGCAAGCAAGGCTCAAAACATTACGCTAAACACAAAAAATGTAACGCTTGAGGAAATCATCAGACTCATCAGGGCACAAAGCAATTACGATTTTTTTGGTGATACTAAAGTTATCAGAAACGCCAAGCCAATCAGCATTAATGTAAACAAGGGCAGCATCACTGATGTATTAAAATTATGTTTCCTTGGTCAGCAACTGACCTACACTATAGATGAGAAAATAATTATTATTACCCCATTATCCAAGGAGCCAGGATCTGCTATTGATCAGCAAATCAGAATCATTGAGGGGACAGTCGTAACAGAAGACGGCGAGATTCCGTTGGAAAAAGCTACTGTATCTGCAATTGGAACAGATCTTAGAACTTATACCAATAAGGAAGGTAATTTCTCCATAAAAGTTCCAGAGTCAGTCAAGATGCTCCGCTTCAATTTCATCGGCTATGATCAGAAAGATGTGAAAATTGACGCAAAAACTAAAAGAATGATGGTTAGGCTGGTTACTAAAAGCAATGCATTGAATGAGGTAACTGTAACAACCGGTATATACAAAAGACCTGTAGAAAACTTTACCGGTTCGGCAAAAACCATTACAGCAGAGGAATTAAAAAGAGTAGCACCCAATAATATCCTTGCAGCTATAGGTATCCTGGATCCGGCCTTCAGACTTCCGGAAGATATAAATCTTGGTTCAGATCCAAACAGACTGCCTGACATAGAATTAAGAGGTCAAAATAATTTTCCTGTTCAAAGCGAATCTGCTACCAGTAACGCTTCCCTAAGAAATGTATATGGAGATAAACCAAATGCACCTTTATTTGTACTTGATGGGTTTCAGGTAAATTTGCAAAGGATTTTTGACCTCGACATAAATAGGGTGGAGCGTATAACCATTTTAAAGGATGCTGCTGCGACGTCAATTTATGGTTCGCGGGCTAGTAATGGTGTAGTGGTTATAGATACTCGCCAACCTAAAGAAGGTTCGGTAAGAATTTCTTACCGCGGTGGCATCACGGTAACTGCACCTGACCTAAGCAGCTACGATCTGATGAATGCTTCTGAGAAACTGGCCTTCGAAAAAGAAGTCGGTTTTTACAAGGACAGCGGGTCCTGGCCATATTTACAAACACTGCGAGATGCCGAGTACAACGAAAGATTGAAAGCTGTAACCAGTGGGGTGGATACTTACTGGTTGTCTCAACCTTTGCAGACAGCTTACGGCACTAGCCATTCTCTCTATCTTGAAGGGGGCGATCAGGTAGTTAGATACGGAATAAACCTAAGCAGCCAGAATGATGTGGGAGTGATGAAAGGCTCCGGCCGTGATCGCATAAGTGGTGGTGTAAACCTTACTTATCGCAATTCAAAATTGTTATTTGGGAACGATCTGAGCATCAATAATGTAAAAGGAACAAACAGTCCTTATGGCAGTTTCGCTGATTATACAAAACTCAACCAGTATTGGTCGCCTTATGATGAGAACGGACAGTTTGCCAGATTTCTCGGTGAACCACGAAGAAACAGCACAGGCGTGCAATATGCTTATTACGGAAATCCTTTGTACAACGCGGCGCTGCCCGGTAAAGATTTCAATGAACAACTAGGCTTCACCAATAATTTCAGATTTGAATGGTCCGCGTTAAGCTGGCTGCGCTTCATGGGAGGAGTAGGCTATACACATAACAATACATCATCAGATTATTACTTATCGGCTAGAAATACAGTTTTTGAATCTAAGCCCATTACAGAACGCGGACGATACGATAAAAGTACAGGTAAAACAGATCTGATAGATGCCAATCTGGGTTTCGACATCAGGAAAACATGGAAAAAAAATCTGGTATTCTTTACCGGAAGCATAAATGCTAACGAGGGAAAAGAGCAAACTTTCAATACTTCAGTTATAGGATTTCCTAATGAAAAGGTGGCAGAATTAATATTTGCGAGCAAATACGATCCGGAAACAACAAAACCCTCCGGAAGCCAGGGAATCAGTCGACTGATCAGTGGAAGAATGAACGCGAACTATGCTTACGACAACAAGTATCTGTTAGATTTTTCTGTCAGTCTGGACGCTTCATCACAGTTTGGAAAAGACAGAACTGCGGCTCCTTTCTGGTCGGTGGGTATCGGCTGGAATATTCACCGCGAAAAATTCATGGAGGATATAAAGTTCATTTCTTTCCTTAAAATCCGCGGCTCTGTAGGTACTACAGGAGATCAAAACTTTCCGCCTTATATGGCTTTAAGTACCTATAGTTATTATGCTGATCAGTTTTACCTGAACCAGTTGAGTGCTTATCTGATGGGATACGGAAACTCGACTCTGGGTTGGCAAAAAAGTATGAAGCGCAGCGCTGGTGTAGATGCTACTTTATGGAACAACAGGATCAGTTTATCGGGTGATTTTTACTATAATACAACCAACGATCTCATTCTCGACATTACCACTCCGCCGTCATTGGGTTTCGACAGTTACAAGGAAAATGCAGGCGCATTGAGGAATATAGGATGGCAGGGTAGTGTTAATGTCAACATCATCCAAAAGCCTAAGGAAGCTTTTTACTGGAGAGCTGGTTTATCAGCTTATGGTAATACAAATACCATTACTCAAATATCAAACACTTTGAAGAAGTTGAATGATGCTGCGAATTTGGCAGACAACGATGTAAAAGACATAAACAGGAAAAAGCCAAAAAGCTATTATCAGGAAAACCAGTCATTAACAGCCTTATATGTGGTAAGGAGTTTGGGCATTGACCCGGCAAATGGGCAGGAGATTTTCCTCGATATAAATGGCAACGCAACTTATGTATGGAACTCCAATGACAAAGTTGCCGTAGGTGATACCAGACCACGTGTGTCTGGAACACTGAGTACAGGGGTAGATTACAAGGGCTTTGGGGTTAATATTTACATGACTTACCGCCTTGGAGCTGATCTGTATAACCAGACTTTGGTGGACCGTATAGAAAATGCTGATATCACTTACAATTTAGATCGCCGGGTATCCAGCGACAGGTGGAAAAAGCCTGGAGATCGAACCTTCTTTAAAGGTATTATCGGCAGTGCGGATGGTAAAGCTGTTGTGGAAACTACGCTTGCAACTTCAAGATTTGTACAAAAGGAATATATAATTGAGGCTTCAAGGGTATCATTTAGCTACCAGTTTCCAGCGCATTTGAAATGGCTTAAACAAGCGCGCCTTTCCAATACCAGGCTGGAGCTGTATTTCGCAAATCCTTTCCAGATTTCTACGATCAAAAGGGAGCGTGGATTGGACTTCCCCTTTGCACACAACTTTACTTTCAACATATCCACAAGTATATTTTAATTAAAACTATAGCTTTATGAAAAAGCCATTATATATCTTACTATTCTGCCTCCTTGCAACAGGGATTTCTTCCTGCAAGAAATGGCTCGATGTAAAACCCGGCACCCAAGTGATTCAGGACGAAATGTTCAGCACCGAAGCAGGCTTCAATCAGGCTTTACTGGGCTCTTACCTACAAATGGGGACTGGACTCTATGCAGACAACCTGACGATGACCACCATCAGTGCCATGGGACAGAACTATCAAACTACCTCTACTGGTCACCCATTGTTGGAACATGCCAGATACAATTATACTGCTCCAGTGGTAAAATCAACCATAGCAACCATATGGGGCAATATGTATAGGGCCATAGGTGGGGTAAACAATATCCTTGACCACGTAGACCAGGCCAAAGGTGTATTCCTGAAAAACCATTATAACCTAGTAAAAGGTGAGGCTTTGGGCTTAAGAGCATATATGCATTTTGATTTACTGCGTATGTTTGGATCTGTTCCTGTAAATGGAGGTTCAGTGAAAGCCATTCCATATGTTAAAACATTTAGCAAGGAAGTAAGTGCGTTAAGCACCACGGCTGAGGCCATTGAGCTTTGCTTAAAAGATTTGGATGAAGCAGAACAACTGTTAGCCGTATATCCGGAAATTGTATACAACACAGAGGCAGGTGCCGACGAGTTTACCAACTATACGCGCAACCACTTTAATTATTGGGCAGTGAAAGCGCTAAAAGCGCGTATCTACCTTTACGCTGGGGATAAGGTAAAGGCACTTCAATATGCGAAGGAGGTCATCGCTTCTGGAAAGTTTCCATTCGTAAACCGTAATACTTTTAATCTGACGGCCAACCAGGATCGAACCTTCTCTACCGAGCATGTGTTTGCACTGAATTTGCCTTTAATTAAAACGCTTGTAGACACACGTTTCCGTCTGGAAGGAAATACAAGTTTCCAGAGTTCAACTTTCTATCTAACTACTGCAACGATGAATACGGTATTTGATATTGCTCAGGCTGGTTCTACCGATTACCGTTACCTGTATCATATCAGAACATCTAATGGATTCGCGTATAGCAGCAAGTTCTGGCAGGATGGTATTACCAGCCTGCAGCTCAGCAATCAGGTACCCTTAATCAGGCTGTCAGAAATGTATTATATAGCTGCTGAAGCTACGATGGACCTTACGGAAGCAAGAACACTGGTTAACGAAATCAGGCTAAATCGTGGACTTCCTGCATTGATTTCTACTTTTACTGAGCTGATCAGAATGCAGGAAATTGCTAAAGAGTACATCAAAGAGTTTTACGCTGAAGGCCAATTGTTCTTTTACTACAAACGTTTGGGAACACTTCCTGTTCCGAGGTCGGCAGTGACCATGACCGCGGCCACCTATGTGTTTCCACTACCTGACACTGAAATTGAATTTGGTAACAGATAACCTTAAAGCAACTAAAAATGAAAACTACATTTCACATTCATAACATACAATTCCTTTTTCTCATCATCCTGCTAATTATGGCTTCCTGCAAAAGGGAAGAACTGATGTATGAAGATAAGGCGGGCATTTATATTGATAAGGAAAAATTTGTGGGAGTTAAAGACAGTACGAGCTATTCCTTTGCCGAAAAGGCCAATGCACTTATGTTAGATACCATTTACATTCCTGTAAAAATTTCGGGCAACATGTCCGCGGCAGACCGTACGGTGCCTTTGACAGTGGACGAAAGCTTAACTACGGCTCTTTCTGGCACACACTATCAAATACTGGAAACCAAAATTAAAGCAAATGAAATCACAGGAAGGGTTCCTATTCTCATCAAAAGAACAGCGGACCTTAAAGTGAAACAGGTTAGGCTGTATTTGAAAATTGTGACCAGTGCTGAGTTTCCACTCCAAATTATGAATACCAAAACCAATAATACATTTAACGGTGAACCAGCCGGCACTTATGGGCCCGGTTATCTGATCAAGTTGAGTGATCAGCTTTTAAAACCTGATACATGGGATGCCTCCGGCAGTTGGTTTAAGCTCTTTTTTGGAACCTATAGTGCGACGAAATACAGATTTATAATTGATGTCACAGGAAGAATAGTCTGGGGACCGAGGGCTCGTGATGGTGCTGAATCTCCTACCTTAGAACAGATGTATACGTATTTAGCCAAACTTGTTTCAGCACTATATGAGTATGAAAAAGTAAATGGGCCAATGATCGACGAAACAGGCAATCAGGTTACATTCCCTAAACTATAAGAAAATGAAATCTAATATATTATCATTACTAAGCTTTGTGATCCTTTCCATGCTACTTGCAGCATGTATGAAAGACAAGAGCAACTATGATTTGAAACCAATCAATGAAATAGAAATCACTGCGTTGAGCACAACAGACAATACAGATATATTGCTGAGTGATACACTTCGTATTACGCCAACTGTGACACAAGACAATGTTACTAGTGGTACGTATACCTACAGCTGGTATATCTTTAGCGATGCATTTGGACCTAAAATTGTCCTTTCTGATAAAAAAGACCTGAAAGTTGCGATGAATGCGCCATTGGGTGGTTACACACTGATGTACGTAGTGAAAGATGTCAGTACGAATATTACCTCGACAGTTCAAACCCATATTACCATCCTATCTAAGTTTGGAAGCGGTATTGTCGTGCTGGAAGAAAAACCACAAGGAGGCGACATCAGCCATCTGGGGCTTGACGGGAAAATCTACAGAAACTTATATAGTGAGGCTAACAAAGGCAATTACCTTCCTACACCTATAGGCCAGTTAACGGGTTTTTATTATAAATCAGGCGAGCAGATACAAAAACCATTTTACATGTTTGTATCTGCTCCCGGCAGGACGACTGTGCAATTGGATCCGGAAACTTACCAGGACGCCGGTCCTTTTTCAGTACTGCTAGCAAGCCCTCCATCCGCACCGGTAGAGTTATCGGCAATTCAGGGATATTGGAGCGGGAATGCTATTTATGCTCTGGTAAATGGTAAAGTCCAATTCGGCTCACCAAGTGCGAGTACGCCCTTTTTTGATGGTGCATTGCTTGGCGATTATGAAGTAGCGCCTTTCATCATTACCTCTACAACCGCAGGCAAAGCAAATACACCTGCTATTACAACAAATTTCATTTGTTATGATCAGAAAAACGGCCGTTTTCTTTGGTTTACCGGCGGTAGTGTAGGGCTATTGAATACCTACAGTACGGATATGTCGAGTCCCGGAGCATTTGATCCGAATAACGTAAATAAAAAATGTGTATATGCCTGCTACTCAAATCAGTATGCTTATTACAATTGGCTAATGAAGGATGCCGCTGGAAAAATGTACTTCTATCAGATATATCCAATAGGTACACAAAAGGCAGCTGCAGCATATGCCGAAATTCCTGCAGCTGCAGATATGAGCGGCGCGACAATCTTTGCCGGTTCCACACAACTTCCACATATTTATTATGTTTCTGGAAATAATGTAATGGTATATGATTATAAGTCTAATACCGCAACAATAGTTTATACAGTCGCTATCGGTGAACAAATTACGGATATGAAGTTCTCTGTGAGCAGGGTAGCAGAATACAGTACCTCCTATATGATTCTGAGAACAACAGGTAAATTGTATATATCAACCTATAACGGAGCAGAAGGAAAAATAAATGAGTTTGATGTTTCTCCTACGGGAGCATTGGGCAGTCCGGTTAATACCTATTCGGGCTTTGGAAAAATAACAAGCATGTTCTATAAAGAAAAAAGATAACCCATGAAAACTAAATACATATATGTTTTTGCGCTTATGTTTGCGCCTTTATTTGGCATCGCACAGATGAGCAAGCCCTTCACATTAACAGGTCAGGTGTCTGATTACAAGCGTGCCGTAGATCAAACCATTTATTTGAAATTTAAACAGAATGGCAAAGAGATAAAAGACAGCACAAAATTGATCAATGGTAACTATACCTTCAAAGGCCTAATCTCTTACCCTGCTATAGCAGCAATTCAGCTAAAAGTTGCAGATAGTGTAGCAAATTATTATGCAGTTACACGCATGCTAAAAGATTATGTCCATGAATTTTACATCGATAAAGGAATGCTCAGTGCAAATGCTGAGCAAAAACTCAACAGCACCATCGTGAAGGGCTCAAAGGCTGATGATGACAGGCAAGAACTGAAGGTTAAGTTAGATCCGTATTACGCTGCGAACAGTAAAATGTATAAGGAAGAAGGGGCTCCGGCATATAAAAATAAGGATAGCATTGGTATAGCCCACTATACAAAGAAAAGGTCTAAAATTGACTCCCAGATAGATTCAGTTAAGAAGGCTTATCTGTTTAGCCATCCACAATCCGGCACAGCGCTGGATATGCTAAAGGAATATACCCAATTCATCTTAGAGCCTTCTGAAATAGAACCTTTGTTTAAGCAGATGCTGCCGGAAGTAAAAGCTTCAGATGAAGGGCAGGCCTATGTAAAGCGTATGGAGATAGCAAAATTAACTGCCGTTGGTGCTTCAGCTACTGATTTTATCTTAAAAGATAGAAGTGGTAAAACAGTTAGTTTGGCGTCACTCAAAGGTAAACTGGTATTACTTGATTTCTGGGGGAGTTGGTGCTTTCCATGTCGCCAAACCCATCCACACTTGCGTAAATTATATGCGGAATATAAAGACAGGGGACTAGAGATTTTAGGTGTGGCGAATGAAAGGGGAAAGCCAGCGGATAATTATAAAAAATGGACTGCAGCATTGGACCAGGATCAGATGAGCTGGATCAATGTTTTAAATGAGCAGGCAGAAAAAGGAAAACCATCTGTGTGTGAAAAATACAATGTGAGTGCATATCCGACTAAAATACTAATCGATATGAATGGCATCATCGTAAAGAAATTTGTTGGAAGTAGTGAAGAAAACGCAAAAACTCTAGATTATTTGGTCGCCCAGCTATTGTCTAAAAAATAAAAAAAACTGTCTCTAAATGCGGTGACTTTATATTACATATTGACTTTATGGCCTATTTTTATCAGACTTTATAGTGGTAAAAATAGGCCATAAATGTTTAAGAATTACTGTTGTCTCTATATTGATATTCCCAAATTCAATTGCAGTTTTTGGAAAATTATTATACATTCGTTTAACCCTAAACCAAATATGCTGAGATATCAATCTCTTCCCGATGTCGCATTGTTTTCTCTATTATGGAAAGCGAATAAGCAAAAGCCCATTTACTGGTATAACGATGAAAGTATTTTACAGCGCTTGCTTTGGTGTTTTAATAGTGATGTTTATTGCCTTAAACCTACAAGCTCAATCTATTCCTTACAAGGAACGTATCAAAACCTTGAATAGGAATATAGATCTTTATTTGAAAGATAATAAAACAGGTTTATATTTTGAAACGACCGACAGTGTGCAGAAAGAAAACAAACACTCCTGGCTATGGCCTTTATGCGCTTTAATTCAGGCGGCGAATGAACAGGAAGCGCTAGAGCCTGGTAAAACTTATATGGCTCCTGTGGTGAAAGCAATAGATCAGTATTACAATTCAAAGCAGCCTCCTGCTTATCAGGATTATGTGACCTCCGAGCGCTTGAGTGGAAAGTTCTATGATGACAATCAATGGATTGCTATTGCTTATCTGAATGCCTTCAAGCGGACGAAAAAAACAAAATACCTTGAGGCTTCGAAAATGATTTATCAATTTATGATGAAGGGACTGGATACAGTAGCGGGCGGCGGCGTATATTGGAAAGAAGGGGAGCTGAATACAAAGAATACCTGCTCAAATGGTCCTGGAATCTTAGTCGCGCTCGAGTTGTTTAAGGCTACTAAAGACCAGCAATATTTAACCGCAGCACTCGATATTTATAAATGGACATATAGCAAACTGGAATCTCCTGAGGGGCTGTTTTATGACGCGATAAAAATACCTTCCGGTAAGATTGATAAAGCTCTTTATACTTATAATGCAGGTAGCATGTTACAGTCTAATGTGTTGTTGTACTCGATTACAGGTGACCAACAATATCTGTTAAGAGCGAAGCGCTTGGCTGCTGCAAGTAGAGCTTATTTTTATAAGAATGAGCGTTTACCAGGACATTACTGGTTTAATGCGGTAATGTTAAGGGGCTATTTGGCTTTGTATGCGATAGATAAAAATAGTAGCTGGATAGATTTCTTTATTAAGGATGCTGAGCGGGTTTGGCGAGATGAGCGAGATGGAAAAGATATGCTTGGTAAACAAAAATCACTAATAGATCAGGCTGCAATGATTGAAACTTATGCAAGATTAGCTCAATTGAAAGGAGAATAAATTTATGATCAATACTTCTTATTATCGAGACAGGTATTAAATGAGCTATAGGAGGCCTTTCCCGGAGCTTTTATCATCGTGTTTATCTGTATTACCAGAAAAAGAGGTCTGGAGATGGCAAAAAAAAATGGCAATAAAGGACAAGGTATACGTCTTATGGCGTTCAATTATTTCTTCGCTTTTTTCTTTGATGATTTGGCCTTTGGATTAAATTCCAGACAGAGTTCAACCCAATGTCTTAGTTTTTTCTGATTATCAAACGCTGTATCTTCTACGTAAACATAGTCTTTCATAAGTCTACCGTTGTTCATCATATTTCGACAGTTGCCTTTTTCCAGTTCTATCTCTACTTTTTCTGCACCAATACGACAGAGTAGTTCGGTTCCTGAGACGCAGATACACATCTTATCATCTACCATAAAACATATGCCACTAAACATTTCCTTTTCAGTTACATCTTCACGATCAAAAAGTAACTCTCGTACCCGATCAGCCAGGTGTTCGTCATAAGCCATAATTCTACAATTTAAGAATTTGCCAAAGTTGCAGTGAACCTGCAGCTAAGATCAGGAATATATAATAGTTGCTCCGTTTTGATAGCGAATCCCACAAAATCTCTTTTTCGGTGAAAAGATTCTTCCAGTGTTTTAGATCTTGTTTTCTTTTACTTTTGGCTCTAGGCAACTTGTCCATAGTTAAAGCTACACAATTAAACTGAACAGTTATTAGTATCGGTTCAAGAGGTTAAGGTGTTAATTATTGTTAAACAGCAAATGACGTCGTGTTAAAATATTAGATATTTTTGATTACCGTAGTTACAAAAGGTCTATAAAAAAAGAAAGAGGCGACTCATCCAAGCTCTCCTCTATTCTAACCAAATATAAACCTGTATGAACGGGTTTTCTCTTTAAGTTCTATCAGAGTTCTTAAAACATCTGAGTAGAAGCTGTTGTTTCATTATTTAATAAGACAAATATACGGAGTTATTTTTATATAGTGTACATGATACACTATTGAATTTTCAATTTTATGACAATAAATTAATATTTGTCGCAATCAACCCTTTTTTTGACGCATTTGAGCCCCTTTTTCTGACTTGGTTAACGTAAATTTATTTTAATAATAACATAAAATTGTTACAATCACTACACCATTAAAGTATAAGACCTATGAATAAGAATGAAATTGTTAAAGAATTAGAAAGTACAATAACAGAATTTCAGCAGTTAATTTCATCTTTTGATGAACAGCAACTAAATGTAGTGCCTTTTGAGGGAAGCTGGACACCAGCTCAAGTAGCCCGACATATCTGTATGGCCAATTCAGGTTTAGCCGACGCATTAAATGGCCCGGTTAAGGATACAGATAGAGCAGCAGATCAATCAGTGAAAGAATTTGAGCGCATTATGCTTGACTTTACTACAAAAATGAACTCACCCGCTTTTATACTTCCAGAAATGAAAGTGTACAACAAGGAGCGATTGGTAAATACTTTGGAAGATATAAAGTCCGATGTAGGCAAAGCGGTTACCGATCTGGATCTTACAATGACCTGCCTGTCATTTGAATTACCCGGATTAGGCCAGGTGACCCGCTTGGAAGCAGTTTATTTTATGATTTATCATATAAAGCGACACGCACATCAACTCAAAAATATTAAAAACCGCTATGCGGTAAATTGAAATAAGGTAAACCTAATGTCAAATAACCACCGTGCCATTAAGGTATGGTGGTTTTGAGTTAAATTTGAACTCTATTAAAATGTAGGAAACATGAAATCTCTAAAATCTAACGCTCATCTTCTCATATTATCTTGGTTTTTTATTGCTTTATTTTCAAATTTCAATGCTTATGCACAAGCTGTTGAAACCGGGAATCCATCACCATTAAAATTTCCTACGCCAAAAGGGATAGTTAATCAGCTATTTTACCTGCAAAGAGACCCAAATACAAATACAATTATATGTGAATTGAATGTAGATAAAGATGGAGAGGTAATTGCCAATAATCCTATTAAAGTTTATTGGCTTAGGTACGGTGAAAAAGGGGAGAAGGAAGATTTGAGCTATATACAGCGAAAATTTGCTTACGGCATCCAGGCCAAAGCCATTGGTAATGATCAATATGAGCTAAGGTTTGTTTCGCATAAAAAACTCCCAATGTATTTGGTGAAATCTACTGAGGATAAAAAGTACCATGTATACGTTACGGTAAACAATAAGAAAATTCAGCTGGAACGTATATTTCTTAGAATCGAAGGGGGATCATTCTGGTTGCCAAACGTGAAATACGTGGAATTAAAAGGAATCAATACTGCCAATAAAACTCCGACAATAGAAAGAATAAAAGTTTAGTTTTTACTATCTTTAAATAACCAAATATTTAAAGTCATGGAAAAAGAAGAAATTAAATCACTATTGGAGATTATAGATCAACAAGTTAGCTCTTCAATACTTGGCGGAATGGAAGAGACATACGAGGAGCTAGAAAGGATGGGCTACATTACGATAGTAAGAGATCGTGTGCAGCATTCGGCATCACTTACCCCCGAAGGATTGCATTATTTAGAAATGTTAAACCGGTAAGGTTACTGGATTATAAGTGACATTACCATCCTGATTATAAATAAAAGGATGTTTTCTAAAATGAATAAAAAGATCGGGATAGCCTTTTTTGATTAGATCATCTTTCCTACAGTCATCCAAATAATACGGATACTTGACAGAATTACAATCACCGCAACACCGATAAACATCTTTTTGATGGGCAATTTGCCAACAAGACGGGCTGGTATTGGCGCAGCAACTACGCCACCGATAATCAAACCAATAATGGATTGCCAATGACTAACTCCCAATATAAAAAAGAAGGTAATGGCACTTGCCATCGTTACAAAAAATTCAGTTAGACTAACCGTTCCAATTACATATTTTGGGGTGCGGCCTTTTGATATCAATGTAGAGGTGACCAAGGGGCCCCATCCACCACCACCAAAGGAATCCAGAAAGCCACCTGCACCAGCAAGCCATCCTGCCCGTTTTACTTTTTGCTGTTTTGGTTTATTCTTAAAAGCATTGCTAAGTATTTTAACACCCAGTAAAAGTGTATACACCGAGATAACAGGTCTGATCCATTGAGAAAAAGCCTCTCCGGCATATCCAAGTAATATCGCCCCAACAATGGCACCCAATACACCTGGAATTAATAGGGTTTTAAAAAGCTTCTTATTTACATTCCCAAAGCGGTAATGGCTGAAGCCCGAAGCACCACTAGAGAACATTTCTGCAGTGTGAATACTTCCTGATATAACTGCAGGACTTAAACCTCCTGAAAGTAATAGGGTAGTAGACACGACTCCATATCCCATACCCAAAGCACCGTCGACCAATTGAGCAAAGAAACCTACTGCAAGCATCCAGAAGAACTTCTCGTCCATTTGCGCGTACATTCCCTGTCCTAAAGCAACCAGGGATTCGTACGACAAATAGGAGTAAGCAGCATAACCAACAAACAAAGCTGTAAGGATAAGCAGGCATAAATAAGCTATTTGACGCCATTTTTTTTCTTGTGATTTACCTGGAATGCTTAGTTTAATTTCGTTGTCTTGTACGCTCATTGTATTATACAATGTCTATGTAAATAGTAGACAATATTAATTCAACTTTTTGAATAAACAAAGTAATTCTACTAAAATAATAGACTTTATTTTAAAATACGTGTTTACACATAAATAGCGGATGTTTTTCTTTAAGCTAACAGTACTCTGGTTTTCTTTTGGAATCGAAGAAACAAAAGGGTAGAGGCAGTCAGCAATCCGAAAGTTAAGCCGTACCAGATTCCATCAACTCCTAAACCAAGCACAATGCCAAGTAGATAACCCAGAGGAATACCAATTACCCAATAGGCAATAAAAGTAATAAGGGTAGGAATATTGACATCGCCAATACCTCTTAAAACGCCAAGACCAACAACTTGTGTACCATCAAATAATTGAAAAAAACCAGCAATAATCAGCAGATTTGCTGCGATATTGATTACAGCTATATCTTCGGTATAAATATAAGGCAGCAGGTTATTGGCAAAAATAAACAACATGGCAGTAGCACACATAAACATGAGTATGACATGATAACTGGCAATTGCAGATTTTCTGAGGTCCGTAAAGTTTTTCTTGCCAAAGTTGTTGCCGGTTTTAATGGTTGCTGCAGAAGCAATACCGCTGGCCATCATATAGGTTACAGAAGCCAGATTGATGGCCACTTGATGTGCAGCTTGCTCAACCGCACCAATCGTTCCAATTAATATGGCAGCGCCACTAAATGCACTGATTTCAAATGAATATTGTAATGCAACCGGAGCACCAATTTTTGCAATCTTCAGACTTCTTACCTTATCAATTAAACCAAGACGGAAACTTCTGGTGTACGCTCTGAAATATTTTGAACGGAGTACATAAATCGACATCACTATAGCCATTAAGGTACGGTCTATTAAAGTACTTAAACCAACACCTTTAACACCCATTGGTGCAATACCAAACATACCTTTTACGAATATGATCCCCAGGATAATGTTGAGTAGATTTCCCCAGATGGAAACAAACATCGCCTGTTTAGTAAAGCCAAGTCCTTCAGCAAACTGTTTAAACGTTTGGAAGATCATTAGAGGAACAATGGATATAGCCAAATAACCTAGATAAGGTTTGGCGTAAGCAACTACTTCTGGTGATTGACCAATATGATCGATAGCTAACAAAGTACCGAAGTGCACGAAAATATAAAGCAGTATAGAGACCAGAATGTTTATGATCAGACTGTTAGAGAGTAATTTACCACACTCATCATAATTTTTACGACCGTTTTCTTGTGCAACCAGTGGAGTTAATCCGTAGGAAATACCTAAACCCAAAACCAGGATTAGCATAAATAAACTGTTAACCAGGGATACTGCGGCGAGCTGAACGGTTCCTGCAAAATGTCCAACAATTACACTATCTGCCAAATGCACCAATGTATGCCCCAACTGAGACACCACAATAGGCATAGCAAGACGTAAATTATCAGAATAATAAGGTTTGTACCTTGTGTATAAGCTCTTCCACATTTTGGCAAAAGTCGGCTTTTTTGCGCTCATTTACGACCCTTGCGGTCTGGTTTATTTTGGAATCCTAATTTAAAACGTTTAAAATAATATTAGCGATTATGAAATGAATTTAAGATGACACGGCATAACTTAAATTATAGTGAAATATTCCTCTTTTTCGGACGAATGAGGCCTGATTACACCACTTAAGATCAAACTTACGAGGATCTTTTGAGCCTGTCTATAAGAGCTTCGTGTGAGCTTGCTAAATTCTTTTAAGGTGATCCTACCTTTCTCCGCAAGGTATTCGAAAAGCGCCTTTTCCTGTTCTGTGTAGGAAATCAGCTGCCCGGAAGTATCGCTACTCTTTTTTATTACATCGACAATGATTTTACTGGCCAGCAAACTTTTGTCCTTTACCCGGTAATATACCCACCATTTTTTATTTTCGTCGAGCGCATAATGAGGCTTGGTTTCGCTACGCGCAATTTTTACCACAAGCACCAGTTTTCCATCAATATGTACTTCTTCAAATTCAGGTTCAATAGCGGGTTTGCAGAACTGGTGCGCAGATTTGGTAATCATGTAACGCTCTTCATCTTCTGATTTTACCCCCTTAATACTGCCGTCGTCGCCAACGCCTATTAATAGTTGCCCGCCTTTATTGTTGGCAAAGGCCACCAGGCTTTTAGCTATTTTCTCATTGCTGGTAATCGTTTTCTTAAAATCCAACGTTGTGCCTTCACCTTCTAAAATTAGTCTCCTGATATTCATTTGTTTGCTCCTTAAAGCGTTAATAAGCGATACGCGATTGTTCTCCCTGATGTAAACTCCTGATATAAACTTCGTTCATTACTGTTGCACAAAGTTCTCCTTCAGCATTGGTAATTTCCATTGGGTAAGCCTTTACAAATTTGCCGTAAGTGTTTAGGGTTTCAATTGCTTCATTCAGCATATCATCTGTAACGGTAATGGTAAAATATAAGTGACCCCGGCCTGGTTTTAAGTACTGAATAGAAGCACTTTTAAGCCAAACGCGCACTTTAAAACCAGCTCTTTGCAGGAGTTGATCAAACAATAAGGCGTAAAAAGGATCTGTTGCTGCATATATGGTCCCGCCAAAAATAGAACCATTATAGTTCTTGTTTAATATGCTTTTTGCAATCTTCACATCAACTCCACGAAAGTCCTTATGGAATTTTCGAATCCAGATGCGCTGGAACAATAAAGGTGGGTATAAGCACAAGGCCCACTTAAGGGTTTTTTCTGATACAACCATGATGCTTAAAGATCAGAAAGTTTATTGAACTATAAAATTTTATATATGATGATAAAGTAATTTTTTAGTAAATTAGGGCTATGTATGTATATGACACCCTTACTGCCGCAGTTGCTGATCTCGAAAAACGAGGTTACGAACATGACTTTAATCTTTCAGCCGAGTTTATTGAGTGTAAAGCAATAGACATTCAGTTGATGCCGGAAGAATTTGAAATAGACGAGTTTTACCGATTTGAAGGGATGACAGATCCCGATGATAGTTCAGTGATTTACGCCATTTCTTCTCCAGTTGGTAATTTAAAAGGAGTAATTATAGATGCGTATGGTGCTTATGCAGAAAACATATCCCCAGAGCTATTGGATAAGCTAAAGATGCATCATTGATTTTAAATTGTTAAAACCTTTAGGGCGTTTGACTTGTTAGAAAGGTGAATTTAAAACAGAACCACATGAAAAAATTAATTTTAAGCATAGCTGTTGCCGGCACTTTCGCCGTTGCAATTTCGGCATGTAATTCGACGAAGAGCGTGTCGGGCGGTACAGATACTATGAAAGTAGATACAACAATAACTCCGCCTATGGACACCACAGTAAAGGATACAATGAAAACAATGCCGCCGGATACCACGAAAATGCCACCTGCTCAGTAAAAAAAGCGTTTAACGAGATAGAAAAGAGGTGAAATCAGCAATGATTTTTGCCTCTTTTCTTGTTTTAAGACTTTCTGGACTATATATTTTCGACTTATAGATATATAGTGTCAAGACAATGTACTATCTACAATTTTTAGGGAAGATCATTTTTTATTAAGGTTAACTTTGAGCTTAGTTTTAATTGAAATGGTGTTTAAAGATCAAGTAGTAGCGGCCTATCAAAAAATTCAGGATGAGATTTGCAGCAGTTTAGAACTGGCTGATGGAAAGGCAAAATTTGAAGAGGAGATATGGAGCCGGGATGGTGGCGGTGGCGGCAGAACCCGGATCATGCAACATGGAAGTGTTATTGAAAAGGGGGGTGTTAATTTTTCTGCAGTACATGGAAAATTGCCAGATGCAGTTAAAAAAGCATTTAAAGTAGAAAACGATGAGTTTTTTGCAACTGGTGTTTCTATTGTGATGCATCCATCTAATCCATTCGTTCCGATCATTCATATGAATATTCGTTATTTCGAAATGGACGAGCAGACCCGTTGGTTTGGTGGTGGTATTGATTTAACCCCTCATTACATTATAGATACTGATGTAAGGTACTTTCATCATCTTTTAAAGCAGACCTGCGATCAGTTTGATCCTTCATTTTACCCAAAGTTTAAAACCAATGCTGATGATTATTTCTTTATTAAACATAGAGAAGAAACCAGAGGTGTTGGTGGTATTTTTTACGATCGACTAAAGCCTGAAAACACAGGATTATCTTTCGATAAACTACTGGCTTTCTCTGAAGCAGTCGGAAATACTTTTATCCCCGCATATACAGAATTGATTGAGCGCAACCGCGATAAGGAATATACAGAACAAGAACAGGAATGGCAGTATTTGCGTAGAAGCAGGTATGCAGAGTTTAATCTGGTTTATGATTCGGGTACAAAATTTGGTCTTGAAACCAATGGCCGCATAGAATCTATTCTAATGAGCTTACCTCCAATGGCTAAATGGACCTATAACCATCAGCCAGTTTTAGGTAGCCCCGAAGCATACACGCAAAGTAAGCTCAAAAAGGGAATAGTATGGGCTTAATGGCTTAATAAAGCCGAGATTTCTAGCTTAAAATTTTTCCACAATGCGTCTTTATGGCGCATTTTTTATTAGATTCGCAAGGTTATAAGAATACCACATTTAAATCGTTCTTAAGGAACATTACTATTTATGGCAGAAGATTTAGAAAATCAAGAAAACGACAAAATAATTAGAATCGATATTGACGAGCAAATGAGATCCGCTTACATCGATTATTCGATGTCGGTTATCGTATCAAGGGCTTTACCTGATGTGAGGGATGGATTAAAACCGGTACACCGTCGTGTGTTATACGGAATGCTTGATCTAGGGTTAGCAAACAATAAACCATATAAAAAATCTGCACGTATTGTTGGTGAGGTACTAGGTAAGTATCACCCACATGGTGACTCATCAGTATACAATACCATGGTAAGGATGGCTCAGGATTGGAGCTTACGTTATTTAATGGTTGAAGGACAAGGAAACTACGGGTCAATTGATGGTGACTCTCCAGCAGCAATGCGTTATACGGAGGCACGTTTCCAGAAGATAGCTGAAGATATGCTTGCCGATATCAATAAAGATACTGTTGATTTTCAACTAAACTTTGACGATTCATTGCAGGAGCCAACTGTGCTTCCTTCAAAAGTTCCGAACTTGTTGATCAATGGTTCATCAGGTATTGCGGTAGGGATGGCAACAAACATGCCGCCACATAATATTACTGAGACCATTAACGCAACTATAGCTTACATTGAAAACAATGAAATCACTATAGCAGAGTTGATGAAACATATTAAAGCTCCTGATTTCCCTACTGGAGCCATTATTTATGGTTACAATGGTGTTCAGGAAGCTTTTGAAACTGGTAGAGGTCGTATTGTAATGCGTGCTAAAGCCGAAATTGAAACTCATAAGGACCGTGAAACGATTATCGTTACTGAAATACCTTACCAGGTAAATAAAGCGATGATGATTGAGCGTACTGCTGAATTGGTGGGTGAGAAAAAGCTTGAGGGTATTTCAAACATCAAGGATGAGTCGAATAAAGATGGTATCCGTATTGTTTATGAAATTAAACGTGATGCCAATGCCTCTATTGTATTAAACAATCTATTCAAACAAACCGCGTTACAGACTTCATTTAGTGTAAATAACATTGCACTTGTTAAAGGTAGACCGCAATTGTTAAACCTGAAAGATCTGATCCATTATTTTGTAGAGCACAGACATGAGGTTGTTGTTCGTAGAACTAAATTTGAACTTTCTGAGGCTAAAAAGCGTGCCCATATTTTAGAAGGTTTATTAATTGCTTTAGATCATTTAGACGAAGTAATTAAATTAATCCGTAGCTCTGAAACACCTGAAGAAGCTAGATTAGGCTTAATGGAGAAATTCGGCTTGTCTGATCTTCAAGCAAGAGCTATCCTTGATATGACTCTTCGTAGGTTAACAGGACTTGAGCGTGATAAGATCAAAGAAGAATACAACGAATTGATGAAATTGATCGATTACTTACAATCTATCTTAGATGATGAAGGTAAACGTATGGAGATCATCAAGGAAGAGTTGACCGAAATGAAAGAGAAGTATGGCGATGAGCGTAGAACTACTATCGTTCACTCGGCAGAAGATATGAGCATGGAAGACTTTATTGAGGATGAAGAGGTCGTAATTACCATTTCTCATGAAGGTTATATTAAACGTACTCCAGCGACAGAATATCGCACTCAAGGTAGAGGTGGTAAAGGTTCTAAAGGAAGTGATTCAAGAAACGAGGACTTTATAGAGCATTTGTTAATTGCTTCTAACCATAATTATATGTTGTTCTTTACCGAAACTGGTCGTTGTTTCTGGTTAAGAGTTTACGAGATCCCAGAAGGATCGAGGTTAAGTAAAGGAAGAGCAATCCAGAACATCATCAATATTCCTAAAGAAGAAAAAATTAAGGCCTTTATTAAGGTTAAAAATCTGAAAGATCAGGAATATCTGGAAAACAACTACATTATCATGTGTACCAAAAAAGGAACGATTAAGAAAACCTCATTAGAGGCTTACTCGAGACCTAGGGTAAATGGTATCAATGCAATTAACATCAACGAAGGTGATCAGTTATTAGAAGCAAGCTTAACTACAGGTTCAAGCGAAATTGTAATGGCTTTACGTTCTGGAAGAGCTATTCGTTTCAATGAGGAGAAAGTTAGACCGATGGGTAGAACCGCTACAGGTGTACGTGGTGTAACTCTTGCTCATGAAAAAGATGAGGTAGTTGGCATGATTGCTGTTGATGATCCAGGAGCAACTGTATTGGTAGTTTCTGAAAAAGGTTACGGTAAACGTACTGACATCGAAGATTACCGCGTTACTAACAGAGGTGGTAAAGGTGTTAAAACTATTAACGTTACTGAAAAAACCGGAAACCTTGTTGCCATTAAGAATGTTACTGATGCGGATGATTTAATGATCATCAATAAATCAGGTATCGTAATTAGAATTGTGGTAAGTGAATTGAGGGTAATGGGACGTGCAACACAAGGCGTACGCTTGATTAACCTGAAAGGTAACGACGAGATTGCTTCTGTAGCGAGAATCGAGCATGAAGAGGATGAGGTTGAAGAAACAGAAAGCTATGTAGTGTTGGATGGCGAGCCAGCAGGCGAGAGTGAGATTGAAGATGAACCTGCTGATGATGCAACTGAGGAGAATGACGAAGAGGAGGGCGATGCTGATGAAGACACTACCGAAGAAGAAAAATAACAATAGATATCAATAATTGTCGAACATAAATAGTAGAAAATGAAAAAGGTACTTTTAAGTATTTTGTTTGTAGGTGTTGCCTCATTTGCAAACGCTCAAAAAAGTGAAATTAGTGAGGCTAAAAAAGCATGGAATCTTTTAGGTATCACTGGAGGTAAAACTTTAAATGATAATTTAAAAGTGTTAAACGGTGGATTGGCTCATGCTGATCTGGCTGTAACCAATGAGAAGTCTAAAGAAATAGCTGAAGGCTGGGGTTATAGAGCTTTATTTGCTTCAAGAATCGCTTTAGTTGACACTGTTGACTTAAAAAATGCTAAAGCAAAGCAGGTTATAGCTGAAGAATCAATTGCTAAAGCTAAAGAATTGGACAAAAAAGGTTCTGAAAAAGAGAACATTGAGCAAGCAAGAGTGAATGTAGAGAACGCTGTTAGAAATAGAGCGATCATTGCATACAAAAAGAAAGACTTTGCAACAGCATTAGAAGCTTTCAACGAAATCACTACTAAAAATCCAAAGGATACAAGTATGTATGTAAATGCAGGTGTAACTGCTAAAGAAATACAGAACTATCCGGAAGTAATTAGAAATTTCAAAAAAGCGATTGAATTGGGTTATCCTGATTCGAAAGTATTGTACTCTGAGCTTATCAATATCACTTTTGATAAGCTTAAAGATACCGTTGCTGGATTAGCCTTGCTTAAAGATGCAGGAGCAAAATACCCTGATGATTCATATTTCATTGGTTTAGAGACTGATCTTTACATCAAAAAAGGTGACATCGCAAAATCTCAGGAAATGCTTACAAAGCTGATTGCTAAAGATCCTAAAAATGCAATTTATCAGTATTTAATGGGCGATACTTATTACAAACAGGCTTTAGCTATCCAGACACAAAGAAATGCTTTGGACGTGAAGAAAACTAAAGAGTTTAATGAATTAGGTGCTAAGATGACTAAGTTCATCGATTTATCAGTTCCTTATTACAAAGCTGCTTTAGAAATAGATCCTAAAAATCTTAACGCACTTGAGAATCTGAAAATCATTTATTTGTTTAAAGATGACAAAGTGAATTACGAATTAATGAACAAAAGATTAGAAGCGCTGAAGAAATAATTTTAGCAGCAATAATTAATTAAAAAGAGGGGTAATTTTTATCCCTCTTTTTTTTTTATAAGTTTGTACCAAGAACATGTTTCGTATGAGTAAGATATCTTTTGTTTTCAGCGTATTTCTGGTTTCTATGAGCTGTAATGTTGCTTTTGCCCAAAAAACCCAACTTCAAATTGCACGTAACAGTGTTGGTAAACTACAAGTTGCCATTAATACGAAGCAGGACACTAAAAAGCAGTTGAGTATACTAGGAGAGGGGGTGAAGGCTGCTGATGCGGCTCAGAATGATAAGAAGACTAAAAAATGGCCGGAAACATGGGCGTTAAAAGCGTATTTAAGTGCTTACGTTTCAATTATTGACAGTGATGAAGGTAATGCGGATAGGTATTACAATTTTGCTGTACAAGCTATAGATTCTGCCCGTAGGTTAGATAAGTTTCAAGCAAATTACCGCTTAATTTCGGCCGCTGCTTACAATATAAACATCAGAAAGCAAAAAAAAGGAAGTGTTGCTTTTGCAAATGGCGACTATGCGGCGGCTTACGAATTGCTTAGGGAAGTGAGCGATTTTGTCCCAAAAGATACAACATTGGCAATAAATACAGCATTGTCTGCCCTAAACATTCAATACTTTGATAAAGCTTTGGTGTATTTTAAACGCGCAAAAGAAAACGGAATTATAAATCCATTGGTTTTTCAAAGTATGGCGAATATTTACACTTCAAAGTTTGAACACGAATTAGCTATACGTACACTTGAGGATGGTATAAAACTTAATCCGTACAGTATTTTTCTGACAAATGATTACATTAATCTTTTGCTTGACAATGAAAAATACACAGAAGCCATGCGCGTAATTGAATCTACGCTAAAAGTTGAATCGAACAATAAATTGCTTTATTTTTTATACGGATACCTGCAACAACATAAAGCAAATAATAGTACAGCAGAATTAGCGTACAACCGAGCGTTGAATATCGATGAGAATTATTTTGACGCGCTGTATCAATTGGGATTGGTTTATGTAAATTCTGCAAACGAATCCATTAAATCTGGAAAATCTGAAAACGCACAGAAATTCAAGTCTTTTATAAATAGAGCTGAAATCGCATTACTGCAGGCTCATGAAGTCAACCAAAACGATAAAGCGACTGTACAATTGTTGATCGAGATCTATACACGTAAAAATAGATTAGATAAGGTTCAGGAGCTTAAAGGCAAACTCGAAGAGTTTTAAAGTTTGCCATCATTTCACAGCTATTTTTTTATATATTATATTTGTTATATAATTAATATTATGTTAAGTAATAAATTATAATGCCTCTTTATTGCTATTGTACCTCAAAAAATGTTGATATTACTATCTATAATGGTCAAGTAATTGATATGCATTAATTATAAATTTGCAGTATGTTAAATCGCCCTATCAGAAGTATTCATGATTTTTTGTTAAGTACTTATTTTGCTGATGGATTGCGTATTACTCTTGGCGTGCTTTGTCCGTCGCTTATTATGGCGCAATATGGTCATATTGAGTACGGTATGACACTTTCACTTGGTGCATTATGCGCAAGTGTTGTAGATACGCCAGGGCCAATTTTACATCGCAGAAATGCCATGCTCGTTACAACGGGACTCATTACTTTGACTTTTATCATTGTAGGTTTAACCAACAGCAATGTCTATTTTACTGGAGTACTTCTAGTGCTTTTCAGTTTTATTTTCTCCATGTTCTTTTTATATGGATTAAGGGCTGCATCTATCGGTACCGCTGTTTTGTTAATTATGGTCTTGAGTATTGACGACATCCGACCTTGGCAAGAAGTGTTATTTTCATCCGCCCTTATCTTTGGAGGTAGCATCTGGTATACCCTACTCAGTTATTTTTTCTACTGGATCCGCCCCTATCGTATTGTACAGCAAACTTTAAGTGACTCTATTCATGAAGTAAGCTTGTTTTTAAGGGCGAAGGCTAAGTTTTATCATCAAAACACTGATTATGATGATAATTATGCGGAGCTATTGCAACTTCAAGTACTTGTCCATGAGAAACAAGACGCTGTGCGTGAGATACTATTCAAAACCAGAGAAATTGTAAGGGAATCCACGCCTGAAGGACGATTTTTATTATTGGTTTTTGTAGATATGGTCGATTTGTTTGAACAAGTCATGTCAACCTATTACAATTACAAACAATTGCATGAGCAGTTTGATTCTACAGGCATTCTAAGGCACTATGAATCAGTTATTATCAAGATTGCTGATGAATTGGACGATATTGCTTTTTCTTTGAAAACTGGAGGTGTTCCGAGCCTTCCAACATCTCTTATTGAGGATGTGGAAACCCTAAGAACTGAAATTACTCAACTCGAAAGCAATAATACAGAGGGTAAATACAATACTTTGGGTATTATAGCGCTAAAAAATATAGAAGTCAACATTGAAAATATCCTTTCCAGAGTTAAGACCATTAACAGCTATTTCAATAAGAAAGAAAAGAAAAACTTAAAACCGAGAGAAATTCAGGTAGAAAAGTTTGTGACCAGGCAGAGCGTCGATCCTGAGTTGTTGTATGATAATATGACCTTCAGTTCATCTACTTTTAGACATTCGCTTCGGGTGGCTATTGTAATGCTGATTGGCTTTATTGTCGCTAAATCATTGGGTTTCTCTCATAGTTATTGGATATTGCTTACCATATTGGTGATTTCTAAACCGGGATTTAGTTTAACCAAGAAGCGTAATTACGAGCGGATCATTGGAACAGTAATCGGTGCATTTATTGGGATGGGTATACTGGTTTATATTCACGATAAAAACACCTTGTTTATTATTCTGCTCTTCTGTATGATTGGAGCCTACAGCTTCCAGCGCAAGAATTATGTGGTAAGCGTATTGTTTATGACTCCTTATATCCTGGTTTTATTTGATTTCCTGGGTATGGGAAGCTTATCGGTAGCGCGTGAGCGAATCTATGATACGCTGATCGGTTCAGGTATCGCGTTGTTGGCTAGTTATTCGTTGTTTCCTTATTGGGAGCGCGATAAGCTAAAAGAAGCTATGTTGGATACCTTAAGGGCCAATATGAACTATTTTGAACAAGTCGTATTGTTATATACAAATGATATTCAAGATCTTACTACGTACAAGGTTGCCCGTAAAGAGGTATATGTAACAACGGCCAATTTGGCTTCACTTTTCCAACGTATGTTCTCGGAACCTAAGAGTAAGCAAGTATTGATGCCTGAGCTGCATCAGTTTACGGCTTTAAATCACCACCTCTCCTCTTATGTGGCTACCCTTTCATTATATAAGAAAGAGCATGCTTTTGTGGTTGAGGATTTTGAAACGCTTAAACCTGTAGTTCAAAATACCAATTACCTATTGAATATGGCTATAGAGAACTTACAGGCTAACAACGGAATAACTAGTAATGTCCCTTTAATCAGACGAAATATCAGTGATCCTGCCGAAAATCAAAATGATGAAGTTATGGTTGCTGAACAGATTGATTTGATTCAAAAAGTAGCTTATGACATCTTCAAGCTATCAGAAAAAATCAAAATATAAAAAACTTTAAGTGTTTTTTAGCTGTTGTATCAGGAGTTACAAGAACAATAAAAAATTATGGAAAAGTTATATACAGCCTCGGTTACGGCTAAAGGTGGCAGGAATGGTCATATCAAATCAAGCGATGGTACGATAGAATTTGAGGTAAGAAAGCCTAGAGAAATGGGCGGACAAGGTGGTGCGACCAACCCGGAACAATTATTTGCAGCGGCTTGGGGTCCATGTTATTTAGGTACCTTAGGAGCAGTTGCTGAACGTGAAGGTATCGATGTTTCGGAAGCTACTGTAGAAGTGCATGTTTCCTTTAATAAAGAAGGAAATTCCTTCTTTTTATCAGCTGACCTTGATGTTCATATTCCGGGTATCCCTGCAGATGAAGCGCAAAAATTAGCTGATAAAGCGAATCATGCCTGTCCTTATTCTAGGGCTACTAAAGGTAATATTGAAACGAGAGTAACAGCTATTTAAATAGCTGTTACCTCATTGTTTTTGTTAATAGTATTTTTTGGTCTGCCATTTTTAAACGCATCTCTAGTTTTTAATCCAAGCAATTCAAACATCGCCATATCATCTACAAAAGCAGGATTTGGCGTCGTTAACAATTTATCACCTGCGAATATGGAGCTAGCGCCTGCCATAAAGCAAAATGCTTGTTCTAAGGTGCTCATCTCATTTCTTCCAGCTGATAAACGCACAACCGAATTTGGCATTACAATACGTGCTGTGGCAATCATTCTAACCATATCCCAGATTGGAACACGTGGCTGATCTTCTAGTGGTGTGCCTTTTACAGGAACTAATGCGTTTACCGGAACAGACTCTGGGTGAACTTCCATGTTGGCTAAAGTCTGTAGCATAGAAACCCTATCTTCAGGTGTTTCGCCCAGACCAATGATTCCACCACTACAAACGGTTAATTTTGCTTTACGTACATTTTTAATAGTGTTTAAGCGGTCATCATAAGTCCTTGTGGAGATGATGCGTTTATAATCATCCTCTGAGGTATCAATGTTGTGGTTGTAGGCATAAAGTCCGGCATCAGCAAGCTTTTGGGCTTGACTTTCTGTAAGCATACCTAAAGTACAGCAAACTTCCATGTCCATCTCATTTACGGCTTTAACCATATCAATTACACGGTCAAAATCACGGTTGTCACGTACTTCTCTCCATGCAGCACCCATGCAAAGACGCGAGGCTCCACCCTCTTTTGCTTTCACAGCAGCGCTAACCACCTGGCTTACCTGCATTAAGGGTTGAACTTCTAAGTCTGTATGGTAACGAGCTGCTTGTGGGCAGTAAGAGCAATCTTCAGCACAACCACCAGTCTTAATAGAAATCAGGGAGCTTACCTGAACCTCATTGTAATCTTTATTTTCACGATGAATAGTTGCAGCTTCATAAACCAAGTCTAGAAAAGGCTTATGGTAAATAGCCGAAATTTCTTCTTTAGTCCAGTTGTGTTTTGTTGGTTGCATATAATAGGTTGATTAAAGTAAAAGTTTGCTTGCTAGTCCTAGCAAGAGTAAAAATCCGAAAACGTCTGTAAAAGTTGTAATAATTATTGAAGATGCAATGGCTGGATCGATTCCAACTCTTTTTAGGGCTAATGGAATACCAGCCCCGGTGATACCTGCAATTAGTAAGTTGCCGGTCATTGCTAAAAATATAACCAAGCCCAGCATCGGATTGGAATCAAAGTATAGTGCAAATAAAAACACGATCGCTCCAGTACATGCTCCATTAATTGACCCAACAGTGAATTCTTTTAGTACGGTTCTGTATGCCTGGCTATCAGTTAGGTCGTATAGTGAAATCCTTCTTACCGTTACTGCTAGTGCTTGCGTAGCCGCATTACCACCCATGCCCGCAATAATGGTCATGTAAGCTGGTAAGACCACGATCTGTTTGATGGTGTCATCAAAGTGGCGCACGACTGAGGAGGCCAAAAATGCAGTACCCAAGTTTAAAATAAGCCAAGGCAAGCGCGATTTTACAGCCTCTATCCAGTTACCGCTCAGTTCCTCATCTTCAGATACCCCGGATATTTTCAGGAAATCTTCTGTGTTTTCATCTTCCAGTACGTCAATAACGTCATCAAACGTAACCCGTCCTAAAAGTTTATGGTCCTTATCTAATACCGGAATACTAGTGATATTGTATTGGGAAATCAATCTGGCTACCTCTTCCTGATCCGTATCAGGGTAAACCCAGGCCACTTCTGCCTTTACCAGTTCAGTGATTTTGGCATTTCCTTTGGCCTTGATGATGTCTTTTAAAGAAACGATCCCTTGAAAAATATTGTCATTATCTACGACAAAAATGGTGTAGAACTCTTCAATTTCTTCACTTTGCCTAATGATTTCATCAATGGCATCCTTTTTTGTCAGGTTAAGATTGATACGGATAAACTCCGTATTCATCAAACCACCCGCAGTTTCTTCGTGATAGCTTAGCAAGTTCCTGATACTCGAGGCATCATCTTCGCTTAGATCAGCAAGAATCTCTTTCTGCTCATGTTCTTCCAGTTGGGAGATGATATCTGTCGCATCATCGTAATCCAACTCTTCAACAATTTCTGTACGTTTATCGGGATGAAGTTGTAGTAAAAGCTCCTCAGGATGAGACTCTTCGTGCATTTCCGAGATAACCTCGGAAGCAATTTCTACATCCAGCAAATTGATGATTCTTTGCTGCTCTTCCTTGGTTAAATTCTCAAATAAAATAGCAATTTCCGAGGCGTGATACTCCCCCAGAATAACTTTTAGTTGTTCATCATCACCGCCTAAGGCTAGCTTAATCCTGGATACATCTGTTTTATCTAGTTCGAAGGATTGCATGAGGCGATAAAGGTAAGAATAACCCTGCTATTTAAACCATCCTTTACGCCAGAAATATATGATTTGTAATACTGCAATAAGGCCCATGATGATCATGGTGTACAAATATCCGTGTTCTTGATAAAGTTCGGGCATATTTTGTGGTAAAACTTTACCAGTCACTGGATCCTGAATTGCAAAATTCATCCCATAAATACCCGCAATAAAAGTTAAAGGAATAAAAATGGATGAAATGATGGTCAGTACTTTCATGATCTCATTCATCCTATTGCTAATGATAGAAAGATACATATCAATATTACTGGCCGAGATTTCTTTTAAGGACTCTACCATATCGATAATTTGAATACAGTGATCGTAGGCGTCACGGATGTACATTTTAGTCTGATCAGGAATCAGCCGACTGTCGCTTCGCAGTATATCATTCAGTTTATCACGCTCTGGCCAAACTACTCTTCTTACGTTAATCAGGTTACGTTTAACGAGTTGAGTGTCATACATTACAGTTCTATCGGGCTTGTCGAATAACCGATCTTCTATCAAATCCAATTCTTCACTCCATTCTCCCAATATCACAAAATAGGTGTCGACAATAATATCCATTAAGGCATACATCAGGTAGCTGCTGCCTGCAATGCGTATATTTCCTTTTCCGGCGGTTAACCGTGCGCGAACTGGATCTAAACAATCTTTATAGCCCTCCTGGAAGGTAAATAAAGCATTTTGCATTAAAATAAATGAAAACTGATCATTATCTAGACTCTTTTGCTCGTCAAAATGAAGCATCCTGCTGGTCGCAAAATCGTATGCGCCGTATTCCTCGAACTTTGGACGTTGATATGGGCGAGTAATGTCTTCTAAAACCAATTTGTTGATTCCAAAATCAGCACTAAGTGTATCAAACAGCTCGAAGGATTTAAAACCTTTAATTTCTATCCAGTAATTAAACTCCTTGTTGGCAATTATTCCAGCTAAGTTTTCAATATTACTCAATTCCTTAACATCATAAAAATGTTCATTATAGGTATGAAAGGTAATAATGGGCTTTAAAGACTGCTCATCAATAAAAACAACTCCCGGACTAGCGCCGACTGTTGGTATGGAATAATGTTTGCGTTTCCGCTTATGCTTAGCTGATTTACTCATACATCATAGATATGATTTGGTTTGTGGGCCTTGATTGAATAACAGATCAACAATACTTAGGTTTGGTTTAAAACCTTCCCTATCATCAAAGACCTGAAAATAAGGTTTAAAATCATTGGCATTTACGGCGTTTTTAAAATGGATCTTTGTTCTAAAATCTAATGTCGGGTCTATTTCTTTAATATACTCAGAGGTAAAACCAATAGTAGGTTCTTTTTTAAGCTGTTTAAACAGCCATTGTAAAAGTTCAAGGTTATAATCAAACAAATATTCGAATTTCTGATGATAGAAACGAGAAAACTCATCTTCATAAAACTCAAAATATGCAGAGTTCCTATAGCAGCTTTCAAAGCTCTTCCAATGCAGCCTTTGCCAGTTAAAATCATTACTAATTTTAACATCTTTCATCTTAGTGTGTACATTGGCACCTCTAATTACTGGGATTATTAAATCTAAATGCCCATTAGGTGAGTATATTCTAGCACGATTTCTATACGTTTGCTTAGGGAAATGTTCTTCTTTTTCTAATAAAAAATTGTAATCAAAGTCTTTCAAACCAGAGAAATAACTAACTGGTGGAAGATAAAAAAGAGGGAATATAGCGGAACTTTGCATCTGATATTTTATGTTTGCATTCTCAATTCGCCAAATTAATGATAAAAAAAAGCTTTTCTTATATAGGAATATTTTTTTTGAACTTTTTATCCCTTCTGCCTTTATCGCTGCTATATCCATTCGCAACTTTAGGGTATTACATCATATATTATATATATCCGTACCGAAAAAATGTTGTTCATGAGAACCTTTCAAATGCATTTCCGCAGAAGTCTGAAGCAGAAATAATAGCTATCGAAAAGAAGTACTTCAGATACCTTTGCAACCTTATCGTTGAAGTGGTTAAAATGAGTTCTATCTCCAGATCAGAACTCAAACGACGCGTAAAATTCACTAACCTGGATCAGATAGAACAATATTTTAATAAAGGTCAGAGTGTACTGGCTTGTACAGGGCATTATGGTAACTGGGAATTGTGTATGCTGGCCTTAGGTGCAGAATTGTCGAAACCTGAATATGTGATCTACAAACCTTTAAATAACAAGGTGTTTGATGCATGGTTTTATAAGATTCGCACCCGATTTGGCAATAAGTTTATTCCAATGCGACAGACATTAAGGACCTTAACTGCGGTTAAAAACGAGCCTACAATGTTCTGCTTTGCTGGTGATCAAACGCCTGTTGGCCATGAGACACATTATTGGATCGATTTTATGCACCAGCCGACACCAGTATTGTTGGGGCTCGAAAAAATTGCTTTACAGACCAACAGGCCGATATTCTATTTCGAGGCAAAATTAATTAAAAGAGGTTATTACGAAGTGGATTGTATTCCGCTGTGCCTTAACCCAAAGGAAACCAAGGCGCATGAAATCACCAACCTTCAATTTACCCAATTAGAAAAAACGCTCAATGAAGAACCTGCCTACTGGCTTTGGAGCCACAGGCGATGGAAACATAAACCAGTTAACGCAGGATAATGGCAATACCAAGTGTAGCAGTAGTAATTTTAAATTGGAATGGAAAGCTGCTGCTTGAGCAGTTTTTACCCAGTGTAGTTAAGTCCGTTTACCCAAATTTACAGATTATCGTAGGCGATAATGCCTCTACAGATGATTCCGTTGCTTTTGTAAAAGCGAACTATCCTGAGGTTAGGCTGATCCTAAATGATCATAATTACGGTTTTGCTGAAGGTTATGGTAAGCTCTTGGATCAGGTGGAAGCGGATTACTATGTTTTGCTAAATTCCGATGTTGAAGTTCCTGAAGATTGGATTCAGCCTGTAATTGATGCCATGGAAATGGATGATCAAATAGCTGCAGCACAGCCAAAAATTAAATGGCAAAAGAATAAAAGTCAGTTTGAATATGCCGGTGCAGCTGGTGGATACCTTGATTTACATGGCTTCCCCTTTTGCAGAGGACGCATGTTTGATACTGTAGAGATTGATACAAACCAATATAACGATCAAATCGAGGTGTTCTGGGCTAGTGGTGCAGCCTTGTTTATCAAGAGTAAGTACTGGAAAGAAGTTGGTGGACTGGATCACGATTTCTTTGCGCATATGGAAGAGATAGATCTTTGCTGGCGACTGAAAAACATGGGCTATAAAGTCATTTATTGCCCTACGGCTGAAGTCTACCATGTTGGTGGCGCAACTTTAGATGCCAGTAGTCCACATAAAACCTATCTTAATTTTAGGAATAACCTGATTTTAATGCAAAAAAATTTGCCAGCAAGTGATGCTTACTTCAGAATCTTTATCCGTATGTGTCTGGATTTTGTTGCCTGGATACATTTTCTGCTACAAGGTGAAACAGATTTTGCATGGGCCATAAATAAAGCGCATTATCATTTCCTATCCAGTTTACAGAAGAACGGTGCAAAACGCAGCAATAGGCAGATTCCCTTTTTAAAGCACACAGGACAATACCCATCTAGTATTATTTGGGCCTATTTTATTAAAAAGATCAGGTTCTTTAGCCAGTTGAAGTAAACAATATTATTGTCTTAGCAAGCTTTCAATAGCCAAACGATAGCCATCCATACCAAAGCCTGTCAACACGCCTTTGCAGTTTTTGCCGGTAAGCGATACATGACGATACTCTTCACGGGCATATATGTTAGAGATATGGACCTCTACCACAGGCGTTTTAATAGCTGCAATGGCATCCGCAATCGCTACAGAGGTATGTGTGTATCCGCCTGCATTAATCACAATACCATCATAAGTAAAACCAACTTCATGTAGTTTATTAATCAGCTCACCTTCCACATTACTTTGAAAATAGTCTATTTCAATAATGCTGTATATATCGCGAAGCGTTTTAACATATTCATCAAAACTCTGATTTCCGTAAATACCGGGCTCACGAAGCCCTAAAAGGTTTAAATTTGGGCCATTAATAATTTGTATCTTCATCAATTCAAACTTAGCCTTAAAAACTTAGAGTATAAAATTTTTTTTGTGATTAATAACCCCTACCTGCAGTCGTACCGTAACTACCTTAAATTGGAGCGTTCCCTTTCCAGCAATTCAATTGAGGCCTATCTAGGCGATTTAAATAGATTGTTTCAATATTTTGAATCGCTGGGTCAAGTACCACAGGTAAAAGACATTAGTAGTACTGATCTAAAGTTTTTCATATCATGGATCAATGACTTGGGGATGTTAGCCAGCACACAAGCGAGGGTGGTTTCTGGATTGAAATCCTTTTTTAGTTTTTTAATGCTCGAGGATATTATTGCTACCGATCCCTCTGCCCTGTTAGAAACCCCAAGATTGACCCGTTACCTTCCCGATACGATTGATATCCACGAGATCAATGCGATGATTGACGTGATTGATGCTTCAAAACCGGATGGAATGCGCAATAAAGCCATACTTGAAACCCTATACGGATGCGGATTGAGGGTATCAGAACTGATTAATCTCAAGATATCCGATGTATTTGAGGAAAATGAATTCATCCGCGTTACGGGAAAGGGAAATAAAGAGCGTTTGGTACCCATTGGAAGTACAGCTTTAAAATACATAAACATCTATCGTTACGAAACAAGAGTGCATCTTCCCATCAAAAGGGGCTTCGAAGATTATATTTTTCTAAACCGTGGCGGTACTCGCCTGTCTCGAATCTCCGTTTTTAGTATTGTCAAGACACTTGCAGAGAAATCAGGACTAAAAAAAAGCATCAGTCCCCACACCTTTCGTCATTCCTTTGCTACACACCTGATAGAGGGCGGAGCTGATTTAAGAGCCGTACAGGAAATGCTGGGCCATTCCAGCATTACCACTACCGAGATCTACACCCACCTTGATAGAGATTATTTACGTGGCATCATCACAGAGTTCCATCCAAGAAGTTAATAAAGTCGAGCACGCTCACACTTTATCATTCTATCCTTACCCTGCATGTCTTTTCTTAATTCGATATTAGTAAATGATTTAGCAGCTAACATTTCTATGGTTTCTTTAGCATAATGCTCATTGATTTCAAAGAATAATAAGCCCATGTCACTCAGTGATACCCAGGCAAAATCGGCGATAGCTTCATAAAACATCAATGGCTTTTCGTTAGGCACAAACAAAGCCAAATGTGGTTCGTGCGCCAATACATTATCATGCATCTCCTCTTCCTCTTTCTCGGTAATATAAGGCGGATTGCTTACAATCACATCAAACTTTTGTTCCGTTGCAAATTCACGTATATCTGCTTTTAAGAACTCAATATCTACTTGATTTAAAGATGAATTAGCTGTAGCTATATCTATTGCATCTTCAGATATATCTAATGCAAAAACCTGACTTAGGGGAAGATTCTTTTTTAAAGAAATTGCAATACATCCACTCCCGGTTCCAATATCGATTATTCGTAAGCTAGCGCCAGTTATGTCAGCCAACGAACTGCTTTCAATCACCCATTCCACCAGTTCCTCTGTTTCTGGTCGTGGTATCAATACAGCCGGACTCACTTTAAAAGGCAGACCATAAAACACGGTCTCTCCAAGTACATATTGTATTGGCTTGCCAGTTTTTAACGCTTCAAGTACCTTTAGGTATGCAGCTAATTGCTGTCCCGAAAGCACCTCTGAACCCTTTAGTATCGTGTCGGCCCTACTAAATCCAGATATATGATCTGCCGTGATGTAAAAGATGGACGAAACCTCTTCAGCGCCATAAATGTTCTGTAGTTGTATAGTAAAATGTTGCAGTAGTTCCTTTAAATTCATACCCCACAAAAGTAATTAAATCAAACAATATACCTTACTTTTGCCTTAATGACGGATGAGTTATATATGCAAAGGTGCCTTGAACTAGCAAGTCTGGGCATGGGCAGCGTAAGCCCAAACCCGCTTGTTGGTTGTGTAATTGTTAATGATGGAAAAATCATTGGCGAAGGTTATCATGAGAAATTTGGTGAGGCACATGCCGAAGTCAATGCAATAACGTCTGCGACCGAAAAATATGGAGATCAGGCCGCTGCACTTCTGGCAAATGCTACAGCCTATGTGAGCCTCGAACCCTGTGCGCATTTTGGCAAAACGCCCCCCTGTGCAGATCTATTGGTTAAACACCGACTAAAAAAGGTAGTCATAGGCAATAGAGATCCATTTGAAGGTGTAGATGGCAAAGGCATCGAAAAGCTTAAAAATGCAGGGATCGAAGTGGTATCTGGTATTTTAGAGACCGAATGTAGCAAGTTGAACCGAAGATTTTTCACCCGTATTCGCAAACAAAGGCCATACATCATATTAAAATGGGCAAGCACTGCTGATGGTTATTTTGCTCGAAAAGATGACGTGCAAGAGTGGATTAGCGGTCCTATGGCAAAAACACTAGTGCATAAGTGGCGTACCGAAGAAGACGCTATACTTATTGGAAAGCGAACTGCAATTGTCGATAACCCACAGTTAAATGCAAGAGCATGGGAAGGTAAAAGTCCATTACGTATCTTGATTGATCGTAATCTGGAAGTTCCCCAAAGCAATCACATCTATAGTGATCTGGCCAAAACGGTTATATTTAATGAACATAAAACCGAAGTACATAACAATATTCATTATATACAGATGGAAGATATGCAATTCTATCTCCCTCAAAAAATAGCCTTTCAGCTATATCTAATGGATATTCAGTCCGTCATCATTGAAGGTGGAGCAAACATTCTGCATCAATTTATTGATGGAAATCTATGGGATGAAGCCCGTGTTTTTACTGCAAACAAAATCTGGAACGAAGGTATTCGGGCTCCACAAATTAATGGCTACATTGCCGATCAGCTCACACTTGATAATGATAAAGTAACGATCTTTCTAAACAACCATTCATGATATTCCTCCTGTTCAGTATTTGCTGTAGTGTTACAGTCGCCGTATTATTAAAGCTTGCAAAACGTTATAAAATCAACATCACACAAGCTGTTACCTGGAACTATCTCTTTGCTATAGTTTTAAGTCTTGTTTTCTACAAGCCAAGTTTAACTGATTTGATCTCTGCACCAATAGATGGCGTTTACATTGCCTTAGGGGTATTATTGCCTGTTGTATTCTTGTTTCTTGCCGGATCTGTAAGAAACATTGGCATTGTCAAAACAGATATTGCACAACGATTATCCTTGTTTATTCCGCTCCTGGCTGCATATTTCTTGTTTAATGAGCATTTCAGTACATTAAAGATAGCAGGACTCTCCATCGGTTTTGTTGCTATATTTTTCACTTTATATAAAAAGACGGTACAGAAAAATGAAGGATTAAACTGGCTGTATCCAATTTTTGTCTTTATAGGCTTCGGTGTTATCGATATTCTATTTAAAAAGGTGGCTCAAATTAAGGCTATCCCCTATACAAGCTCATTAATTGTCATCTTCATCCTTGCTTTCATCATCTCACTCATTTCTATTTTGTACTTATCTGTGGTTAAAAAGCAGAAATTGGAGTTGATCAACTTCATTTGCGGCTGCATTTTAGGTTTCTTTAATTTTTTCAATATTCTCTTCTATCTTAAAGCACATCGGGCAATGGCCGACAACCCTTCAGTAGTGTTTGCTGCGATGAATATGGGTGTTATCATTGTAGGGAGTGTTGTAGGAATATTCATTTTCAAAGAGAAATTAAACAAATTGAACTACTGGGGCTTATTTCTTGCGCTGGTTGCAATCATACTGATCACCAATCCATTTGCCTAATGTTGTTCGACGATATTTATAAAACCATTGCCGAGCCTTCTGAAGGGGTATTTAGAGACCGCGGAAGCAAATTTATAGGCTACGCCTACCCCATTCTTTCGGACGAAGAGGTAAAAGCTATTTTATTGAAATTGAGATCAGAACATGCTAAAGCCAGACATTTTTGCTGGGCCTTGCGCTTAAGTCCTGATAGAGGCGTATTTCGTATCCAGGATGATGGTGAGCCCTCAGGTACTGCTGGCCGACCTATCTTAAATACAATGTTATCTGCTGATGTAACTAATATCCTAATAGTTGTGGTGCGTTACTTTGGCGGAACCTTACTTGGTGTCCCTGGACTCATTAATGCTTATAAAACAGCTGCAGTAGAAGCATTAAAGGCGGCAACCATCATAGAGAAAACAGTGAATGATATTTATGAGCTGCAATTCGACTATTTGGTGATGAATGATGTAATGAGGCTAATCAAAGAGGAAAAGCTGACTGTGTTGTCACAGGACTTTGATAATACTTGCAGCATAAAAATCGAGGTCAGAAAAGCTAGTCTCAATTCCATTTTGGGTAAAATAGAAAAGATTGAAGGGCTTAAAGCCAAATACCTTTTTACCGCCTAGGCATTATCACGTTATTATAGCTTGTTTTTACTAACTTTAATTATGGGACAAGAATTATCAGCAGCAGATCTAATTATCAATCCAGACGGCAGTATTTACCATTTAAACCTTTTACCAGAGGACATAGCTCAGACTGTAATTACCGTTGGCGACCCTGACCGAGTAGGCGAAATATCTAAGCACTTAGATAAAATTGAACTTCGTAAAGGTAAGCGTGAATTTATAACCCATACCGGCTACCTCGGAAAAAGACGTATTACTATCCTTTCAACAGGCATTGGCACTGATAATATCGATATCGTATTTAATGAGCTGGACGCCTTGGTGAATGTTGATTTTCATACCCGTCAAGTAAAAGAGCAACTTACTTCTTTAAATATCATCAGAATTGGCACATCTGGTGCGATACAACCTGATGTACCTATGGGCACAATCTTAGCTTCTTCTTTTGGGCTTGGGCTGGATGCACTTATGAATTATTATATCCATGAGTTGTCCGGTGATGAGCATAGTATATTAGACGGAATTAAGACTCATTTATCCCATTTAAAAGGCCTCAGTCCTTATGTTACAGCAGCCGATAGTAGTCTGTTAAAGTCGATAGCAAGTGATATGGAGCAAGGAATAACGGTGACTGCACCGGGATTTTATGCGCCTCAGGGCAGGCAAGTGCGGGCTAAAAATGCAGTTCCTAATCTTATTGGCTTGCTCAATTCTTTTAGGAGTACAAATCAGAGAATTACCAATCTGGAAATGGAAACTGCAGGTATTTATGCGTTAGCAAAAGTACTTGGACACAAAGCTTTATCTGTAAATGCGATACTGGCCAGCAGGGTCAATTTCGAGTTTAGTAAGGAGCCAAATAAGGTTGTTGATAAAGCTATTAAAATGGTTCTGGATAAGCTATAGTCTGCTTTAAAAGCGTATAAATTGCCGCATAATAAAAACAAATTGGCTATTGAAGCGTTATTTAGGTAGCTATTTTAAATGAAATTATATGTTACAACAAGCAAAAGAAAAGTTTACCTTATCCATCATAGAATCATTAGCGAAGTACGAAACGAAAGACTTAAACACTGGAAAAAGATTAATATCTGTAATTGCCGGAGTATATATGTTACAAAGAGGTATTCGCAGCCTAAGTAAACATACCTTTCGTGGTATTGAGGAGATAGCCTTAGGAAGTGTTTTATTGTTTAGTGCCGCTAGCGGACTTGATAAAAAGATTATCAAAAAGCCATTAAATCCATCAGACATAAGAAGAAATCAAATTCAAGGGAATGATCCGAGATCGGGCGTGCCTGCGTTTGTATAATAAGAATTTTATATTCATTAAGCTTGGGCAATTCTTGCCCAATAGCTTCTTTCCTGTCCTTTTTTAAACCTTGTCCAGGGCCTCATTTCAAGGAACTCACCTCGCGCAGCCTTCACTTCGCAGCTTCTCATGTATCTGTTATCTCAGTCGCGCTGTACTTCTTCTGGCTGCCTTCATTTCCCTTTTAATTTTCAATTTGTCTGAGCCTAAACAGTAAGACAGCACTCTCCTATCATCCCCAAAATCCTGAAAATCAATTGCTCCTTAAAATAAGCGCGTTTGTTTGAAACTGAGTTTAACTATCTGAATTAGTCAATTTTTAAATCATTTTAACCAATATCTAAATGATATTAATCAAAATTAAACTCCCAAAAGCTTTATATAGGCAATCTTTGATAATGAATTGAGAGCAAGAACAAACACGTTCTTCAGCCTCTCTACAGATGGGACTAAACTAAACTAACCAAATAATAATTCATGAAGTATTTTAATCTCATTTTCGCGTCTATTCTACTCTTTTCTTGTACAAAGGAGTCTCTTAGAAAGACGTCCGGTAATTCCGGGAATACTGAAACCACCAAGTCGAACAACGTAATTAATCCTAAGATTTTTGAAGTAATTAATCTGGACTATCCTGGATTAGAAAAGGCTAAAGCCTTATATGAATCTAACAAACAATACGAAGCAACTAAAGCTATTCTTGAATATTACAGGCTACGCACCAATGTTGTAAATCCCAGCCTCTCGCTACTTAATGTAACCGCTACAGATGACGATAAACTCAAAGCAGATTTTGCATTAGATAACCGCTTTTTCGTGAACAACTATTACGAAGATGCTGTTAAAAAGATGCCCTATTCGTTAATTAGTGCTGGCGCTGTCAACTGGTTGTTTCAGCCTGCAGGTGCCGACAACGAATACCAAAAGCAATTGCACAGGCACCAGTGGTTTGTACCGCAAGCAAAAGTTTACCGTACAACTGGCGACGAGAAATATATCCAATCATGGATTAACGTCTATAAAGATTGGTTGGTAAAGAACCCAATGCCCGAAACAGGTACCAATACTACCACCTGGTGGCAGCTTCAGGTTGCGGAGCGTGTTACGGGACAAACCCAATTATTTGAATACTACAAAAACTCTACAAGCTTTACACCAGAATGGTTCTCGGAATTTATGGTTCGTTTTGCCGACCATGCTGATTTTCTGGTAAAATATCCTTACCCCGACGGCAACATTCTTATATCTCAGGGTAGCGCTCTTGCGTTTGCAGGAGTTCTATATCCAGAGTTTAAAAAATCTTTCGAGTGGATGAATACCGGTTTTAAGATATTAGATACAGAAGTAAAAACGCAGTTCCTGGATGATGGAATGCACTTCGAACTAGATTTCAGCTACCATATCAGTGCTATTGGCGATTTCTACGAAGTGATGAAACTGGCAGACGCCAATAAAACCATTGTAGGAAATCTTGCAACAAATTTTAAAGACTATTTGCGCAAGGCATCACAAGTAGTGTTGAATTTCACCTATCCTAATTATTTTACCTCTGCTGCTTCAAATAGTCAGTTTGTCCCAGGTTTTAATGATACCAGACAAAGTTCATGGTCAAGATCCGTACTCAATAAGAATTTTGTAAAGTACAATGAGATGTTTCCGGATGATAATGAATTGCTGTACATGGCTTCGTATGGAAAAAAAGGAACAGTTCCTTCTACTAGTCCTAAAGCATTCACAACGTCTGGAACCTATATGTTACGTAATGGTTGGGACAGGTCATCCACTATGTTAATCCTCAGCAATAACTATTCAAAAGATCCTATGCAAGTATGGAGTCATAAACAACCGGATAATTGTACCTTTGAACTTTATTATAAAGGGCGTAATTTCTTCCCGGATGCGGGGGTATACGCGTATACAAGCGATGGAGATAATAGTGCGAGGGAGTGGTACCGCCAAACGAGGGTACACAATACAATGACATTAGATAGTAAAAACATTACAAATGCTAAAGGGAAGTCCGTTGCTGTAGTATCAAACGGCCAATCCGAAATAGTAGCAACAGAAAACCAGGGTTATACCAATCTCAGACATCGCCGATATGTATTTTTTGTCAACAAGACATTTTTCGTATTGGTAGATGAAGGTATAGGTGCGGCAAGTGGAACAGTAAATCTCAACTTCAATTTATGCGAAGGAGATAATGACGTTATACTAAGCGCTGATAAAAACGGTGCCTATACAAACTTCGCAGATGGTAATAATATGGTCATAAGAACGTTTGGAAACGAAAACCTGACAACCCTTCCATTCTCCGGAAAGGTTTCCTACGCACCAGGTATTGAATTTAATCGCAAAGCTTATGCGGTAAACATGACAAAAAGCGCCAGACAAACCGCTCGCTATATCACCGTATTATACCCTAGTGCTCAAGCTAGTGCCGCACAAATCAACGCTACATTCAAACAGCCTTTTCAAGAAACTGGTGTTGCTTTAGAAGTTAACATCGATGGTAAACCATATAATCTTAATTGTAATCTATAAACTCAATATATCATAAATCATATATTATGAATTCAATAAATACAAAACAAAAACTAAAAGGATACCTCTCGTGGGTATTTGCATTGTTGCTCCTTACTGCGGCATGTAAAAAGGAAGAAGTTGTGGATAGCACAACTTTCACTATACACTATACCGGTATGACTGATATTGGGCCATCTATGTCAGGTGTTATTGCCGCTCCATCTTATATCGGGAGTCAACCTAATTCCTTTGAAATTGTGAGTATCACATTAGACGGCACTGCCTATTCAGGCAATAGCTTTGAAATCAATAAGGAAGATGGGACTGTAAGTATAAAGGAAACAGCGGGCATACCTGTTGGCCATTATAAACTTACGATTAGCTGTGTTTCTAATGGTAAAAGATATGAATTTAAAGATGCGATCGACATCAACATGATGAAACCTGTCCCAGAGGGTATTACAGTAGTGCCAAACAAACTGACAGTTAATTATGCCGATGTTATTAATCTTCAGAGCACCGTAGAATTGCCTACGGCTCAAGTGACGACAGACAAGAATCACGTTTCTATAACAAAATATGAAATAGCAAAAAGTGATTTTTCCAAATACTTTGTCATATCTAATACCGGAGTTATTTCGGTTGTAAAAGGTGATGCGACTTTATTGCCAGGAAAATATGTGCTTTCACTTAAGTTAACAACTGGAGCATCAGGACAAGATGAAGGAATATTCCAAGATGCAGTAACAATAGATGTAATTTCTAAGCCTTTGGGATTAACCTATACCCCATCATTGGGCAAGATAGAAGAAGAATCTGCGCTAAGCGGTAAAACTTCATTTACGAGTAACGTCCCAGTACTTAAGGGGTCATTAAACGAATTGGTATACGCTATCAAAAGCATCACCCCGGCTACAAATAAAATAACGATTAATCCACAAACGGGAGTGATTTCCGTTGCAGAAAACCACGGACTTACTGCCGGACAACAATATAAAATTACGGTAAATGCAAAAAATGTTTACGACCAGGTGGGTGTAGATTTTAATGATGTTTTTGTACTTGATGTTGTTCAATTCATTGAACCGATACAATCATTTACTTATCAAAATAAGAATGCAACTCAAGCCGTTGCCTTTACCGTAACTCCTGGCGCAGGCTTCAAAGGTGACGAAGTTAAATTTGAATTTGTAGACTTACCTGCAGCATTGCAAGGTAAAGTTACTTTAAATGCTCAAGGGGGTATCTCTGCGGTTAAAGGTAACACGATTGCCTTGGGAAGCTATACCATCAAAGTAAAAGCAACAAATCCAAAAGGTGAATCTGTTGCTACATTTACGCTAACAGTGGCTGCAAATCCAAATTTCTTTACTTACGTAAGATACGGCAATAACCTTGGCCTGGCACCAGCACAGAACTATGCAAACCAATATCGCATAAGTGCAGCCAACCCTATTGCAACCATTAAGCCTACACCAACAACAGATGCTAATGTAAGCTTGACCTATGAAATTGCAATCATTCATCAGGGAGCTGGAACAACAATAAACCCTAGTACAGGACAGATTTCGTTTGCTGGTATCAATACACCACAATCTGCTGTCTTTATGGTAACTGCTACCGCGGGAAAAGGAACACCTGAAGAGTATGCCGTACAAACTCCTGTTTTTGTTCAAAATTCAAATGCCTTCGTTGATTATTCACCATTCGTTCTTCAAGTAAATCCAAATACTGGTGGTCGCTCTGTAAAACCTTTAATTACCGGAGTTGCTGATAAGAGCAAATTTACATTGGATTACAGAAGAACTTTCAACTACTATAATTTCTTCGGGACTCAAGTAAATGGCGTACCAGCCGCAGGTACATTCTTAGGAAGGCTATTTGATAAATACGCTGAGAACACGAGCACTTCTCCAAATTATGGTTCAAGAAATCCACTGTCTTATTATTGGGGTAATCCTAAAGGTATCCTTAGTCAAGCACTGGCTTACGTAGATGCATCTACTTTTGAATTGGTTGTAAACCCAAATAAATGGACTTACAATGGAGAAGCCGCCAACGGGGTATTCATTGGACAGATGACCTATATGACTGATGGAACTGACCCTCAAAATGGAACGACAGTACTTCCTATTATTTTATGGTTTGATACGAAATTTTAAATAGAACAGAAATACAACATATGATAAAGCAGATAAGTGTAAATAAGGGGATCATTATGGCCATCGTGGCGTTATTATGGTCTGTAAGTCTGTACGCACAGCAACGCACCTTAAAAGGAAAAGTTTTAGATGAAACAAATGCTCCCCTAATGGGAGCAACAGTAGTCATGGTTGGAAAAACGAATAAGACCATGACCAATGAAAAAGGTAGTTTTTCTATCCGTGTCCAAAAAGGTGAAACCTTAACGGTTTCTTATATAGGTTACGCACAACAGTCCATTCGTATCGGTGATCAGGATGATATAACAATCAGATTAAAACCAGATGCAGCATTGTTAGACGAGTTCGTTGTTGTAGGATATAGCACGGTAAAACGTTCTGACCTTACTGGATCTGTTTCTACTGTAAAAGGAAAAGACGTAGAAGGTTTTAAATCGGCATCCGTTTTAGGCGCTCTAGGTGGTCAGGTTGCAGGTGTACAAATCACCTCACTAGATGGTGAACCTGGTGCTGGATTTAATGTCAACATTCGTGGAATTGGAACTTTAACAGGCGACGCCTCTCCTCTTTATATTGTAGATGGATTTGAAGTGAGCAACCTTAATTTCTTACCAAATACAGATATCGAATCTGTAGAAGTACTTAAGGACGCTTCTGCTTCCGCTATATATGGAGCAAGAGCTGCAAACGGAGTAGTTTTGATTACCACTAAATCCGGAAAAGTAGGAAAGCCAGTCCTAAACTATAGTAACTCTAGTACTTACCGTACTATTAATAAGACATTAGATCTATTGAGTCCTTATGAGTTTGTAAGACTACAGTCTGATGTAAACAGCGCTTATGCCGGTACTTATTATAAACCAGGCGTAGACGATAACGGAATACCTTACAAATACCAGTCGGCCGAAGATTACAAAGGCGTACAAGGCGTAAACTGGCAAGATGAAACATTTAGACCTACCTGGTCAAATGATCAAAATTTCTCAGTAAGTGGCGGTTTAGAAACAACTAAGTACAACTTCTCTCTAAACAGGTACAATGAAAATGGTATTTTCAACAATAGCGATTTTGGTAGAACTGCAGCTAAGATGAGAATCAACCAAAAATTGACCAACAACATTACTGTAGATGCTACGATCAACTATGGTAAAACCAATAAGTCAGGACTTGGAACTACAGCAGACAACGGAAGGTTTAATATGCTGGCGCAGATCTTTAGTGCCAGACCAACCGGTGGACTGAATATGGATAATGAAGCGCTATTGTCATCAGCTATCGATCCAGTTATGTTAGAAGATGGTACAAGTTTAGCCCAGGTAAATCCTATCGTACAAACTCAGTCTGTGATCAACAACAGAGGAGAAGAATTATGGGGTTCCAATTTATCAGTGAATTGGGAGATTATGAAAGGCTTAACTTTCCGTTCGGCAGGAACCTATAACACCACCAACACACGTATCGACCAGTTTTATAAAAACGGATCAAAAGAGGCTTTCCGTAACGGACAAAAGCCTTATGGACAAACACAAATGGGTAAAAATGTACGTTGGACGAACTATAACAACTTAACCTGGAAAAAGAAAATTGACAACAAAAACTCTTACGATGTAATGCTAGGTCAAGAGTTGTCTTTTAACAGTTCCGAGTTTTTGTTAGGTCAGGCAATGGACTTTCCTTTCGATAACCTGGGCAATGATAATTTAGGCGTTGGTGCTACACCAAGTCGTGTAAATACTGGCTATTCAGATAAAAAACTTTTGTCTTTCTTCGCCAGAGCTAATTACAATTATGACAATAAGTATTTGTTAACTGCGACATTAAGAGCTGATGGATCGACCGTTTTCTCTGAGAAAAACAAATGGGGTTACTTCCCTTCTGTTGCTGCAGCATGGCGTATTTCACAAGAAGATTTCATGAAAAGCATCCCTGCGATTTCAGACCTTAAACTTCGTTTGGGGTGGGGAGTTGTTGGTAACGATAGAATATCCAATTTCCTTTCACTCGATCTTTACGACATCAGCAAATACGGTATTGGCAACACTACATCAACAGTATTGATCCCAAAACAACTTAAAAACGCAAACCTGAAATGGGAAGGATCATCTACCATCAATATGGGATTGGATTGGGGATTCTTAAAAAATCGCGTAACTATGGTTACAGATTTCTTTATCAAGGATACCAAAGACCTTTTGCTAGCCCAATCTCTTGCTGAGCTAACTGGCTTCTCGTCTCAATATCAAAATATCGGAAAAATCAGAAACAAAGGTTTCGAATTAGCGATAACCGGTAAACCGATTTTAAAGAAAGAATTCTCCTGGGAAACCAATTTCAATATCTCATTCATCAAAAATGAATTGGTAGCACTGCAATCCGGCGCCAATGCAATGTATACCCGCTCTGGTTTTGATAGTAACTTTACTGAAAACGATTACGCGGCGATTGTTGGTCAATCTTTAGGATTGATATACGGTTATGAATTTGATGGTGTTTATCAATACAGCGATTTCAATACTACTCCTGATGGAAAAATGATCTTAAAAGATGGGGTTACCAATAACAAACGTCTTACAAACGTAGCACCAGGAATGGTAAAATATAAAGATCAGGATGGCGATGGAGTAATCACAACTAAGGATCGTACGATTATTGGTCATGCTATACCTAAATTTTATGGTGGTTTCAACAATACATTCAACTATAAAAACTTTGATCTAGGTGTGCAGGTACAATTCAACTATGGTAACGACATCTACAATGCTACACGTTTATATGCTACACAATCACGTTCTGGACGTAGAAATATGCTAGCAGAGGTTGCAGATAGATGGACGCCTACACATGCATCTAACCTTGTGCCTTCTACTAATGGATATGTTACCAACGATATTTATTCACGTTTTGTTGAGGATGGTTCATTTGTAAGATTGAAAAGTGTTTCATTAGGCTATACCCTACCTACTAAATGGTCTAAAAAAGCTTATATGTCACGAGCCAGAGTATTTACCTCAGCACAAAATTTACTTACTTTCTCAGGATATAGTGGTTACGATCCAGAAGTGAGCACATCTGGTAACAACCCGATGACACCAGGATTGGATTGGGGTGCTTATCCAAAAAGCAAGGTGTTTACATTCGGTGTGGAAGTTCAGTTTTAATCAAAAACAAAGAAGAAATGAAAACGAAATTTTATTATATACTAGCAGCATTTGTGCTAATGATGAGCACATCATGTAAAGATTATTTGATGGAAGAGTCGAAAACGGATGTTGATAAAAATAAGTATATGAACAATGCGGCGGAAGCCGAAAACGTATTACTGGGTGTTTATCGTAATATGGTTACAGATGAGATGTATGGTTTCAACCTATCTATCCTATTTACTATGGGTACAGATATCTCTCAGGTTGAAGGTAGCACCAACGAAAACTTCCGTATTATCCCTACCAATTCATTTAGCCCAAATCAGGCAGAAATACAAGCCAGCTATGCTAAATTATACAACTCTGTTTACAATGCCACTGATTTCATCGAAAGCATTGAAACGAAAATGGTAAATTATACAGATGCTGATAAGCGTTTGGCCACAATCTATATCGCTGAAGCAAAAGCTTTGCGTGGTTTATATTATTTTGAACTATTGCGCCGTTATGGACATATTGCTTTAGTTACCAATACAGCAATGTCTAGCCAGCCTCCTACCACCTTTGTACAGGAAGATCCGGCAAAAGTTTATGAGTTTATAGAGCAGGATTTACAATATGCGGTAGACAATCTTCCTTATGCTGTAGATGATACCTACAGAGTGAATAAAAGCTTCCGCCTTTCCAAAGGTTCTGCTTTAGGATTATTAGCCAAAGTATACGCAACCTGGGCAGGAAGTCCTGTTAAAGACATTTCTAAATGGGAAAAGGCAGCAAAAACTGCACAAATATTAGTAGAGTCTAACAAACATGGCTTGTTGGATAGCTATGAGCAACTATGGAAAAACTCTGGTGCTGGTCTTTGGAATTCAACAGAAAGCTTAATTGAAGTTTCTTTCTATTCTCCAACAGCAACTAACGGAAGTCTTGATCCGATAGGTCGTATTGGTAAATGGAATGGTGTTAAAGCGACCACTACTGCTGATCGCGGTAGTAATGCTGCCAATGTAAAGGTTGTGCATACTTTTGTATTGGATTGGCGCAACTATCCAGAGGATTTAAGAAGAGACATTTCAGTAGCCAACTATCAATATAACCCAACTAAAACGCTATATGCAAAGGGTGCTACGGAGTCTGAACAGGTTGGACAAGCTAATGATGCCGACCCAACAAAGAAACAGAAAGAAAAACAAAATTATACCCCAGGCAAATGGGATACAGAGAAATATGTTCCTCAAAGCAACAAGCTGATCAATAATGATAGATCTAACATCAATTGGTATGTTTTGCGTTATGCAGATGTACTATTGATCTATGCAGAGGCATTGAACGAATGGAAACAGGGACCAACTACCGACGCTTATACTGCCATCAATATGGTAAGAAGACGTGGTTATGGCCTACCTGTAGGTACAGCTAGTGCTTTAGCTGATGTACCAGCAGGTTTGGATGTGACTGCTTTCCGGGATGCTGTTCACAAAGAACGTGCTTTCGAATTGGCTTTCGAAGGCGACAGAAAGTTAGATCTGATCCGTTGGGGTGTTTATTACGAAACTGTTAAAAGTACATCTATAAAATTAGGTACTTGGTGGACTATTGCTGGTACACCTAATTATGCAGTTGCAACGCCTGGTTATACAACTAAAGGCAAACACGATCTATTCCCAATTCCACAAAGGGAAATGGATTTAGCAACTCAGTTTAAACAAAACTATCTTTGGTAATCCATAAATAATTGAATCTTTAAAAGCGGTTAGGAAAAATTCTAACCGCTTTTTTTATTTACACCTAATTGACTACCCCTACTCAAAATTCCGCTTAAAAAGCCTTACTTTTGCGGCTTGTATTTATATGCCGGGCCTTGAACCCGAGTCAGTATTAAAAAATTATGAGTAAACGCGGTAGAATATTAGTCGCCATGAGTGGCGGTGTTGATAGTTCAGTAGCAGCAGTAATGTTGCACGAACAAGGGTATGAAGTAATTGGCTTAACCATGAAAACATGGGATTATGCCACTTCAGGAAGCAGCAGTAAGGAAACCGGATGTTGCAGTCTGGATAGCATTAACGACGCCCGTACGCTAGCCGTAAACTATGGCTTTCCGCATTACATCCTTGATATCAGAGACGAGTTTGGTGATTTTGTAATCGATAATTTCGTTGATGAATACCTTGCAGGTCGTACCCCTAATCCATGTGTTTTATGTAATACCCATATCAAATGGGAAGCTTTATTAAAACGCGCTAATAAATTGGATTGCGAGTTTATCGCAACCGGACATTACGCCAACATCCGTCAACTGGATTCAGGTCGTCATGTGATTTCAAAAGGTAAAGACGAAAACAAAGATCAATCTTATGTACTGTGGGGTGTTTCTCAAGAGAACCTTGCGCGTACTCAATTCCCATTGGGTTCTTTTGCCAAATCTGAGATCAGACAAATGGCATTGGATATGGGACAAGAAGAATTGGCTAAGAAGAGCGAAAGCTACGAGATCTGCTTTGTACCTGACAACGATTACCGTGCTTTCTTAAAGCATAAAGTAGAAGATCTGGAACAACGTGTTGCCGGCGGTAATTTCATTACCAGCAATGGCATGGTTGTAGGACAACATAAAGGTTATCCATTCTATACCATCGGACAAAGAAAAGGTTTAGGAATTGCTTTTGGCGAGCCTATGTTTGTTACCCAAATCCTTCCTGAAAGCAATACCGTGGTATTGGGTAGGGCTGATGAGCTGGAACGCAGAGAAGCGCTGGTAAGAAATGTAAACCTTGTTAAATACGAAAATATTTTAGCGCCTATGGATAACGTGGTAACTAAAATACGCTATAAAGATGCAGGTATGCTCAGCACAATTGTACAGGAAAACGATAAAATGCGTGTAACATTTGATCACAATGTATCAGCTATCGCACCGGGACAATCGGCTGTTTTTTACGAAGGAAACGACCTTTTAGGTGGCGGCTTCCTTTGTTAAGGATAATTAGCTATCTAATTCGTTTGAAATAATATAAGGTGAAGCGGTTTTAATCCGCTTGCCTTTATATCGTTCAAAATAATAATCTATTCTACCCAAATTGACACCTGCAAAGCCAACCTGGTTAATGGTAGTGATGCGACCACTTAAGTTCTGTACATCTTCAGGCTGATCCATAAAAGTGTGCGTATGCCCGCCAATAATTAGATCTATGTTCTTATTGTTTTTTGCCAATACCTGATCCGATACTTTGTTAGAAGCATATTTATAACCCAAATGTGATAAGCAGATTACCAAATCACACTTCAAATCTTGCTTTAACAAATCCGCCATTTCATTGGCTTTTGCAATAGGATCAATAAAAACAGTATCACCGTAGTTTTTACCCTCAACCAAACCTTTCAGTTCAATACCAATTCCAAATACCCCAATCTTTAATCCAGCCCTTTTAAATATCTGGTAAGGCTTAGTGGCTCCCTTAAGCAAGGTATTAGAGAAATCGTAATTACTACACAATATTGGGAAATTTGCATGTGGTAGCTGTTTATTAAAACCAGCCAGACCGTTGTCAAAATCATGATTACCCATTGTTGCTGCATCATAGCCCATGGCACTCATTAATTTAATCTCCAACTCACCACCAAACTTATTAAAATAAGGGGTACCCTGAAAAATATCACCTGCGTCAAGTAACAGTACGTTTTGTTCCTTAGCCCTAATCTGCTTGATCAGTGCTGATCGCCTTGCAGTACCACCTAAACCTTGATTCTTTGAACCATCCATAGGAAAGGGTTCTATCCTACTGTGTACATCATTGGTGTGTAGGATGGTAAGCTTCAATACATCACCAGCAGCAAAACCGTTTAGAGAACTTAAACTCAATGCAGTAGCAGCTATCCCTCCCGTTTTGATAAAATCTCTACGATTAATCTTTTGTAATTCTTCCATCTAATTTAGGATTAATGGTTTTGCCAGCAGCCTGATTTTCTTTTACATAATTGATAAGTGCCTGGCGGACTTTTAGGTCCAACACTTTTTTTTCTATAGGGTCTTTAAAACCCAATGCATTGTCGCCACCGCCAGCTATATAATCCGAGGTGAGCACACGGTAGGTTTTATTTGGATCAAATGCTTTGCCATTGATAAATACGTCAACAGGCTTCCTATCTAAGATTTTCATGCGTAAACCAGCAACAGGCTGTCCACTTGTAGCTGCAATAAAATTTAGTAATTGCTGTACATCCGTGCCTTTTAAAGTAAAAGCAATCAGCTCATTTTCAAAAGGCATCAATTCGAATATATTCGACAATTTAATGTCTCCTTTTGGAATATCCACCCTGATCCCGCCTTTTGTAGAAGGCATGGCAAAATCGATTGTTGGGTCGATTTTTAAAGCTTGTTGCAATGCAGCATCTGAGAAGAAATTGCCTAGTATGGTTTCCGGAAGATCATTGCTTTTTACCATCAGCAAATCAGAATAACCCAAAACCTGATTCATTTCTGCATCAAGCTGCTTTTTATAAGGCAAATAGGTTTTAACTACAGAACTGTCGACTGCTACATCTTTGTTAATAGCATACTCTGCCCTGTTGGACTTGGCCAACTGATAGCCAGATGAACAGGAAGCGACTAAAAGAACAGCTAATAGCGCCAGATAATTCCGGAATGATCTGAGATAATCCATAGTTAATATGGTTACAAAAATACATGAAACATTAGAATGTGAGGTTAAAAAAAAGAGAAATCCAGGTTACGAATTTCTCTTTTTTACAGCAAAGCGACCTTTACTTACAAATTCTTAGTAATCGCCTCATCTAAAGGTTTTACTTTAGAACGGAAACGATGTACCAGTTGTCCTTTTTCATTGATCAGGAATTTCTCAAAATTCCAGTTGATGTCACCTGTAAAATCAGGATTCTCAGCCGTAGTCAGGTATTTGAATAAAGGTGTAATGTCATCCCCTTTTACACTGCTTTTCTCCGCTAGTAAGAAGGTAACATTGTATTTTCCTGTACAAAATTCTTTGATCTCAGTGTTGGTAGCTAGTTCCTGTCCGCCAAAATTACCAGCTGGGAAACCAATCAATACCACGTTTTTACCATATTGCTTTTGCAATTTCTCCAGATCTTCATATTGTGGTGTATAACCACATTTCGAAGCTGTATTCACGATAAGGATCTTTTTGCCTTTAAATTTCGACAGCTTTACTTCTTTGCCGTCAATCGTTTTAAAAGAGAAATCGTAAACGCTTTTTGCCGGAGGGGTAAAAAACATTGTTAGTAATATCAATAATGTATTCATGTCTTTTTGTTTTTATAGTATGTACGAAGTTATGCAGAAATAGTTTAGAATTTTATAATGATAAGGTAAAATAGTAAGTGATCTAATTTTTAATTATCTATCGGGCAAACACAATATTTAATCCTAATTAACGTCTATATAGTTGAGAGCGTTAATTTAGATGAAGCGGGAGTGGTCGGAGATCATTCCCGCTTTCTTTTTATCCATCCTATCTCTTCACTCAACGTTATTTAACTATATCACGCTTCACAGATGTTGCCGGTAAATATCCATACGTTATTAACTCGTCAAAGCTCTTAATTACTTTGGTATTTCCATTATCCATCAAAATAACTGTTGAAGAAATGTCTAACACATTTTCGTAATCATGATCAGTAATGATAAAACCTTTATCTTTTGAGTGCTTCTTAATTAGGTCTTTTAGGATTTCCACGCATAATGGGGAAACCCCGTTAAAAGGTTCATCAAATAATAGATATTTTGCATCGGAATGAACCATTAACAAAATTTCCAAGATCCTTTTCTCACCACCTGATAACTGTTTAATTTTCTTTTGTAAAAAAGGTCTAATTAAATCGTTCTCCATTATCGTTACAGCATTTTCCGCACTACAAAAACAACGGATTATATTTCTTATTTTAATATGGTTAGGCAAATAGCTGTCTTGAGGTAAATAGTGGATTAATCGCCGGTTATCATATAACGAATCTAATTTCCTATTATCAATTGCCACAAATTTATTGTCTGCAGCCAATGATCCGAAGATAATCTTTAATAATGTGGACTTTCCGGATCCATTTCTACCTAAAAGGCCAATAATTTGTCCTGGTTGACAAGAGATGAAAATATCGTTGAGGATTTGCTTATCTCCAATCTGTTTTCTAACGCTGTCAACATGTAATCCAATCATAACAGGATAAATAATAAACCAACAATTAGGCTAATAATTAAGGTGTTTGTCCATAAAACAAGTTTATTAAGACCTAAATTATGATAAAAATAGTACTCATTGGGGTTCCTAATTTCATAGATGAGATAATGGAAAACAGGAGTCAAAAAAATAAATGAGATTCCAATACCAACGTATAGATCAATAACCTTCATCATAAGAAATGACAGTACAATTGAAATAACTAATGAAGGGATAATGAGTTTTTGATAAAAAAAACATAAACCATATAGTATACGCATTCTGCTTGAATTCTATTATTATGATGACAATATAGATAATTAAAAAGCATGATTTATGTTGGAATTCTTTTCCTTTTTGAAATTCCATCTGGTAATGGGTGATCAGGAAAAAAAACTTCATAGAGCAGTTCAAAATTTCAGAGATTTTATGATGGATTGCTACCTTATTCTATACGGGTTCTCTACGGCTCCTGTACGGGTCCTCTACGGGTTCCCTACGGCTAAACCCGTAAAAAAACCGTAGCAGATACGTAGAGAATATGTAACAAATGTGATATCAAATAGAAAGGCTATAACTTATTCATTACCTTCAAAATAAGACGTCAATACCGATGTTGGCTAACCAAATAAATATGGCACGTATGAAACATGGTCCTTATGGGCCAATAGTAGGAAAATTAGGAAATACCGTAGGGTATATCCGTCTCGGCGAAGCATGTGTAAGAACACTAACTCCTCCAAACAAAAACAAAATATTTACCCAAAATCAAATAGCTGCATTCGATAAAATGCGGGTGTTCATGGAATTTCTATCTCCCATTAACACTTTTACCAACACCAGTTTTAAACTGGCTGTTAAGGGTACAAATAAAATCGCCCAAAATGCAGCGGTATCATCGAATATCAAGACAGCGATAAAAGGTGTATACCCAAATCTCGAATTAGACTATCCTAAAATTATCGTGAGTAAAGGTGATCTAAGTCCAGCACAAAATCCAGTAATCAGCCACATAGTAGAAGCCCCTATTAATAAAAAAGCGCTTTATACCAATGTGTCCTTAAAATTCCAATGGGATATAGATCCTACATGGGACAATGACCTGAAAAGAGATCAAGTAATGTTACTCGCCTATTTGCCCGATAATAAGACTGCATTCTACAAGCTATCTGGCTCTAGAAGATCAGAAGGTGAAGATACTTTGGAAGGGAGTATTGCCATTAAAAATCTTGGTAATACCATCAAAGATCGGTTTATAGAGACCTATATTGCATTTATTTCTGATGATAGGGAAAGTATTTCAGATAGTATCTATACGGGAAGAATAGTTTTATAAATCAACATTGTTACATGCTTAATTATTACTATATATCGGATTAAATGAGCCGTTTACAAATATATTTATTATAAAAAGTCTGTCGAATTTTGAAATTAGCCTTATTTATAGCTTTATTTGCAGAAAAACGGTCTGAATGGCGAAGAATTTACTAATAGTTGAGTCACCTGCGAAAGCTAAAACCATAGAAGGGTATTTAGGTAAAGATTTCCTTGTTAAATCAAGTTACGGGCACATCCGGGATCTGGTAAAGGGAGACATGGGTATAGATATATCCAATAATTTTGCCCAAACATATGAAGTTCCATCTGATAAGAAGCAGGTAGTAGCCGAACTTAAAAAATTAGCTAAAGACGCAGAAATGGTATGGCTCGCATCCGATGAGGACCGCGAGGGAGAAGCCATATCATGGCATTTGTATGAAACATTAGGACTTAAGGAAAACAAGACAAAACGTATTGTATTTCATGAGATTACTAAGCCCGCCATATTAAAAGCGATAGAAACACCACGATCGATCGATTACAACCTGGTATATGCACAGCAAGCCAGACGTGTACTGGATCGATTGGTTGGTTTTGAACTTTCTCCTGTACTTTGGAAAAAAATCAAACCTTCCCTATCCGCAGGACGTGTACAGTCAGTTGCTGTCCGCTTGATCGTAGATAGAGAACGCGAAGTAAATAAATTTAATGCTGCTGCCGCTTTTAAAATTACTGCAGAATTTTCTACTGGTAACGGAAAAGAGTTGGTAAAAGCTGAACTGCCACAGCGATTTGAAAAAGAGGCTGATGCAGAAAAGTTCCTTAACGACTGTGTTGGTGCTGGGTTTTCTGTAGATAGCTTAGAGACTAAGCCTGCAAAACGTAATCCAGCAGCACCTTTTACCACATCTACCTTACAACAGGAAGCTTCGCGTAAGTTGGGCTACTCGGTGAGTAGAACGATGCAGATTGCACAAAGGCTATATGAAAGCGGACGTATTACCTACATGAGGACAGATTCGGTAAACCTTTCTGAAACCGCATTACAGGCTGCTGCTGCTGAGATCAAATCTGCTTATGGTGATAAATACCATCAGCCAAGAACTTATAAGACTAAATCTGCAGGTGCACAGGAAGCTCACGAGGCCATCCGCCCTACTTATTTTAATCACCATACGGTAACAGGCGACAGTTCGGAGCAACGTTTATATGAGTTGATTTGGAAACGTGCCATCGCATCGCAAATGAGTGAGGCGTTGTTTGAAAAAACAACAGCACAAATTGCGGTAAGTACACGTAAAGAACAATTAACCGCTGAAGGTGAAGTAATGAAATTTGATGGCTTTTTAAAGGTATACCTTGAATCGTCGGATGAGGAAGATGCAGAAGATTCGGAAGGCAACAATATGTTACCCCCACTTTCACGTGGACAAGAGCTTACTCTAAGGGTAATGAATGCTACGGAGCGTTTCTCAAGACCTCCAGCACGTTATACTGAGGCTTCATTGGTTAAGAAATTAGAAGAGCTAGGTATCGGTAGACCATCTACTTATGCACCTACCATTTCTACCATTCAAAACCGAGGTTATGTGGTTAAAGAAGACCGCGACGGCCGTCAGCGTAGCTTTGGTGCCATTGAATTGATCAACGGTGTCGTTACCAAAAAAACAAAAACAGAAATTACAGGCGCAGAGAAGAGTAAACTCTTCCCTACGGATATAGGTGAAGTGGTGAATGATTTCCTTGTAGAACATTTTAAAGGAATTGTTGATTTTAACTTCACTGCCAGTGTAGAGAAAGAATTTGATGAAATTGCACAAGGTCTACAGGAATGGACAAAGATGCTCCACTCCTTCTATACACCGTTCCATTTAGAAGTTGAAACAACATTAGAAACTGCCGACCGTGCCAATGGTGAGCGTTTACTTGGTGTTGATCCAACTACTGGAAAAAATGTATATACCAAAGTTGGTAGATTTGGACCATTGGTTCAGATTGGTGAGAATGATGATGAAGAGAAACCGCGCTACGCAAGTTTAGCTAAATCACAATCTGTAGGAACTGTAACGCTTGAAGAAGCGTTAGAACAGTTTAAATTACCTTTCCAACTGGAGGATTACCAAGGTAAAGAGATTTCTGTAGGTGTAGGTCGTTTTGGTCCATATGTGAAATGGGGCGAGGCTTATATTTCTATCCCTAAAAATGAAGATCCTTTATCAGTTGATCAGAGTCGTGCAATAGAAATTATTAGCGAAAAAATCACTGCTGATGCACCTGTGGCACATTATCAGGGAATGCCGGTGACCAAAGGAACAGGAAGATTTGGACCATTTATTAAATGGAACGATTTATTTATCAATGTACCTAAGGCTTATAATTTTGATCAGCTTTCGCAAGTGGAGATTGAAGAATTGATTGGTAAGAAAATTGAAAAAGAAGCCAACAGGTTTATTCAACAGTGGGCTGCTGAAAAAATTGCAATTGAAAATGGCAGATGGGGACCGTTTATCCGTTTTGGTAAAGAAATGCTAAAGCTACGTAAAAACCCTGCGACCAATGATAAGTATACGCCTGAAGAATTGGCTTCCATTTCTTTAGATGAGGTTAAAAAACTAATAGTTGAACAAGTACCTAATGCATTTGAGCCTAAAAAAGCAAGTGCAAAAAAGGTAGCTGGCACTAAAACTGCGGTAAAAAAGAAAGCTCCAGCTAAGAAAACTGTGGCGAAGAAGTAGATATACGTCTTGTCATAAAAAATAGAACCAATGAAGAAGGATCTTCCTGAAAATATAGTTGAAGATGTGGCAATGGCCGTAGTACTCACCGGCGAAACCCCTGAAATAATGAACTGGACGGTTTATGTTATAAACTTGAAAGACGTCGTTTTAGACAATGTACTGATTAGCTCTAAAGGTTACGGTGAAAAGGATGGAAAAATGGTAAAAACATCGATCCTTCGCCACTTCATAGGTGACTTGAAGCCTAAATCCTTTGCCAGTGTAGAAGCTATCGATCCGGAAGTTTTCGGCCTGACCAATGAGTACTGGTTAAGCTATTACCTAGACGGCGTTATTTACGATAAGAAGTTTATTTTCCTCCCGGAAAGTATAGTTGATGAAAATCTAATACATGTTCCCCTGGTCAATATGCCTGGAGTAATGATTAAATAATTAACTAAAAAAGGTTCGCTATATAAATAGCAAACCTTTTTTAGTTAATAGCGACCTTGCCTAATTGTTAATGTCCACCTTAGTTTCTATTGCATCCTGAATGCTAACAGGTAAACCTGACAGCAAATTATATCCGGTTGCAGCTTCAAGAGCCCTCACGCTTACCCTATATTTTTTCCAATCGGAGTCAATTGTGTTTACATTAGGTGTATTAACTGCAATGACGCGGGTAGTTGCAGAAACTCTGCTAATATCGTCGTTGCCAGTAGGAATGATAACCGCTACTTTCCACACGTTCGATGGCACAGTCACTTTACCTCCAGCAATGGTGCTTGCAGCTCCATTTACACCTGTCCCGCCGGTGCCATAGCTTCCCATAATGATGTAAACTTCATTACCTTCCAATACCTTGGTGCGTAAATAACCTTCTAAATTATTCCAGGTTTGCTGATTGTTTTGCGGAGCTTGAGGGATCATATTAGACATTAAAAAAGTTGCACTATTCGCATTTGCGGAGCTTGTCCTGTCTCCCGACGGCGTGTTGTGACCGCGATCAAACCCTGACCCTGAGTAACTGTTACTCTGCACAACGAAAGCGCTTTGCGGTAGTCCGGTGAATCCTGCAAAATTATCTAATCTATTACTTACACCTGTAAAGTTACTTGCATCCAAATGCCAGCTTACCCAATTTGGGGTACCACGACTACTGCTGTAAGATTCTACATAATAGCTTTGATCAAGCAGGAAATTATCTACACTTACTCCATTAGCATTTGAAGGGTTACCGAATAATAAGTTGCTATTGTCACCGATTGTAGGTTGGGCATCGCTTCCTGCGGTAACACCGCGAGGCGTAGTTGCTGGACTTCCACTAGGATCTACTGGGTCTACATCCGGATTTGAAACCAAGATACCAGGATCACCAATGCCCTTAAAAGTGATGTCATCTATGTTTACCCTTGTTGTACCAGCCTTCAGAATTTGAAAACGGACTTTGCCGGTAGTGCTTACCGCAAATGAATCCAACTTCAAAGTACTATTGTCTTCCGCAATATCAGCTCCCAGTTGCGTGTAAGTAGTACCACCATCGGTTGACATGAGTAATTTCCAGGTAGAAGCCAGATCAGTTCCATACTTACCATGTTTAATGTACAACATCTTTATTCCGCTGATGTCAAAATTCATTTTTAGATTTCCAGTCCTTAGCCTTACACTTTTTAACCCGTTTTTCAAATCTGCGGGGAGATTTCCAACAAGTGCATCATCTAAGGTCCAGCTTCCAGTTGGCATCTTTACCTCAGCAACGGCATACCCACCTTTGGCTGGCGTATTTTCGAAATCCTCAGTGATTGAGTAAGCTGCCGGTGGAATCACTGGATCGACAATAGTTAATTCTTGAGTACTTTTTTTTGAACAGCCGGCAAGTAGAATTGCAAGGCTTCCACACAGTAAAATTTTTTTAATCATGTTTGTTTTTCTAAGTGGGTTCAAAATTGACGTATTTATATTATCTAAATGTTAGTATATTGATATATTCTCCATTTTATCAAAATCGTTGATAATTTTTTTAAATAATGTACAATATTTTACTAATTTTTGTACACATCTATTACCCTAATTGAAATACATGAAAACTACCCCGCCCTCGTTTTTCCAGAAAAACAAAAAAGGTATTGTTATTGGTATCCTAGCCTTCGTTCTGGCTGGAATTGGCTCCTATTTTTTCTTTAAAAAAGAAAGACCTAAAGATTACAACCAGCAATATTCTAAGTACATTGAAGCCTATACTTCGGGTACAGTATCCAAAAAGACTTATATCAGGGTACATTTGGCCAATCAGGTGAAAACCATGAGTGATATTGGCGTGGCTGATAGCCGTGATCTATTCAGCTTCTCTCCTTCTGTAAAAGGTAAAGCTTATTGGATTGATGCCCAAACTGTCGAATTTAGACCTGAGGAAAATCTGAAAGCTGGCGAAACTTATGAAGCTACTTTTAACCTAAATAAGGTTACTGATACTGAAGAAGGGCTTGAATCATTTGAATTTGATTTCAGGGTGATTAAACCAGGAATGTCCTTGATTCAAAATGGGCTGGTTTCACAAAATAATACTTCACTGGACTATATGAAGCTGACCGGCGAAGTAACAACGTCCGATCAGGAAGATCCTAAGCTGATAGAAAAGGCTTTGAAGGTAGATTTTCCATCCTCACTTAAAGTAAAATGGCAGCATGATCCAGCTAAGAACACTTCTACTTTTACTGTAGATAGTATTAAAAAGACTAAGAAAGAAAGCAAGTTAAGTTTAATTTGGTCGGGTGAACCTATCGATGCGGAGAGCAAAGGTGAAGAAACTGTTATTGTGCCTGCAGTTGGTGTATTTAAGGTATTGAATATGCGCGCTGTTCAGGATCTTGAAGATTTTGCACTGGTTCAATTTTCTGAACCGATAAGTGTTGGTCAGGATTTAACTGGATTGATTTCTTTGGCAGGGTTAACTGACCTGCGTTTTACCATAGACGCTAGTCAGATTAAAATCTATTCTCCGAATACACTGGAAGGAAATTATACGCTCACTGTAAATGAGGGTGTTGAAAATATCAATGGTAAAAAACTAGAGGCTGGTAAAACGGCTAATATTGTTTTTGAAAACAAACTTCCTTCGGTGGTCATTGCCGGCAGTGGTACCATTATTCCGAATTCAGGCAAGCTCGTACTCCCATTTGAGGCGGTTAACCTAAAGGCGGTGGATGTAACAATTATCAAGATTTACGAAAACAATATTCCTCAGTTCTTTCAGACTAATAATTATAAAGATGGTGGCGAGTTGCGTCGTGTAGGTAAGCCTGTTATTCAGAAAACCATCAGATTGGATGAGGATAAAGCCCTTGATCTGCATAAAAAACATCGTTTTACACTAGATCTGGATAAAATCATCCGTACAGAACCGGGTGCGATGTATCGCGTTACTATAGGTTTTAGGAGAGCATACAACGTCTACAAATGTGCAGAAGCCGAAGCCGAAGATGGCGATAATGATAATGACTACGAACGTTACGGTGAGAAAATTGACGAAGACGATGAGTTTTGGGAACGTTACAACAGTTATTACCCGAATAATTACAGATGGGAAGATCGCGATAACCCTTGTACCCCATCCTATTATACAAACGAACGTTGGGCAAGCCGCAATTTAATGGCCTCCAATATTGGTTTGATTGCCAAAAGAGGTAATGACAATAGCATGTTGATCATTGCTACAGATCTATTGACAGCAAAAACTTTAAGTGGTGTAACGCTGGAGTTGCTGGATTACCAACGTCAGGTAATTCATACAGTAACAACGGACGCTGATGGTATGGCTTCTTTTGATTTGAAAAGAAAACCGTTCTTGTTGGTTGCCAAAAGTGGTAAGGAAAGAGGATATTTAAAACTAGATGATGGAAACTCACTTCCACTGAGCAGGTTTGATGTGGGGGGGGATGTGGTTCAGAACGGCCTTAAAGGCTTTATATATGGTGAACGTGGCGTTTGGCGCCCCGGTGACTCCGTATTTCTTTCTTTTGTACTCGAAGATAAATTAAAGAAACTACCTGGTGGGTACCCGGTTACTTTTGAGCTATATAATCCTCAGGGACAATTGATCAAACGCAGCATTAACGGAAAGCCTTTAAATGGTTTCTATGCCTTTAAAACTGCTACAGAAAGTACTGCGCCAACAGGAAACTGGTTGGCAAAAGTAAAAGCTGGTGGCGCTACCTTTACCAAAACTATCAAAATTGAAACAGTGATGCCTAATAGGCTTAAGATTAATTTTGACATTGGTAACCGTACATATTTAGGTTCAGGTGGTTCTTCTACTGCTACCCTCTCTGCAACCTGGTTGTTTGGTGCTGTAGGTAAAAACCTTAAAGCTAAAGTTGATGTGAATCTGAACACCATGAAAACAACTTTCAAAGGTTTTGATAGTTTCACTTTCGACAACCCGACGGTAGTATTCCAATCGCAGGTAAAAACCATATTTGAAGGTACTTTAAGTGAAAATGGTACAGCAACCATAAACACGAATTTAAACGAGAACAACAGTGCCCCAGGGATGCTTAAAGCTAATTTTACAACTAAAGTATTTGAAGCCGGGGGTAATTTTAGTATCGATAACTTCAGTATTCCATATCATGTTTACAACAATTACTATGGCATAAGAACCCCTGAAGGCGATAAAATGACTGGAATGCTGCTTACAGGACAAGACCATAAGATTGATATTGTAAATGTAAATCGTGATGGTAAGTTATTGCAGGGTAGTAAAAACGTTGAGGTAGAGCTTTATAAAGTTCAATGGCGCTGGTGGTGGGAACAGGATAATGAAAACTCCTTCGCCAATTTCACACAAAACTCTTATAATAAACTGGTTAAAAAGGAGAATGTTACCTTATCTAATGGTAAGGGCAATTGGAAGTTTAGAATAGATGAGCCAGAATGGGGTCGTTACCTAATTCTGGTAAGAGATTTAAATGGCGGTCATGTAACTGGTAAATCGGTATACATTGACTGGCCGGGATGGGCACAGCGCGAGCAAGGTAGCAACCCTACCGAAGCCTCTATGCTTTCGTTTACTGCCAATAAAACTAAGTTTCAAGTCGGTGAAGAAGTAGTGTTAACCATTCCATCTGGAGAAGGTGGCAGAGCTTTAATTTCCATAGAAAATGGAAGTAAGGTGTTAAGAACCTTTTGGACAGACACGAAAAAAGGACAAACACAGTTTAAGTTTAAGGCCGAAAAGGAAATGGCTCCAAACGTATTTGCCAATGTAACACTACTCCAACCGCATGCACAGACCGTAAATGATTTGCCTATTCGCATGTATGGTGCGATTCCATTGATGGTTGAAGATCCTCAGACGATATTGAAACCTATCATTAAAATGGCGGATAAGTTGAAGCCTGAAACGGAAAGCAATATCACAGTTTCTGAGCAGAATGGTAATGCGATGACTTATACCATTGCTATAGTAGATGAAGGTTTACTTGACTTAACGAGGTTTAAAACACCTGACCCTCATGCAGTATTCTATGCTCGTGAAGGCTTAGGTGTAAAAACATGGGATCTTTTTGATTATGTATTAGGTGCATGGGGCGGTAACTTGGAACGCATCCTGAGCATTGGTGGTGATGGTAGTGTAAACAGAAATTTAAACCCTGCTAAAGCCAACCGCTTTGTGCCCGTTGTGAAATATTTGGGCCCTTTTGCTTTGGCCAAAGGTGCTTCGCAAACACATAAATTTAAATTGCCACAATATATTGGAGCCGTAAGGGCAATGGTTGTAGCTGGTCAGGATGGTGCCTATGGTTCGGTAGAGAAGTCGGTGCAAGTTAAAAAGCCGCTGATGTTATTGGCTACAGTACCGAGAGTAATTGGTCCAGGTGAGAGCTTTACATTACCTGCGACAGTATTTGCTACTGAAAACAACCTAAAAAATGTTACGGTACAATTGCAACTACAAAACCTACAGGTACAGGGTAATAAAACGGTTCAGTTGAATTTTAAACAACCAGGTGAGCAAATGGCTTACTTTGAGGTTAAGGCTCCTGAGATGACCGGTATTGCAAAAATCAAACTGATTGCTCAAAGTGGTGCAGAGAAAACAGCTTACGATGTGGAACTGGATATTCGAAATCCAAATCCTTTTGTAACCAATGTGGCATCGGCAGTGATCGAGCCTGGGCGTAATTGGGGAACTAAATATCTTCCTATAGGCATGGTGGGTACCAACTCGGGTAGTGTAGAGGTCTCTTCTATCCCACCCATCAATCTTAAAAAACGATTGAGTTATCTGGTACAATATCCGCATGGTTGCGTGGAGCAAACCACTTCAGGGATTTTTCCGCAGTTGTTTCTAAACAAATTAATCCAATTAACGGAACAACAAAAAGCAGAAACAGAACGTAATTTAAAAGCTGGAATCAACAGATTGCGTGGTTTCCAGACTACAGATGGCGGTTTGGGTTATTGGCCAGGTGCAAGCAGTTCGGATGAGTGGGGAAGCAATTATGCTGGCCATTTCCTTGTCGAAGCGCAGAATGCAGGTTACACCACCCCTGTCGGTATGTTGGATGAATTGTTACGTTATCTGAAGGTTAAGGCCGCTAATTGGTCGCCAAACAGTAATAACTTTTATGGTGGTGATCTTTCACAATCTTACCGCTTGTATGTGCTTGCGTTAGCTAAGAGAGCGGATATGGCTGCGATGAACAGATTAAGGGGCTTTCAGTACCTTTCTGTAAGTGCTAAATGGCGCTTGGCTGCAGCATATAAACTTGCTGGACAGACTGATGCTGCAAACAACCTAATTAAAGATTTACCTATTGAAGTAAAACCTTATAACCAATTGGGTGGCACTTATGGATCTGATATTAGAGATGAAGCAATGATATTGGAGACATTAACATTACTTGGCCGCAAAGCTGAAGGCGCCAAACTCATTCAATCATTAGCCATTAAATTGGGTAAAGATGATTGGTATAGCACCCAAACTACCGCGTATAGTTTGCTAGCTATCGCTAAATTCTGCGGTGCCAATACAGCTTCCAATAATTTACAGTACAGCTATACCATTGATGGCAAAAACAGTAAAGTTAATTCTAATCAATTCCTGAATAGCACCGCCTTAACTTTTAAAGCTGGTAACGGAATTGCTATCAGCAATACAGGAAACAGAGTGTTGTTTGTACGATTGATTTTGGAAGGACAGCCAGCAGCGGGACAAAATAACTTCTTGCCGAATAATCCTGAAGTATTGGATATGAACGTGAACTATAAACTGTTGAATGGCAAACCACTTGATCCTGCTTTATTGAAACAGGGAACTGATTTCTATGCCGAGGTAGTTGTTAAAAATCCTGGAAAAATGGGTTATTATGAACAAATGGCCTTAACACAGATTTTTCCTTCAGGTTGGGAGATCATCAATACCAGGGTAAATGATAACGAAAGTATCCTTGCGGCTTCACCTTACACCTATCGCGACATCAGAGATGATCGCGTGTTTACGTATTTCAATTTAAGGGAGAACGAAACAGTGACTTATAAGGTATTGTTAAATGCTTCATATATCGGTAGGTATTACTTATCGGCCGTACAATGTGAAGCTATGTACAACAATAGCATTAATGCTACTGAAGGCGGGAAATGGGTGCAAGTAATTAAGTAAATTCTGGATGACGGTGAGCATATAGCGTGGTGGAAAGTAAAAAAAGGATGTTTAAGAAGTATAATGCAATCCGAATTTCCGATGGTATTTGTTTAGTTCTGCTGCTGTGGTTTTGGTTTGCTTTGCCTTCAAAATTGTTTGTCAGTCCAACTTCTTATGTAGTTGAGGCGTCGAATGGAGAGCTGCTAAGTGCATCAATAGCTAAAGATGGACAATGGCGCTTTCCAGAAGCAGATAGTATTCCGCAAAAGTTTGCGCAATGTATCATTGCTTTCGAAGATAAACGTTTTTATCAGCATCCAGGAGTAGATTTGCTGGCTATGAGTAGGGCGATGCGGCAGAACATAAAGGCCAAAAGCGTAGTTAGTGGAGGTAGTACGCTAACCATGCAAGTGATCCGGCTTTCCCGCAGAGAAAGCCGGACTATAGGCCAAAAACTTATCGAAATGTTGTTGGCCTTAAGGTTGGAAATCACCCATTCCAAACAGGATATTCTAAATTTGTATGCGTCAAATGCGCCTTTTGGCAGCAACGTGGTTGGTCTTGAAGCTGCTTCGTGGCGTTATTTTGGACGTAGCCCAGAAACACTCTCCTGGGGTGAAATGGCTACATTAGCGGTATTGCCAAACAGTCCATCGTTAGTACACCCTGGCAAAAACTCCGTTAAACTGATCAAAAAGCGGAACGACTTATTGGATAAAATAGCAGCATTAAAGTTTATTGATCAGGCTACGGCTAATTTATCTAAGCTTGAGCCTATCCCGGGTAAGCCTCAAGCTTTACCTCAGAATGCCCCCCACCTGCTTAATCGTTTTAAAACAGAGCGTAGTGCATTGAAAAACAAGAGTACAAGGATTACTTCTACATTAAACTATGATTTACAACTGAAGATCAATTCTTTGCTTAAGCGGTATAACAATCGCTATAGAGCTAACGATATTAATAACATCTCGGCTTTGGTGCTGGATGTAAAACACGGTACCGTGGCAAGTTATGTCGGCAATATTTATCAACCTGAAAATAAAGAGCTGGAAAGCCATGTAGACATGATCAGAGCGCCCCGAAGTCCAGGGAGCACATTAAAGCCACTGCTTTATGCGAGTATGATGAATGACGGATTTATCTTACCAAGAACACTGATCCCTGATATTCCGACGCAAATTGGTGGTTACTCTCCTCAGAACTACGATTTAGGTTATGATGGGGCTATCCCCGCTGATAAAGCATTGAGTCGATCCTTAAATATCCCTTCAGTTAAGATGTTGCAAAACTATAAGTATCAGCGCTTTTATGATCAATTAAAAAAGCTAGGTTTCAGTACGCTGAACCAACCTGCTGATCATTATGGTCTCTCGCTTATTCTTGGTGGTAGTGAGGTTACAATGTGGGATCTTGCAAAGACATATATGGGAATGGCCCGCACTTTAAACCATTTTAATGACTACAAAGGCAGGTATAATCCCCGTGATTATGATGCGCCGGATTATATTAAAGGCAAGAGTGCTGAGCGTAAAGGGTATTTTGAAGCCTATGAGACGCAAGTGACTTCGGTGCTGGATCATGGTTCGATCTGGAATGCCTTTAATGCAATGGAAGAGCTAATGCGCCCAGGTGAAGAAGGTTTATGGGAGCAGTTTTCTTCTTCGCAAAGGCTGGCCTGGAAAACGGGAACGAGTTTTGGATTTAGAGATGCATGGGCAATTGGACTGAATCCTGATTTTGTGGTTTGCGTTTGGGTAGGAAATGCAGATGGCGAAGGTCGGCCGGGATTGACAGGTATTGATGTAGCGGCACCGGTGTTGTTTGATATTTTTAAACTATTGCCCAATGCGAATTGGTTTAAAACACCTAAGACCAAGCTTAAGAAAATGCGTGTTTGTCGACAAAGTGGCTATAAGGCCGGTGAATACTGTAAGGATGTAATTGAAGAACTCGTATCACCTGCAGGAGAAAAAACAGTGCTTTGTCCTTACCATAAGTTGATTCATTTGGATAAAACGGGCAGTTTTCGTGTTACAGATGCTTGTGAGGCGCCCGCTGATATGTTGCATGTATCCTGGTTTGTATTGCCGCCCGCCATGGAATATTATTACAAAATCAAAAACAGCGAATATAAATTACTTCCGGCTTTTGAGCCTGGTTGTGGCGATGTGGGGAATAATTACGTTATGGACATGATTTACCCCAAGGATTATGCGAGTATTTATGTGCCTGTAGAATTTGATGGTAGTCGTGGAAAAGTAGTTTTAAATGCGACACATCGCAATGCGGATGCTAAGATATACTGGCATATTGATGGCGAATACATTGCTACTACGAAAAATTACCACCAATTGGCTGTGAGTCCAAGCCCAGGAAAACATATACTTACACTTGTGGATGATAAAGGAGAAAGACTGGTACAAACCTTTACAATCTTAGATAAGGAAAAGAAATCGAATTAGTTGGTATGGATTAGTTTACGCTCAATGGCGCCAATCGTGATCAGGTATTGGGCAATCATATAGGTTGACATGATCCAGATATCAGCATGACCAATGAGCTGTACGAACTTATTGTAAGCGAGGATTGAGTCAGATAAAAGGAAGATCAATGCCCCAAAAAGAATCAATTTAAAGCTGGAGCTGTTTACACGGAGATTGCGGAAACTGGCCATCATCATCATCATACTAATCACAAAAACGTAGATCATCACTGGGAGTTTCATGATCCCCAGGTGTGGTCGTAAATAGAAATAGTAGCTAATGGCGGCTATTGCACAAAGCAAAATAGCAATCCTTGCTCCCTTTTTGTCTAATTCGGGTGCTGATTTAAAATCAAGGTAAAATGCGCTGATGTAAAAGATATGCCCTACCAAAAATGCGGCAAGACCAAACATGAAATAGGATTCGTCTTTCGCTGTATACATGAGCAATACATCGCCCATAAGAGCGAAGATTAATCCTGTAAATAAACGTCTATGGAAACGGCCTTTTAGTCCGGTACTCACATATAGCATGATGAGCAGGGATAGTACAATGGAGGGTTTTATAAAATAAGCTAGAATACTGCTGCTATTTCCCCCGAAACTAAGTTGCAGGATAAAGATCAGCCCAAATATGATATTAAACGTAGCGTATTTCTTTAGCATTTGTCCTTTTTAATTTAAGCCAGACGATATCTATACTAAAAAGCAGCAGTTTCGACAAAAGTCATAACTGCTGCCCTATATAGATTGATACTAGAATCTGTAGAAAGAAAAAGCTTAGTAGCTTTTTTCTGTACGGTTGTTGCGTCTAAAGCCACCACCACCTGCGCCACCGCCTGTGTTTGGTTTTTCTTGCGCTTCAGCAACTTTAATACGGTTACCATTGTAATCACCACCGTTCATACGTTTGATCGCTTCTTTTGCCTCTTCTTCAACAGGCATTTCCACAAAACCAAAACCACGACTTTGACCAGTCTCACGATCTTTGATTATCCTAAGTGATTTTACTTGACCGAAATCACCAAATACGGCTGTTAATTCATCTTCCCCTACTTCTAAAGGAAGGCCTGTAATAAATATCTTCATTAATGTTTAAAAATTTGTACAAAAGTAAGCATTTTTTTGCTTAAAATTCATGTTTAGTGTCAGTTATAAGTATAATTATCTGACAAACCTATAAACACGTGCTAGTTAAATTTGTTTTACAAGGATTGGTTTTAAGGAAGATATTTATTTTACATCAGCTAAGTTTGGCCTTAAATAATGAAATGGTTCTTTGCCATGCCAGTTTAGCTGCGGCCTCATTGTAACGGGTTGGCGAGGTGTCATTATTGAAAGCGTGATTTACGCCGTCGTATATAAATAACTTATAATCAACGTGATCCTTCTTTAGTGCAGCTTCATACGCTGGAATTCCAGCATTAATTCGTTCATCTAGTCCCGCGTAATGTAGCATGATGCTGGCCTTGATTTTGGCCACGTCTTCCGTTTTTGGCTGTGCACCGTAATAAGCAACGGCAGCAAGTAATTTTGGATCAGCAACTGCTAATCTATTAGACATCCCCCCACCCCAACAAAAACCGACACAACCAGTTTTTCCATTTCCATCTTTCCTATTCCGTAAATATTCCAATCCCAATAAGTAGTTCTGAAGATTTTTTTCCGGATCAAGCTTGCCAATCAGGTCACGTGCTTTGTCTTCATCCGCGGGCGTCCCACCAAAAGGCGAAAGTGCATCTACCCCTATGGCGAGGAATCCTTCAGCGGCGACCCGCTTGGTAACATCAATGGTATGTGGATTTAACCCTCTGTTCTCATGGATGACTAGTACGCAACCCAAATGTTGTTTGCCTTTAGGTTTTGCCAGAAAAGCCTTCATCTCGCTATCAACTCCTTTATAACTGATATTTTCTGAATGTAGATTGTCATCATTTATGGTAGCAGCGGCTGCATAATTGTTTTCCAAGAGTGGTAAAACAGACAAAGCCATAGCTGTACTTCCAGTAAGGATGGCTAGTTTCTTCATAAAATCCTTTCTGCTGATGCTGCTATGCGTGTACTCGTCGTACAGCGTAATAATTTTCTGATCCATATGACATGATTTTTGGTGTGAAAAAGAAAACAATATAAAGTTAATTTGGTTGTCAATTATTGCACATTTTCGTGTTTATTAAAAATAGTTGACCCCAATTTGTCTGATTTTTCCAAAAGAGTTCTTATTTTTGACAGGTTATTATAGATCGAATTTGAATTAATTATAAGAAAATTGTAAATTTTATATTAAAAAGTAATATATTCAAACTTGGTTCACTTCAAGTTTTGTTTTCTGTGTTTATGATCTTAGCTTTGGGGACTTTTACGAATTGACAAAATTGTTAATTTAGTCAGAAAATAAAATGATGCGGTTTTACTAAAGACAGAACAAGTAATGCCTCATAAAGAAATATAATATCAACTAAAGAGTTCTGTGATCTAAACATACAAGTACCAGCATGCGTAAAAAATTACACGATAGGATAGCAGCTTTTAAAGA